>Ga0070706_100003400_pt1 | contig 15693 bp, 13 predicted proteins | sample KBSK5501metaG_FD_65476 | JGI IMG/M metagenome (GOLD analysis project Ga0070706, IMG submission 65476) | Corn, switchgrass and miscanthus rhizosphere microbial communities from Kellogg Biological Station, Michigan, USA - KBS K5-50-1 metaG | ecosystem: Host-associated > Plants > Roots >...
GCGCCAGGCCTGCCCCGCGTCGACCTCGACGAGGAGATAGCGGACCGTGTTGCTTCCGAGATCGATCGTGGCGAGGCGCCGTGGTAGGCGGGCGCCCTTGGACGGTGTGGACACGCGAAAATGATAACGCCCCGCGTCTCCGCGGGGCGTTCGGGCAGCCGGCTCGGCGGCGGCGCCCTACTTCTTGCCCTGCAGGCTCCGGATGTAGTTCACGAGATCCCACCGCTCCTTCTCGGGCAGGTGCTTCCACGGCGGCATGGGACCGCGGCCGTTCGACATCTTGCAGAAGAGCACGCCATCGGGATCGTTCTTCACCTTCGCCGACGTCCAGTCGGCGGGCTTGGGCGTGAGCGCGGCGGCGGCGACGCCATCGCCCTTGCCGCTGGCGCCGTGGCAGGTCACGCAGTTGGTCTCCGCCGACTTCTTGCCGGCGGCGACGCTGGCGGCGCCGGACTGCGGGCTCTTCATGCTCTTGAACTTGGCGTCCTCGCACTCCTTCCACGTGTCCTGCGCCGAGACCAGCGCGACGCCGGCCCCCATGACGAGCGCGGACGTGGCGACGGCGGCCATGAGCGCTTTACCGAAGATCCTCATGCGGTCTCCTTCCGAGAAGTGGGGGTGATGGACAGCATTTAACACTCGTGAGACGAAGGGGGTCAAGCCGCTATTCCCCTCGCCGGTCGAGCGCCCGCGCCATCTCGTCGACCCCCGTGAGCTTCACCCGCGGGCGACCGGCGCGCCGACCCGTCGCGACTTCGAGGGCGTCGAGGCGGCGCCAGTCGTCGTACGAGAAATACCGCGGCTGACGCTGTCGCAGGAGACGTTCCACCGACTCCCGTGTGGGCTCCTCCGGTTGCAAGAGGGCGTCCCGGGCGCGATCCTCCATCATCCCGGCGACGGTCTCGGCGGCGTCCGGCTTGTTGGTGCCGATCACGCCGTTCGGGCCCCGCTTGATCCAGCCCGCCGTGTATTCTCCGACGATGGGCTGCTTGGTCTCGGGGTCGAGCACGCGGCCCTTCTCGTTGAGGATCACGGCCCAGCTATCGTGGAACGGCACGCCAGGCAGCGGCACGCCCTTGTAGCCGACCGACCGGAAGACGAGCCCCACCGGCAGCTCCTCGACCTCTCCTGTCGGCTTGGCCTGCAGAGTTCCCGTCGGCGTGGCGACGAGACGGTTGCGCACGAGGCGGATGCCCGCCACCTGGCCCGCATCGTCGCCCACGAGCTCGACCGGTGAGACCAGGAACCGCACGACGAGCAGCTTCGACTTTCCCGTGCGTGGCCGCTGCGCGTAGCTCTGTAGGATCTCGACCTTCTTCGTCGTCGCGCGGTCGGGGTTCTGCGCGAGCGCCCCGCGCGTCAGCTCATCCAGCTCGACCTCTTCCGGACGGACGGTGATGTCGGCGTCGGCCAGCTCGCCCAGCTCCTTGATCTCGGGATTCGTGAAGGCGGCCTGGGCGGGGCCCCGGCGGCCGAGCAGGTAGACCTCCCGGATCCGGCTCTTGCGCAGGGCCTCCAGCGCGTAATCGGCGATGTCCGTGGTGGCCAGCTCCTCCGGCGAGCGGCACAGGATCCGCGCGACGTCGACAGCCACGTTACCGACCCCGACGACGGCGGCCCGTTCCGCGGTCAGATCGAACTGGCAGTCGCGAAAGTCGGGATGGCCGTTGTACCAGGCGACGAACTCCGTCGCCGGATGGCTGCCGCGCAGATCCTCGCCGGGAATCCCCATGCGCCGGTCGGTTTGGGCACCCGTGCAATAGAGGATCTGGTGATAGTGCCGCCGGAGATCGTCGACGCTCAGATCCTTGCCGAGCTCCACGTGACCGAAGAAGCGAAACCGCGGGTTGGCGGCCACCTTGTCGAACGTCACGGTGACCGACTTGATCTTCTGATGGTCGGGCGCGACGCCGAACCGCACGAGGCCGAAGGGTGTGGGCAGGCGATCGAACAGATCGACCTCGATGGCGACGCCCTCCTGCCGCAGGAGCTGGTCGGCGGCATAGAAGCCGGTGGGGCCGGCGCCGATGATCGCGACTCTGAGCGGCTGCTCCGCCGTCCCCGGGATCGGACGTGCCGCCATCAGGACGCCTGGCGCCTCTTCACATCGTCCTCGTGCAGGAGCTGGAACTGGAGCGTGTCGACCTCACCCTGGTACTGATTGCGCTGGGCCTTGACGATGTCGCCGATGGACACGATCCCCACCAGGCGCCCGGCCTCCACCACCGGAAGATGCCGGATGCGACGCTCGGTCATCGTGTTGCCGACGGCGACGAGATCGTCCTGCGGCGTGCCGATGATGACCTCGCGGGTCATGATCGAGGCGATCGGCTGGGCCAGAATCGCTTCCGTCCGGGCCAGCGCCCGGACGATGTCCCGTTCCGAGACGATCCCGATCGGGCCGCCCTGGCCTTCGACGATCACGAGCGCGCCGATGTTGTGCTCGGCGAGCAGGCGCAGGGCGGCCCGGATCGTCTCCTGAGGGGCGGAGGTGATGACCTTGCCGCCCTTGCTGGCGAGCAGGCTGGCGATGTTCATGCCGACATCTCCTGGCGGCGACGATGCCGCTCGACCGACGGTTCAGGGGTAAGAGCCGCGAGGAAATTCTACCGGGTGCCCGCGCGGGAGAACAGCGCGAACTCCCGGAGGGCCAGCGCCCAGGAGAGCGCGGCCACGAGCCCGTAGGCGCCGGCCAGCGCGGCGGTCGCGGGGCTGGGCGCGGCCCACGGCCAGAACAGCGCCCCGCTCGGCAAGGGAGAATGGATGAGACCGCACAGCGTGCCCGCGCTCGCCACGGCGAACAGCGCCGCGGTCACGGCGAAGCGCCGCTCGATGATCGACACGAGCGCCCAGGCCCAGAGGAGCGCGATGAGGATGAAGCCGTTGCCGAGCATCTGCAGCGTCCGCCAGGCGACGGCGGCGTCGGCCGTGAGCTCCTGCGGGCTCTTGCCGAGCGCCCCGATGGCGGCGCCGGCCTCGATCAGCACCACGGCGGCGGCGGCGGGCACGAAGGCCAGCGCGACCGCGGCACCGTGCTCGCGCGGGGAGGCGTGAAACGCCTGCGCCGTGATCTCGAGTCCGATGAAGATCAGGATCGGCGCCACCGCCGCCTCTGGCAGCACGACGACCAGGACGGAGAGCACGCCTACCATGGCGCCGATCCCGATCACGAGGCCGGTGGCCAGCGTGTAGCCCGCGCGCGCGCCCATGGCCTTGTACGCCGGCTGACCGATGTACGGCGTGTTCTGGATCACTCCGCCGAAGATCCCGGCGAGCACCGTGGCGCCGGCCTCCGTCATCAGGATGTCACGCGTGCGGTACTCGTCTCCCGCCGCGGCCGCGGACTCGGTGTTGTCGATCCCGCCGATGGTCGTCACGAGCGCGAACGGCAGGGCCAGCGAGAGATAGGGTAGCGCGGCGGGCAGCGCGCTCAGCCACTCGAGGGTCGGCCACGGCACCGCGAGCTTCAGCGAGACCTCGGCGAGGTGTCCGGTCCCCGGTCCATAGCCCGCCCAGGCACGACCCCAGAAGAGACCGGCCCCCACGACGACGGAGACGAAGACGGCGGGCGCTCCGAGCGGCATGCGCACACGGCCCATCAGGGCCACGAGCAGCACGACGAGCGACGCCAGGCCGATCACCGGATCGCGCAGGACTTTGAGGAAGGGCAGGAACGCGATGAGCAGCGTCGCCACCCCGGCGATCGAGCCGAGCAGCGCCGCGCGGGGGACGACCCGCCGTGTCCAGTCGCCCGCGAAGGCGAGCACGATCTTGATGAGGCCGATCGCGACCGTGGTCGCCATGGCCACGTGCCACGCGAGGCGCGCATCGCCGCTGGCGAGCTTCACGGGTCCCAGTACTCCGAAGACCATCGCGAACAGCGTGGGCGTGTCGATGCCGAACGGCATCGCCGTGACGTCCTGCCGACCCGTCCGGCGCATCAGGCGCACGGCGAGCCACGTGTAGACCAGATCCCCCACGAGGACCCCGAGCGCGGTCCCCGGCACCATGCGGTAGAGCACGAGGTCGGCGGGAAACTGGAAGACCCCGATCAGGAGGCTCGCGAGGATGACGAGCTGGGTGACGTTGTCGAGCGCCAAGCCGAGGAAGCCGTTCAGGTCACCCGGCCGGATCCAGGCCATCCGCGAGGAGGACGTCAAGCGGCGGCGGTGAGATCGCGGACGAAGGCGCGGGTCCGCGCGGCGAGCGTCGCGCACCACTCGAGGGTCCCGCGATTCCGCGCGACCTCGGCGTAGTCGAACTCGATCAGCGGCGACAGGCGCTCCCCGAACCGCAACCGCACGCCGAAGGACTTTCCCTCACGCTCGTCGCCCGCGTCGAGCTCGACCTCCGCGTGCACGTTCTCACGCTTGGCGTGGGAGGTGAGGAAGTTGGCCAGCCAGCGCGCGACCTCGTCGTACGTGCCGCCCGAGAACATGCCGCGATTCTACCCGAGCGCGAAACCGTCGGAGGGGGACCGCAGCCCCCCTCCCCGGCTCAACACTCGTTAAAGCCGCAGCTCAGGCACTTCTTGCAGCCTTCCTCATAGATGAAGGTCGCCTGCCCGCATTCCTTGCAGAGATCGCCCACGGCTTTCTTGCCGGCGACCGGAAGCGGTGACGCGTCCGACGGGCCCTTGACCTGACCGATGTGCTCGGCCAAGGTCCGGGCGATCGCGTCGGGTAGCGAAAGGATCTTCGAGGCGCCGAAGCCCATCGGCTGAGCGCCGCCGATCCGCGAGAGCTGGCTGATGACCTCTTCGAGCCGCCGCTGAGCGGTCAGCGGCGAAGGCATTCTCAACATGAGCGAAATCAGTCGTCCCAGGGCCTCGGCGACGGCCATGGTGTCGGAGCCGCCCTTACCGACCTGCAAGAAGACCTCGAACGGCTCGCCCTCCGGCGTCTGGTTGACGGTGATGAAGGCGGTGCCGATCGGAGTGCCGACCCGGTACGTGGCGCCGGCGAGGCTGTGCGGCCGGGGCTTGATGACGGCCTGCGCCGTCGGCACCGTCACGCTCTCGGCCTTGTCCTTCTTGCCGCCGACGCCGATGTTCAGGACCTGCTCGCCCTTGCAGCCGTCACGGAACACGGTGATGCCGAGGCAGCCAAGCTCCCACGCCAGCTGGTAGGCGCGCGCGACTTCGGCCTCGCTGGCGTCGTTGGGCAGGTTGATCGTCTTCGACACGCCGTTGTCGGTGCAACGCTGAAAGGCGGCCTGATGGCGCACGTGCCACTCGAAGCCGATGTCGTGGGCCGTGCGGAACACGCGGGCCGCGTCATCGGGCACGCCGGGGATCCCGTGGAGCGTGCCGCGCCGGGCGATCTCGGTCATGAGCGCATCGGAGTAGAACCCGCGCTCACGGGCCATGCGCTCGAAGGTCTCGTTGACGAAAGTCAGGACGCGCTCGCCATCGCTCTGCTTGACGCGATGCTCGAAAGCCAGCGCGAAGATCGGCTCGACGCCCGAGGAACAGCCGGCGATCATCGAGATCGTCCCCGTCGGCGCGATCGTCGTCACCGTCGAGTTCCGCATCGGCCGGCCGTGCCTGTAGATCGAGTGGGTCCAGTTCGGGAAGGGGCCGCGTTCCTCGGCCAGCCTCGCCGACTGGTCGTGAGACTTCTCCTTGACGAACGCCATCAACCGCCCGCCCAGCTCGACCGCCCCGTCGCTGTCGTAGGGGATGCCGAGCATGAACAGGAGATCGGCCCAGCCCATGATGCCCAGCCCGATCCGGCGGTTGGCCTTCACGGTGGCGTCGATCTCGGGCAACGGATACGGGTTCATCTCGATGACGTCGTCCAGGAAGCGCACGCTCAGTCGGATCACCCGCTCCATCTCGTCCCAGTCGACGCCCCACTCGCCGCTCTCGCTCTGGCGCGCGAACTTGCAGACGTTGAGGGAGCCGAGATTGCACGCCTCGTTCGGCAACAGCGGCTGCTCGCCGCAGGGGTTGGTCGCCTCGATCAGACCCATCTCGGGTGTGGGGTTGGCGGGGCTGGCGTTGATGCGATCGAGGAACACCATTCCCGGATCTCCGGTCCGCCACGCGGCGCGCACGATCCGGTCGAAGACCTCGCGGGCCCACAGGCGGCCCGTGGCCTTGCCGGTATGCGGATTGACGAGGTCATACTCCTCGCCCTTCTCGAGCGCATCCATGAAGGCGTCGGTCGCGGCGACGGAGATGTTGAAGTTCGTGATCCCGCCATCGAGCTTGCACTCGATGAATTCCAGGATGTCGGGATGATCGACTTTCAGGATGCCCATGTTGGCGCCGCGACGTGTCCCGCCCTGCTTGACGGCCTCGGTGGCGCCGTTGAACACGCGGAGGAACGAGACGGGCCCGGAGGCGCGGCCGCCCGTGGACTTCACGAGATCGTCCTTGGGACGCAGGCGCGAGAACGCGAAGCCCGTCCCGCCCCCGGATTTGTGGATGATGGCCGCTGCCTTCACCGAGTCGAAGATCTCCTCCATCGAGTCTCCGACGGGCAAGACGTAACAGGCCGAATACTGCAGCCCGTTGCCCTTGCCGGCGTTCATCAGGGTCGGCGAGTTCGGCAGGAAGCTCCCGTCGATCATCGTCTCGTAGAAGGCTTCCGCGATCTCGCGCACGGCCGCCGGGCTCCGCCCGTACCCCGCCTCGCCGGCGGCGATGGACAGAGCGACGCGCCAGCACATCTCCTCGGGAGTCTCGACGACCTCCCCATCCTTCCTGGTGAGATATCTCTCACGCAAGACGCGCAGCGCAGGCTCGGTCCAATTGCCGACTTTCGCGGGGCGGATGATCTCAGAAGCCGCAAAGCTGTTCTGCTCGACGTGTTCGCTCTTTGCCCCAATTGGCTCAGCCGGCATGTCATATCCTCCTTTGGAGCTGCTGGTCATGAACGATCGAGATGACATACTCACCGACTCGCACGTTTTCAACGACGTACTTGCCGCGAAGACTGCCCAGATCAAGCCGCTCGACCTCACAGGTCGGGTGGGAAGCGACAAAGGTTGCATAGATACCGGAAGCATCGTCGGCTGCAGCGTTATTTGGTACGTAACAGCGAGTTCCCGCCGGGCGTGAAGACCAGCAGACACGAAGCTTTCGGCCTTTCCCAGCGATGCTTGTAAACCGCCACGCCACGAAGATCACTGGCCAAACACTAAGTTGTCCGAGGCGCACGATTGTGGCCCTCGCTGAGGCTCCGAACTGTTTCGACAGTAGAAGGAGAGAATCAATAGTCGGCTCCAATGCTGTCGCCAAGGGGCGAAAGAATTTTTCTGGCATGAGCATTTCGGCAGCCGCGCAATCACACAATCTCTCTTCGAGAGAAGAGGATCCACAGCGTAAAGCCCGGGCCGCGCGGATCCGACGGCCAAATGCACTGTTTCTCCCCATCTTCCTTCCTCGTTCCGGTGTCAGAGCCCGCTAGCGCAGATCGGCGCGGCTTGCTGCCGGGACCCCTTAACCCCACTAATCATATCAAGCGCTACACGCTATATCTTGTGGTGTGCGGGACATTAGCACGCTGAATCTAGCGTTCGTCAAGGAAAAAGGTATCCACGCGGCATCCACCGCTTATCCACCCGCGAGTCACCGCCTGAGAGCCTTTTGGCCCGCGTCCGGAGGCGCGCGCCGGGCCTCGTGATATTCTCGGGCGACGCAAACGATCGGCGAGAAGGGGTCGTCGAATCGAAGGAGACTCGATGAGGACCGCTTTCGGAGTGGTCACGCTGGCGCTGGCGCTCGCGCTCGACGCCCAGGCCCAAATGGCTCCCGCGCCGGCGCCCGTTTCGCCGCCGGCCGCAACCCCGACGCCCACGACACCGCCCCCCGCGACGACTCCTGCACCGGCAACCACGCCACCGGCCACCGCGCCGCCTGCGCCCGCAGGCACGGCGCCGCTGCCGATGGTGGCGCCTCCGGGAACACCGCAGATCGTCGGGCGGGCGCTGTCGCTCGACGAGGCGGTGGCCATCGGGCTCGCCGGCCAGCCCCAGATCCAGGCCCGGCTCTTCGACTATGCCGCGGCCCGTCATCGCGTGACGCAGGCGCTCGCGCCGATGCTGCCTCAGGTGACGGGCAGCGTCGTGGCGACGCGAAGCCAGCAGACCATCCTCACGACGTCGGCCACGACGGGCATCACGACGCCCGTACAGATCGACCGCAACCTCAACCAGACGCTCTTCGCCCAGGTCGCGCTCTCGCAGCTGCTGTTCGACTTCGGCAAGACGCTGGCCGCGACCGATGCCGCGCGCAAGCTGGCGACCGTCGCCCTAGAAAGTGTCGAGCTGCAGCGCCAGCTCATCTCGCTCGCCGTCAAGGAGGCCTACACCAACATCAACTTCTCCCAGCGGCTGATCACGGTCGCCCAGGCCCAGCTCGATCGCGCCCAGCTGAACCTGCGGTCGGCCCGGGGGTTCTACGAGGTCGGGACGCGACCGAAGTCGGACGTGGTCCGGGCCGAGGTCGACGTCGCGAACGCCCGCGTCGACCTCATCCGCGGCCGGAACGCCGAGCGGCTGGCGCGCGTCGCCCTGAACACGGCGATGGGCATCGACGTCGACATCCCGACGCAAGTCCAGGACAACCTCGTCTACGAGCCGGTCCAGTTCGACCGCCCGCAGCTCCGCGCCGAGGCTCTGAGACAACGGCCGGAGCACCGCCAGGCCAAGCTCCAGGTCGACGTGTCCGAGGCCCAGGAGCGCCTGGCCTTCCGCAACTTCCTGCCCAACGTCTTCGGCACGGGCGCGTACGGGGGAACGCGCTCGGAGCTCAACCCGTTCTGGTCGCTCGGCCTCAACCTGTCGTGGACGATCTTCGACGGCGGCAACCTGATCGGTAGGTATCAGGAGGCCAAGGCCAACCTTGACGCCTCCGTGGCGCGGGTCAAGGCCTCGGAACTCGACATCATCCAGAACGTCGAGCAGGCCGAGATCGTCGCCGAGGAGGCGCAGGAGCGGATCCAGGCCGCGCAGGCGGCCGTCGCCTCCGCGGAGGAGAACTTCCGCCTCGCCCAGGGCCGATTCGACGCCGGCGTGGGGACGATCCTCGAGTTGACGGACGCGCAGCTCGCCCTGACCCAGTCCCAGAACGTGGAGGCGCAGGCACTGTCCGACTTCCGGATCGCGCTCTACCGGCTCGACCGCGCGCTCGGCCGGCGCTAGGTAAGACGTTCAACACGATTCCCGCGCGCCATCGGCCAGCGGGCATGGTAATAAATAAGATCTTCCGCGACGGCGTCTAACTCCCGATGAAACGGCTTGTCTCCCTCGTCCTGGTCGGCCTGGCGGTCGCCGCCGGCATCTCGGGCTACTTCTACGCGCAGAGCCGCGGCAACGCGCCGAAGTACCGCCTGGCGCGTGTCGAGCGCGGTCCCCTCACCGCGGCGGTCTCCGCGACCGGCAACCTGAACGCGGTCATCACCGTCCAGGTCGGCAGCCAGGTCTCCGGCCAGATCGCCGAGCTCCGCGCCGACTTCAACTCGGTCGTGAAGAAGGATCAGGTCATCGCCCGGATCGACCCCGCGATCTTCGACGCCAAGGTCAACCAGGCCAAGGCCGATCTGGACTCCGCCCAGGCCACCGTCATCAACCAGCAGGCCCAGGTCGAGCGTGCCCGTGCCGACGTCGAGAATGCCCGCGCCGCGCTGGCCGAGGCCAAGGCGAACACCGCCAAGGCCCAGGTGACCGTCGTCGACAGCAAGCGTGACTTCGACCGCAAGACCGAGCTGCACCGCCGGGACCTCATCGCGACCAGTGATCGCGACACGGCCCAGGCCACGCACGACTCCTCCATCGCCGTGGTCGACGCCGCCCGCGCCAAGGAGCGGTCGCTGGACGCGGCCATCGGCTCGGCCCAGGCCCAGCTACGCGTGAACGAGGCGATGCTCACCTCGGCCCGCGCCCAGGTGAAGCAGAAGCAGGCCGCGCTCGTCCAGGCGCAGATCGACCTCGAGCACACGACCATCCGCGCCCCGGTCGACGGGGTCGTGATCTCGCGCGCCGTCGACGTCGGGCAGACGGTCGCGGCGAGCCTGCAGGCGCCCACGCTCTTCACCATCGCCCAGGACCTCACGAAGATGCAGGTCGAGACGAGCGTGGACGAGGCGGACATCGGCAAGATCCGGCTCGACGCGCCCGTCACCTTCACTGTCGACGCCTTTCCCGGCCGGACGTTTCCCGGTGAGGTCACCCAGATCCGCAAGGCCGCCCAGGTCGTCCAGAACGTCGTCACCTACACGGTCGTCGTCGCCGTGAACAACCCGGACGGCAAGCTGGTGCCGGGCATGACGGCCAACGTCAAGCTCGTCGTCGCCGAGAAGCCCAACGTGCTCAAGGTCTCGAACGCGGCGCTCCGCTTCCGGCCGGCCGGAGCCGACGGCGGCCCCGCCGGTCCGGCAGGCGGCCCCGGCTCGGGATCGGGGCGTGGTGGCGGCGCCGTGGCCGGGAGCACCACCGTTCCTCCGGGCGGCGGTTCGGGGGCCGGTGAGGGTCGCGGTGGACGGCAGTCGCTCGAGGAGATCCGCGATCGGTTCGTCAAGCAGCTCGGCCTCACGCCCGAGCAGCAGGCCAGGCTCGAGCCGATTCTTCAGGAGAGCCGTCAGCAGATGATGGCGCTCCGCGACCTCCCCGAGCCGGAGCGCCGGGCCAAGGGCCAGAAGATCCGCGAGGCCACGCGAGGCAAGATCCGCGCGTTGCTGACCCCACCGCAGCAGGCGAAGTACGACGAGATGTCGCCCGCCGGCCCGTCGGGCAGTCCGTCGGCCGGCGGTAGCGACCGGACCGGCACGCCGGGGCGTGTGTACATCGTCGATGCTGACGGCAAGCCCAAGGCGATCAACGTCGTGCTCGGAATCAGCGATGGCAGCGCCACCGAGCTGCTGCAGGGCGATCTCAAGGAGGGGCAGGACGTGGTCGTGGGGCTCACCGGCGCGGCCGGAGGCGGGCGGCCGGGCACGCCCACGCCCGGCGGTGGCGCGCCGCGGCTCAGGCTCTGATGGTCATCGTCACCGAGGGCCTGACGAAGGACTATCGCCTGGGCCCGCACGTCGTGCACGCCCTGCGCGGGGTCTCCGTCGCCGTGGAGCGCGGCGAGTTCCTCGGAGTGATGGGGCCGTCGGGCTCTGGGAAGTCGACCTTCATGAACCTCCTCGGCTGCCTCGACACGCCGACGGAGGGCCGCTATCTGATCGACGGTGAGGACGTCGCGGGGCTCGACCGCGATGCGCTGGCGAAGATCCGGAGCCGGAAGATCGGATTCGTCTTCCAGACGTTCAATCTCCTGCCGCGCGTGAATGCCCTCGAGAACGTGGAGCTGCCGCTGGTGTACGCCGGCATCTCGGCGCGCGAGCGGCGGGCGCGGGCGCGCCGGCGGCTCGCCGACGTCGGCCTCGCCGACCGCGAGCATCACCAGCCGAGCCAGCTCTCGGGGGGCCAGCAGCAACGGGTAGCCATCGCGCGCGCGCTGGTGAACGACCCCACCGTCATCCTCGCCGATGAGCCCACGGGCGCGCTCGACACCCGGACGAGTCTCGAGATCATGGCGCTCTTGCAGGGGCTCAACCAGCAGGGCATGACGATCGTGCTCGTCACCCACGAGCTCGACGTCGCCGCCCATGCCGGCCGGATCCTGAGCTTCCGCGACGGCCGGGTCATCCGCGATGAGCGGATCGCGACTCCCCGGAACGCGGCCGCGACGCTGGCCGACCTGCCGCGCGACCTCGAGCACGAGGCCGAGGAGGCGGTCGCGTGAACCCCGTGCAGAGCGCGCGCGTGGCCCTGCGGGCGCTGCGCGTGAACAAGCTGCGGAGCGCGCTGACGATGCTCGGCATCATCATCGGCGTGGGCGCGGTCATCGCGATGGTCGGCGTGGGCTCCGGGGCCCAGGCCCGCGTGGCCGAGCAGATCCAGAGTCTCGGCTCCAACCTGATCATCGTGCTGTCCGGGAGCACCAGCACGGGCGGTATCCGGTTGGGCCAGGGCAGCCAGCTCACCATCACTGAGGAGGACTCGGCCGCGCTCGCCCGCGAGATTCCGGCCGTCCAGGCCTCGGCGCCGTCGATGCGCGGCAACGCGCAGGTCGTCTACGGCAACCTGAACTGGGCCACGGGCATTCAGGGCGTCACGGCGGATTACTTCGAGGTCCGCGAGTGGTCGGTGACCGACGGGCGCTACATCGTCGGCGAGGACGTCGACGGCGCCACCAAGGTGGTGTTGCTGGGCCAGACGACGACGCAGAACCTTTTCGGCGACGCCGATCCGCTCGGCCAGGTCGTCCGCATCAAGAAAGTCCCCTTCACGGTGATCGGCATTCTCGACAAGAAAGGTCAGAACTCCTGGGGACAAGACCAGGACGACGTCGCCCTCATCCCGCTGTCCACCGCCAAGAAAAAGGTGCTGGGCGTGAGTCAGGCCAACGCGCGGTCTGTCGGCGCGATCTCCGTGAAGGTGCGGACGGGCGAGGACATGGCCGAGGCCGAGTCACAGATGCGCGCGCTCCTGCGCCAGCGCCATCGCCTCCAACCCTATCAGGACGACGACTTCACGATCCGGAACCTGTCGGAGATCCTCCAGACGCAGGAGGAGTCGTCGAAGGTGATGACGTATCTGCTGGCGGCGATCGCCTCGGTCTCGCTGCTCGTGGGCGGGATCGGCATCATGAACATCATGCTCGTCTCCGTCACCGAGCGTACGCGCGAGATCGGCCTTCGCATGGCCGTGGGAGCGCGCGGGCGCGACATCCTCATGCAGTTCCTGGTCGAAGCCGTCACCCTGTCGCTCATCGGCGGCGTCATCGGGATCGTGCTCGGCCTGGGCGGCTCCCGCGCGATCAGCCAGTTCGCCGAGTGGCGGACGCACGTCCCTCTCGAAGCCGTCGCCATGGCCTTCGGCTTCGCCGCCGCCGTCGGCGTCTTCTTCGGCTTCTACCCCGCCCGAAAAGCCGCCCGCCTCGACCCCATCGAAGCCCTCAGATACGAGTAGCCCGGAGAATTTAGTTCCGCTCCGAGCGCGGGCTTTGCCCGCGCAATGCTTGTCTGGGGGGAGGCAGGCCGAAGAGCGGGCCTGACGGCCCGCTCTCGGCCGTCGGGAGGGGGGCAAAGCCCCCCTCCCAGTGAACTACCCTCCGCCTTGCGGCTGCATGGCAGCGTTGTCGACGTTGGTCTCGTAACCGGCGTACTTACCGTCCCAGGTCATCGCGCTGCCGTTGCCGGAATCGAAGAATCCCTCGTTGAACAGCACATATCGACCATCACGATAGACGACCGGATTGATCGCGCTGATCGTGACGGGCATGCCCGGTCGCAGCTGGGCAGGCGTGCTCGGCATGCCATTGACGAGGATCGCGGACTTCGACGTGAGCTGGACCATGCGGCCGTCCGTCAGCACGACGACGTTGGCCTTTGGATCGTAGCCCGCCACGATGCCCGTCGCGCTCCCGACGACTTGCGGCGCCGTCACGGTCGTCACCGTCGTCGTGGTGGTCCCCGGGGCGGCCACGACCGGGGCCGTGGCCACGGCCGAACCGGAAACGACGACGTACTGGCCCTCGCGGAACGCCACGGGCTGGCCGCCACGAACGACGATTCGCGTCCCCGGCCGCAGCGTCGTGTACGCCACCGGCTGGTTGTCGTACAGCACCACGGTATTCGGCGCGACACGATACATCCGGCCGTCCTCGAACACGATCACCTGCGCCGGCTGATCGATCCGGGTCATCGTGCCGACGTACATGTCCTGCGCGGCGACCGCGCCCACGCTCACCCCCAGAACGACAAGCGCCCATGCCAGCGCTCTTACTGTCTTCATCATCACCGACCTCCTTCTTGTGTAAGAGTGACGAGATGAGCGCCCTGGCGCGTCTGCTCGTCACTCCCGCCCGAAAGTGCAAGGGGATTGCCAGCACGCCTTGATATCTTGCTGCCGCCGATGACACGGGGCAGGAAACCGCGCCGAGCGGCGAAGCGGCCTCCGCGGCGTCGCAAAGGGATTCCGCCGACGCGCCCCACGGCGGCCGAGACCGGCTTGCTCGCGCTGGCTCGCACGCTGAGCGTCTCGGCGGGCCTCGAGCAATCGCCGCGCGAGGCGATGACGAGCGCGCTCGCGACCCTCGCCACCGCGTTCGAGGCGGGAGCTTCCCTGCCGCGCGCGCTCGCCCAGGCGCGGATCGGCGCGCTCGGCGACAAGACGCGGGCGCTGGCGCTGGCCTGGGCCCGCGAACAGCTTCGCCTCGCCCTCGGCGACGTGCTCGAGCGCGCGGCGACCGCCGGCGCGCTACCCGTCGGGCTCGCCCCGGAGCCGCTCGCGTGGGTGGTGCTCGCCGCGTGCGAGGCGCTCGCCGACGAGCCGCCGCAGGCGGCGCCGGACCGGATCAGGGCACTGGAGGACTGGCTGACGGGCGCGCGCGGCGAGGGCTGATCGTCTCGAGGCCGAGCACGATCACGCCGCAGAGCATGGTCAACGCGTTCAGGGAGACCGCGCGACGGTGGACGAGGCTGAAGCGGGTGCTGTCGGCCGCGCCACGCGCCGCCGCCGCCGCCGGAAGCAGGATCACGAGCGACCATAGCACCAGTCCGAGCATCGCCGTCGTGAGGACCGCCGCAGGGACATTCCATCGCCAGCGTGGCTCCTGCGCGACGACACGCAACACCAGCGCCAGCAGGGTTGCGGCACCGAGGACGAGACCGCACGCGTAGTAGCCGGGCAGCACGGCCGCGGCGGCGACGCCGGCGACGCTCCGCTCCATGGTGCGGAACAGGATCGGCGCGGCCACGAACGAAAAGAACGCCATGATGCCGAGCCAGGCGCCCATGGCGGCCACGGTCAGCACGCCGAGGGGCGTCATGGTGCGCTCAGGACGCCACGACCGATCGCGCGAGGCCCGCGAGACGCGGACGGACGCGCAGCGCGAAGTCCTCGAGCATGCGCGTCGATGGAAAGTCCGTGAAGCCGAGCATCAGGTCCGTGGCTCCCGCGGCCGCGTACGCCCCGATCCGCGCGGCGATGGCGTCCGGCTCGCCGGCGAGCACCGTGGCGGCCAGCGGATGATCGTAGCCGATTCCTCGCGCGGCACAGAATTCGGCCACCGCTCGCGTCGCATCTTCCGGAGAGCTTGCCAGCGCGACGTCGAGCTCGACCGAGCGGGCGAGCGCGGCCGGCGAGCGCCCCACGGCGGCGAGCCCGCGTCGCACGGTGCGCCACATGCTTGCGAAGGCTTCGGCCGTCACGTACGACGCCTCCCAGCCGTCGCCGCGACGCGCGACCAGCGCCAAGCTCGCGGGCCGCCTCGCGGCGATCCACACCGGAGGGCCGGGTCGCTGCACGGGCCCCGGCGTGAGCCGGGCGCCCGTCAGCGTGTGGAAGCGTCCCGCGTGCTGGACCGGCTGCCCGCGCCACAGCGCCCGCACGATCGCGATGCTCTCGTCCAGACGTGCAATCCGCTCGTCGATCGGCGGATAGCCGATGCCGTGGCTCCGCCAGAGCGCGGCGGTCCCCGCATCGTCGGCCCCGATGCCGAGTCTCAGGTCGAGCCGACCGGCCGAGAGATGATCGACGGTGACCGCGCGCTTGGCGAGCCACGACGGATGGTGCGACGACGCGTCGAACGCGTAGGTGACGGCAGGGCCGAGACGCGCGCGCCGGGTGACGGCGGCGAGGGCGCCCAGCATGCTCCATCCGTCGTGGGTGAAGCTCCACAGACCGTCCCCGTAC
>Ga0070706_100003403_pt1 | contig 15683 bp, 17 predicted proteins | sample KBSK5501metaG_FD_65476 | JGI IMG/M metagenome (GOLD analysis project Ga0070706, IMG submission 65476) | Corn, switchgrass and miscanthus rhizosphere microbial communities from Kellogg Biological Station, Michigan, USA - KBS K5-50-1 metaG | ecosystem: Host-associated > Plants > Roots >...
CCTTCCATGAACGGCGGGACGATCCTGGGCAGCGGCAGATTGCCCTCGATCACCTCGAGCAGGGCCTTCTCCTCGCCGAACAGGTACTCCTCCGGGCCGGTGACGACCCTGATGGGCACGGCACCGGCGAGACCGGCCTCCTGCATCTCCTCCACCGCGCGCGTCACGCGCTCGTGCTCCGGCCCGAACGACGCCTTCAGCGCGATGAACGCCTCGCGCGCACCGAGCGTCAGCGCCGCGATCGCGACGCCCTCGACGATCGCGTACGGGTTCGCGCGCATGAGGGCACGGTCCTTGAACGTGGCGGGCTCACCCTCTGCGCCGTTGGCCACCACGTAGCGGTGGGTGCCGGTCGAGTGCAGGATCGTCGTCCACTTGCGCCCCGTCGGGAACCCGCCACCCCCGCGACCGCGCAACCCCGAGAGGGTGAGCTCCTTCACCGTCTGCGCGGGCCCCAGCCGCGCCGCCTGCTCGAGGCCGGACCCGCCGCCGAGCGCGCGGTAGGCGTCGACCGAGGCGACCGGCGACGCGGGGAGCAGGAAGGGTTTCGCGGCCACTGTCACATCGGAGCGGCGGCGGGGGCCGGTCTCCGCCGCCGCGACGCGTCGGCCAACGCCGGCGGCGTCCAGCCCGTGTCCGCGGGGTTGATGGTCGTTCCTGGCGGTACGAGCGCGTCGATGCGGTCGAGCGTGTCCGCGTCGAGCTGCGTGTCCTGACCGGCCAGCAGGTCGGTGAGCTGGTCCATCGTGCGCGGGCCGATGATGGCGCTTGTGACGGCCGGGTGGTGGGTGACCCACGCGTTGGCCAGATGGATCAGCGAGCAGCCTGCGTCGGAGGCCAGCTTGAGGAGCTCCTCCACCAGGTCGAGCTTGCGCCGGTTCTCGGGCGACTGCTGGTCGTAGCGCTCCGGCAGGCGCATGCGTGTGGCGCGTGAGCCAGCAGGCAACGGCTCGTCGCGGCGGTACTTGCCGGTCAGCCACCCGCCGTTCAACGGGCTCCAGACGATCACGCCCATGCGGTAGCGCGCGCACGTCGGCAGTACCCCGGCCTCCACGCCTCGTACGAAGATCGAGTACGGCGGCTGCTCGCAGACGAAGCGCTCGCGCCCGCGTCTCTCCGCTGCCCACCGAGCCTCGACGATCTCCTCGGGCGGGAACGTCGACGACCCGAGGTAGCGCACCTTGCCCTGGTGGACCAGATCGCTGAGCGCGGCGAGCGTCTCGTCGACGTCACACGAGGGATCGGGCCGGTGCACCTGATAGAGGTCGATCCACTCGGTGCCCAGGCGCCGCAAGCTGTTCTCGACGGCGCGGACGATCCAGCGGCGTGAGTTGCCGCGCGCGTTGCGGTCGCTGCCCATGGGTGCATGGAACTTGGTGGCCAGGATCACGTCGTCGCGGCGCCCGGCGAGCGCCTTGCGCACGATCTCCTCAGACTCACCCGCCGAGTAGACATCGGCGGTGTCAACGAAGTTCACACCCGCGTCCAGCGCGGCGTGGACGATGCGGACGCACTCGTCGTGGTCGGAGTTGCCCCACGTTCCGAACATCATCGCCCCCAGGCAGAGGTGGCTGACTTGGATCCCGGTGCTGCCGAGCGTGCGGTAGTTCATGGGCCCCGTTTCTAGCCGGGTTTCCCGGCCGGCCGGCAGCCCGCACCTCACCCCGAGGCCGTAGTCTGCCGGCCATGCTCACCGTCAAGGCTTCCCGGGCGTCTCGGGTGATCGGGCCCGTTGCCCTCCTCACGTTGCTCGTGGCGCTTGCCGCGTGCGGGTCATCCACGGTTTCGCGGCGGATCTCCTTCGTCGAGACGAATGGGCGGCCCCGCTTCGACGCGGGGGCGATCACCGTCACCAAGGGCGACACGCTGAAGCTCACGGTCGGCAACCGCACGGGTACCCTCCAGGACTTCACCGTCGAGGGCCTCGGGATCGAGCGCACGGTCGAGCCCGACAAGGTGGTGACCGTGGACATCGACGCGAAGCGATCGGGCACCTACCGCGTGTACTCCAAGAACAATCAGAGCCTCGACCCGCTCACGATCGTCGTCCCGGCCTGAGGCATGGAGTTCGGACTGCACCTTCCCAACGCCGGGCCCTTCGCCAACGGGCCCGACATCGTGCTCACCGCCCAGCGTGCCGAAGAGCTGGGCTTCCACTCGGTCTGGCTCTTCGACCACCTCTTCACGCCGGTGAAGCTCGAGTCGAAGTACCCGTACTCCCCGGACGGGAGCTACGCGATGACGCCCGATTTCCCGTTCTTCGACCCCGTGGCGGTGATGGGTGTCGTCGCTGGCGCGACACAGCGCATCCGCTTCGGCACGCGCGTGCTGATCCCCACATACCGGCATCCGGTGGTACTGGCCAAGGAGCTGGCCACGATCGACGCGGTGGCCGGTGGGCGCATGATCCTGGGCGTCGGTGCGGGGTGGATGGCCGAGGAGTTCGACGCGGTCGACGTCGGCGTGGAAGATCGGTTCACCCGCATGGACGAGCATCTGGCACTGATGCGCGCCGCATGGCAACTGGGTGTGTCCGAGCACCACGGGCGCTTCTACTCGCATGTGAACGCAGGTTTCCGGCCTCAGCCCCCGGGTGAGGGCAGCACCATCCCGCTCATCGTCGGCGGGCACGGCGACGCCGCGCTGCGGCGCGCCGCCCGCTACGGCGACGGCTGGGCCGTGTCGGCATCGGGACGCGACATCGCCGAGCGAGGCACGGATGTCGCGATACGCGATCGCCTCGACACGTTGTCGCGTTTGTGCGACGAGGCCGGCCGCACGATCGACGATCTCCTGCTCGTCAGCCAGGCGTTCCTCGGGGAGTCGGTCGACACGCTGCGGGGCCATGCCGACCTCGGCATCAACGTCGTCGACCTCCTGTCGTTCGGGCAGGTGGACGACGTGCTGGACCAAGCCGCGCGCTTCATGGACGAGGTGGCGCCGCAGCTCGCGTGACCGACGTGGGTCAGCGCGACCGAGGTGGAGTCACGCGTCGATACGCCCGTAGCGGATGATGGGCTCGAAGAAGTCGAGCACGGTGCGATCGTCGTCGACGATGCCGCGCACCGGACGGGACGAGAGCCGGCGGCGGGTGAAGTGACGGGCCACGACCGCCTTGCGGATGTCGCCGTCGCGCCCGATTGACCAGGCGGCCTCGTCGAGGAGCAGCGCGCCCTCGGCCAGGTCGGCCAGGAGGTACGCGAGACGGCGGGCGTGCAGCAGCTGGAGGTCGTCGGACGCAGACTCGAGGAAGGCGATCGCCTCACGCGCCTCCTTCAGCGTGCTCGCCACCGCGTCGGCCGGCTCCGACAGCGCGGCGTGGCCGGGTGCGCTGTCGAGTGCCCGCTCCACCCGCGCGAGCAACGCCTCGTGCGCGCCTTCGGAACGCATGGCGCGGCGCACATCGAGGCAGAGGATGTTCTCGGTGCCCTCCCAGATGGTGTGGCACTGCGCGTCGCGCAGTTGCCGGGCCATCGGCCAGTCTTCCATGTAGCCGTTGCCGCCGAACACCTCGAGCGCGGTGCTGGCCGCGCCGATCGCCTCGCGAGTGGCCCGCATCTTCGCGAGCGGGATGAGCATGCGGCGCAACATCTGGCCCTCGTCGGCGTCGCCAGCCGTACGGCTGGCGGCCGCGCACTCGAACGTGATCGCCGACGCGGCCTCCAGCTCGACGAGCAGGTCGACGAGCGTCTCGCGTACGAGCGGGTAGGTGTCGATTCGCCGACCCCACTGCTCGCGATGTGCGGCGTAGATGGCCGCCTCGAGGAACGAGCGGCGATGGATGCCGAGCCCCATCAGCGCGACTCCGAAGCGACTGCCGTTGACCATCTCCATCATGCGATTGAGGCCCCTGCCGTCGCGCGCCGCGTCGCCCGTCGCGCTCTGTCCGGGTGAGCCCGCCAGCCAGGCGCGCGCTCCGTCGAGGGAGACCTCGGCGGTCGGCACCCCCACCGTGCCCAGCTTCGGCTTGAGCCGCTTGATGTGGAAGCCGTTGGCCGCGCCGTCGGGGGTGTGCCGGGGCACGATGAACGTGGCGAGGCCGCGCCCGCCGGGCGGTGCCCCCTCGGGCCGGGCCAGCACGATGAAGACGTCGGCGTCGACGTTGGAGCAGAAGTGCTTCTCGCCGTGGAGCAGCCACTCGTCGCCGTCCTGCACGGCGCGAGTGGTGTTCGCGCCGACGTCGCTGCCACCCTGGCGCTCGGTGAGGAACATGCCGCCCTCCCACGCCTGGTCGGGATCGGCGCTCGTCAGGCGATCGACGATGTCGGCACGCACCGTCTCGGGGGCGTAGCGCTCGACGACGTCGGCCGCACCCGACGTCATGCCCAGCCCGCAGTACGCCGCGGTCTCCGCCTGGCACACCAGATAGGCGACCGCGGCTGTCACCACCGCGGGCACGGGCCGCCCCGCGAGGCGCTCGAGCCCGGTGAACCCGTGACGCACGAGATCGGCCTTGTTGTCCGTCCACGTCGGATGGTGGACGACCTCGGCAACCTCGTGACCCCATTCGTCGTAGCGGCGTAGGACGGGGCCGTGCTTGTCGGTGATCTCGGCGCGCGCCGCGAGCGTTCCGCCGACGAGCGTGCCGAACGTGGAGACGTGGGCTTCGGCGAAGGCGCGATCGGTCGGGTCGGGCAGCAACCGGTCGAGGGTGGCCCGCAGGTTGGGATCGACCGCGTACCAGTCGAGCCCCGCGGCCTGGTCGTAGCTGGCGTAGTCGGGCAGCACCGTGTCGACGTTACCGCTTGTTCGTCTCGACGTAGGCGAGCGCAAGCGACACGCACTCGTGAAGGGGGGCGGTCGTGTCGAGCGTGAGGTAGTCGCCGTCGGGCTCCTCCATCTCCGCCGCCACCCGGCGCACGACGTCGGCGTCCCGGTTCGCCGCGAGGTGACCGGCATCGACCGCGACACGGGAGATGGCGACCTCGAGCGGGACGTCACACACGATGACCCCGACGGAGATGTCGAGCTCCTCGGCCAGCCCCGCGACCGCGCCGAGATACTGCCGCCGGGAAAACGTCATGCCGTCGAAGATCACCGTGCGTCCGCGACCGAGGTGGTAGCGGGCGGCGTCGAGCATCGCCGACCCGGAGACCTGGCTCTCGGTGGCCGAGTAGTCGCAGGGCCCGAAGAGCGCGTCGCGAATGACGTCCTTGTCGAGCACGCGGGCGTCAGGCAACCGTGACGCGAGCGCGCGGGCGAGCGTGCTCTTGCCCGCCCCGGGCAGGCCGGCGAGCACGATGACCCCTCCCCGGCTCATGTCTCCGCTCCCGGCCGCTGAGGCCATGTCTCCGCTCCCGGCCGCTGAGGCCATGTCTCCGCTCCCGGCCGCTGAGGCCATGTCTCCGCTCCCGGCCGCTGAGGCCATGCGCCACGCTACGGCGCCGCCATAGCGTGTCGGGCATGAGCTACGACCTTGCCCTGCTCGATGCGACCGCCCAGGCGGGGTTGGTGCGCGACGGCGAGGTCACGCCGTCCGAGCTCACCGACGCCGCCATCACGCGCATCGAGAAGCTCAACCCCGAGCTCAACGCGGTGATCCACCCGCTCTTCGACAAGGCGCGCGCGCAGGCCGCCGACCCCGCGCTTCCCCACGGACCCTTCCGCGGGGTGCCGTTCCTCCTCAAGGACCTGGCCTGCCACTCGGCCGGCGACCCGATGCACGAAGGCATGCGTTTCCTCCGTGATGCCGGCTGGGTCGAGCACGATGACACCTACCTGGCCGCCAAGTTCCGCTCCGCCGGCTTCGTCTTTCATCGGGAAGACGAACACTCCCGAGCTCGGCATCCTGCCCACCACGGAGCCCATGGTCTACGGGCCCACCCGCAACCCGTGGGACACCGGTCGCTCCACCGGTGGGTCGAGCGGCGGCTCCGCGGCGGCGGTGGCGTCGGGGATGGTGACGGCCGCCCATGCCAACGACGGCGGCGGCTCCATCCGCATCCCCGCGAGCGAGTGCGGCTTGGTGGGGCTGAAGCCGTCACGGGGGCGCGTCTCGCTGGGCCCGGAGTTCGGCGACGTCATGGCCGGCCTGGTGGCGGAGCTCGTCGTCACCCGCTCGGTGCGCGACACCGCCGCCATCCTCGAAGCGGTTGCCGGGCCGATGCCGGGCGACCCGTACGCCGCCCCGACACCGCTCCGCGCGTTCACGGAGGAGCTCGGCGCCGACCCGGGAAGGCTGCGCATCGGCCTGCTCACCGCGGCTCCCGGCGCGATGGTCGAGACCCATCCCGACTGCGTGGCTGCCGCTGAGGCCGCGGGACATCTGCTCGAGTCGCTCGGCCACGTTGTCGATCACTCGGGCTTCACCGCGTTGGACAGCCCCGAGTACACAACGCACTTCCTCACCAACTGGGCGAGCGGCATGGCGTGGAACCTCGACTACTGGGCGCGGCGGACCGGCAGGCACATCGGGTCGGACGACGTCGAGCCGCTCACGTGGGCCCTGGCGGAGATGGGCCGCTCGTACTCGGCCGCCGACTACCTCGCGAGCCGCGAATGGCTCCAGGCCAACAGTCGCGAGGTGGCGGCCTGGTGGGAGCAAGGCTTCGACATCCTGCTCACGCCCACCATCGCCGAGCCCCCGCCGCCGCTGGGGTCGTTCGACTCGCCGGCCGACAACCCGTTGCAGGGCATCTTCCGGGCTGCGTCGCTCGTGCCCTTCACCCCGCCATTCAACGTCACGGGCCAGCCCGGCATCTCGCTTCCGCTGCACTGGAACGACGCGGGTCTGCCCATCGGCGTGCAGCTCGTCGCCGCGTACGGACGGGAGGACGTGCTCATCCGGGTCGCCGCGCAGCTCGAGGCCGCGCAACCCTGGGCGGACCGCCGCCCGCCGGTCAGCGCCTGACGCCGCACCCTGCCGAGCCACACAAGCGTCAGCGAGACGAGAGGTCGAGCGACCGGATCGCCGCCGGCAGCTCGGCCAGCGAGTCGATGGCGATGCGGGCCTGCTCGGCCCCGGGCCAGTCGCGCTGGATCATCGCCCAGGGACCGCGGCGGATGAAGGCCGACACCATCCCCGCCGCCGCCGCCGGCACCACGTCGTTGTCGACCCGGTCGCCCACGTGCACGATGTCGCCGGGATCACAGCCCATCGCGGTCGCCAACCGGCTGAAGTACTCCGGCGCGGGTTTGCTCACGCCCCATCCAGCGGACGTGGCGACCAAGTCGACGGGGAGGCCGAGCTGCTTCAGTTGGCCTTCTGCTCGCGCCGGCTGGTTGCCGACGACGCCGATGGCATACCCGTCGGCGCGCAGCGCGTCGAGGCACGGGCGAACGTCGGGATACAGGTCAGCGGCGCCGAACCCTCCGACGATGCCCGCGGCGGCACGCGCGGCTGCCTCCTGCTCGTAGTCGAACCCGAGGAGAGCGAAGACATCGCGATGATCGCGTTCCGACGCGATGACGCTCCCCAACGCCACGAAGAAGGTGAACCGCGGCACGCCCAACCAGTCGGCCCACGCCCCCCACAACCGCGACTCGTCGATGAGGGTCTCACCCACGTCGAGCACGACCGCCCGCACACCTGGAGCACGCACGTCTGCAGCATGGCGCATGGCGCCTGCGAATCGCGGCGAGGTACCCGTGCGCCTGCGTGTCGCCGCGGACCCGGGCTCAACCGGAGCCGGCGCGGGTCAGCACCCGCACCAGCGCATCGGGGACGTTCGTGCAGATGCCGTCGACGCCCATCTGAACCAACGCCAACATGCGGTCGGGATCGTCGACCGTCCACACGTTGACCGCCATGCCGCGAGCGTGGAGGTCCGCCACCAGCTCGGGCGTGACGGCGAGGTCGTGGGGGTGGAGGACGCGATGGCCGTGGTCCCATGCCGTCGCCGCCACCTCCCGCGTGTCGATCAAGGGAAGGGTGAGGAGCGCGGTGGGAATGGCATCGTCGACCGTGCGGACCCGGTCAACCGACACGAGGTCGAACGACGACACGAGCACGCGATCGCGCCAGCCGCCCTCCCCCACCTGCTCTGCCACCGTCGCCGCCACCCAGCGGCCCTCATCGAAGTCGGGGTCGAGCGGCGAGCTCTTCACCTCGATGTTGACCACCATCCCCGCACAGGCGTCCATAGCCTCCTCGAGGGTGGGCACCCACGGTGGCAGGGCCTCGCGTCGCACCTCGAGGATCGGGCCCAGGCCGGGCAGCGAGGCGTCGTGGTGGACCACGAGGACGTCGTCACGCGTCCGGCGCACGTCGAGCTCGACCATGTCGGCCCCGAGCCGCCGCGCCTCCACGAACGCCTCGACCGTGTTCTCCCTCCTCACCGCGGATGCGCCGCGGTGGGCGATGACGGCGGTCGTCGCGCTCAACGCCGGGCGGCGCGCCGGCGCCGACCCCAGGATGTGAACGCGGCGCGCCGGACCGACAACGAACGATCAGAGGACCAGGGGGCGTAGGGCGCCATGGTGAGGGCGGCGAGCGCCAGCAGGACGATGTCGTAGTTCACCCGCCAGCCCGCGAAGTCGAGCCACGTCTCCTCGGTGGCGGGTCGCAGGGGAACGCCGGCGCGCACGAGTCGCGCATGCATCTCCTCGTACTCCTCCCGAGCGACCGAGATCGGGTCCCCCCGCGTCGGGTTCGGGTCGTACGGGATCTCGAAGAAGTCCGCGATGCGACGCAGGGCGATCGAGCCGGAGCGCACACAGAGCTCGGCGTCGGGATGGTGGCCGGGGAACGTGCAGGCGACGAACGACGCCGTGTCCAGCATGGTGCCGGCCGCCGTCACCCACGAACGGTCGGGCTGCGGTGAGCGGAAGAAGACCAGCGCGGGCAGCGAGGTGTGGGTCTCCTCGATGTCGACGAACCAGCTCTCCCACTGCGACCACAGGTCCTGCAGGCGGTCCAGCCAGCCGATAAGGGCGAAGCGCTCGATCAGCTCGGCCGCCGACGGGGGCGAGCCGGCGCGCACCTCGAGCAGGGCCACGACCTGCTCGCGCCGGCTGAAGGTCGCGTACACCGAAGGGAGATACGTGATGAGCAACGCCAACAGGCTCAGCCCGAGCCCCGCCTCCGAGATACCGAGCACGGTGGTCGGCAGGTCCGCGAACGGGGCGAAGCCGAGCGTGACGATCGATGACCCGCTGAGCCCGAAGGCCTCGCGCAGCGGCTGGTTGCCGATGGCCCAGAACATGGCCGTGTAGCCCGACAGCACGAGGACGAGCCATGCGAAGGCCAGCATCAGCAGGCTCAACGGCGCGTAGAGGGCCATGACCCGGTCACGCTCCTCATAGGTCTTGGCCCGTCTGGCCCAGAGGTTGAAGACCCGGCGGACCCCGACGAAGACGAGGCGCGTGAGCATGACCGGGGTCGCGCGTGGAACGACGACGGCACGCACGGCCGCCGAAAGGGTGAACGCCACCAGCCCCGCTCCGAGGACGAAGACGATGACGTCGACGACGACCATGGTCAGGCCGTCGAGTCGGTCAGACGGGCTCGCGTGTCGTCGCCTCGAGCTCGACGATGGCGTCGACGATCGTCTCCCATACGCCGCGCGGGAGGTCGTGACCCATGCCCGGGATCACGAGGAGGCGCGCGCCGGGCACGGCCTCGGCCGTCGCCCGCCCACCGCTGGGAGTCACCAACGGGTCTGCGTCACCGTGGATCACGAGCGTGGGCATCCTCAGCGAGCGCAGCGCGGGCGTGCGGTCACCCGAGGCAATGATCGCCAACAGCTGTCGCCCCACCCCGACGGGATGAAAACACCGGTCGTAGGAACGCGCCGCGACGTCGCGAATGCGCTCCTCGTCGATGGGGAAGCCCGGCGAGGCGAGCACCCGGCTCGTGGCGACGGTGTGCTCGATGAAGGCGTCGCGGGTCACAGGAGGAGGCGAGAGGAGCAGCGCGACCGCGGTGGGCGCGGGCTGTCCGACATCGAGCGCACCCGTCGTCGACATGATCGACGTCAGCGTCTGCACCTTCTTGGGGTGCCGGATCGCGAGCGTCTGGGCGATCATCCCGCCCATCGACGCCCCCACGACGTGGGCCTCGGCGACGCCGAGCGCGTCGAGGAGACCCGCCGCGTCGTCGGCCATGTCGTCGAGCGTGTAGGACGCCGACGACGTGTCGCCGGTGAACGCGGCCAGCAGGTCAGGCGCAGGCCCGCCGTCGATCTTGGTGGAGAGGCCCGAGTCGCGGTTGTCGAAGCGGACGACGCGAAAGCCCCGAGCCGCGATCATCGAGCAGAACTCGTCGTCCCAGGCGATCATCTGGGCGCCCAGGCCCATGATGAGCAGCAGGGGCGGGTCGTCGGCATCGCCGAACTCTTCCCACTCGAGGTCGATCCCGTTGGCGTGTGCTCTCGGCATGGGGAGGGAGTCTACGGTTCAGTCCATGACTGTGTTCGGGGTGCATACCGGCCTGCAGCACACGACGACCAGTGAGCTCATCGAGCTGTGGAGGCGCATCGAGGCGCTTGGCTATGACTGGATCTCCATCTGGGACCACTTCTACGCGGCCGACCTCACGGGCAGCCCCCATTGCCTGGAGGCGGTGGCCGCCCACGCCGCGCTGGCCTGCACCACCGAGCGGGTGCGCTGCGGCTCGCTCGTCTACTCAGTGGGCTATCGCCACCCCGCCGTGCTCGCCAACGCCATCGCCACCATCGACCAGCTCTCGGGAGGTCGCGCCGACCTCGGGCTCGGCGCGGGTTGGAGCCAGCTCGAGTACGACGTCTATGGCATCGACTTTCCGTCGACGCGCGTACGGCTCGACCAACTCGAGGAGGCAGCCGCGTGCGTGCGCAGCCTGCTGCGCGAGCGGACGACCACGTTCGCGGGCGAGCACTTCCGGATGACCGGCGCCCAGTGCGACCCGAGGCCGGTGCAGGATCCGATCTGGATCGGCGGCGGCGGCGAACGACGCACGCTTCGCATCGCGGCCCGCTTCGCAGACGGTTGGAACGTGCCGTTCATCGCGCCCGACGAGTTCGCGCGCAAGCGCGACGTCCTCCACCGCCACTGCGAGGACGTGAGCCGCGACCCGGCCGAGATCCGCTGTGCGGTCAACGTGGGCCTGGCCTGGCGGGAGGAGGACTTCGAGGCCCAGTTCGGCAACCTGCGGATGATGGTGCGCCCCGGTGTCCTCACGGGCAGCGACTCGGAGGTGGCGGATCGCGTCGCTCGCTACATCGACGCCGGCGCCGACCAGGTCAACGTGGCGATCCGGGCCCCGTTCGACGTCGAGGGCCTCGAGCGGCTGACGTCGGTGGTGGGAGTGGGCGCGAAAGCCTGACTCGCGCGTCCCCGTCACGTACCTTGGGTGACGATGCCGTCATACTCGCCGGCGCCCGGGGGCGTCGGGCTGGTGCTGGGGGCCGGGGGCACGGTCGGCCTGGCGTATCACTGCGGGGTTCTGCACGCGCTGGCCCAGGTGGGTGGCGTGAAGGCCGACGAAGCCGAGCTCATCGTGGGCACGAGCGCGGGGAGCGTGATCGGCGCGTACCTGCGCTCGGGCTGGACCACCGATGACATGTGGCAGTTCGCGCTGGGCACCCACCCCCAGCTCGAGAGCATGGCGCCCGACGAGCTCGACGGCAGCCGGCGCGCCATCTTCGTGCCGGCGTGGGCGACCCCCCGCGAGCTGGCGCGCCGCGGCGTGGGTTCGGCGTACGTGCTCGCGCGCTCGGTCGTGCGCGGTCCGCAGCTCCGCGCTCCGGCCGCGCTCCGCCACCGCTTTCCCGGCGGCCTCTTCGCCATGGCGGAGGGTGAACGGCGCTTCGCCGACGAGCTACCCGAGGACTGGCCGCAGCGACCGCTGTGGTTGTGCGCCGTCGACATCTCGTCCGGTCGCCGCGTCGTGCTCGGGCGAGCCGGGTCGCCGCCGGTGGGTCTGCGACAGGCGGTGATGGCCTCCTGCGCGATCCCGGGCGTCTACAAGCCGGTGCGCGTCGGCGCCATGACGCTGGTCGACGGGGGGGCGCACTCCACGACAAACCTCGATCTCGCGTCCAAGGCGGGCTGCCGGCTCATCATCGGGATCGCACCCATGGCGTTCGACCCGACCGCGCCACCGGATCGCCTGCGCCAGCTCACGCGCCGCGTGTCCGCGCGCTCGCTCGCGGGCGAGGCCCGCGCGGCGCGGCGGCGCGGCGCTGACGTGTTGCTCGTGCGGCCGACGGGGGCCGAGCTGGCCGTGCACGGCACCAACCTCATGCGCTCCGACGCGGGCGAGCAGATCGCCCGCGCCGCCTACGAGGTCACCGCCCGGCTGCTCGCGACCGACCGCTTCCGGACGGTCCTCGACGACCACGAGCTCTGAGCCCGTTGACCCGACGACCGGGGGCCAGCCTCCTCGGCCGCGTCGACGCGGCGCGATCGTGCTGGCGGAGTTGGTCGTGCTCCTGGTGCTCGTCGGAGCATGCGCTGCGATTCTCGCCATGAAGCTGCTCACGCCCGTGAAGAGCCCGGCCGACGCCACCCGCGACTACCTCAGCGCGCTCAAGACCGGCGATACGACCAAGGCATTCGCCCTCCTCTGTCGGCCAGGTCGGGCGAAGCTCACCCGAGCGAAGTTCGCCGAGGGCATCGCCGAGGAACGCCGACTCGACGGGGCCGTCATCGGCTACCGGATCCTGGCCGAGCTGGTGGAGTCCGGAGGGACGGCTCGGGTGCGCTACTCACTCACGACGACGAAGCGAGTTGGCGCCGTCGAGGCGCTGCTCCAGCGGGAAGGCGGCAACTGGAAGTTGTGCGACTTCCGCCAGCTACCTCCCTAGCGACGACCGCTCCTGGTCGCGTCGCTCCCCCGTCCGGGGTCCCAACTCCACGCGGTGCCGTTCTAGCCTGGCGAGCCGTGGACCCGACGACCGCGTTCGTCGAGCTCATCCAAGGCCCGGACCAGGCCATCCCGCTGGCGCGCGCCGCGCTCCTGATCGCGGCACACGCCTACCCCGATCTCGACGTCGACGACGAGCTGGCGTCGTTCGACGCGCTCGCCACCGGGTGCCCACGGGGCGATCTCGACGAGTGGCACGATCGCCTCTTCCGCGTGCTCGCGTTCACGGGCAACACCGTCGACTACCACGATCCCCGCAACTCGTTCCTCAACGAGGTCGTGCGTCGCCGGCTCGGCATTCCCATCACCCTGGCCATCGTCGGCATCGAGCTCGGTCACCGGCTCGGGCTCCATCTCACGGGCATCGGGATGCCGGGCCACTTCCTCCTGCACCACGAGGGGCTACCCCCGGTGTTCATCGACCCCTTCGACGGGGGGTACCTCGACGAGGCGGGATGCGAGCAACGATTTCGCGCCATCCACGGCCCCGACGCCGCGTTCGTCCCCGCCTATCTTGCGCCGGTGGGCCCTCGCGCCATCCTCGGTCGAATGCTTGCCAATCTCCGCAACGCCTACCTGCGCGTCCACGACTACGAGGCGACCGCGTGGGTCCTGCGGCTGCGGCTCGCGCTTCCCGATGCCGACCAACAGGCACGGGTCGAGCTGAGCCGCCTGCTCGTCCGTACCGGGCGCTTCCGCGAGGCGGCGGCCGAGCTCGAGGCGCAGGCCGAGGCCGACCCCGCAGGCGCCGCCGCGCTGTTGAGCGAGGCACGGCAACTGCGGGGCCGGCTCAACTAGTCGCAGCCTCATCGCGCTGGTAGAGCGACGCCATCGCGGCGGCGGTGGTCGCGAGTCGTGACCGGAGCGAGGGCGGATCGATCACCTCGACCTCGGCACCGAGCTGCAGCAGATCCTCATACGCCTCGTCGAGGTTCTCGAAGGCGACCGTGCAGCGGGCGCGCGGCTCGTCGACGTCTTCTCGCTCGCCCACCGAACGCCCGCCCTGCAACTCGAGCCGACGCAACCACCCGTAGCCCGGGTCGGACACACGGACCACCACCTCGACAGCCGGAACGCTCGCCTCGTAGTGCTCGACCGTCTTCTGCCAGAACCGGGCGAGGTCGAAGTCGTCGGGCCGAACGAACTGCTCGTCGAGCAGCGACACCTCCTCGACGCGTGAGAGCCGGTAGGTGCGGAGCTCGCCTTCGCGTCGGGCCACCAGGTACCAGACGCCGGCCTTGAGCACGAGGCCGAACGGCTCCAGATGGCGGGTCGCGGCCTCTTTCGCACCCGGGTGCCGGTAGCGCACCCTGATGCATCGGTCGTCCCAGACCGCGGCGGCGACCTCGACCAGATGGGGCTCGTTGCGACCGCCCCGGAACCAACGCGGCGCGTCGAGGTGGAATCGCTGGCGCGCCACCGACGCGCGCTCGGCGAGCTCCTTGGGCAGCGCCGCCAGCAGCTTGAGCTGGGCCGCGCCGAGCACGGTGCCGAAACCGAGCTCACCCACGGGCCCGGGCACGCCGGAGGCGAACAGCGCCTCCGCCTCCTTGGCCGTCAGCCCAGTCAGGCGGGTGCGGTAGCCGTCGAGGAGCTGACACCCGCCGTTCGGTCCCGCCTCGGCGTAGACGGGCACTCCCGCCGCGCTCAACGCCTCGAGGTCGCGATAGATCGTGCGCACGGAGACCTCGAGCACCTCCGCCAGCTGCGCCGCGGTCATGCGGCCGCGCGTCTGCAACAGAAGCAGCAGCGACACCAGCCGACTCGCCCTCACCGGTGCACCCGCGCAGCGCTTCGGTGCTCGCTCACTGGTACACCTTATGCCGATTCCACTGACAGAGGATGTCAGTGGGAATGGCGCAGAATCACATCGATGCCATCGCTCGACCACATGCTCGACCCCGAGGAGGACACGATGCACCCATTGCTGGCAGGCGACCTCGCACGGCAGCGCATTCAAACGTGCCAGCAGCGCGCCGAGCAGCGGCATCTCGCCACCAATCGGCTGCGCGGGCCGGCGGCGGCGGCTCGGATCGCGGTCGGCAGCCGACTGATCGCGGTGGGCTGTCGCCTGTTCCTCTCCGGCCATCGCGAGAGGGGGGCCCTGCCATCCGGTTGAGGCGGGGCGGCGGGTGGGCGCTACGCCACGTCGACGGCCTCGGCGGGGTCCCAAGCGGCCAGGTCGGCGAGGCGGCTGTCGTTGGAGAAGACCTCGACGATCGGCTGGCGCACGCCGAGCCGCTTCTGGAGTCGCTCGACATGAAGCATCTGGTCCCACAGCACCAGGGTGGCCACCACGCCCGCCACGCCCGCGCGAGCCGTGCGTCCAGACCGGTGCAGATAGCCCTTCTGGTCCTCGGGCGGGTCGTAGTGCACGACGACGTCGATGGCGTCGACGTGAATACCCCGAGCGGCGACATCGGTGGCCACGAGCACCTGTTGGGTGCCCCGGGCAAAGTCCTTCAGGGCCTTCTCACGCAAGGTCTGGCGCAGGTCACCGTGGATGGCGTGTGCCTGCACGCCCTCGCGCCGGAGTTGGAGCACGAGGCGATCGGCGCCCCGCTTGGTGCGGACGAACACGAGCGTGCGGTTGGCGCCACGCGCGATCGCCGCGGTCACCTTCACCTTGTCCATCTGGTGCACGGCGAGAAAGCGATGCTCCATCTCCTCGACGGTCGCCTGGGTGGAGACGACCTCGTGACGCACGGGGTCGTGCAGGTAGTGACGGACGAGGTACCGCACGTCGCCGTCGAGCGTGGCCGAGAAGAGCAGCGTCTGCGCGGGGTGGTCGAGCTTGCGCAGCACCCATTCGACCTGCGGGAGAAAGCCCATGTCGGCCATGCGGTCCGCCTCGTCGATGACGACGAAGCCCACGTCGGACAGGCTGAGGGCGCCTCGG
>Ga0070706_100003407_pt1 | contig 15670 bp, 18 predicted proteins | sample KBSK5501metaG_FD_65476 | JGI IMG/M metagenome (GOLD analysis project Ga0070706, IMG submission 65476) | Corn, switchgrass and miscanthus rhizosphere microbial communities from Kellogg Biological Station, Michigan, USA - KBS K5-50-1 metaG | ecosystem: Host-associated > Plants > Roots >...
ACAGCTCGATGGATGGATCGCCGCCGGAGGCCTCGAGCTGACGGCACAGGATCTCGCCGAGATTGCCAACGCCCTGGAGCAAACCGGGGCAGGCAATGGGCCGATTCGGACTGTCGAACTTGCGGTGAAGAGCTGATCGTCGGGCGGGGTATGGCGCAACCAGCTGCCCCGGAGACGAGCGTTTCGACCTGGGCGCCGATGCGTTTCGCCGTGTTCCGGGCGCTCTGGATCGTCGTCCTGGTGAGCAACATCGGCGGATACATGCAGACAGTGGGCGCCCAATGGCTACTGGTCAACCAGGCCCATGCCGCAGTCCTCGTCGCCCTCGTGACCACCGCGGATATGCTGCCCGACGCGCTGTTTGGCCTCGCCGGCGGGGTGATCGCCGACATCTTCGACCGTCGCCGGTTACTCATCGTCGTGCAGCTCGGTATGGCGGCGATCGCGGTCGCACTGGCAGTCTTGACCTTCGCCGGACAGATGCCGCCGGCGCATCTACTGATCTTCACCTTCATACTCGGCTGCTCCTCAGTCCTCGAACCCGGCCTATCAGTCCACGGCCCCTGAGCTTGCGCCAGCCCGCGAAGCGCGGGCCGCTGCAGAGCTCGGATCGATCAGCCTCAATCGTGCCCGGGTGCTCGGACCGGCGCTCGCCGGACTTCTCCTTGCGCGACAGGGCGTCGCCTTCGTGTTTGCCCTCAATGTTCTCACCAATGTCTTTTTCGGACTGGTGGTTTGGGTGTGGCGGCCGAAGGCGCAGCCCACACCCGAGCTGCCCGAGCACTTCGTTTCTGCTCTGCGGGCGGGTGGTCAAGCCCAATCGGACTTCCAGTCATTCGTCTCCCAGTTCCCTTAGCCCGTGTAAAGCGCATGAGGCTATTAACAAGCCGCACGAGCCCAGCCGCTTAGCTGGGACAGAACGCGCCAGGTCGCCCGGCCTGCGAAGCCCGGCTCAGCAGCCCAGGTTGCGATCGTTGCCGCCTTAGGTGTCTGGGTAGATGCCCTCAAGTAGGGTCGGCAAGATCCGTCGCCGGGTGGACCGTTTGCCCGGCTACTTCTTGATCACAGACTCCGGCGGCCGGGCCGACGTGATTGGATCGGCATGGCGGTGCACGATTCTCCAGCCCCCATCCTCGGGTCTAAATATGCTCGTGGTTCTCAGGGCCACGGGTACGACCTGCTCGCTGCCGCTGAGCTTAACGCTGAAGCGCTCGACCTCGACGATGTAGGCGAGCTCTGGAGTTACGTACGTCGATATGTTCTCGAAGCTGGTTAGCTCGCCGTCCATGTGCGCGAGCAAGGGACCCGCCCACTTACTAACGACCCGGTTGAGGACCTGCGGCGAGGGTGGGATCTCTTTATCGGATTCGGCCTTGCCCACCCCGACGCGTTCGCGTTGATGTACGGCGCCCCGTCCGTCGCTGCGTCCGTAGCAGTGATACGCGAAGGCGTTAAGGTACTGCAAGGGCTCGTGGTCCGCATTGCCGAGGCCGGGCGGCTCCGTGTCGATGTTGCTCACGCCACGGACCTAATCCACGCCGCGGGTACTGGCGTCGCGCTGACTCTCGCCGCCACCCCACCCGAGGAACGCGACCCGCGACTCTCCGAGACCATGCGCGACGCGATACTCACCGCAATCACCGCTCCGCCCTCACCCGGGGCCGGAAACGGAGGACCCGACGCGGCACCGGCGGCTCAACGGGTCGCGGTCCACGCCGTCGCGCTACAGGCGCTGCTCACCGAGGCACCCGGCGTCCTCTCCCCTGCCGAGCGACAGCTGCTCACCGATTGGCTCGACCGGCTGGCGACGGCGAGGAGTCACGCCTGATCTGCTGGAGCGGTCGCCTTCATCACGCGTATGTGGAACAGCTTTATCAGCTGATTCGAGTCAGCTGTGAGCTCCTGGGTGAAAAGGGTTGGAACTCCCGCGTGGGCAACCCCGGGCCTCGGTCCGGCCATGGAGTGTCCCGGGCCGGAGGCAGTGGAACCTGGCCGCCGCAACCCCTATATCTAATGCAGGCTTGTCAGATTAGGGTCAGCCGTCAGAACGTCCGCCGGTGTCCACCCAGGTTCGCTGGTAAAGAGGCAATGATCAATTTCTGAATACGAGTCGTCGCTCAGACCAACTGACAACAATCATCTCATCTATCACCTCGTCTGCACTCTCAGGTAGTTCCGCAGGATAGCATTCGCGGTACTCAAACCCTCACGTGGGCCTGACACTCGCACTTGTCATCGCAACGCAGCTGCAGCGCCCGCGCCCGCATCGACCCGAATTCGAACTGATGATGCAATGGTCTGGCGCAGCCCATGAGCTAGCTTCATTGTCGCCTCCGCCCCGACAATTCCAGAAAACGCGGTTACAAAGGGAACCGCCGGCATGAAGTCCTCTGCATAATTCGGCTTTATCGTCGCGATCAGCCGCCCCACGCGCTCGAATTCTTCCGGCGTAGGTAGGGTGGGATTGCCGAAGCTTTTCGCCCTCGCCCGCGCGTGCGTGAGCCTGTCGAGCTCCTGCAGGGAGCGAGGTCAATCAGCATCGACAAGAGCTCCCGCCCGGATGGTGGTCCCGGCGTAAGAAAGGTGGGCATCCCCCGGGAGAAACGGGGGACCCTGCGCCTTCAGGCAAATGAGTTCCGAGTACGATCGGCTGGTGAGGAGCGTCACGCTGGGCGAGTATCGCAACCTCATGCACGCCTTCACTAGCGGACACCTTGGCGCTGATGATTTCCAAGCTGGCTATCTCCGGCTGCGTCAGGAAGACGGCGCGACGCGGCCCGACGGGATCGCTCGGATGCTGGACGACATCTCAAGCGCGCTGCGCGAGCCCGAACTGATGGCGCGAGTCACCGCCGCCGTACGCGTCCTGGACACCTTGAGACACGGCGCGTAACCCGCTGGTCCCCGGCCGCCCACATGACCTCCGTGTCAGGGCCATCTCCACATCCACCTGCTCGATGGCCGGCAGATGACTTAATGCACACTCATTTTCCAGAGCTTCAAGGAATCGTCGCACCACCAGAAGTAGCCGTCGGCTGAGACGAGCTCCGACAGCCCCTCCCCGCCATTGAAGCCCGGCAAATTGAACTGCGATGAATCCGCACTGCTGTCGATGCGAAGGATGGTCGCCTTTCCGGTGTCTCCCGAAGCATCGTTAATCCCCCACGCATTGCCGTCGGGCCCGGTTACCAAGGCAACCGATGGGGATTCCCACGTGTCCGGCTTTTCCTTGATGGCACCATCCGGTGCCATGCATCCGAAATAGTTGGTGTAACCCTGCGCCTGCGAATCAAAATGGCGGTAGTAGCAGAGATGATCGCCCGCGACCGCGATGCTGAGGCTTTGCACGCCATGATGCTGCACGGCGCCGTCATCGGGAAGCGCAACCGGAACGGCCCGAAAACTGCTCGGCGCACCGAGCCAGTACAAATCGGTGTTGCCGCTGTTGTCGGCAATCGCCAGCCAGATGGTTTGATTGCACCCGACGGAAATGCTTTCGATCGTGGCCGGATTAGGTCCTACGGCCGACAGCTGTGGCCCACTGGGGAGGACCACACCGTGGATTCCATTCTGCGGATCAACAAATGCGACTGTTGTGGTGCTCAATGTCATTGGCCCATTCACCGCCCCGCTGCGATTAAGGTTCCAAACCCCATTTCCATCCGGAGTGGCCATGGTTCGGCGGCTCGGTCGCGCCACCGGCACCGGCGAGAGCGACCCGTCTTCCTTGACAGTGAATGCGAATTCATTGCTCCAGCCGTAATGGCTGTCAAAACTTCCGACCACAAGGGAAAAAGTGCCGGCAGCGGGACCTGCTCCGAAAAGTTCGAGACCGGGATTTTGATCCCCGTGGCCCTGCAAATCGGTTTGGAGATCACGCACCCGCGTGGAAGACAAACTGTCCGGCGAAGTCTTCGAGTGCGCCGGACAGGCCGTGGAACTGACACCTGGAGGCTGAACCGAACCACAAGACGGCGTAGCTGCCAGAAAAAGCGCAGCCGCAGCAACCATTGCCGAGACGCGCCGTGGCATATCAGCGCCGTCCGGTCCTAGACAAGCACTCATTTTGCGATGCAGCGAATGGCAAGTCCTGGGAAGGAACCCGTCGACTAACCGTTGGTGGACGGAGATCGCGGTAAGCTGCGATCATGCCCTCTCACGACAGCCATCTCGCGAAGGCATACTGACAATAACGTCGGTGGACGTCCGTGGCCGTGGCGACACCCAGACAGATCCGCACCGCGGCGCTTGGCGCCGACTGCGGCGTTATAACTTCTCGATCAAAGACGCCAGCTTGAAGTCCTTGGCGGTCAGTCCGCCGGCGCTATGGGTGGTCAGCTCGACGACGACACGTCCCCAGCTCACCCGCAGGTCCGGATGATGGCCTTCCGACTCGGCAAGTGGCGCGATGCGGTCGACAAATCGGACCGCTCCCATGAAGTCGTCGAACGTAAAGGCCTTTGTCAGCTTCCCGTCCTTGATCTCCCAGCCTCGAATCGATCGAAGGCGCTCGGCGATCTCGTCGTTGCTTAGCTGGGTGACCGTCTCAGGCATGTCCAGCAAACAGGCTATCAGGAGCTCGCCTCCTGACGAATTCTCCGCTCGCCTATCTCGACCGATTCATCGAGGAGCTGGAGCTCCTGGATCTGAATGGTCTCCGGCTCGTGCCGCTAGCGCGATCAGCGGCCAGCGCTGCTGACACATATTTAAGGATGTGTATCTGCTACCACGATTGGCCCGTCGATAAGCCGTCGCTCATCGTGGGCCTATCTTTCTAGGGTGGCTAGCCGGTAGCCTCGTTTGCAATTCACGAGCGCTATGTCTCGGCCCGCGAAGCCGCGGGTTACACGTTCGGTGAGGACTTTGATATCTCAGCTTCTGCACTGGAACGAAAGCGCAGAAAAGCGAAAACGCCAGGTGGTACATCTCGTCCACGCGATTCCTCAGATATTGAAGGAGGCGAACTGTCAACTGGTCCGTGCGTCTAAAAGAAGGTGGTCGCGCCAAGGACCCACAGGCAAAACAAGACTATTGACGACAGGCGCATATCGACTAAGCGTCCGGCGCCTCATCGACTGTCAAGCTGACTGACGATTCACTCTGCTTGTGGCGAAACATACGCTTGTGGGTGCCGAAAACTCGATACGGGTGAAGGGCGGCAAAATTCCGTCCACATTCAAGCAGCCCGAGCGTAGACATGGTGCAGGCCAGCCAAGACCGGCCGCGAAAGTATCCGCCCGTGAGCTATCGCATGACCAGGGACAGGCGTCTCTAGCCTCAAGCCGCGATGCGGTCGGTCGCGATTGTAGTTGTGGGGCGGCAAAAATCCGTCCGCCATTGGGACTGGCTTCCTCAGGTTCAGAGCCATGCTGTCCAGGAGAGCGCCCTTAGGCAGATACGTATAGGATGGCCTCGCGCCCAGCAGGGCCGGCGAACGGCCGTTCCGCCAAGCGCTTCCACGGTCTGCTGGACGGGCAGTCTGCCGGCCGTTGCGACGAGTGGTGTCGCTTGACTCTGGGTGGCCTTCAGCTGTCTAGCGGCCTACCCGTGTGAATTGGACCGACTTTTGCCCCCTAGAGGGCAAAAGTCGAGCCCAGTAGCCCAACGCACCTTCCACTCAGCCACCGCCAGGCAATAGGGCGCTTGGCTCACCGACTACACCAAAGCGCTTAGCGCTGCGAAGGAACAGGATGGCAAGGTCGTGACGGCATCAGGTGATTACGGTCCGGTGCCGCTCCTGATGGATCGGCCCCTCAGCATCGCACGTTGTGGGGGGCAGAACTCGATCCACTTCACACCGGCGCGCGCGTTGTCTGGCGGAGACCACGCGGAGTCAACGCGACACCACCGCTTGCAACGCCTGGCCCTCGGCTACAAGGGTCACCCGAACTTGGACGGATTAATGCCCTCCTACGCCCCCAGAACGGATTCCCTGGGAGATCCGGCCGATGATTGCCTTCAGCTCGGTGCTGAGACGGGCCGACCCAGCTTCATTCGCGACTTCCAACCCCAGTAGGCTCGCCAGCCCTTCCGATGGCGACGCAGGACCGTCTCCGGCCGCACCAAACGAAGGTGCTGTCGCCAACCTTGAGGCCAAAGGTGGCGAAGCCAGACCCATAGGCTCCGATCCGGAGCCCGAAGGCGGGGATGCGGGTTGGTGCCCAACGCGACCTGGAGCTGATGGCGGAGGACCAGGTTCTCGAGCGCGAGGTCCTGGCGCGAGCGAATGACAGCAACGACAGTATGGAGACCGAGCCGAAGAAGTTCGAGCATCCGTCAGGATAGCAACACGTCATCGGACACAACAGCCTGACCGAACGGGATCGACTTCTGCCGCCCGTCAACTTGCAGCGTTCACGTCAATCACCAACGTGAACACCGGGGGCGTCGGCTTGCCGTACGACGGCGACTGGCGCCCGGCGTACGTGCTCATCGATGACGGCGTCGCGACCATCCCCCGAGTCGAGTACGACTTGGAAGCCGAACGCCGCGCGAGCAAGGAGTCAGGCTTCCCCCCTTTGCGAGTGGCTGAGCGGAGTTCAGTAAAACGGACGATTCCCGAACACCGGAACCCGAACGCCTTCGAGCTCTTCGAGGGTGGCCGCCAGTCGCTCGGCGAGCGCCAGACCGCGGGCGACGATGCCGAGCAAGCTCAGCTGGGCGAGGTCCGGCTGGCGTTCGATGACTTCGTGGGCGATGCGCCGCCAGGCACGCCCGCCCTGCCCTGATGCCAAGTGTCCCGGCCGCGGCCTGTAGGGCTAATTCGTGTCCTGTCTCGGCTGCGAAGATGGGATTCTCTCAGCCATCGCTAACCTGTTACACGGCTACCGTTCAGGGTTACGGCGGCCCGCGTACAGCTGGCCTTGAGTTGCCCGTTTTTATAGATAGGTCTATTGATCTCATTTCATAGGAGGACCTGATAGAAATGTTCCGGATCACGAAGATCAAGGTGGCGACCGCGGTCGCGACTGGCGCGGTGGCGCTAAGCGCGGCAGGCGCATCCGCTGCCGGGACGGTCAGTGTTCAGAATCCGCAGTCATTCGTCGTCGGGACGGGTTCTAACCAGCTGACGTTGATCCCCCTGAACGGGGCGCAGCCAATCAAGACGACCGACCTACCGAAGTGGACGAACGCCGGCCAGTGCGTGAGCTTCTTTGCAAAGAACCGCAACTACGCCCTCGCGCCGGCGGGGACGCTTTCCACCACGCTGACGCTGTCGAAGAACTATCACGGCAAGTTGGTCTCGTTCCTGGCCTCGACCTGGTGCAAGACTCAAGTCACGGCGCCCTCGACATCGACCACGAGCTCGACCTCGACCAGCGAGACGGAGCCGGCTGAAGCGCCGGATACGACGACCACGCAGTCAGGGCCGCCCGCCTGGGCGCATAACCACGGCGCTGGCCACAGCCACCGCCGCCACGGCTGACCTTACGACGTACACCGCAAATCACAGGAGCCCGACGGGGCTCCTGTGATTTTCTGGGTCAGGACGTGTCAGCAACGACCGCCGGACCAGGCTGGAACCGGTCGTGTGATTTGCAAAGAGGTGTCGGACGGCAAAAGATGTTGCCTTGCGTCCCGAGCCACTTGCTGCCGACCGGAGGCTCGATCATCACCTTCATCTGGATGAGGGCCGTTGATCGAGACACCTGGACGAATTCTTGTTCGTCCTTTAACAGAGCCTCTGACCCCTGGCCCGTACTGATCCGCGACCGTTTGCGCAAATTTTGCTCGACGATGAGTTTCGCCGTGGTTTCCAGTCTGAATCCTCGTACCCGATCAACCGTGCTCAAGGAGAGCATCATGACCGCCACCTACACCTTCGACGTCTTTTGCAGCCTCGATGGCTTCGGCTCCCACAGCGGCAACTGGGGCGGCTACTGGGGCAAGCAAGGCCCCGAGCTGCTCGACCACTGCCTCGGTCAACACTTAACGCGCGAGGCAATGCGGCCGGCCGGGCGTCAGCCAGTAGCCGGTGAGGTCATCATGACTCACATATCAACCACCACCGCCGCGGTCGGTACACAATGAACGCCCCCGCCTCAATCACCGTCACGCCAGTCCGCGTTGCCTACCTGCTCGCCGAGGGCGAGCCGATGCCGGTCTACGTGCACGTCATCGACCATCCCGATGCGCGCGTGCTCGTCGACACCGGCATGACGGAGCTGCACCCGGCGGTGGCCGACCTCGATCCCCGCCTCCGTCCCTTGAGCAAGCAGGACTTCGACCTCGCCGGCATCGACATCGTGGTCAACACACACCTACACTTCGACCACTGCGGCGGCAACCACCTCTTCGCCGGCAGGCCGATCTACGTCCAGCGTCGAGAGCTCGACGACGCGCGCAGCGAGGACGACTACACCATTCGCGAGTGGGTCGAGGCGCCCGGCGTGCGGTATGTGCCGGTCGACGGCGAGTTCGAGCTGCTTCCCGGGCTCCGGCTTGTCCCGGCGCCGGGCCACACACGCGGCCTGCAGGTGGTCGTTGTCGAGACTGGTGGGCGTCCGATGGTTGTCGGCGGCGACGTGGCGGTTTGGTTCGGCGAGCTCGACGAGCCGCACACCGAAGGCCAGCTGCTAGTGCGCGCGCTCGACCCCGAGCTGGTCTGGCTCGCGCACGAGCACGAGCCGTGGCGACCCCGCACCGTCTAAGGCATCACTCCGGCAGCTGGTAGTTGCCGACCTGGCGGGTCAAGGCCAGCTGGCCCGGATCTCGCTAGACCCGTAATCCATATCGAGCAGCTCGTCGGCGGAAGGCGTCCAAGCCCCCCTCGAGAAGCTCGCAAACGCGATCGCGTGTGACGGCGTTATCGACGGCGCCAGCGTCGACTGGGAATCCGCGGCCAGCTTCGGCCCGCATCGGAATCACTAGCTCCGCATCGCCAAGCACCGTTAAGTTCGCACTGTGAGTTGCCACGATCACCTGGCGCCGTTCTTTGACCGCCTCGAGGTGGCCCACCAACGCAGTGGCAACGTACGGCGCGTCAAGATGATCCTCTGGCTGGTCCAGAATCAGCGGAGCGCGACCTTCGGCGCACAGCATCAGGCTTAGGAGTACGGATCGCTGCTGGCCTTCCGACAGATGGTCGAAATCGCGCCGCTGGCCGGTGCCTGGTTCTTCAAGTTGTAGACGGATCCGATCGGATAGGAGCATGATCTCGAGCTCGAAGATTGAGACCCAAGTTCGAGCACCCTCGGCGTGTTCACTGATGTCAGCGTCGCTAAAGCATCGTTCGCCGGTACCCATGGTGAAACTCCGAAGGTGCTCTTGGCCCGCAAGTAGGGCCTTGGCCATTTCAATCGGAGTCATAGCCTCAGCGATGCGATCGGCGCGCGGACTTCGCGAATAAAAATGGCCGGTAATCCAATCCTTCCAGGGCGTGCGGATTGCGGCTCGTTCACACTTGATGTGAATAATCGGACCGTGGGAGGCCCGATTCGCCATCGCTACCAAGGACCGCAGAGAGGCTCGCCGGCGCTCGTAAAGCGCTTCTCGGTTGCTATGGAGAGCAGAAACCAACTGATCACGCTGCCGTAGTAGTTGCCGGTACTGATCTCTGCGAGCCTTGAGCTGAGCTAACAGCTTGCGGTTCTGCTCAAGGCGGCCTGCAATCTTCATTACAGCGTCGGCCTCAACCTTTAGACCAAGACCCTCCAGTTCTTTTCTCTTCGCGTTCAAGCGCTCGTTGAGCTCGCGGTGATGCGCCTGCCACTGAGACAGAGCAGCTCGAGCTTGTGTGGCGGCTGTCTTTAGCGTTGTGCTCGCGCTCTTTCTGGCGGTTGCCCTCGCCTCCGCCAGCTCGGAAACGAGCGCGGGCAGGCCCCTTGGACCCTCGACGAAGCGCTTCAAGTCGGCTCTGTTGAGGTCGACGCCAAACTCTCGGGCAAGGTCCGGCAATGCAATCGCGTGGCCGTCGGAACCGAAACTGGCCAGTGACTCGATCTCTGCCAGTAACCGCTCGAGGAAGGGTGCTTCGGACGCCAGCCATCCCGCCCAGGCGGCGACCCTGTCAAGTTGGCTCTTCTGAGCAGCAGCGAGCTGCGTCTCCAGCGCCTTCACATCCTCCTCTAGCTGTGGGATTCTGTTGATTCCCTCATTGCTACCCGTGACTAGCGGCTCGTTGTCCTTCAGGTCGCGGAGCGTTTGCTCTTCCTTGTCCTGATGAGCTTCGATGTCGACAAACTGGTCGAGAAAGGCCACAAGCGCTGCAGGGGAAGTCTGGTACTCGCGAGCGAGCATTCCCGACTCGCCTTGGGCGAGGCCTTCGACAAGCAGTTGGATTGGCGCACCCGTCTCCGAATCAACAGGAGTGCGATCGCGCTGACGAAAGGCTCGCCTTTGGCTCCCGGTCTCGTCTATGAAATCGACAGTGGTCTGGTCTGGCATTCGGTCAGGAGCATCTGGGTCGTCGTTGCTTTGTTCAACATCAAGGGCGTCAAGAGCTGCTCGGATGGCGAGAAGCACGGTAGATTTCCCGGATCCGCGACCGCCAATGATGCAGTTGAGGTTGCTATTGAACTCGACGGTGACGCCGTCGAGAAAGCCTCCCTCAAATCGTGCCGTCAGCAATCGTGGGTAGGATGGGGGCAGCACGACCTCGGCTTTGCAGCGAGCGCGCGGAGAATTCACAATTGCATTCCTGATTGCTGCGTAGGTCGGTTGGTCCAACCTTAGGCGCGTCAGCGTGCGGGAACTACGCTCTAGACCAACCTTGTCGGGTGAATGCGCATCTGAGGACATCACTCTGGCAAGACCCCTGTAACGTAGCTCCGGAACTTGCTGGCGAGCGAGCCAGGCTGCTCGACGCGCGTCATCTCGATCGACCTCAGTGAAGTACGTTTCGAGGCCAGTCTTTGTCGCGAACTCGAGGGCACTTAGGTTTGGAGACATAAGCAGCGACGCCAAGGATTTGGCGTTCATAAGTCCAGCGACTCCTCCGTCGCCATCTACGTGCGCGGGTACGGCCAGACCGCCCCGTGAACCAATTTCGTTAACCAAGTCCAGGAGACTCCGTGTGGAACGGACAACCTTGTCCCGAACGTCCTCCTCAAGACGCAGCTGGCCCTTCGATGCGAACTCCTTCAAGCTGCCAAGGTCTTCAGGCGCGAATAGGGCTAGAAGGTGTCCCTCATGCGTGGTCACTTCGATGCCGGGTAGCACCGTGATGCCGAGCCGTGCACCAGACTGCAGAGCGACGTCCACTCGATCGACACTGTTGTGGTCGGTGATGCCGATGATTGAAATTCCGCGCTCCTTTGCCATAGACAGGAAGTCATCGATTGATGGGAGAGGCGCCGCGGGCTCGTCCGACCGCGAATGGACGTGGAGATCGGCCCGCACGAACTTCGAACCCGTCAATTTCTCCTTCCTTCCGTAACGCGGCAGACCCAACGATAGGGGTGCGGTCGGCGCTCCCCTTTCAGGCGTGTTGGTCGCCAACGGGCACCTTTCATTGCCGAAGCCCCCATTTAGGGATGCGCCTGACGGGGCGGTAGTCAAACCGGGCGCAGACCATATTGTATTCGGCCGATCGTCCGATGCACGCTGCACTAGCTGGCGAACGTGGTCCCTATCTCAGGTTGTTAAGGACCGATCAAGACTTTGTCCAGTCGCGCGATCATCTAGGCGAATGCCGCCGTACCAGCCGACGGTGGCGGGCGGTGCTCGCTAAATCCGCTGAGAGCCGAGCGGAACAAAACGGAGTTCCAATGCCGTAGGTTGAGTATGAACACGATGCCCAATGACAACAGCGACATCAATAAGAGCTTCGAAAAGTCTCCCACCAAGGAGGAGTTGGCTGTATTCGAACGCAACCACCACCTTTTAGGTGGAAATGAAGCGTCTAGGGAGCAGTTTCCCCGGATGGGGAACATTTCGGCAGGTTTCATCTTCAGATTCATTCCGCGCCCAAAGGAAGCGCTCCCTGCCGAATTCGTCAGTCTCCCCTCTGTAACCAGCTCCAGGTGGCGCACCAAGACGCAACTAGCGGTAACGGAGTGGAATGTCGCCTGGGAGGCGGCTCAGCTACGGCGGGACTGGTTCGGGCCTAGACGGCTACCCCTCGGCCTCCGTCGAGTAGTTGAGCGGACCCACGGGAACGTTTACTTCGTTCGAGAGACCGAGCAGCGGTATCACGAATATGCCGCCTTGTACCATCTCTTGCCGCGCCGGGTTCTCGAGCGTAACGGGCTCCCTCTTCTTCGGAGCGGCACCTGGCCGGAGTTTGCCGAAATCGGACGGGTCGAAAAGTTCTTGCCCCACGATTACGAAACTCGTCTTTCTCGAGCTTTTGCGTCGTATCTCTGGAGCAGACTGCTTCCCGGGTCTGGGATTAACTGCTTTAGCAGGTCCGATCCTATCAAGCTTCTGGCGCACAATCTCGACTTCTGGCTGCCACCTGTCACTACGGTAATGGAGGACATTCTTCGGACCTTTCCACGGGTCGAACCGGACGATGATGAGCAGCGGCGATTGCTGGAACGCGCCCGGCGAGAAGTGCCCGACGGCGTCATCGTTGACCGACCGCGCAAGGGTGGTGACCTGTGGCGTGGCGAAGATGACGCATCCGAGGTGGCAGACTGGGTAGTTGAGACTGCCGACTCTGGTGGCAGGCTACGGGCGATTATCGACGCCGTTAAGAGCAACAGAGTGGAAGACGACTTCTCGGCCCGCTGGTCATACGCCCGCGAGGACTTTGAGAGGAAGCTCTACCACAAGAGGGCGAAAGTGAGCGTGCGCTTTGTTGAGCTCACCGATAACGTTCCATTTCAGGGACCTAGCGCGGAGGTCGATCAGAACCTTGTCTTTAAAGACTTTATGGCTCTGCTCGACCCTCGGGAGCGTCGCGTAATCGTACTTCTTCAAAGCGGAGTTACCCGCCTTGGTGACGTGGCTTCCCTGCTCGGCTACAAAAATCACAGCCCCGTTTCCAAGACGCTCGCGCGGATCCGGCGGAAGGCAAGTAACTATTTTGGTCTGAACTAGGCAAATCGTTTCGGGTAGCCTCTTGCTTCGTGACTGAGCCGTGGATCACGTTGGAGGTCGAGACATCGAGTGGCGTGTACCTGCGCCGCATCCGGCCTGCAACGGTTTTGCCGGAAGGAATCCCGTCCGGTCCCGCCGCGGAGGATGCGACTAGAAATGCTGCCGCCTAATTGGGGCCTCCCGGACTTCGTTTTCCGGTCAGCTCAGCTCTTACGGGGGGCGGCAACCCGAGAGGTAGGCGACGCGATTCTCCTAGTCGGCACACTGGGTGCGTCCGTTCAAGTGAAGGCGCGCCGTTCACCCACCCCCAACGACGTACGAGAGCGCTTGTGGCTCGACAAAAGCGTCCGAAAGGCCGCGAAGCAGGCCGCCGGAACGATCCGAAGTCTCACGTCCGGTCTGGACTGCGCGCTAGTGAATGAGCGTGGACGGCGGGTTGTCATCAAGGGCCAGCAGAAGGCTTGGCTTCTCCTAACCGTCCTGGATCATCCTGGAGTCGAGGGTTATGTGCCCTCTGGCCCGTCGGTGGTCATCCTTCGTCGGGATTGGGAGTTCCTATTTGAACAGCTCAAATCTACTTACGCCGTCATGGAATATCTCCGCCGCGTTAGTGGCCATGATCCGGTACCCCTCGGTCATGAACCGATGCGGTACTACGAGTTGGCGGCCGCAGATGCGGCGACACCTCCGTCAACACTTGATCCACGACTTAATCGGCCAGGGCTAATCAGCCAGTCGGCGCCGCTCTTGCCGCAGGCTCCGGCTGGCCACGGCGACGACCGCAACCATTTTATTGTGCGTTCAGTGTTGGAAGACCTTGCAACCGCACATTTCCCTGAAACCGTAGAGGATGCCGATGTGCTCGATATACTCGCCGCGATCGACGCGGTGCCGGTAGCCTATCGCGCAGAACTGGGGAAGATGTGGCAGTCGTGGCTGCACGAGGTGACCCAGGCACCGTCTTCCGAAATCACCTGGCGGTTCAGAAGCCATATTTGGCCGGGCAGGCCCTACCTATTGTTCGGTGCCGCGCCCCGTCACGATGCGTTGATCCAGGAAGCCTTCGGTGGATACGTAAGTCTCAGGAACCAGCAGCTCCTGGAGGCGATGCCAGAACGCCGGAACATAATGACGGTAGGCGTCCTTCTCACACCGCGCCGAGACGGACGCCGCCCGTGGGACACCACGGCAGTGGCCACTCGTGGGGAGCAGAATCTTGGCGTTGACCAGCGCGCTTTGCTGATGCGCTTGTGGGGCGAGTTAGGCGAAAGCGTCCGTTACCCCGACCTAGAGGCCGTCTGACGACGCGGCGCCAAAAGGATGGGTTCGGGAGCGCAGAAACGAGCCGAAGGTTCCCATTGTTAGCCTCGTCAGGCTCGCTGCCTCGTTCACGCCCGCGCAGCTCAACGAATTCTCGAAGAACGCGCATGTCCGGGAGGCGTTGACCGACCAAGCGGCTGCGTTCATCTTCGCGCCCGGACGAGGGGAGGCAGCGCCGAATCTAATTGCCGTTACCTTGCCGAGGTAAGGCCCCTGGCGGGAACGCGGCTGAGCTGATTGCGAGAGGTGATGTCGAGCTTGGCGAAGACCTTGTGCAGGTGGTACTGCACCGTTCGCGGGCTGATGAACAGTTGTCCGCCGATCTCCGGGTTGGAAAGGCCATCTCGAGCGAGTCTCGCTACCTGTGCCTCCTGCGGCGTGAGCACGCTCCGCGTGCTGTCGACGCGCCTGCGCGCCGTCACGCCTGTAGCCAGCAGCTCACGGCGGACGCGCTCGGCGAACCCCTCGAGCCCCATGTGGCTGAACATCTCATGGGCGGAGCGCAACTGTTCGCGCGCGTCCATCCGGCGCTGCTCACGCCGCAACCACTCGCCGTACACGAGGTGCGCGCGGGCCAGCTCCACGCGCACCCGGGTCCGGGCAAGTCGCTCGATCGCCTCACGGTAAAGCGGCTCCGCGGCGTTGCGCTCGCTAACGAGCGCCCTCGAGCGCGCTTCGATGCCGAGGGCCCAGTTCGTGCCGCTAGCTCGTGTCGACTCCGTGAGCCTCTCGAGCGCGTCGGACGCCAGCTCGGACGCGCCGCTCCGGGCAGCCGCCTCGATCAGCTCGACCAGGCCCCATCGCGGCGCGGCAAACTCCTCTTGGTGCTCGGCCGCCACTCGGGCCGCTGTCAGCGCTTCTTCGTATTGGCCGAGGCCGTTGCACAGCAACGCGTGAAACCAATGTGTGACGGTCACGGCGGCCCCCTGCCCACGCGGCACGGCCTCGCTCAGAGTGGCGTCGATCAACGCACGGGCCTCGCGCTCGCGACCGCGAAAGGCAGCCAACCCGAGCGGACCGACGCGCCCCTGGTTATTCCCGATCGCCGCACACACCGTCTGTACCTCCTCCCCTAGCAACGCGGCCGCCGCCAGCTCCCCGACGAAGAAGTACACGGCGGTGAGCTGGTCGAGTGCATCGGGAAGCTCGCTCAGCGCGCCGGCCTGGCGCGTGATCGACACGTAACGGGTCGCGACCACGTGCCAGCGCTCGTCGTCCCACAGGTCCGCGGCAAGGATTGATGCAAGCCAGGACCAGCGAAGCCCCTCCTGAACGGAGATCTCCTCGTCACAGAACGCCCCAATAACTCGTTCGATCATCGGGGCCGAAGCCGAGTAACCGTCCGTAAGACGTACGACGAGCGCAT
>Ga0070706_100003408_pt1 | contig 15668 bp, 13 predicted proteins | sample KBSK5501metaG_FD_65476 | JGI IMG/M metagenome (GOLD analysis project Ga0070706, IMG submission 65476) | Corn, switchgrass and miscanthus rhizosphere microbial communities from Kellogg Biological Station, Michigan, USA - KBS K5-50-1 metaG | ecosystem: Host-associated > Plants > Roots >...
CGGGGCCGGGCCGATCATGTTCCGCCACGTTGCCGAGTACGCCGACGGGTGGGCTCCCATCGGCGCGCGCGGGATGGCCAAGGCTCTGCCCGACCTCAAGCGCGCGTGGGAAGAGGCCGGCCGTGATCCCGCGACGCTGCAGTTGATGCCGTTTGGGTCAATCCCCGATGTTGGCAAGTTGCAGTACATCGAGTCGCTCGGAGCGACCGAGACGGTGCTCGGCCTGCAGTACGGCGCGCGTGATGACGTCCTCCGCGAGCTCGACTCTTTCGCAAAGATCGTCGCGGATTTCCAGGGGAAATAGGCTCCCCAAGGCTTGCCTTCGGCTCTGAGACGGTCGAGACTTGCGCCAATGCGGCGCCGGGGGGATGACGGGCGGGCGCTCGCCACGGTTCTGTTCACCGACATCGTCGGGTCGACAGAGCTGGCGAGCGAGCTTGGGGACGTGCACTGGAAGCAGGTGCTCGCGACCCATCACGGCGTCGTCCGCAAGACCCTGAAGAAGTACAACGGTCGCGAGGTCGATACAGCCGGTGACGGTTTCTTCGCCACCTTCGCGCGCCCGGCAGATGCGATCCGCTGCGCCTCGGACATCATCGACCAGCTCCGTGAGATCGGCATCCACATCCGCGCCGGCATCCACATGGGCGAGGTCGAGCAGATGGGCGCCAAGGTCGGCGGGATCGCCGTCCACATCGGCGCGCGCGTCGCTGCGAAGGCCGGCGATTCAGAGATCCTCGTTTCGAGCACCGTGCGGGATCTCGTCTCGGGTTCGGATATCCGCTTCGGTGAGCGAGGCTCCTACGACCTGAAGGGCGTTCCAGGCGAATGGCGTCTGTTCGCCGTCGACCACGAGCTGAAGGGTGATGCTCCGAGCAAGCCGCTGGTCGAAGCGCCGCAGGCGAAGGCTGCTCGACGTCGAACGCTTCCTGCAGTTGCCGTCGGCGTGTCGGCTGCCCTCGTCATTGCGATCGTTCTCATCCTCGCCCTCGTGCTGAAAAGCTCCACATCGAACGTTGTTGCCATTCCAGGACCGAATAGCGTCTCGATGATCGACACGAGATCGAACCGATTCGCCGGGACCGTCGACGTCGGAACGTCGCCGGCGGATGCGACGGCAGGTGGGGGATCGATCTGGGTCCTCAACACGTCGGACTCGACCTTCTCTCGAGTCGACTCATCGACGCAGAAAGTGCTATCGGCCGCCCGATCCGTCTCCGGAACGCCCACGGGTGTTGCCTTCGGGGCAGGATCGGTCTGGGTCACGACGGAGTTCGGCAGCACGAGCGGGAATCCGGGGGCGGTGCTCCGGTACGACCCGGTTGGCGGACCCCCAAAGAAGGTGATCGAGGTGGGGGATGGCGTCGCGGCGATCGCGTTCGGCGACGGAGCGATATGGGTGACGAACACGATCACCAATACGTTGAGCCGGATCGATCCCGACGCGGACGCCATCGTTTCGACGTTGAAGGTTGGGAACAACCCCAAGGCGGTTGTTGCGGGCGGCGGCTCGGTATGGGTCGCCAACACCTTGGACAATTCTGTCTGGAAGATCGACGAAAGCACTGGGAAGGTGACCAGCAGAGTGACGCTCCTCTCGCCTCCGACTGCGCTCGCGCTCGACGGTACGACGTTATGGGTCGTCAGCGAGACCGGGAATACCGTGTCGAAGGTCGACACGTCGAGCGGAACAACGGTCGCGACGATCTCGGTCGGGGCCCAGCCGCTCGCCATCGTTGCCGGAACGGGCGGCGTTTGGGTCGCTGCCGACCAAGGCCATGAAGTCGAGCGCATCGACGCAGGCAGGGGGACCGTCGTCGCGCGTCTCCGTGTGAACGGGAGCCCCGCCGGGATCGCGATGGATGGCGCGCGCGTGTGGGTCACCGTCAGCAAATGAGAAAACGTCTTCTCGCGCTGATATGTCTTCTCGGGCTCGTCGCGTGTCCGTCGGCGCCGCACAAGAAGATCGAAAGTGTGCCGTTGAAGTTCCCGCGCGGCGGTCTCGTGCGCGTCGGCATGCTCACGGACATCCTCGGACAGAGCAATCCCGAGAAACCCGGCAGCTCGAGCCTCGATCCCGCCCGCGAATATACCGGCGAGCCATTTGAGATCCTGCGATGTTGTCTCACACGGACGCTCTTCCAATACTCGGGCAAGCCGACGAACGAAGGCGGGACAGACCTACGTCCCGACCTCGCGACGGGGTTCCCCGACGTCTCGAGTGACGGACTGACTTGGACCTTCCACATCAAGAAGGGGATCCATTACGCACCTCCGCTTGCGAACCAAGAGGTCGTGGCCGAGGACTTCGTCACTGCACTGAAGCGCGTCGCGATCGTGACCAAGCCCGACGCCGGCGATTATTCCGTCTACTACTCGGTGATCCGGGGGTTCGACGAGTACATGAAGGGTCGGGCGGATTCGATCTCGGGTATCGCGACGCCAGACGCGCACACTCTGGTCTTCACCCTTATCGCGCGCGACGGGGACTTCGCCGACCGCTTCGTCCTGGCGGCAACCTCGCCGATCCCGACACTCGCGTCGTCGTCTGGGGATAAGTTCGGTGTCGCGACAGGGCACAACGACGGATACGGCCATTATCTCGTGTCGACGGGTCCATACATGCTCCTCGGGAGCGATGCCCTGACCCCAGGGGCTCCGGCGAGTCAGCAGAAGCCGGCGGCCGGATTCGTGCCTGGTACGAGGATCATCAAATTGGTGCGCAACCCGTCATGGGATCCGGCTACAGATCCCTTGCGCGCGGCATATGCCGATCGCATCGACATCCATATCGTTGATTCCCCCGATCAGCTCATGAAGGGGCTGGGCGACGACACGCTCGACGTCATTTTTTTTGGCGGGTCGCCGTCGGAGCTGCCACTCGACCTGTTCCATCGGTATCAGTCGGATCCATCGCTGGGCCGCACGCTCGTTTTCCCCCGAGATAGCAACCGTTACGTATCCATGAACCTGGCCGTTCCGCCATTCGACGACGTGCACGTCCGGAGGGCGGCCAATCTCATCGTGGACAAGCATGCGTATATCGCGACCTACGGCGGGCTGTTATCAGGAACACCCGCGACGCACATCAACCTCGACAGTTTCGAAAGCGATCAGCTCGTCAACTACGATCCATATCGCACGAGCAGCCGCGCCGACGCGCTTGCCAAGGCCAAGGCCGAGATGCGCTTGTCCAAGTACGACTCGAATCACGACGGCATCTGTGACGCTCCCTCGTGCCGAAGCATCGAAGCCCTTGCCTTTTCAAAGAGACGACCCCGTCAGATCCAGGCCGCCCGCTCCGTCGCAGCAGACCTGGCTCTGATCGGTGTCCAGCTGCGCATCGACCCCGTTGAGGGAGAGAAATTCTTCATGACCATCACGGACCCGTCGAAGCGGATCCCGATCGGTATCGCACCCGCTTGGATCAAGGACTACTTCAACGGCTCGCAGTTCATGTTGCCTCTCTTCGCCGGACCTATGATCAGCACGGCATTCAGTATCCCGGGAGCCCCCGTCGGCTCCTGCTGTAATTTCTCGCTCGTGGGGGCCAGCCCATCGGCCCTGCGCCGGTGGGGCTATACGGTGGACAAGGTTCCGAGCGCGGACGATCGGATCAATCAGTGTCTCCCCCTGGTCGGACGGCCTCAGACCCAGTGCTGGACGGCCCTCGATCAATACTTCACAGAGACGATCGTGCCTTGGGTTCCGCTCCTCTTGGAGAACGGTATCGACGTGATCCCGGCGCGCGTGGTCAACTTCTCGCTCGATCAGTTCACGACGCTGCCGTCTCTCGACCAGATCGTGGTGCAGGGCAGCAGCCCTACCCCTTCACCATCGTGAGACGAGCCGTCCTCGCGAGCATCTGTGTCGCTCTCGTCTTGGCAGGCTGCTCGACCGGAAAGAAGTCTGTCCCCGGCGCACATGACACGACGCCGAGAGGGGGCATCCTTCACGTCTCCGTGCCCCGCAACACCTCAGTGATATCCAGCGCCGAACCACCATTTCCTCCGTTGGATCCGCAGATCGAATACAGCTACGACGGGTGGGAATTGTTCCGATGTTGTCTGCTGCGAACCCTGCTCTCGCACTCGGGGCAGACGACCGCCGAAGGCGGAGCGGAATTACGCCCCGACCTTGCGACAAAGCTTCCCGATGTCTCTGCCGACGGGCTGACGTGGACGTTCACCATCAAGACCGGGATCCACTACAGCCCACCTCTTGGTTCTGTGACCGTGACCTCTCAAGACTTCATCCGCGCGATCAGCCGTTTGGCGAAGATCGGCCGCAATGCATACGGCTCTTTGTATTTCGGTGTCATCCGGGGTTTCAGCGAATACGCCGATGGAAGGAGCGACTCGATATCCGGACTCGAGGCTCCGGATGCAAGAACCTTCGTGATCCGACTTACGCAACCGACGGGAGACCTCGGTAGTCGCATGGTCCTGGCGGGCACGGCTCCGATCCCACCGCTGCTCGGTAATCCCGGCGCGCCTTTCGGCGTTGCCACAGGTCACGATAAGGACGGATACGGCTACTACTTGGTCTCAACCGGCCCGTACATGATCGAAGGAGCCGACAAGCTCGACTTCTCGAAGCCACCGAAAGATCAACCCCGCCTTCCGGGGCTCGCTGCCGGCCGAGCGATAACGCTCGTTCGTAACCCCTCGTGGAGTGCTGCCACCGACGATCTCCGCAAGGGATACGTGGACCGCATCGAGATTCGTTTCATCGACGGCGGTCGGACGGCGATTTCGAAGCTGGCAACCACCGGTCATTCCGATGTGGACCTCAGCACCGGTCCCGAAGACGCGGGGTTGGTCGCGTTGGCGAGCGAGGTCAGAGGCGATCCTGCACTCGGAGCGGTTCACATTGAGAGCGCAAACTTCGTCCGTTACGTGTCGATGAATCTCGCTATGCCTCCGTTCGACGATATCCATGTTCGCCGCGCGCTGAATTACGCGGTCGATAAGAGCAAGATCCTACGGATCCGCGGCGGGCCTCTCTCGGCCTCCATCGCGGGGCATACGGTCCTCGACAGCCTGGAAGACAACGTGCTCCTCGCGTACAACCCGTTCGGCACACCGAACGGGAACGGAGACCTAGCGATAGCGAAGCAGGAGATGGCGCGGTCGCGATACGACGCGGATCATGATGGAGTGTGCGACGTCGCCGCATGCAAAGGTCTCGTCGGCTACGCACCAGATGCCAGTCCTTTCCCGGAGATCGGGAGGGAGCTTGCTCGGCGGTTCGCGACGCTCGGCATCGACGTGTCGGTGAAGGTTCGCTCCCTTGGCGACCTGTTCCAAGTGGCCAGCGATCCGAAGAACCACGTCCCCGTGGTGTTTTCGTTTGGGTGGGGCGAGGATTTCCTAAATGCATCCAACTTCATGCTGCCCTTGTTCTCTCGGAAGGAGCTTGGAGGCACCAACCTCTCCTTACTCGGCGCAACGTCCCCACAGCTCCGCAGTTGGGGCTATTCGGTGGCCTCAACCCCTTCGATCGACGGGCGGATCGATTACTGCTTGCGGATCGTTGGTGACAGCCAACTCCGATGTTGGGCCTCGCTCGACCAATACATCACCGAGCAGGTCGTCCCGTGGATACCGTTGGTCAGCGAGTCGAACATCCTCGTGACGTCCCCGCGTGTCGCCTCCTTCTCGTACGACCAGTTCGCGATCGAACCATCGCTCGATCGCATCGCTCTGAGGCCAGGGTCTTAGCTGGCGCGCGCACCACGCCCCGTGTAAATCTGATGCTCCGTCAGATTCTCTAGCCAGGGAGCTTCATGCGCGGCGACCTCGAGTGGGGGACGATCCCACGGCTGCTCGACAATGCAGTCGAACGTTTCGGCGCGCGCGAAGCGATCGTCGACGGCGACACGCGTCTTTCCTTCGAGCAGCTGCGCGCGGCCGCCCGGCATGCCGCGCGCGCAGCGATCGCGACGGGCCTCGAACAAGGCGATCGCGTCGCGATCTGGGCGCCCAATATCCACGAGTGGATCGTCGCCGCGTTGGGCGCCCTGACGGCCGGCGGCGTGCTGGTCCCGATCAACACGAGATTCAAAGGCCGTGAGGCCGGCTACGTCCTCCATAAGAGCCGCGCGAAGCTGCTCTTCACGGTGCGCGGGTTCCTCGATATCGATTACCCGAAGCTGCTCCGAGATGCAGACGTCGAGGGCCCTGAAATCGTCCTGCTGCGGGGAGAGGCAGACGCCGGCGAAACGGATTGGACCACGTTCGCGCAGCGCGGCGAGGAGATCGAAGACTCGATCTTGGACAAGCGCGCCGTCGAGCCCAACGACCTCTCCGACATCATCTTCACCAGCGGCACCACCGGTCAGCCCAAGGGCGTCATGACTACGCACGCCCAGTCCTTGCGTGTTTTCGAGGTCTGGTCCGACATCGTCGGCCTTCGCGAAGGCGACCGCTACCTCATCGTCAACCCGTTCTTCCACACCTTCGGCTACAAGGCCGGCATCCTCGCGTGCCTCATGCGCGGCGCCACGATCGTTCCGCACGCGGTGTTCGACGCCGGCCAAGTGATGCGACGAATTGGCGAAGAGAAGATCACCGTCCTGCCCGGCCCGCCGACGTTGTATCAGTCAATCCTCAACGACCCCGCGCGCGCCGAGCATGATCTTTCGAGCCTGCGCCTCGCCGTGACCGGAGCAGCAGTCGTCCCCGTTGAGCTCATCAAGCGCATGCGCGACGAGCTCACCTTCGAGACCATCCTGACCGCATACGGACTCACCGAATCGACGGGAACCGCCACCATGTGCCGGCAAGACGACGATGCCGAAACGATCGCCAATACGAGCGGCTGCGCGATCCCAGATACCGAAGTGCGTGTCGTCGACGACGACGGCACGGAGGTCCCGCGCGGCGAGCCCGGCGAGATCGTCGTCCGCGGCTACAACGTCACCCAGGGCTATTTCGAGGATCCCGAGCAAACGGCCGCAACCATCACGGACGGCTGGCTGCACACCGGCGACATCGGCGTGATGGACGCGCGCGGCTACATCAAGATCACCGACCGCAAGAAAGACATGTTCATCGTCGGCGGCTTCAACGCCTACCCGGCAGAGATCGAGAACGAGCTCCTGCGCCACGAAGCGATCGCGCAAGTCGCAGTCGTCGGCGCGCCGGACGAGCGCTTAGGCGAGGTCGGCGTTGCGTTCGTGGTGGCCAGACCGGGAGTTGCCGTTGATCCAAATCTCATAATTTCCTGGGCAAAGAGCCAGTTGGCCAACTACAAGGTGCCGCGAAAGGTCGAGATCCTGGATGCACTCCCTATGAACGCGAGCGGCAAGGTGCTGAAGTACGAGTTGCGCGAACGCGCGCGCACGATGATGGAGGAACGATGAAGGACTACCCGATCAAGCTCGGCTCGATCCTGTTCACCTTGGTCGAGCCACACAAGGGTCACGAGGTCGACTACAACCGCTGGTACGAACGCGATCACTTCTACGCCGGCTGCATGGTCGGCCCCGGCATCCTGGCCGGGAAACGATGGGTGGCACCAAAGCCCTACAAGGACCTGCGGTACCCGGACAAGACGCCGATCTCCGCCGACCCGAAGCTCGGGTCCTATCTCGCGACGTATTGGATCGAGGCCAGTCAGTCCATGGAGTGGGGCGCGTGGGGCGGCAAAGAGGTTCACCGCTTGCACGCGGAGGACCGCATGTTCGAAGAGCGCGACCACATCCACACGAAGATGTATCGCTACCGCGGCGGCGCTTTCCGCGACAAAGACGGTGTCCCACCGGAGATCGCGCTCGACCACGGGTTCAAGGGACTCGCGGTGACGTTCCTCGAAGGTCCCGATCGTAAGAAGCTCGATCAGTGGTACCGCAACACGTATCTGCCGCGCGCGCTCGAAGGCTCGCCGGTCGCGATGACGCTCGGCTTCACTGCGATCCCGATCCCGTCGGACGCACCCGGCGACGTGCCGCGTGTATCGGATGACGAAAGAAGGATGCTCTATCTCTCGTTCCTGGATCGCGATCCGCTCGAGGGCTGGGATCCGACGTTCGCGAAGCAGGGCGAGGAGGTTGAGGCAGGCGGGCTCGGAAAAGTTATCTGGGCGGGCGCATTTATCCCAACCATCCCGGGAACGGATACATACACGGATCAGCTCTGGTAGCCACCGGCCGGCTTCTCAGTTCATTTTGATACCGTCACGCGCGATGGCATCCGCGAGAGTTCGGCGTCGGCGTACGCTCCTAGCCGCGTTCATCCTCATCCCCAGCGCAGCGTGGGCGGTGACGCACATCAGCACCAAGTCGCCGAGCGCGCCGGTCTCTCGTCCGACGGTTTCGAGCAGCCCATCTCCAAGCGCAACACTCGGTTCTTATCAGGTGGTTGCACCCGATCTAGCATTCCCGCCGGACGCATGTATCTCGTTCCCACCCCGTACGGGACTGGTCAAGGCAACGGTGTTCCTCGACGCCGGCCATGGAGGGGTCGACCCCGGAGGAGCGGGCCGGACCAGCCGAGGGCTTCGCATCCAGGAAAAGTCCGCGACCCTTGCCATCGTGTTGGCGGCGACCGAGCAGCTACGCGCGGCCGGCTACCGAGTGGTGGTCTCGCGGGATGCAGATACGACGGTCGGGATCCCCCAAGCTGGCGATATCGAGAACGGCGTCTTCACTGCCGAGGGCGCGCGGCGCGATGTCCTCGCCCGCATCGCGTGCGCGAACGCATCCGGTGCAAAGGTGCTCGTTTCCGTTCACATGAACGCGTTCTCCAGTCCGCTCGAAGGGGGAGCGCTGACGATTTACGACCCGGACCGGACGTTCTCCAGCACAAACACGCGGCTCGCTACCCTGCTGCAGCAGAACGTCATCGCCGGGCTTCACAAGGCGGGGTGGCCGGTTCCGGACCGCAAGATCCTGAGAGACACGCAGAACCACGGATCCGCGCTTACCGCCGCGGGCGCGCGCTACGGCCACGAAGCACTGCTGGGTCCTTATGCGCGGGGGTGGGTCCCTCATCCAACGGCCATGCCCGGGGCGATCATCGAGCCCTTGTTCCTGACGCGGCCGACGGAAGCAGACATCGCAACGAGCCCAGCCGGCCAGATGGTGCTCGCGAAAGCGATCTTGAACGCGGTGGCGTTGTTCCTACAGAAGTAGCTACGCGCGCGGGAGCGCGGGCCGTCCGTCGTCGCCGATCGGCCAGTGCGGGTTGTGTGCGACTTCCCAGAGGTGCCCGTCGGGATCGGCGAAGTAGCCGCCGTAGCCGCCGTAATCGGTTTCGACCGGAAGCTTGATTATCGTGCCGCCTGCTGCCTCGATCTCTTCGAACGCCGCATCGACCTGCGCTCGGTCGTCCAAGTTCATCGCGATCGCAGCCTGACCGACGCCGGTCACCGTGTTCATTAGACCCGAATCGCGCGCAAGGTCATCGCGACCCCACAGCGCGAGCAGCCCGCCGTCGGTGTTGAAGAAGCTCACTTCCCCAGGGACCGAGGCGGGCGACAGCGGCCAGCCGAGCGCTTGATAGAAGGCCGTCGCGCGCACAACATCGCTTACACCGAGCGTTACGAGACTCACGCGCGCGGGGATCGCCATGCACCCAGTATCGCGCGCGCGCGGCTCCGCCGGAAATCGGCGTGCGCTACCATCGCGCCCGATGGACGAACCACGCTTCGGAACGCTGCGGGGTGATCCGATCGGCCCCGTCGCCTCGTTCGACGGAACCAAGCTCTACGTCGGTGAAGCGGGAAACGGGCCGACCGTCGTCTTCTCGCACGGCTTCTGTCTGAACGCGTCGAGCTGGCACCATCAACTCCTCCGGCTCTCGGATGACTTCCGCGTCGTCGTGTACGACATGCGCGGGCACGGGCGGTCGGATGTTCCGGCAACCAGTGATTGGTCGATGGAGGCGCATGCGCGTGACCTAGAAGCGGTCATCGCCGCGGTCGCAGGGGGACCCGTGATGGTCGTCGGCCACTCGATGGGCGGGATGGCGCTGATCCGTTATTGCGGTCTTTATCCCGAGCAGCTTGGCGACCGCGTGCGCGCGATCGTGCTCGCGGACACGGCTGCGCACGATGTCATGGGTGGGATGGTGCCGTCGGCCGCGCGCCTTCTGACGCCGGCCCTCAGGCTGCTCGAACAAGCAGCGACGATGGCGGCTGCACGGAACACGGCGGCGTTCGATCGCGTGCGTGCGAATCAAAGGAACATGGTCGCCTTGCTGATCCGGCTGATGGGCTTCGGCTCGAAAGCACCGCGGCACGAGATCGCGTTCATGAACCAGATGCTGGCGGCCGTTCCGGCAGAGATCCTGGTTCCGATCGTGCGGGCGCTCCGGACGATGGACGTGAGCGATGCGCTCGACCGCATCGACATCCCGACGTTGGTGATGGTCGGGTCGCGCGACCGGCTGACGCCGCGCGCGGCTGCTCGATACCTGGCGACGTCGATCCACGGTGCGCAGCTCGAGGTCATCCCTGATTCGGGGCATATGCCGATGCTCGAGCACCCCGATGAGTTCAACGCTGTACTGCGCCGATTCTTGAAGAATCCGGGTGCTTCGTACGACGGGCGCGCGCTGTTCGGGTAACGCTGCGCCGGCCGCGCTGAAGGATTCCTGGGCTCCTCCCTCGAAGCAACCGCTTGATGCGTGTTCGTTGGCTCGCTATGGCAATCGCGTTGACCGCACTTGCGGTTCCGACCGCGTCCCGCGCTGCGAAACTGCCGACCCTGTCCGAGCCGATCCAAGTCGTCCCGTCGTCCGGCTTGCCTCCGCAGGTCAAGGACAATCGGTCCAACAACAACGTTCACACCGTGTGGCACGCCGGCCGCATCTATATGGTCTTTAGGACCGCGATGTGGCACGTCGCGAGCAGCGACACGCGACTCTACGTCGTCAGCTCGGTCGATCAGGTCCACTGGCGTTTCGAGGGAGCGTTCTCGTACGGGCGCGATATCCGCGAGGCGAGATTGCTGTCGTGGAACGGACGCCTGCTTCTTTATTTCGCCCTCCTCGGTGCGAACCCGGCGTCCTTTGCCCCGGGAGGCACGATGGCGACCGTGTACATCGGTCCCGGGCGCTGGACGACACCGAAACGCATCCTGTTCGACGACTTCATCCCCTGGGCGGTGAAGGTGCACGACGGAAAGCCATACATGCTCGGCTATACGGGTGGCGGCGGAACGTTCTCGCCCAACCCGCCACCGAAGAAGGTGTACTGGCTCACTACGCGTAATGGTTTCGACTGGCGCGCGGTCAACCCCGCACGCACCGTGGTGTACGAGGGACAGTGCGGCGAGACCGACTTCGAGTTCCTCGCCGAAGGTTCGCTCGTGACCGCATGCCAGACGGAGAACCCGGATCGGCTCGGGTGGGGCGCGAAGATCTGTACTGCACCAGCGTCCGACACCTCCCGGTGGACGTGCCGCGGCGATCCACGGAGGCTGGATTCGCCGTTCGTTTTTCGCAACGGTGCGGATGTGTACGTCGTTGCGCGGCGGCAACTCGCCTTCAATGGAAGCTACGACTTAGGGATCCCGGATCCCGAGCCTAACTCGCAGTTCGCCGCCTACGATGCGCTCTACGCGGGAACGCCTAAGCGCTGCGCGCTTTGGAAGATCGACATCAGGGGCCGCACCTTCAGGCCGCTCGTCGACATCCCGGGTCACGGCGATACGTGCTATCCGAGCGTCCTCCCGGACGGGTCGGGTCGATTCCTCGTCTACAACTACACGTATCCGTTGAACGGGCCCGATCTTCCGTGGGGAGTCGCATTGCTTGCAGGTCCGACAGTCATCTACCGCATGACGCTGACCTTTCCGACCGGGCGCACGTGAAGCGGAAACGAGTGTGCGCAAGAAATACCTGACGGACCGTCAGATATACTGCCCATCCCGTGGATCTCCGCTATTCCGAGTCGGACGAGCGCTTCCGCGCCGAGGTGCGCGCGTGGCTGTCGGACGCCGTCCCGAAGCTTCCGCCGAAGCCGGGGCCGCACGACTGGGCTGCGCGGCGCGCGTGGGATACGACGTGGCAAAGGATGCTCCACGACGCCGGATACGCGGGCATCAACTGGCCGGCGGAGTTCGGAGGGCGCGGAGCCTCGCCGACCGAACACCTCATCTTCTTGGAAGAGTGCGAGCGCGCCGGCGCTCCCTACGTCGGCGTGAACTTCGTCGGGCTGCTGCACGCGGGGCCCACGCTGATCGCCGAGGGAACCGCAGAGCAGAAGGCGCGCCATCTGCCGAAGATCTTGAGCGGCGAAGAGGTGTGGTGCCAGGGATTCAGCGAGCCGGGTGCGGGGTCGGACCTCGCGTCGCTGCAGACGCGCGCGGTGCTGGACGGTGACCACTACGTCGTCAACGGGCAGAAGATCTGGACCTCGTTCGCACATGTGGCCGACTTCGGCGAGCTGCTCGTGCGGACCGATCCCGATGCGCCGAAGCACAAAGGCATCACATGGCTCATCCTTCCGATGGACGCGCCGGGGATCGAGGTGCGGCCGCTTCGCACGATCGCCGGCTCGTCTGAGTTCAGCGAAGTATTCTTCACCGACGTTCGGATCCCCGTCGAGAATCGTGTCGGGAACGAGAACGACGGGTGGCGCGTGGCGATGGTCACGTTCAGCTTCGAGCGCGGCACCGCGTTCGTTGGCGAGCTGCTGCACTCGATGAAGCTTGTGTCTTCCTTGGCGGAGCTCGCGCGCAAGATCCCGCGCGGCGACGGGACCGTGTGGGACGACGCCGGTGTGCGGCGCGAGCTCGGGCACATCGCTGCCGAATTGGATGGCCTCTGGCACTTGACGAAGAAGACGATCACAGAAGCCGAGCGAACCGGTGTGCCGGGCGTCGGCGGATCGGTGTTCAAGCTGTCCTACTCGGAGGTGCGGCACAAGCTCGGCGACCTTGCGATGAAGGTCCTCGGGTCGAGCGCGTTCGCGATGGAAGACGGAGAAGCCGCCGATCACGTGCGCGGCTGGATCCACGCGATGTCGATATCGATCGCGGCCGGGACATCGCAGATCCAGCGGAACATCGTTGGCGAGCGCGTGCTCGGACTGCCGAAGGAGCCGTCGTGAACTTCGACCTCGACGCGGACGAGCGCGCGCTTCAGGCGGGGATCCGCGACCTCTGTCGTGGGGTGTTCCCGATGTCTCACGTTCGGGATCTCGAGGCGTCCGGCGGAGTGCGGGCCGACTCGTGGCGCGCGCTGGTCGACGCCGGCGTGTTCAACCTGCGTCGTTCGGAGGCGGACGGCGGAGCCGGACTCGCCATGACCGCAGCGGTGATCGTGTTCGAGGAGCTTGGGCGCGCGCTTGTTCCCGGCCCTCTTGTCGATACCCACGTGACGCGCACACGCGGCGCGCCGGAGGAGATCTTGGTGCTGCACGATCGCCAGGAAGCCATGATCCCGTACCTCGACGTTGCGAACGTCGTCGCCGCGATGGACGCAGAAGGTCTCTGGCTAATCAGACAGAATGAGATTGCGGCTCAGCCGGTGCCGCAGCCGTTGGACCCCCTCACGCCGATGCACCGGGTCACCTCGATGCCGCAGGGCAGGAAGCTCGTAGATGCAGCCGAGAGTGCTGCTATCAGAACGGAGGCGACCGTTCTCACGGCGGCCATGCTTGTCGGCATCGCTTCGGCCGAGACCGATCTTGCCGTCGCCTATGCCAAAGAGCGCAAGCAGTTCGGCCGGGTGATCGGCTCGTTCCAGGCGGTGAAGCACATCTGCGCCGACATGCTGACGCGCGCAGAGGTTGCCCGCGCGGCCGTGTACGCGGCCGGAGTGCATCTAGACGGCAACGGTGACGGTGACACCGCGCGCGCGGTGACCGGGGCGAAGCTGCTCGCAAGTGATGCAGCGTTTGCGAACGGGAAAGCCTGTGTGCAGGTCCACGGCGGGATGGGCTTCACGTGGGAGATCGACGCGCATCTGTACTTGAAGCGCGCGGCAGTCCTGGCGGCGTCATTCGGCAGCTCGGACGAGCACGCGGAAACGATGGCGGCATCGCTGTGAAGAACCCGGCCCGCCAGCCGGTCGTCGCCGGCGTTCACGGCCTCCCGTATTCCAAAGACATCGGCATGACCGAGCGGCACACGGGCGCGCTTGCGATCCTCGGCGCGCTGGACGACGCCGGTCTCACCGTCAACGACGTCGAGGGCATCACGCGCTACGTCTGGCAGCCGACGACCGAGATGGAGATGGCGCGCGTGCTCGGCGTCCCGAACCTGAAGTGGTTCGGCGCGCAGGACTACGGGGGCGGCGCCGGACCGCCGACGGTTGCACTGGCCTGCGCCGCGATCGAGCTCGGTCTGATAGACGTCGCCGTCGTGTGGCGTTCGCGGAACCGCTCGTCGGGCGGTCGTCCGTGGGCCGGCCAGATGCAAGCAGAAGGACAAGATCAGTTCGAGCGGCCCTTCGGCATCGTGCGCCCCGTCGACGGCATCGCGTTGATCGCACGTATCTGGATGCAGCGCTGGAGCTGGACGCGCGAAGACTTCGGCCGCGTCGCGATAACCGTGCGAGGGCACGCCAACAAGAATCCGCTCGCGATGATGCACGCGAAGACGCTGAACATGGAGCAGTACCTTGCGTCGCGCATGATCGCCGAGCCGCTCTGTCTGTTCGACAACTGCCTGGAAACCGACGGCGCGCTGGCGATCGTTCTGGTCGCAGCGGAGCGCGCGCGCGACCTCAACGCGAAGCATGCGCCTGCGTATGTCACGGGCTACGCGCTGGGAAGCGGCCCCGAGGTCTACGCGATGACCAACTACTACGGCGAGCGACTCGGCGAATCGCCCAACGCCTACGTTGCGCCGGAGCTTTGGAAGAACACTGGGCTGAAGCCGGCCGACATCGACGTCGTCCAGATCTACGACGCCTTCACGCCGCAGGTGCCGCTGTTCTTCCAGGAGTTCGGCTTCTGCGGCGAGGGCGAAGGCGCCGCCTACATCGCGTCCGACGAATGCCTCCCGTACAACACCAGCGGCGGGGGACTGTCCGAGGCCTACGTGCACGGCTTCAACCTCATCGTTGAGGGCGCGCGCCAGGTCCGCGGCGACTCGACCTCACAGGTAGCCGACGTGAGGCACACGGTTGTAACCGGCGGCAACGTGGTCCCAACAGGCGCGCTCGTCCTGTCGAAGGAGCCGTGGTGAACGCCGCAGCGCCGCTCCCACCGAAACCGGTCGCCGACCGCGACACCCAACCCTTCTGGGACGCGGTTGCAGAACATCGACTCATGGTGCGGCGGTGTAAAGAATGTGGTCGCTGGATCTGGCAACCCCGGCCGTTGTGTCCGACCTGTCACGCAGCCGACCCCGCCTGGACCGACGTGAGCGGAAGCGCGCGCGTGGTCTCGTGGACTGTGTTGCACCCACCGGTGCTGTCGGTATGGCAAGACAAGCTTCCGTTCGTGATCCTTCTGGTCGAGCTGGACGACGCGCCCGGCGTGAGGATGATCGGGCAGTTGGTCGATGACGCCGGCGAGTTGCTGAAGACGGATGGCGTGCCGGAGGGTATCGATTTCGGCGCGCGTCTCTCACTGAGATGGCGAGTCGACGAGGCCGGCCAGACCCTCCCGAGCTGGGCGCTCTAAGAACTCTCGAGATGTCCCATTGACGGGCGTTCGTCTCTGAGTATACTCAGTATACATCCTGACGATGGGGGTTCGTGATGTCGGTC
>Ga0070706_100003410_pt1 | contig 15666 bp, 9 predicted proteins | sample KBSK5501metaG_FD_65476 | JGI IMG/M metagenome (GOLD analysis project Ga0070706, IMG submission 65476) | Corn, switchgrass and miscanthus rhizosphere microbial communities from Kellogg Biological Station, Michigan, USA - KBS K5-50-1 metaG | ecosystem: Host-associated > Plants > Roots >...
ATTCCTTGACAACATGGCCGCCGAGGCGGATAGTCCGCTCAAAGGTCAGTCCAATGATTCACGGCGACAGGCCGGTGGCGGCCCGAACGTGGAGGTGGTGGATGCGATCGAGCAGAGACCTTTCGCAGGCCCGGACGGCGCCGCGGCACGCCCTGCGCATGGCCGGCGCCGCCCTGTTCGCGGCCCTGTTCGGCAGCGGCCCCGCCTTCGCCCAGCTCACCACCGGCAACATCGAGGGCGTCGTGCGGGACGAAGCGGGCGAAACCGTGCGCGGGGCCCAGGTCGCCGTCCGCAACGTGGACACCGGTCTCAGCCGCGCCCTCGCTACCAACGACCAGGGCCGGTTCGAGGCCCTCAACCTGCCCGTGGGCAACTACGACGTGGAGGCGAGCCTGACCGGTTTCGGCACCGCCGCGCGACGGGGGATCGCCCTCGTGGTCGGCCGCACCGCTGTCGTCGAGATCACGCTGCGCGTGGCCTCGGTGAAGGAGGAGGTGGTGGTCGTCGGCGACGCCCCGCTCGTGGAGACGGCGTCCGCGACCGTGTCGCAGCTCATCGACGAGAGGAAGGTCCAGGACCTCCCGGTGGTGAACCGCGACCTGACGCAGCTCCTGTTCCTCCAGCCCGGCGTGATCAAGAGCCCGGCGGGCAGCGCGTTCTTCGCGGGCATGGGCGACAAGCTGGCGGTGGCGGGTGCGCGCGGGACCCAGAACCTGTACCTGATCGACGGCGTGTCCAACTCCGACCTGTCCGGCAACGCGCAAGGCGCGTCCGGCGCCTACATCGGCGCGGAGACGATCAAGGAGATCCAGATCATCACGAACAACTATTCCGCGGAGTACCGGAGCGCCGCGGGTGCGATCGTGAGCGCGATCACCAAGTCCGGCACCAACTCCGTCCACGGATCGCTGTTCGAGTTCTATCGCGGCGAGGGCCTCAACGCGCCGAACTACTTCGACAAGAAGTTCGGCATCCCCAAGCCCGACTTCAAGCACCACCAGTTCGGGGGCTCCCTGGGCGGACCTCTCATCTCGAACAAGCTCTTCTTCTTCGCCAGCTACGAGGGCCTCCGCGAGGACCTGGGCCGCACCGCCACCGCCAACGTCCCCAGCGCGGCCGCGCGCCAGGGACGCCTGGCCAGCGGCCGCACGGTGGCCGTCAATCCCACCGCGGCCAGGATCCTCGGCCTGCTCCCCGCGCCCGGCCAGGGCAACGAGATCGTGGCCGTCAACGGCGACGCCACCCTCATCGCCGCCACGCGGAACCTCCACACCGATTCGAACTTCGCGGTGGGGAAGCTGGACTATTCGCTGAACGCGTCGAACACCCTGTCCGCGACCTACAACTTCGACAAGGGAGAGCAGACGCCCACCGGCCTCCTGGTCGACTTCGCGGGCGCCACCGGCTCGCGGAGCCTGAAGCACGTCGTTTCCACGAAATGGACGAGCCTCCTCTCCAGCACGTCCGTGAACGAGATCCACTTCGGCCTCAGCGACACCAAGCCCGAAGGCGACGTTCCCAACACGTCGGTCGACTTCGCCGGGCAGGGCCTGGTCTTCCGCCCCGACCGTGCGCTGATGGGCCAGATCAACGTCCCGGGAGTGGACTCGATCGGATTCCGCCAGGACTTCTCCGCCTACCGGCAGCGGTCCTACACCCTGAAGGAGGGCTATTCACTCTCGAGCGGCAGCCACTCCTGGCGCCTGGGCGGGGAGTGGAGCTTCTATCGCTACAACGTCGGGAACTGCAGCCGCGGGTGCCAGGGGGTGTGGGACTTCTCCAACATGGAGAACTTCCTGCGGGGCATCCCGCGCCGTTTCGAGATCATGCTGCCCGGAGGCGACGTCGCCAACCGCGACCTCAGCCAGCACTACTTCGCCGGATACCTCCAGGACAACTGGCGCGCCGCGCGCGACCTGACCTTCAACATCGGCCTGCGCTACGAATACGCCAGTACCATCAAGGAGAAAAAGGACCAGGTCTCGAACCTCGTCAACTTCCTGGACAAGGCGGTGACGGTCGGGACCCTCTACAAGAACCCGACCGGGAAGTCCTTCAGCCCGCGCCTGGGCTTCGTATGGGCGCCGGGGGCGGGCAAGACGTCGCTGCGCGGCGGCTTCGGGATCTTCTACGAGCACCCGACGCTGTTCAACATCCGCACCTCCCTCCAGGAGCTGCCGCCCTTCACGCTCGTGGGCCGCATCGACCAGCGCGACGCGAACCGCCTCAACCAGGAGATCAACTTCCCGAACGCGTTCACCACGCAGCTCGCCCTGGCCCAGGGCCGTCCGAACATCCGCACGTTCCAGTACGACCTGGACCAGACGTACATGTACCGGTTCAGCCTGACCTTCCAGCAGCAGTTCGGGAGGGACTGGGTGCTGCAGGCCGACTACACGGGCTCGCGCGGCCACAACCTCTGGCAGCAGTCGCTGCCCAATATCAACAAGTGGGAGGGCTGGCCGGCGCAGCCCGCGAGCTCGCTCGACAAGTTCTTCCCCGCGGGGAGCACGCCCATCAACCCGAACTTCGGCGAGGTGCGCCTCCAGTACAGCAACGGCCGGATCTTCTACAACGGCGGCTCCCTGGCCCTCCAGCGGCGGCCGCGCGCCGGCCTCCAGTTCGGCGCCGCCTTCACCTACTCCAAGGCCATCGACGACGGCTCCGGCGTGACCAGCGGGGGCGAGGTGTTCCCGCAGGACTTCCGCGGGATCTACGCCTGGGACCTGGGGCTCAAGCGCGGCCTCTCCGCCTACGACTGCCGCAAGGTGTTCACGGCCAACATGGCCTACGAGCTGCCGTGGGGCCGGGACCTCAAGGGCGCGGCGGCCCTGCTGCTCAAGGGGTGGCAGGTGAACGGAGTGGTCACGTACATGGACGGCTACCCGCTCTCCGTCGAGGAGATCAGCGACGCGCAGACGGCACGCATCGGCGACGACGAGAACCTGCGGCCGGACCTCGTGCCGGGCGGGAACAACGACCCGGTGACGGGAGATCCCGACCGCTGGTACGACGCCTCCCCGTTCACGCCCGCGCGCATCGGCTTCTTCGGCAACCTCGGGCGCAACACCGTGATCTCGCCCAACCTGGCCACGGTCGACCTGTCCGTCTTCAAGAACGTCGGCGTGGGCAAGGGGCGCGTCCAGCTGCGCGTGGAGACGTTCAATCTCCTCAATCGCGCCAACTTCGGCACGCCGGACATGAACGTGTTCATCAACGAGCAGCCGAACCCGAACGCCGGCCGCATCACCACGACGCGCACGCCGGCCCGCCGCACGCAGCTCGGCCTGAGGTGGATCTTCTAGGAGGCGGAGGCTCCGGGCGTGCGGTTCATCGCGCGGCCGCGCTCTCTTCCTGTTTCGCGCGGCCGAGGACGTCCAGCGCCTTCTCGCCGAAGTACTGGACGACCAGGCGACTCCAGGACGGCGTCTTGCGCTGGTTCTCCAGGTAGTCGTCGAGGGCGCGATGCAATTGCGCGTCCTCCTTGCGCACAGCCCAGGCGGTGTGGCCGGGCGCGCCGAAGAACATCCCCGCCTGGAGCGCGGGGTCGCGCCGGGCCACCAGCACGAAATTCGAGACCGCCATCAGGGTGGCCGAGGCCTTGCCGGCGCGCAGCGCCTCGACGGCCGCGGCCAGGTCCGCGAAGGGCTCCAGGTGGGAGGCGGGGACTCCCGCTTCCTTGACCGCCTCCACCCAGCTCGCGCCCTCGATCACGCCCAGGCGCTCCGCCTTCAGCTCGTCGAGGGTCGCCACCGGGCGATGGGGCCGCCGCGTGACCACCACGTGCTGCGCGGGCAGCACCTCGCGCGTGAATTCGACCAGCTTGCGGCGGGACTCGGTGTCCACGAGGCCGATCAGCACGTCGCCGTCCCCGCGCAACAGGGCGGGGATGCGGTCCTCGCGCTTGCGGACGGGGACCACCGTCACCTTCACGCGGTGGAGCGCGGCGAAGCCGTCGATCAGCTCGCGCTCGAAGCCGGGCCGGTCCCCCGGCCGGAGCGCGAACATCTCCGGCTGCTCGCCCTCCCCGGCCAGGACGCGGAGGGCGCCGCGCCCCTGGATCGCACCGAGGTCTTCGGCGGGGCCCGCCCCGGCGACGAGCACGGAGACCGTCGCCCAGCCCAGCACGCGCACGACTCCCGCATACCGCATGGCGCCGAACGGGAGTGTACGGCGCGAATCGCCAGCCTTCAAGGGACGGCGCGGGGGCCGAACCTTGACAGGGCGCGCCCGGCGCCGCTAACGTCGGCGCGCGGGCGAGGGAGTGAGTTCGTCCGCCCGCGGGGAGGCCGCGGCCTCCTGCAATTGTCCTACCATTGACCGCACAAATGTCATACCATTGACCGGCGGCCGGCGCCCCGCGGGAGGAGTCGAAGAGATATGACCACACTGGCCGTGGAGCCGCGCACGTCGCCCGTCGCCTATCGCGACCTGCGCGGATGGCTGCAGGCAGCGGAAGCCCTGGGCGAGCTCAAGCGCGTCGGGGGCGTGCACTGGGACCGCGAGATGGGCGCGATGGTCGACATGTGCTATCGCCGCTCCGGGCGGCGCGCGCCCGCCCTCGTCTTCGACGACGTGCCCGGGTATCCCCCCGGCTACCGTTGCCTGTACGGGATGATGGCCTCGCCGCGGCGCTTCGCCCTCACCGTCGGCGGCCTCGACGTGGCCAGCGCCTCCGGGACCATGGACATCCTCACGCGCTACCGTGCGCGCATGAAGGACGTGCAGTACGTGCCGCCGGTCGAGGTCGGCTCCAGCCCGCTCCTCGAGAACGTGATGGAGGGCGACGCCGTCGACCTCCTCGGGTTCCCGGTGCCCATCCACCACGAGCTGGACGGCGGCCGCTACATCGGCACCGCCTGCGCCGTCATCACGCGCGACCCCGATACGGGATGGATCAATGCCGGCACCTACCGCGTGCAGGTCTTCGATCGCAACACCGCCGCCTGCTACATCTCGCCCGGCAAGCACGGCCGCCTGCACCGCGACAAGTATTTCGAGCGCGGCCAGCCCTGCCCCGCGGTGGCGGTCGTCGGACTCGACCCCCTGTTGTTCCTGGCCGCGCGCTACCAGGTCCCGCCCGGGCTGAGCGAGCTGGACTGGGTCGGCGGCCTGCGTGAGGAGCCGATGGCGGTGCTGCGCGGGGAAGCGGGCCTGCCCATACCCGCCAACTCGGAGATCGTGCTGGAGGGCGAGTTCCGGCACGACGAGAAGCGGCTCGAAGGCCCCTTCGGCGAGTGGCCGGGCTACTACGCGGGGGGGAAGGTCGAGGAGCCCGTGTTCCGCGTCAAGCGCATCCTCCACCGCCACCAGCCGATCCTGACCTGCGCGGCGTCGATGAAGCCGCCGCACGCGCATCTCTACGAGCGCGCGTTCATCCGCTCGGCCGCCCTCTGGGAGGGGCTCGAGAAGGCCTCCGTGCCCGAGATCCAGGGCGTGTGGGTGCACGAGGCGGGATCGGGCCGCACCTTCAACGTGGTGAGCATCAAGCAGCGCTATCACGGCCACGTCCGCCAGGCGGGCATGCTCGCCACCCAGATGGTGCCCGTCGCCTACGGCAACCGCTGGACGATCGTGGTGGACGAGGACATCGATCCGTCGAACCTGGACGAGGTGGTATGGGCGATGGGCACGCGGTGCGATCCCAAGGAAGACCTCGAGATCACGCGGCGGTGCTGGAGCAGCAAGATCGATCCCATGATCTTCGACGCCAAGCTCTACAACTCGCGCGTCATGGTGGACGCGTGCATCCCCTACGAGCGGCGCGGCGAGTTCTCGCCGGTGGCGGAGACCTCCCCCGAGCTGCGCGCGAAGATGAAGGCGAAGTACGGGCAGGTCTTCGCCGAGATCCTCGGCGACGAGATCCGCTGAACGCTCCCGCCCAGGCCGCCGTGCCCGCCGCCACCGGTCCCGGCCCCGCGGACCGTCTCGGGCTGGACGCCGCCCCCGCCGTCGCACCGACGCCGAAGGCCTCCCCGCCCGACGCGCGGGCGCGCGCCTGGCGCGCGGCCGGCCTGATCGCGGCCACCGTCGCCCTGGCCGGGCTGTGGTTCGCGCCGACGCACGACCTTCCCGTCGCCCGCCACGCGGTGGCCATCGCCGCCTTCATGATCGTCCTGTGGATCACGGAGGCGGTGAGCCATGCGCTGGCCGGCTGCATCGGGCTCGCGCTCTTCCTGGTCCTGGGGGTGGCGGGGCCGCGGGCCGTGCTGTCCGGGTTCCGGTCCGAGACCACCTGGTTCCTGCTCGCGGCCATGGCCATCGGAGCCATGGCATCGAAGACCGGCCTCGCGATGCGGCTCGCGCGCGCGGCCATCGCCGCCGCGGGAACGACCTACCCCCGCCTCCTGCTCGGGTTCATCCTGACCGACTTCGCGCTCACCTTCCTCGTCCCTTCCGGGATCGCGCGCGTGGCCATACTGGCCTCCATCGCCTTCGGCGTCATCGAGGCCTTCGGCGTGGGACCGCGCAGCAACGTGGGCCGCGGGCTGCTCCTCATCATCACCTACACCGCCGGCATCTTCGACAAGATGGTGATCGCGGGCGCCACCTCGATCCTCGCGCGCGGGATCATCACCGAGGTCGGCAAGGCGCCCGTCCTCTACAGCCATTGGTTCCTCGCCTACCTGCCTTGCGACGTGATCACCATCCTCGTGTGCTGGCGCGTGGTCCTGTGGCTCTTCCCGCCCGAGAAGGCGGCCATGGACACGGCGGCCTGGGCGGAGCGGCTGGGGCCGGTGCGCCCGTGGACGACGGCGGAGAAGAAGTGCGCCGTCTACATGGCGCTCGCGATGGCTCTGTGGCTGACGGACTTCATCCATCACGCCGACCCCGCCTGGATCGGCATCGGCGTAGCCGTGCTGGCCCTGCTCCCTGGAGTGGGAGTCCTCCGGCCGCGCGACCTCCGCCACCTCAAGTACGGGGCGATCGTGTTCACGGCGGCCGCCCTGAGCATGAGCCGCATCCTCTCGGAGACGAAGGGCCTGGAAGTCCTCACCCGCGCGCTCTTCGGCTGGATCGCGCCGCTGCTGAAGGGCCCCGTCCTCTCGGCGGTGGTGCTGTACTGGACCGCGTTCGTCTATCACTTCTTCCTGGCCAGCGAGACGGCGATGCTCGGCACCTCGCTTCCCGTCGTCCTGGCCCTGGCCAGAGAACACGGCCTGGACCTGCTCACCGCGGGGCGGATCTGGACCTTCGCTGCCGGGGGCAAGATCTTCGTCTACCAGAGCGGTGTGCTGCTCGTCGGCTACTCGTACGGGTACTTCGACACCCGCGACCTCCTGAAGATCGGAGCGATCCTCACCGTCGTCGAGTTCCTCGTGCTGATCTTCCTCGTCGCCGTCTACTGGCCCTTGCTCGGGATCTGATCCGGGAGGCTGCCCATGTCCCTCTCCTGCCGCCGTGACCTCGCATGCTCGCTCGTCGCCTTTCTGCCCATCGTGGTCCCCCTGGCCGCGCAGACCGCGGCCGTGCCCGAGGCGCTGCTCGCCTACCCGAACCTGGTCCTCTACAACGGCAAGGTCGTCACCGTCGACGACGCGTTCACGGTCGCGGAAGCGGTCGCCGTGCGCGACGGCCGCATCCTGGCCGTGGGCTCCACCGCGGAGATCAAGCGCCTTGCCGGGCCCTCGACTCGCGCCATCGACCTCGGCGGCCGCAGCGTCGTCCCCGGGTTCATCGACAGCGATGCCGACAATGCCTTCGTGGGCGGCGACCTCTACAAGGACACGATGGTCAACGGCAAGGTCGGCCCGAAGGTGCGCGGGGACAGCGTGGCCGCCATGCTCGATCAGGTGCGCGCGCTGGTCGCGAGCGCGGCCCCCGGCTCGCCCGTGTACGTCCGGATGGCCGACGAGTGGGCGCGGGACCTTGCCACCCTGACGCGCCGGGACCTCGACGCGCTGGCTCCCGACAACCCGCTCATGCTGTCGCTGTCCAGCTCCGAGAGCGTGCTCAACGGCGCGATGCTGGAGAGGTCGTTCGCGGCCGGGCTCCGGCGCGATCACATCGGGGTGGTCAAGGACACGAGCGGCACTCCCACCGGCCAGACCTTCGGCGCCGCCAGCGGGATGGCGGGCTGGAACCTGCGGGACTGGCCGGAGCTTACGGACGCCATCCTCGACGACCAGGAGAAGATGAACGCGGACTTCCTGCGCGTGGGCGTGACCACCGTGACCGGCCACGCCAGCGGATACACCGTCACCCTCCTCGGCCAGCTCCATCACCAGGGCCGGTTGAAGATCCGCGTCCGTCCCGACATCGATTTCGCGCGCCAGAACCCGCTGGCCGACCAGTTCATCCGCCGGACGCCCAACCTCGTGAACTTCGCGCTCGGCGACGGCATGGTGCGCATCGCCGCCGCCGCCGTGGGTCCCGTGGACGGGGCGAGTGACGAGGGCGGCATCCTCACCAACGAGGCGAAGCTCCGGGAGGACCCCGACGTGGGGGGCGGGCCACACGGCGTCAACAAGTGGACGGGCTCCACGTTCACCGGCCGCCATTGGACGGACCTGAGCCCCGCGGAGCGGATGCAGACCGAAGCGGGCACCCTCTTCCTCTTGCGCCAGCACGGCTGGAACATCGGCGGCAACCACAACATGGGCAGCCAGGCGGCGGTGATCGTGATGGACACCCTGGCTGCGGCCGAGCGGCAGCCGGACATCAAGGTCAAGGCCATGCGGGGCCGCAACGCGCTCGACCACAACCTCATCTGGGACGCACCGTCCATCGCGGCGGCGCGCCGAGCCGGGGACTCCATTGCCTTCGGGCTCAAGAACGAGCTGTGGGCTCCGCGGGTGGTGCGGGGCAAGGAGATGCTAGTGGCCCAGTACGGCGATCGGCTGCACACGATCCAGCCCGTGAAGGACCTGCTGGCCGCCGGCCTCAACGTGCACTTCGAGGGCGGCAAGGCCGACGACCCGCCCCTCTGGCGGGTCGAGCGGTACGTGACGCGGGTGGCGCGGTTCGCGACGCGCAGCGAGCGGGCGCGGCGAGAGGGCGCCTCCGACCGCGCGCCCCGCGTCTGGGGCAAGGACCAGGCCATCGACCGAAGGCAGGCCCTGCGCCTGGTCACCATCGAGGCCGCGCGCTTCATCACCGAGGAGAAGATGCTGGGCTCGATCGAGAAGGGGAAGTACGCCGACCTCGTCGTGCTCGGCGGCGATTTCCTGGGCGTGCCGGAGGACCAGATCGCCACCCTCGACCCCGAGATCACGATCGTGGGCGGCCACGTCGTGTTCGAGGCGGCGCGGTAGCGAGCCCGGCCGCCCACGGCCGCCGGAGGGCTTGCCTCCGCCGCCGCTTTGGTCATACCATTCAGATCGCCCCACGCGAGGAGGAGACGCGCCATGCCGCTATCCAGGCCGATCGGCCGGGTCCTGGGCCTCGTAACGATCGTCGCGGCCGTGGCCGGCCTGGCCGAGGTCGTGGAGCCGCAACTGGCGGCGGTGGGGAAGTACCCGGAGCCGCGCTTCCCGGCCTATCTCAAGCCGCCGAAGACGGTGGACGACGTGATGCCGTCCGCGCGCGAGATCGTGCGCAACAAGAACGGCATCCAGGGCGCGGGCATGGGCGTCCTTCAGAAGGGCGACGGCGTGCTGCTCGTCCCGACCATCGAGGCGGAGGCCATGGTCCTCGACGCCATCCGGAAGGCGCTGGAAGAGCGTGGGGTCAAGGTCGACATCAAGTACAACTTCGAGCTGGTCGGCGTCTCCCGGGCGGACGCGGCCGCGCTCCTCAAGCAGCGTGAGTCCTACACCTCGGAGGACGGCTACATGGAAGCGGTGGGCTGGATCGAGAACCAGTTCGCCGACCCCGAGGTCCCCAAGAAGTGGCTCAAGGAGCGCCGGCCCGAGCTGTACGCGAAGCTCTTCCCCCGCAGCCGGGAGATGGACGCCCACACCAAGCAGGTCTGGGAGAAGCTCAAGCGCGACTCCGTCGGCCCCGCCATCGTGGCCTACCTCGAGAAGAACCCCGGGATCCGCGGCGCCTACTGGGGCAAGGGGGGCTCCACCGGCCTGCGCCGCGCGCTCAACCCCGTGCCGCAGAAGTTCCTGGGCATCCTCTGGCAGGACAACCGCTACGAGGTCATGAGCCAGATCGGGTCGTTCCCGGCCGACGTCTGGCAGCTCTCCGAGGAGAAGACGCTGGAGCCGCTCGCGCACGTGGACCAGATCCGCGTGACCGATCCCGAGGGCACGGACATCACCGCCGACCTGAGCGAGATCCAGGCCCAGCGCTGGGCGCAGGGGTCGTACCAGCGCGGCCACCTCTACATGTTCCCGAACCAGGCCACCGGCCGCTTCGGCTACTCCGTCGTGGACTACCCGGCGTTCCAGAAGGAGTGGCTGGCGCGTGAGCCGATCGTGAAGGCCAACGGGACCATCGCCGGGACGCACAACCACACCGGCATGTACCCGCGCTGGGTGGTCCAGTTCAAGGACGGCTACATCGTCGGCGTCCAGGGCGGCGGCACCTACGGCGACATCCTGCGCGAGTTCCTGAAGTACCCGGGCACCCAGGAGCTCGTCTATCCCTTCCACGACAAGCCGGGCTTCTGGTACCTCTACGAAGCGGCCTTCGGCACCCACCCGAAGTACTTCCGGAACCCGAAGGAGCTGATGGAGGGAAGCCTCGGTCCCGACCGCCTGCACGCGGGGGTGATCCACTGGGGGCTCGGCATCCGGCTCTGGCACGACCCCGACGGCCCCGTCGAGTCCAAGAAATGGATGGAGTTCACGGCCGAGCACAACGTGCCCCGCGACCACTCCTTCCACACCCATACCTACTTCTCGACCTACCGCGTGCGCATCCGCGGCGCGAACCAGTGGGTGGACCTCCTGGACCGCGGGCGCATGACCAGCCTCGACGACGCGGAGGTGAAGGCCCTGGCCTCCCGCTACGGCGATCCCGCCCGCATCCTCGCCGACGACTGGATCCTCGACATGCCCGGCGTGAGCGCGCCCGGCCGCTACGAAGAGTACGCCAAGGACCCGTGGAAGTACGAGAAAGCGGTCGTGGACCGGGCGGTGGCCGGGACCTACGAGTACTACTATCCGAGGCGGGGGGCGCCGGCGCCGGCCAAGGCCGGCGCGCAGTAGCGCCGGGGCCGGAGCGCGGTTAGCGGCGTCGATGAACCATCACGAGGTCCTCCGCCGCCTCCTCGCCATCCTCGGCCGCCGCGCGTTCCTGACCTTCGGCACCGTCACGTTCCTGGTAGGCGCGCTGCTGGCCACCGTCAACGTGACCTCGCGCTACGCGATCAAGCGCTACGTCGACGACCAGCTCGGCCGCATCCACTGGGACGTCGCCCTGTACCAGACCGAGGGTTTCGGGTCCGCGCCCGACCTGCCGTCGCGCATGGCCGCGGTGGACGGGATCCGGCGCGTGGAGAGCATGACCTTCCTGCGCACGAACCCGCCGGAGGGGCAGATGGGCTTCGAGGTGGACGGCCAGGCCCTGGCCACGCCCTGGATCTCCGTGCTCGCCGCCACCACGCCCGAGCTGCTGCCGCCCGCCGTCAACGCCGCCGCCGGCTTCGGGGCCAATCCGTCGCCAGGGGTCGCGCTCGGCCTGATCGGGCCCGAGCGCGCGATGGGCCGCGCGCTGCTCGCGCTGCAGGGCGCGAGGGAGATCAGCTTCCGGGTGAACCTCGGCCCCCCGAAGGCCGCGGCCCCCGGGCGCCCCCTCACCGAGTCCAGCCACTCCGTCGCCGCCTTCACGCTGCCCATCCGCACCGTGGTCCGCCTCGAGCGCGACGACGTGAACCGCTGGCTCATGGACCAGGTGGGCTCGATCTCGTTCGTGCCCCACATCGGGGTCACGGTGCTCATGCCGTACGACGAGAGCGTGCTGCGGAAGTTCGAGTCGGTGTCCACCGGCATCATCACGCAGGAGGTCGCGGGCGAGCACGCGCTCATGGGCCATCAGATCACGGCTGGCCAGTACCTTCCCGAGGTCGTGCACGTCGGGCTCGTCGATCGCCAGCGGCTCGTCTCCGGATGGGACATCGACGGGTCTCTGCGCCGCGTCACGGACGTGCGCGACCGGCTGGCGGCGGCGGTGGAGGCGGCGGATGCGAAGGCGGCGGTCGACAGCACTACCCTGGTGCTGCTGGACCGCATGAACGCGATCGCGCGCGTGATCGGCGTGATCGCGCTGCTCATCGCGCTGCCCCTCCTCTGGATGGCGTGGGTGCTGGCCGCGAACCTGTCCGGGCTGCTCATGCTGAACGAGCGGCGGACGCTCGGGCTCATGAGGCTGCGGGGCGTGCCCGGCGCGCTCCTCGGCCGCGCGTTCCTGATCGCGATCGCGGCGGGGGGGCTCGTCGGCGGGGGGCTGGGCCTGGCCGTGGGGGCGGTCGCGTCCCTGCTCGCATACGAGCGCGGCCACCTCCCCCTGGCCGTGCTGCTCGACCGCCGCCAGCTCTCGTTGTTCACAGTGTATCTCGTCGTCACGTTGACGCTCGCCCTGCTGGTGAGCCGCCGGCTCGTCCGCTATGCCACCACGATCTCACCGCTGGAGGCGTCGGGCCGGGTGGCCGCCTCCGAGGCCGCGCGCGCCTCCACGCGCTTCGGCCTCCTGCCCCTCGCCGGCCTGCTGCTCGGCGCGTACACCCTGTGCTCCTGGATCTTCGACCTTTCGCTCGCGTCGCGGCTGCCCTTCGCGATCGTGCGCCTCTCCGAGCGCGCGCTCAACTTCGTGGGCCTGCCCCTCTTCATCTATGGTATGGCCACGCTGCTCGCATCGCAGGCCCGGTTCATCCAGGCGCTGCTCGCGCCCGTCGTGGGGCCGATCGGCGGGCGGCTGGGGCCCCTCGCCCTCCGGCACGTCGCGGTGAACCCGCACCGCACCCTGGCCTTCCTGCTCGTGGTCGCCCTGACCGCCAGCGTCTCCCTCTATCCCATGATCACGAGCGGCTCCTTCCAGGACAAGGCCGTGCGCGGGGCCCGCGTGCAGACGGGCGCGGACGTGCAGCTCATCTTCAACGCCGCGGAGATGGCGGACGCGCAGGCCCTGAAGGGGCCGCTGTCCTCGCAGGTGGCGGCGCTGCAGCCGCAGGTCGGCCGCATCGTGGACGCGCTCTCGCGCGCAAAGGGCGTGGCCGCCACCACCTACATGCTCGAGGGCGTGCTGCCCAACTTCTACCTGCCCGGGCACGGCCTGCGCGGCGTCCCCGTCTACCTCGTGGCCGACGTGGACGAGTACCTGCGCCTGGCCTACTCCGAGGACGCGCTGGGAGTCGGCGGTCGTTACCGCGACGTCGTGGGCAAGCTCAAGGAGGGCGACGTCGCCGTCTCGCCGCCGGTGGCGGCCTTCTGGCGCATCCAGGCGGGGACCCCGGTGCTGGTGGGAATGGATCCGGGCCGGCGCAGCGTGTCCGTGCCCGCGAGCGGCGTGCTCGCGTTCCTCCCCGGAATGCCGCCGTTGACGGTCAATGACCGCCAGGCCTATGTCCAGGCGCGGCTCGACTACCTGAACCACCTCTTCGCGGGGAACGCGTACGTCGTGGCCAGCGTGCGCGACCCGGCCCTGGCCTCCCTCTCCCTGCAGATCCCACGGGTGGTGGTGATGGTGAAGGCGGCGCCGGGAGTGGCGCCATCGGACCTCGCGGACGCGGCCGTGGGCGGGCTGCCCCTGCGTCCGCTCGAGGTCAACACCCTCACGCACGAGATCGAGAAGGTCGGCAGCGACATGTTCATCTCGCTCGCCGTGCAGAACCTGCGCATCTTCCTCCTCGGCGGGCTCGTGCTGGCGGTGGTGGCCATCATCGCGGTGGCCCTCGCCAACTACGTCGAGGACCGGAGAACGATCGCGCTGTTGCGCGTGCGGGGGACGTCGCCGCGCCTGATCTGGCGCTTCTTCGTGGCCACGCTGCTCTCGCCGACGCTGCTGGGCCTCCTGCTCGGAGGCGCGGTCGCGCTGGTCGGCGGGTTCGGCCTGGCCAACCACGTGTGGAAGCTGCGCGAGCTGCGCAGCGTGGTCCACCTGCTGCCGACCCACCTCGTGGTCTCGGGCTGGACCGCGCTCCTGGCCCTGATGCTGGTGTGTCTCATCGTGGGGGTGGCATGGCTCTTCAGTCTGTGGGTCTTCCGTCATACCGCGCGCGAGAACATCCTCGAAGGGTGACGCGCGGCGTGGGCAGGGTCGGGGTGGGCGGCCGATGACGGAGTCCGGCAACGGGTTCTTCGCGACCAGGGGCGTGTCCATCGACGTCGCACGCGTGCACAAGACGTACAAGACCGCGGCCGAGGAGGTGCACGCGGTGCGCGACCTCGACTGGAAGGTCGAGCCGGGACAGGCGCTGGCGATCATCGGTCCCAGCGGCTGCGGCAAGACGACGCTGCTGAACCTCCTGGGCGGGATGGACCGGCCCAGCGGCGGCCGCATCGTGGTGGACGGCGAGGAGCTGGGCCAGGCCAGCGAGCGCGCCTTGGAACGCTATCGCCTCTTGAAGGTCGGCTTCGTGTTCCAGTTCTTCAACTTGATCCCGACGCTCACCGCGTCCGAGAACCTGGAGCTGCCCATGATGGTGGCGGGGATGGATCCGTGGAAGCGCACGCAGCGGTCCGCGCGACTCCTGGAGATGGTCGGCCTCGGGGCCAAGGGGCCCAAGCGCCCCGAGCAGCTCAGCGGGGGCGAGCAGCAGCGGGTGGCGGTCGCGCTGGCGCTGGCCAACGACCCGTCCCTCATCCTGGCCGACGAGCCCACGGGGAACCTGGACTCGACCACGACGGAGGTGATCGCGACGCTCCTCGTCTCGCTGGCCGCCCAGCATGGCAAGACCGTGATCATGTCGAGCCACGATCCCAAGGCCGTCGGCTGTTTCCCGTCCGTGCACCCGATGCGCGACGGCGTGTTCACCGCCCCATGAGGCGCGCCCGCGCCTGCGCGCTCGCGCTCCTCGCCGCGCTCGCCCATCCCTCCGCTGCGGCTGCGCAGAACGGCGTCGCCTGCGAACCGCCTTCGCCGCTTTCAATCGGCGACGCCACGGCCCGCGAGTACGTCGAGCAGGCGCGCACGGCGAATATCGGGGTGCGGCCCGCGCCGCCCTAGCCGGACCCGTCCAATTGGTCGGACCATTGCTTGCACGAGGGACGGGGGCGTGGCAGACTTGGTGTCCACGCCACCGCCGAACGTCAGCGTAGGAGAGAACGATGAAGCGCTGCCTCGCCCTCCTGGCCGCCGCCGCCGCGCTCCTCTTCGCCGCCGACGGGCGGCGCGCACCCGGCGCGGGCGGCGGGGAGCCCTCGCCGTCGGCGTCGCGGCTGGACGCCGTCGTCGATTACTGCTTCGACGCGGCGCTCGCGGACGATCCGGCGACGGCGGGCGCCGGTCCCGTGAACGTCCTGGACGACAAGTGGCCGCCGGGCGCGATCGGGGGCGAGGTCGAGCCCGTGCGCATGATTGCCGACCTCCATCCGACGTTCGACGGCCTGGCCGTGGACTCCGTGAACGGCCGCATCGTGATGAGCGACGAGAACCGGCACGGCCTGCTCGCCTACGACCGCACGGCGGGTCGCGCCGCGGAGATGGTCACAGAGCCCCTGCGGCACGTCTTCGGCCCCAAGACCCGGATCGGCTTCGCGGCGGGCGTGGCCGTGGATCCCGTTCACAAGGAGGCCTACACCGTCAACAACGACGGCGGCGACCAGCTCCTCGTCTACG
>Ga0070706_100003411_pt1 | contig 15666 bp, 19 predicted proteins | sample KBSK5501metaG_FD_65476 | JGI IMG/M metagenome (GOLD analysis project Ga0070706, IMG submission 65476) | Corn, switchgrass and miscanthus rhizosphere microbial communities from Kellogg Biological Station, Michigan, USA - KBS K5-50-1 metaG | ecosystem: Host-associated > Plants > Roots >...
GATTCATTCCCAGCAATGCCGTATAGCCCACCGCCGCCAACTATAGGTGGAGCAAAACCCGCAGGAACTAAAGGTAGACCTACAGGCTCTAAGAATGTTCCTGTAAATAAACGGAATAGCGGTGTTAAGCCTAAAGGCCAAAAACCCGTAGCACGAGTAGCAAAGGCAGAAGATTTATTAGAGGATCAAGAAGTTATTGACTTAATAGATAAAATAGCTAAAGCAACAGGAAAGGTTGTGACGCTGGAAGATTTAGAGACACCTAATGAAGTATAAGGTTGTAGCAGTTATTTGGAAAGATCACTTACGGGCAAATAGGCAAGAGCTTAAAAATAATATTGAGGCCGATCTTGTTTCTACTCTAACTTTTGGAATTCTAGTTAAAAAAACAAAAACCGTACTTGTAGTTGCAAGTGAAGTTGAGAGGTATTCTGAGAGAGATGACTTAACTTACATGGTAATAATTCGAAAAACTATAGAAGGAATCAAGGAATATGGTGAAATTGAAATCGATAATTTACGAATTGCGCCCTAAAAGGAGAAGTGATGCAAAGCTGTTATAGATGTAATGAGCAAAAAGGTTTAAAAGAGTTCAATAAATCACAGCTAAATAAAGGAAACTATATTTGTAGGGATTGTCAGAGGATAGATTCGCGGGGTTTTAGATTGAGTCGCTTCGACATATCTTCATATGATGAGACTAAATTAAAAGAATTACAAGATAATAAATGTGCGATTTGTTTAAAAGAATTTGATGATAAGCGACAACCATGTATTGATCATGATCATTCGTGTTGTCCTAATTATTCACTTGCGGTAAGTGTGTTAGAGGTTTGTTATGTGTATCTTGTAACACGGGTTTAGGTATGTTTTTGGATAATCCTTACATCTTATTAAAAGCAGCTCGATATGTTAATACTAAAGGTATAGGCTATATCTCAGAAAATTCGGAATTATATTTAGATGATATATCTGATTTTGAGGCTAGTTTTTCGATTTAGCGCCCAATAATGGTCGATAAATACGTATTAAATAGAATAGGCGGTGATAACTCTTGGAAACTAAACAATTCACGACAGCTATTGCTGAATTAGCAGATATTGATGGTGAGTATGAACACCCACTTTTAACTAGAATTAAATTTATTCTTACTACAAATGAGCCCTATACCCTTTCAACTTCGCAAAAGAATATGAAGCAGGGTATCAAGGAAGAAGATTTTAATGATGTTATTAGAACCGGAGTGGGAATGCCAATCAAGATGCGCTATTTACGCAAGAGTGTTGGCAATCACCTTGGCTCGATACCAATCGGGCACATTAGTAAGATTGAAAAAATTGATATGGAGAATGGAATAAAGGCATTAGCCGCTGAGGGAGTTTTATATACTTCGGAATATCCTGAAGAAATTGACTATCTTAAGGTTGCATATGCCGCAAAGGAAGCTCCCGGTATTTCTTACGAAATACGTCATGATGCAAATAAAAGCATTATAGAGAATGGAGTAGAGTGGATAAAAGATTTAATTACACAGGCAGCAACGATCGTTAGAAGTCCAGCTTATGGTAACAGAACAGCTATTCTGGCGTTAGCTTCTAACAAAGAATTAAGCACAGATGAATTAAATGAAGAACTTTTATCTTTAATAACGCCAAAAGATGCAGATAAAGGAGGTAAACCAATGGAAGAGAAGGATGAAAAGGAAATTGCACGACTTACTGCTCTTGCGGCAGAAAAAGAAAAAGCTCTTGGTGATACAACGACTGAACTTGATAAGGTTCGCGGGGAATTAAAGACCGCTCTTGATGATTTGGCCGCTGCTAATACACGTAATGGTGAATTAGAGCACTCAATAAAGATCGAAGCTCGTGCTCGCTCTTATGCTGAAGCAGGTCTTACATTTGATGAGGATGCTGAAAAGGCCAAGACAAAGAAAGAATTATTAGCTAAGATGGATGACGAGGTTTTTGCTACGTATATTGCTGATCTTAAGGAGTTCGCTTCTAAGAAAAGTACTACAGCATTAGCTTCAGCCCCCAATCGAGGGGTTCCTCGACTAACGGCACAGGATAAGGAAACACCTTTAGATGATCTAAAGGAAGCTCTACGAGGAATGTCTCGAAATTAAGTATAAGGAGGTTGAAAGTTAATGGCAGCAATTGATACTGGTAATCCTACCCACACTACGTTCATCGTTAATAAATATGATGATATTGATGGACGCCGAGTTAATCAGGATACTCCACGAGGCCGACTGTGTTTCAGGGATGCTAATGGTCGTATGACTCTTCCCCGAAGTGCAGGCGAAGCCGATAAGGCTTTATACCCAACTGATTGGGCAAAGCCACTAAATCCTGGTCCATATTTCCTTAATGCTGGTGGATTAAATGGTACAACGTTGTACCCATTTGATGATGGCAGTCTTTATAATCAGGAAAATAATTTCGCCATTGATCCTGATGTGGCATTTCAGACTCCGTGGCCTGCTGCGGTTGGTCCAGAGTATGAAATTTCGCCACTCTTTTATGATCTTCCAGTTCCATCGGGTGCTAAGTGTCTTGTTTGGGATCGCGGCACATTTACGTATGGCTCTGGTAATTATGTTGGCGGACCAAGCGCTTATGGCATAAGCGATCCGGTATATGCCGCAACTTCAGCAGGCAACGAAGGTAAGTTAACCGTTTCAGGTACTACCGCAGTTGGATTTGTTGTAGATAAGGATGTATTCGGTCCAGATACTATTACAGTTAAGCTATTCGGCTCTGTTAAGTAAGTTAATCTAAAGGAGGGGAAAAAGGAAATATGAAAAAGGATGCAAATCTAAAAGATGAGCAAAGATTAGCTCTTGCAGAGTTAGCGCGTAATGATCGGGCTGCATTTGCAGAAGTAATCACAGAATATGTTGATCCTGTATATCTAACTCTTGATCTAGTCGGTGCTTTCATGAATACTCGTGAAATGAACTTTGGCGAGCTTCTAGTTAAGCGATTTCAAGGTAAGTACCATGTACAGCAAATTGTTCCGGGCCAAATTACACTTGCTGAGCAGATTGTAATTCGGGATAAGGCGATGAGCATATCTCTCGATATTCTTGCTGCTAAGGCAGGATATAATACTCTAGAATTAGAGCATGGTGGCCCTACATTTACACCTGAGAAGGTTAAGAGTGATGTACAGGCTGCGCTAAAGGAAGCAATTCTTATGCGCACTTGGAATGCACTAGGTAATATTTGGACGTCAGCTAATGCTGCGAACCTAACAATTACTGGTTCTACAAATAGCAACTTCCTTGATGCATCAGGCGCATTAACTGCAACTGTTCTAGATGCGGCTATTGACCATGTTAATTTCTGGTCAGAGGGGGGTGTTCGATCCATTATTGGAACCGAACAGGCTCTTGCTCCACTTAGTACGTTTGCTCAGTATCAGATTATTGCTGGTACTACAAATGATTTCTATGTCACTCAGAATGGTACTCCAGAGGGAACCATTATTAACCGATCGCCTTATGGTCGGCAGGGTGTTGAAACTTATCGTGGTGTAACTAATATTGTTCGAATTCCACAGATATTTGATAAGACGGAGTACCCTCCGAAGCCGCTACTTCCAACAGACTTTGTTCTAGTGGTTGGCGAAAATATTGGTGAATTTGTAACTTATGGTGGTCCACAGTATAAGGAATATGTTGACAACGAGCCAACTCCGCCATACTGGAATTATGAAACTTGGCTTCAGTTCGGTATGATGATTTGGAATGCTCGCGGGTTAGTTAAGATTAAGGTTACGTCTACGACACCATAATTTTAATATAACTAGAAATAAGGGGCCATCGGTTTTAGGATCGGTGGCCCTTTATTTTGATTATAAGATTGTATTTTGTTATAATATGGATAAGCGCTAAATTGGCGCAAGGATAGGGAGGAAAGGATAATGGAAAAGGCAGAAGTATTTTACAAGAAAAATGTTCCTTATCGTATAGGGGTTAGAACAGACTTAAAAGATACAGTTGGTACACTTTTGGATGATGAAAATCCATACGTATCGGTATTCAAAGAGGATTTACGAAAGTTTCTACAGGCAAATAAATATGCAATAGAGAAGGGCCTCTTAATTGAAATAGAAGAACCGCCTTTAGAGACATACAGTATTAATTCTATTACTGATGAGCAGGCGGTAGAGATAGTTAAAAACTATCATGCACTTCGACGTAAGTTACCAGAGATAACCTCTGATGTAACTATTCTAAAGTTACTTGAAGCTGCAAAGAGAACGAATAGAAAAGAACCTACTATTAAATTAATCATGGAGCGCTATGAGGAAGTTTCACCTAGCGCTATGATTTCTGTAACCTAAAGGAGTCGGAGTCAATTGAATTTGCTTACGATCGTTCCAAGTTTTAAAAGACATCTGAATCAATACAAACGTCCCAATGATACAGATTCAAAATTAGCTGCATATTTAGCTGACGGTATTGAAGCTTTGTCTTTTCGTTGGTCCAGAGAGTATGCAATTACTTTAATCGAACCTGAGACTTATTTTGTAGAACCCGCAGTGGAGGCGAAAGATAAAAGACCAATTATTCTTATGGCATCAATCATTTACAAAATGGGTAATGTTCAAATGGCTGGCTTCAAAGATCAAGACTTTGCATTCGATCCGCAGCAAGGCAGGCAAAATCCATTACAAGTTGATATAGAAGAATTAGCACGGTTTCTACCAATTTATAGATTAGCTAAAGCAACAACTGCTCCATTACGTGGATATTCTAACGTACTAAATCCCGAATCTTATAGATTTTGGCTGGAGGGTTATGCAGGCGGGAGTAGATAATGGTGGTTGGCACAAGAGTTCACGATACTGAACTTGCTCATAAGTTATTTCCTGAAGGAATACCTTGGGATGTTGAAAAGAACGGAATTGAGCGTTGTGCATATTGTGGATCAATAAATCCTGAAGTATTATTAGACGATACTCACAAGGTTGAATATATAGGAATCTCCGATGACGGGCAGAAGATGTATTATAAGATTGATGAACAGCAATATAAGCTCTATAATGAGCATGTAGTTCTTCTATGAATAAGGTTTTAATTGGTATACCAACTTTTTTCGGAAATAACTTAGCAGTTAATTGTGTAGCTTCTATTCTACAGAATGTGCCCGATGCTGATATAAGAGTTTTAAAAAATGATATGGGTTGGTTAAAAGCGTGTAATAAAATAATGGTTGAAGCTCCCCCTGATTCGGACGTTTTATTAATGAACGATGACACGTTTGTTCTTTGTAATATTGTAAAAGAATTACAGGATGTAGCATATTCAGATGAAAAGATTGGAATCGTAGGTGGTAAAGCTCTTGGTCCTGATCGAGATATAGTAATAAATTATGGTATTTACATAGCTACAGATGGTAATACAGCACATAAGTATTTTGGTAAGCATAAAAACGAGATAACGAAAATAGAAAAACAGAAAGCAGTAGAAGGTTCTGCGTGGTATATAAAACGAGACGTAATAGATAAAATTGGTTTAATGGAAGAAAAATATGGTATGGGTTATAGAGCAGAGGTAGCGTATTGTTTTAAAGCCCGTGAAGCTGGATATGATATAATGAGTTCCCCAACTGCTGAGTATGTTCATTTTACTTCGCAAACGATGGGTAAATTAGGGATAACTAATGATACTCATGAAATATTTATGGAAGATTGGGGCTCCAAATTGAGGTTGGGAGAGATATAATGAGTTTAACTACGGATCGAAACGATCCAAAACTTGGGCATGGTATTGATACGGAACCCGGCCCACAAAATGAAGTTTATTTAGTCCTACCTGACGAAGAATTAGCTAAGGGCTTTATTAGACCATTTAGGAATAAATATATTCATCGTATTTGTGGCGTAGAAACAGTAATGGGGCAAAAATTATCCGAAACCTATGCTCGTAACCCCTATTTTTATGGAGCAACATATTGTGTAGGATGCCAAATGCACAAACCTGTCGAAGAATTCTATTGGTCAAAGGATGGAGAAACAGTTGGAAGTTAAAGAAAAGAAAGAACCCTTCTGGAAGGATTTGCCGCAAAAGAAACAAACCCATACATTAACACAAGAAGATGTTAAGAAATGGACTAAACCTTGGAATAAAGAAAAGGATAAAGTGAGTGGGAACTAAAGTCATTTCTGACACGGCGATGTTTTATGGTGATAAAATAAATAGCGGACAATATGATAACGGGGCTTGGATGGATGTACTCCAAATTCCGTGGCTTACTAAGTTAGAGCAAGCACAAAACTTTGATATAATTATACGAACTTTGTGGATAGATTCTAGTGGTTGGAGTAAGGCAATAAAGACCCAATGGTCGCACATTAAACTATTGGGCCTTGTTGATCATCCTCTTTCTGCCCATATATCGAAACTGACTGCCGAGAAGCAATTTGCATATATTGACGATTTACAGTATTTAGATGGAATTATGACCCTCACGGAAGAAGAACGTGAGTGGTATCAAATAGCAGCTCCATCAAAGCCAGTTATGAAAGTTGGCCTACCCTTTCCTTTTGAATCCTATGAAACTAAATATGGGGAACTAAGGAAGTCTGATAAAGATTTAATCGGGTTAGGTGTTGGTGCGTCAGATAACGATAGGAATTTCATAAGTAATATCTTGGCATTTCAAAAGTTACAACTTAAGAATCCAGGATTAAAAGGTGTATTTCTTTCTATACCTAGTCAATTAATCCCATACTGTGCGTATTGGGCAGACAGGGTGGATAATCTTTACATTCATCAAAGAGTTGAGATGGCTGAATATTACGAAATGTTGACTCGTTGTAAGTTTGTTATCAATTTAACAGATAGAAATACTCCCGGCAGACTTCAAGGTGAAGCTGCATTTTTTGGAGTACCAGTTATTGGCTCCAATCGGCTGGAGTTACAGGAAGAATTATTTCCTTCTCTTTCAGTCAAACCTTACGAATTAGAGAAAGTTGTGGGATTAGGACAGCGGCTATTAGATAAACCAAAAATTGGGCAGGAAATGTCTGAGGCTGCTTTTAAAGGATTAAAAGAATATAGCTATGAAAATAGTAAAACAAAATATGAGAATATCTTAGCGCGCGTAAAGGGTGAGTAGATTTGACTATACCTACGATTAATAGGGATTGGGTGAAAGATACAATCGATTCTGTTCGTGAGAACATTGGTCGTATTGTGACATTCTACTACAATAGTCCGACTGCTTGCCCTTTATGCACAACTAATAATTTGTATGATGCTATCAATGATACCTCATTTAATGTTCTTTGTCCCATCTGTAAAGGTATGTTCTGGTTGGAAAATGCAATAGGGGTAGAAGTATTAGCCCGCGTACATTGGGTTAACGATGAAGCAATTACAGCAACACCGGGTGGAAAATATTATTTGGGTCAAGCAACTTTAACCATAAATATTGATGATTTAGAGACGGCACAAAGAACCGAATCAGAAGGCGGTAAAGTTGTAATCGATGATCATAATATGCAAATAACAAAAATTATACCGATGGGCGCACCAGATATAAATCGTTATAGAGTTATCTGTAACGGAATGGGCGATCGTCAATAGGAAAGGGGAAAAGGAAATGGTAACAATAATGCAGAACGTAGTGGTATGTCCACATTGCGGCAATGCTTTTGAGCATAATAAAGTTAACGGAGTTGCGCTCGTGGAACTTGCCTCTGACATAGAATCACGCAAACGAACGTATCTACGATTAATACTTAATGAAGTTGAACGATTAGAACGTAGTAGCGAATTAACTTCAGCTAATGTCAGAAAAGTTGTATTAGATAATATTAATGATTTAGTTAGGGATATTCATACAAATATTGGTTTTGGCTTAGAGGCAGAATAATGCGCTTCGAAATTAGTGGTTTCGAAAAGTTAATAAATAAATTATCCATTGCTTCTGAGGAAGTAGAGCAAGCATTCAAGACTGCTTCTACTGAATTTACTCCGCAAGCACGCGCAACAATTGCAGCTACCCTTGTAAAAGCCGCAGCAAATGCAGGAGATGAAGCATTTCCTTTGGCCTATATTGAGCCAATGTTAGCCGCTGTTGATAACATCATTATTACTGGACCGACAGAATTATTAATAGATTTTGAACAATTAGGTACACCAGAAGAATTACAAGAAGGCTATCATTATGGTGCAAAAATAGAGGGTGGGGGTCAAGTAGATTTACCTTATGGTGGCGAACCACTAAAGAATGATACTGAACAACGTTATGAAGCATGGCAACGAGTTTTTCACGGCGAGACTTGGCACGGTATTAATTATGCGGGAGTATGGAACGAAACAATTGCTGCAAGATTAGATGCATGGGGAGATAAAGCTCCCCAATGGTTATTACTTCAATATGGACAGACAGAATTTGATCCTATAATTTATCCCTATCCTCTTGTTGAAGAAGTAACTTTTGATTTAACGGCAATATTTGATGGTATGCTGCGTTTGGAATTAAATTTAATTGCAGCAAAGTTTAATAAGGGGTAAGTGAATGGCTAGAAAGCAATACGAGTTACGAGCTTTTAGAAATGCTTTAAATGATTATCTAGGGGGCTTGGGCTGGACTGAGTTAGAGTTTCGTGAGGGATTCAAGAGTGAGAAAACTATCCAAGTTCCAAGTGTAGCTATACATTTTTTACCCTCTAATAAAGAAGAGTTACAAATTGGCGGCAGGGGGAGCGAAGATTTAAATCGAAGATTAATACAAATAGATTGTTATATGGAGACAGAAGATCGCGCAGAAGCAATAACAGATGATTGTATGGATTTTATAGATTTAGAAGCAGTATTAATTAAAGACCCCTCCGATAATACATTAGGTACACTCATCTGTAAAGATACAAGTTCTATTTATTCTGAGACATTACCCCCACTTTTAACTGATCCAAAATTAAAGCGTTGGCGCGGAGTTGTAAGGGCTACACTAGAAAGTCATTATTACGCGCCCTAAAAGGTAATAAAATAACGATTATAAATATTAGAGACACCTGACACATATATAGGCGGGTGCAGCTTCAAAAAGGTTTAATGGATAATTAAGTTAATCCTATAAGGAGGAAAGACAAATGGCAAAGAGAGCACGGGTGCATTCCCGCGACTTACAACCGCAAATTGCAACGCCACAAGGTTTAATTGCTGCTGCTCGCGTTCAGCGTTTCGACTTCCCCATGACCAATGCAACTACTGCAATTGATGAATTGGGTCGAGTTCTACATGTAGGTGTTACTAAGCAAATTCCAGAAGTTACAGTTACTATGGAAGCATTTGATGTTAGTCACAATACTTATTCACATCTAACTGGTTATACTCCTGCGACATTCCCTGTCTCGGGTGTTTCGATTACTGAGTTTAAGAGTGCTGATGTTATCGGGCAGATAAGAGATTCTTCTACTAAGAATATTGTTAATGCGCTCTACGTAAAGCGAGCCACCGTAACAGGCATGGATGCTTCGTTCGGTGTATCGGATAACTCTACAGTTACCTACACATTTAGTTCTAACAGCAAGAAAGAATTCCGTCAGCCAGTATTCTATCAGAAGAGTACCCTTACAACTACATCGGGCACAATAGTTCTTACTAATACCCCAACGTACTTAACACGAACCTCTGGTTATATTATTAGTGCTTACCGAACAGGTACAGATGGCTCTACTGGTTATATTGATGAAGGTACTGACTTTACCGTTGGTGGCTCAACATTAACCTTCACTGGTTCCAATGTTGCGGCAAATGATGTAATTTGGGTAACATATTGTTCAACTGCTACCAAGCAGTTTGAGGCTCTTGATGACGTAGCTCCTGCTGCGGTTCAGGGCAAGTATGTTCCACTAACAATTTCAGTAAATGATATCAAGCGTGTTCAGAGTGCTACTGTTCGAGTAGCGTTTAGTTCGGAACAGATTTTGGAGATGGGCGGGCTAGGTAAGCCTGTCGGTTATGAATTAGGTATTCCAAGTGTTACTGGTGATATCAGTGTTCTTAAGACTGACAATGATCTTCTAGCAATTCTTGAGGGTGTACCAAACACTACAGTTGAGAATGATATGGAGTTCGCTCTTGATACATTATCGTTAAAGATTCAGCTTCGGAATCCTGCAAATCCAAGTCAGATTCTATTAACTTACTATGTACCATCATTTACAATTACCGCAGAGGGTGACTCGGATTCGGTTAATCAATCGATGAATGAAACCTTCTCGTGGGAATCTAAGACAGGCGAATTGCTTGTAGTCAGCGGCGCTGGTCCGTACTAAACCAAAATTTAATTTGGGTCTGTAGATACAACTACAACAAAAGGGAGCTAGCTCATAATTTGGGCTAGCTCCCACTTATTTTTATTTCGATTGGAGTTATTTCGAAAGGGGAAAGGATATGGGAACATTATCAAATCTAATGAGATGGAAGTCTGAATATACATTAAAGAGTCCAGACGGTAAAGATTTAAAGAAAGTTTATCTTCGAATTATTGGCGACAATGATCTGCAAGAATCGTATAGCTTAGCACGGATTGCCTCTGCTGAGAAACGAGATAAATTACGCGATGTAGATTCTAATGATTTTAAAGATCAGGTTTTATCTTGGAAAGATGCTACCGAAGATGAGTGTAAAGCATTAATTCGGGCAGCAAGAGAAAATAATTGGCAAACGCAAGCATTTTCTATAGTAGTAAGGCCAGATGAAGTTAAGTTAGCTGACATAGCACTTGATCCTGATGCTCCTACACTTGAAGAGCAAGAGAAATTAGATGCTGCAAATATAGAGGTAGATGTAAATTATCAGAAAGCGCTGGAAGAATTCATTGAGACTAAGCGCAATGAATTAACCGATGAATTAAGTAAATTAAGCATTGAGGAATTAAGGCTTCTTGCGCAGGCAGAGACAGTAGTCGTATTACCGCTTACCGTCTTTATGAATGAGCTACTAGATCAAAAGGTATGGCGGGCAGTATATGAGGATAAAGATATGACTGAGCATGGCTTTATTAGCGTAGAAGATTATCGTTCAATGCTACAGCCATTACGCGATCAGTTAGCCGGAGCCTATCTTGAACTAGAACAAGGTGCAGATGATCTAAAAAACTAGCCGAGGGTAGTTCATGGGGGACTGCCCTTTTCTTGGCAGAGAAATTAAGAATTCCAATTATAGAAGGATTGGAAGTAAATGCTGATGAGATGCCATATACTATTACATCGGCTATATTATATCGCGCAAAGATAGATTCATTTAATGAACTACCTAAAGATAAAAGACCCCCACGAGATTTATGGGGCAAACCATATAAGCTAGAAGTATTCTTAGATACTGTATTTGATACTGATAAAAAGAAAGATACAGAATTTATAGATTTTGACGAAGAGGATATTGAGTAGGTGACTAGAGGTTGGCAGACCTAAGAATTAGGGCTATATTTGATGCAACAAATACTGCACAAGGCTTATCAACACTTGCACGGAAAGCAAAAGCTACGAGTGTTGAATTACTTGCATTAGGCAGGATTAATCTTACTCAACAATTAGCAGCGCTTCCCAAACTTGCTAGTGTTGGGGGTATTGGCAGTGTAAGAGCCCTAGTTAATGAGTATGGTGCTCTTACTGCTTCTATAAAAGAGGTTGGAGAAGCCTCTGTTGCTATACGTCCGGGCCAAAATTTACCCCTAGCTGAATTTGTTAATCAATCTGCTAATATTGATAAAACGATTACATCTTTAAAAAATTATTTTCAGGCAACCAGCGATCTTAAAACGGCTCATTCACAATATGCGACTGAATTAACAGATATTAATAGATTATATGATCAGCAAATTACGCTACTATCCTCTCCGCGATTAGCTTCAATACAAAGAATTGAAGCATTACGGGGTAGATTACCTGCGCTTAATGATGAAATATCATCCGCAAGAAGCTTAGTTGCACCTAGACCATTCTTAGATACTGCTACACAACACTATGATCGTGAGCGACTATTAAATCCTCTTCTACAAGATCGCGCAAGAATTTATGGAGCAATAGGGGCCGAAACACAGAAATTAAATATTCTTGAAGATCAATACGGTAGGTCAGTAAAAGAAGCATCAAAGGCCCTTGCGGCTCAAAAGTCTACTTTAACGCAAAAATTTGCACCCCAACTTAATACTATTCCCGTACAGCCTGATTATCGTAGAGCATTAGTTGGTACAGAGCCGGGTTTCCTAGCAGAGTCCCAAGGTAAAACTAGAGTTACTTTTGATAGTTTACAGCAGGGACAGGCATTCTTTGCTGGTATAAAAAATAGTGCGCTTGAAACAGTCGCGGCAGTAAATCGCGCAGGAGAAATATTAGCTAGAACAAGATTTAATATACCTAGACCCCCTACTAATCAAGAAGGAACCTTCCTTGATATACGTCAACTTAGAACTGAGGTAGATACTGCTGGAAATATTCTAAAGCAGTATGCCCAAATTGGTTATACAACTAATACTGCATTTAAGAATGCGCTTGGAGAGATACAAGTTGTTCCTACTAACTTTGTTCCCCTCACTGATGAAATACAAATAAATCAAGGGAATGTTGATCAGATTGTTGCGGCTTCGAAAGAAATAGGAGCTGCCTTAGAGAATCTAAATGTTATTAAAGAAAGAACTGCCGCTAGAAAAATTAATCTAGCTGATCAAATTACTGGACGAGAAGCAGCAATTAGAGAAACTTTTGCTACTCCACAAGCAAATATAAGTTCACGAATTTCACAAATAGATGCTGAAATTGCGGCGCAGCAAATTAGTGCAACAAAGGGTACGGGAATTGTACAGCAGGGAGCACTCGAACGTATCTTAGTATTAGAGCAAGAACGTAATACATTACAAGGGCAACTTGCAGCATCACAAACAAAGCTAACAGCAGCGTTAGCTGAAGATGTGAAATTAATTGAACTTAGGAATCAATTAACAGCGGCTAGTGTTGCAGAAACAAATGGTGTAGCGGCAGCCGAAGAAAGAGTAATTGCTGCGCGTAATAAGAACTTATTACCAGCCGCAAGCGGACTAGTTAGTACACCACCACAAAATTATGCACAAATAAGTCCACAGCTAAAAAGGGCGCTAGAAAAGCAAGGTCTAGCATCTACTATAGAGGGATTAGCAGCACAACAAGCGCAATTTTCCGCACCAAAATATAATCTTGAGCGAGGTACTACTAGTTTAGGCGGTACCTTTATTAAAGATGTTGGAACAGCAAAAGAAGTAACTGCTGAGTGGGGGGCACAAATAGATAATACCGGAAAGGTTATAACTAGATTTGGTGGTCAATTATCTGGCGCTTCACATACTTTACAGCAAATTAGTCGTGACTTCCAGAAAGTTATTGAATGGACAGTAGCAACAACAATTGTATTTGGCGCGTTACAATATACAATTTCACAACTTCGAAATTTAAGCGAGCTAGATAAAGCATTACAGAAGTTTGCAATTACTGCACAACAATCTCCCCAGCAAGCACAGCAAAGTTTTGGTAAACTAGCTGAAATTGCATATAATACTGCAACCCCCTTATTAGAAATTATAAATGCAGCGGATGATATTGCCTTAGCAACCCAAAAGGCTGGTCAATCTACTGAGGCATGGAATCATCAGATATCTTCCTTGACTGAATCAGTAGGAGTATTTACTAATTTAACTGGCATTGATACTGTTCAAGCAACCGATATTCTTACTGCTACAATGAAACAATTACGCATAACTGCTGAGGGTATTCCTGCAATTCTTTCTAAGATCACGGCTGTTGCTGGTGGGCAAAGTGCTGCAATTGCAGATATTACTAAAGGTTTGTCAGCAATGGCAGAGGCAGGACGTGTTGCTAATTTAACTGTTGATCAACAAATTGCAACAATTCAGGTATTAAGTCAGGTAACTTCGAAAACACCTTCTGAGGTTGCAACTGCATTCAAGAATTTAGTTGGCGCTCTTTCACTTCCTCTCGCAGCGAAGGGCTTGGAGAAATTTGATATTCAGCTTAGAGATTCCGCAGGTAATCTTAGAAATATACTTGATGTTTATGGGGAAATTTCAGATAAGATTAAGTCAGGTGTAATTCCCGCAGGAGATGTTCAAGGATTACTGCGTGCAATTTCTGGTGGCCGAACTTCACGTCAAGCAGATGTTGCAGCGTTACTAGGGTCAATCGATCAAATTATTGTGGCTCAACGTAAGGCTGAAGGAGCAACTAATGAGGCTGCTATTGCAAATGCAAAGTCTATTGATACTATTCAAGCTAAATTTATTCAGCTACAAACAACAATTGATGCGGTAACATTTGAGAAATTTGGTAGAGAGTTTAAGAATTTTATTGGAAGCTTCATTACACTATTAACAACTGTGTTGAAAGGCTTTAATGCAATACCAACAGGGGTTACTGCTGCTGCAATCCAATTAGGCTTATTCTTTTTAGCTGTCCGTGGTGGAACACGTTTACTAATTGGTCTTAAGGGATTACTTGGAGATGTAGCTGGGAGTTTCTTACAAGTTGCTGCGGCTGAAGGGGTTGCTAGTCAGGCATCATTACGTGGACCTACGGGACTTCTTGCGCGAACAAAAACAACATTAGGTGCTACGGGAGTTCTAGGAAAAGTGGGGGCTGGTGCTGCGGTCGGAGCAGGATTATCAGCATTAACTGGTGGAACGCCGGGGCAAATACTTGGTGGGGGTTTACAAGGATTAGGTTTTGGATTACTTACAATACCTGAACCTACTGGATTAACAAAAGTTGCAGGTATTCTTTCACTTGTAGTTGGAACTTTATTACAATTTACGACAGCTTCTAAAGATGCTGCTGAATCTCAAACAGAATTAGCTGCACGAGTTCTTGATGCTTATGATAAGTATCGCTCCGCTGCAACTACTGTAAATGACCTTACGGATGCGCAAGCAAAATTAACACAGGGTATAGATACAATATCAGCTAAAACAAATAAGAGTGCAGCAGATTTTGCGCAGCTAGATGGTAATCAAAAAGAATATACTAAAAATCTTATTAGTTTAATTGATGCACAGAATCAATTAATAGATGCTAGAACTGAGTTACTAGGCACTCTACCGCCTGAACAAGCAGCATTGTTTGCCTCTGCCCAAGCATATCAGGGTAACAAGGCAGCCATCGATGAAGCAATTAAAAGTTATCAAAAACTAATTCTTCAACGGGCAGGAATTGCTGTTCCAGATGTAAGTATTCCAATACCAAAATTAATTGCGCCCGCACCATATGATACGGGAAATAGTTTTGCACGTCGATCTGTTGCTGGAAATGCTGGGGTAGTACCTCTATTTGACTTAAATCAATTAGCTACAGATGCTAGTAAGGTAACTGAATTATTTGATGAGACAGGAACACATATAAGGGAAGGACTCTCATTTGATATTAGCGGAAGAAATATTGCATTAATAACTAGTGCAATCAATAAGCTAAAAGATACTCAACCTGATTTAGCTGCTAAATTATTGAGTACCGCAAATGCATTTTTTGCGCAAAATGATGCTATCTCTCAATTAAATAGTAACCTTGCTGCATATCAAGCATATATTGATGCTGTTTCGGTATTTAATCCTGCTGCGGGCGCGGAGGGACAAAAGGCAGAAAATGTAGCTACTTTTG
>Ga0070706_100003413_pt1 | contig 15665 bp, 13 predicted proteins | sample KBSK5501metaG_FD_65476 | JGI IMG/M metagenome (GOLD analysis project Ga0070706, IMG submission 65476) | Corn, switchgrass and miscanthus rhizosphere microbial communities from Kellogg Biological Station, Michigan, USA - KBS K5-50-1 metaG | ecosystem: Host-associated > Plants > Roots >...
AGTCATTCGAGCGTGCGCCGGTAGACGTCCTCAGTAGCTTTCACCATCCCCGCAAGTGAGAAACGTTCGCGCGCGGCTCGTTGCCCGTTAGCGCTGAAAGATTGGCGAGCCTTCGGATTATCGAGTAATTCACACATCGCGTTAGCGAGACCGCCGACGTCTCCAATGGGCACGAGGCGGCCAGTCTTTTCCGCGTCGATAATTTCGCGCGCGCCTTCGGACGTGGTCGCGATAACGGGGACGCCGGCCGCCATTGCCTCGACGATTGCAAGGCCGAAAGGCTCAGATCGCGAAGGCGAAACAAAAAGGTCGAGGGTGGAAAGAAGTTCTGCTACGTCATCCATCCAACCTGTCAGACGAATTCGCTGATCCAATCCAAGCTCGCGGATGAGCTGCTCAATGTTTCGCCGATATTCGCCGGTGCGCGATTTGTCTTCTCCGGCAATAATAAAATTGACGTCGGATCGCTGAGCACAAACGATTGTGGCAGCGTGAATGAAATCTTCCTGTCCTTTGATGGGCGCCAGATGCCCAATCATGCCGACACGCATTTCAGTCTTCCTTCGATCGTAAAAACCGGCTTCATTTCTTCGGTTGAAACGCTCAACGTCGATGCCATTATGAATTACCACAATCCGATCATCGCGAAAGATGTGTTGCGCGCGAAGACTATCGGCAACCGCCTGGGACACTGCGATCACATGGGCAACGCGACGAAGGGTCAGTTTATGAATTCTGTTCAATGGAAATAAGACGTGCCGCGTGAGCACCAGCCGCGGCCTGCCCCGTCCCGCCGCCAGCGCCGCCAAAGGATAATCACGCGCGACGTGCGCGTGAACGATCTCGATCTGATTCGCTCGTACAAATCGCGCAAGTTTGAACGCACTCGCGATATTCAAAGAGTTCCGCATCGGCAACTCGAGAATGTTTTGCCCTGGGAGTCCGGACAGTTCAGCCGGCAGCGGCGAAGACGGAACCAGCGCCGCGTAAACATCGTGCTCTCGGCGTGCGAGAGCGTTCGCCAGATCAGCCAGATGTCTTTCTCCGCCGCCAATCTCGCGCGCTGAACATACCTGTAAAATTCTCATTCGATACTCGAGGACCGGAGCAATATACTCAATCGCCTGACGGCGTGCTAGCTTGAGCTTGTCGGACCGGGTGTAGTACAAACTGGATTGCGCGCCACGCTTCACAATCTCCGAATGACTCCAACCAGCGAGAATGAATTTCAATGCCTGCTCTGCAATCGGGCGCTCCACCAGATTGGGCAGGACTTTACCGGCAAAAAAATCTTCAAATGCGACGATTGTGATTACCTTACCACGCCCGTAGCCGCGCAGGCGGAAACGCTCGCGCTCTACGACGATCCGAAATACTTCGATGGTTGGGGCTGCAATCTTGAATTCGATTACGACCGATTCGAGCCGGCCGTTCACCGCCAGATGCAAGATTATCTGCAGTTCATCGATCAGCACACGCAGGGCAAGTCTTTATTAGACATCGGCACCGGACACGGTTTGTTGCCGCACCTGGCACGCTTGCGCGGCTATGAAGTGGAGGGCACCGATCTTTCAAAACACGTAAGCGAAAGCCTGCCGGTGAAAAGCGGCTTTCCAATTCATCACGGCATAGTCGAAGAAATCCACTTCACGCGCAAGTATGACATCATCACGATGCTGCACGTCCTCGAGCATACGACTGATCCGGTATCAACGCTGACGAGATGCAACGAATTGCTGAATGAAGACGGATTCATCGTAGTGGTTGTGCCGAACTGTCGCAGTCTGGATACGCGCGTGAAGGATCTGCTGTCGAAGCTAAAGTTAAAGAGCAGACCGTACAAACATCTGGCCCTGGGCCATCATAACTACGTGTTCTCGATCCAGAGCCTGGAAATTCTGGGACGCAAATGTGGACTGCGCGTCGTGCACCGGCAAACACGACAGCCGGCCTGGCGGGCAAGTTGGTGGCACCACTTTTTAGAGCGATATCAGTTAGCCACATGGTGTTGGATCGTTTACCGAAAGGCTATTAGTTCAGTTTGATTCCGGGACCACTTGATGCTGGGAGCGCGGACGTCCCGTCCGCACAGCGTGCGCATCACCCTTAGTCTGATCACCGCAGGAAAGACTGATTTGACCTCGCTCACAGGATGAAACGTCCGCGTAATCTCAAGAAGAAATTATTGCTCGTTCTTTTCGGGCTGCTCTTCGGCTGTCTCTTGACCGAAATATTTTTGCGCGTCATTGGTTACTCCTACCCCATTTTCTATACGACCGACTACTATCGCGGATTCGCGCTGCGGCCGGGTGTCGAAGGCCACTACCAGAGAGAGGGCGAGTCGTACGTTCGCATCAACAGTGATGGTTTGCGCGATCGTGAGCACTCAAAGACAAAGCCTGCCGGCACGGTCCGCATCGCCGTGCTCGGCGATTCTTTTGCCGAGGCAATGCACCTACCGATGGAACAGACTTTCTGGTCTTTGCTGGAGCGCAAGCTGGAGGAATGTAACGCGTTTCCGGGAAAACATGTGGAGGTCATCAACTTCGGCGTGTCTGGTTATGGGACCGCACAAGAGTTGATGACGTTGCGGCAAAAGGTTTGGGACTACTCGCCCGACATGGTGATACTTGCCTTCACAACTTATAACGACGTTTACGATAACTCGCGCACGCTGAGTAAGACCGACGATGTGCCGTACTTCGTCTATCGCAATGGTCAACTAGCTTACGACGCTTCATTTCGGGATTCAGCAACCTATCGCCGCCGCGACTCCAAACTAAACAGATTGGGTAGGTGGTTCCACGATCATTTGCGCATAGTGCAACTGGTTCATTACGTCCAGTTCGTTGCCAAGCTGCGCCTGACCGACTGGCGAAACCGAAGCCAGGCGCTCGCACCCGCGCAGACTCAGCCGGGCACAGCGACGGCAGCGGATATTGGCATCGATAATATGATTTACCTCGAACCTCATGATGAAGATTGGAGAGAGGCCTGGGGGGTCACCGAAGAATTGCTGCGCCAGATGCGCGATGAAGTCACACAAAAGGGAGCAAAGTTCTTGGTCGTGACGCTGAGTAGCGCAATCCAGGTTTATCCTGATCCGGTTGTGCGGCAGAACTTCATGCGTCACATCGGAGTGGATACTGTTTTCTATCCCAATCTGCGACTGAAGGCCCTGGCGGAGCGCGAACAGATCGAGTTTCTCGATCTAGCGGAACCGATGCAGGCTTATGCGGACCAACACAAAGTCTTTCTTCACGGCTTTGATCAGGATATTGGGAACGGACACTGGAACGCCGCCGGGCATCAAGTGGCTGCCAATGTGATTGCTCAGAGATTATGCAGCAGGGTGGCACTCGCCCGACCCCGGGGTCCCCAACCGAGCATTTCGGTTGAGGTGGGACGGTGAGGAAGGGCTTACATTACTCACTTCAGAATTTCAAAATCCATCCATTGCGTAGCCGTGCGGTGCTTTTCATCCGCCAGCATGTCGTTAACGATCACTTGCAAGACGTATTCGCCCGGCGGCAGATCGTTACCGATTCGAATTCCTCCGGAAGCGAGCAGTCGCTTCGGATCAGGTTGGTCGGCGTCGTTAAAGGTGTTCTCTTTGCCGGCGAAAACTGCTTTGCCATCGCGAAACAAACGAACTTGCGTAGTGAGTTGACCATGATTCGTCGTTTTGTCGGCGCGCGCGTTGAAGATCAAGAACGAGTATTGCATTTGCATGCCCCGCCGAAAATGCCGCACCGCGGGACTGGCTTCCGCATTCCCTTCTTCGACGCCCTCCGCGCCTTCGGCTGGTGAGTTGGCACTGGTTGCGCCCTGGTTCGCGCCGTTAGCGCTCGCAGCAGGCGTGCTCGCAGAAGACGTTTTGGCCACGGGAATTTCGCCTCTGAGCAGCCCCATGGTCTGTAGTCCGGTTGCGTTCATTGTATAGATTACGACTGAGGCACGGCCGGCTTCATCAATTAATCTGCGCAGCCGTTGCAAAGCCAGATAACTGCGCGTCGGGTCTTCCAGGTTGTAGATCCTGAATCCATCCGATATCAACAGAATCGATTTGCGACCGGGCAGCTCTCGCAAGCCTCTCAAGACATAACTGACCGCGCCCAATGTTCCCACCGCAAACAGGTCCTCGCGAAATTGATTCAACTCTTCATTCGCTTTATCTATGTCTGGACCCATATCGCCCGGCGTAGGCGGCTGCATTGGCGCAAAGGCGCCGATCCCGCCGCGACCGTCTGCGTACCACTTGACGCCTTCGATGGCCGCGTAGAGCTGCCGCTTGTCGGAAGTAAATTGCTGCAGCGCGCCCATTCCTCCGCCGGTGCGAATGATTGCTACTAGATCGCCGGGCTGCATTTGCTCGTCTACGAATGTCTTCAGCGCGCGTCGAACGTAGTAGGTGCTCTCAAAAGACAGACCCAGATCGTCAACCACCAGCGCGATCGTGCGGCGAATGTCTTCGGGCCTCAATCGCGTCGGTGGCGGTGGCGGCGCATTCTTATCGGCAACGGCCGGCTTGGAAGGCCGCGGCGCTTCCGGCGACTCAGTCAGGATGTAAGAAAAATGCGTGACTTTCTGTTGCTTGCCATCTTCGAATATCTGGATTTCTTCAGGCTTGAGATCGGTGACAGCCTTGCCGTTCTTGTCGGTGACAGCGGCATCAACCTGAACCAGGTTCGTGGTGATGCGCACGACATCTTCCGTTTGGGGTTGCTGCGGACGCTGTTGCGTTATCGGCGGCGGAGTGGCGGTTGGCGTCCCTGGTTGTTGGGCAAACTGAATGGCTGCCAGCTGAGTAATTAAGATAATCGCAAATAGGCAGCGTGTTCTCACGGGAGCCTCCGCAGTGAGCTTGGCGACAGCTTAGTACGGATAAGTCAGCCAAGGCAAAAGACGAACCTGAGCGCGCCAACGGTGCAATCCTGGCGCGTGCGCTTTGGCACTTCGGTGGAACTTGATCGGATGAAAGCTGCTAGGCAGCAGCGAGAATACGTTCGTAAAACTCGATGTACTGCGGAATGACGAGGTCTGTGCTGTAACGCGAGGTCGCTGAGGCGCGGGCGCGCTTGCCCATCTCGCGACGGAGTTTGTGATCAGTCAACAAGCGGGCGGCATCGTCGGCCATCTTATCGAGGTCGCCAACCGCACTGAGGAATCCGGTTTCGCCGTCATCGACAACTTCGGGCACGCCGCCTACGCGCGAAGCTACGACCGGAACTTCGCAGGCCATCGCTTCCAGCGCTGCCAGCCCGAACGATTCCTGTTCGGACGGCAAAAGCAAAACGTCGGACGCACACAGATAATCGACGATGCGCGGCTGCTTGCCGACGAAAACGCAGCGGTCGTCAACACCGAGACAACGCGCGCGATGAGTTACATTTGTGCGCTCGCTGCCGTCGCCGACCATGACAAGCCGCGCCTCAGTCTTCTTCAGCACACGCGCGAGAATCTCCACACAATCAACCGGTCGTTTCACCGGCCGAAAGTTCGAAACGTGCACCATCACTGGCGCTCCATCAGGCGAAAGAGTCTGACGCAGTTCGCAATCCGGTCGGGGCTTGTAGTCCGACGGACAAACAAAATTGGGAATCACCTGGATGCGATCGAACTGGAAGGTTTCAATCGTCGCCTGCTTCAAGTAATGCGAAATTGCCGTCACGCCGTCTGACTGCTCGAGTCCATAACGCGTGATTGGCAGATAGGATCGATCCGCGCCGACCAGGGTGATGTCAGTGCCATGCAGCGTCGTGATGACCGGCAGCCGGCGGTGTGACTTCAGCGATTCACGGGCAAGAATGGCGCTAATCGAATGTGGAATCGCGTAGTGAACATGCAGCAGATCGAGATTCTCGCTCTCGGCCACGGTGGCCATCTTGGTCGCCAGCGCCAGTGTGTACGGCTGATGTTCGAACAGGGGATAAGACATCATCTCGACTTCGTGAAAACGCACGCGCTCGTTCAACTCGGTGAGACGGGTGGGCAAAGAAGACGAGATGAAGTGCACCGTATGACCGCGGGCAGCGAGTTCCTTTCCTAATTCAGAACCGACAATGCCGCTGCCGCCATAGGTTGGATAGACTGTGATGCCGATGTTCACGAGATAGTAAGCAGTATGCAGTGAGCAGTGGGCAAACGAGAAGTAAGCAGTGAGCAGTAAGCAGAAAGAATGATTGAAGGTTGAGTCGCGGGCGAAGTGGTCACGCTGGATATCTCAAGGTTCTAGCTGCTCACTGCTCACCGCTCACTGCTCACTGAAAAAAGGGGAGGCAGGCGACCCTCGCAATCGTCTGCCTCCATCTCAGCTTGTCTCACCTTTGAGAAAAGGGGGGCAAGTGAGGCCCGCGAGTATATTCGCAGTGCCAGTTGGCTGCAAGCATTTTTCCTAATGTTATCCTGGTGAGCGTAACTATTGCCGTTTCAGGTTAAGATTCTGGCTGCGAACCGTTATAATAGCCAAGAGACTTAAAAAGGATTATCGTCAGCGTTTCCGCCGGGGAGCTGTTGGCGCAGGGATGTAATGCCAAAGATTAATGATATCCAGGAAACTCCGAACCCGAACGCGGTAAAGTTTATCTTGCGAGAGCCGGTGACGAACGGCGTCGGGCTGCAGTTTGATTCGGCGACGAAAGCAGAAAGCGATGCGCTGGCGAAGCCGCTTTTTGATGTCGGTAACGTGGTGTCCGTCTTTTACATGGACAACATGATTACCGTTGAGAAGGAAGACTCGGCCGATTGGGACGAGCTTTTGCCCGCGCTCGCGGTGCCGATTCGCGCGGCACAATCGGTCGCAGCAGCAACTCAGTCGAATGCAGTAGAAGGCGTAGGCGGCGCGATAGCGGCCGTGACCAGCGACGATCCGCGTCTGTTGCGCATCAACGAGATTCTTGACGAGAAAGTGCGACCCTACTTGATGGGTGATGGCGGGTATCTGGAAATCCTGGGCTTGCAGGATCACACGTTGAAAATCCGCTATCAAGGCGCTTGCGGCAGTTGCCCCAGCTCGCTTAGCGGAACGCTGATGGCCATCGAAGGCATGCTGAAGCAGGAAGTCGATCCCGAACTCGAAGTAGTTCCGGTCTAACCTTCACCTAATAACTCGACGTATAACCGATCTTTTCGGAACCGCGTCCTCTCGCGCGCGTATACTAATCACGCTCACTGTATTCACTGCCGCATAGTTCAGGAGGTTGCAATGAACCGTCGTCCCGCGCTGGTTTTCATCTGTCTCCTAATCATCGCCGCAACTGCCGTTGCACAGACAACCGAGGCGAAGAAGGTCGCGCCAGCCACGAACAATGGCAGCAAAAGCAAGCCAGCGGCCGATCCTGAAGCCGAAAGAATCATTAGAGAGCGTCGGGAACAGGCGCAAGCGATGCTGATTTCGCTGGCAGCCGACGCCCGTAGTTACAACGATCAAAGATTGCGCGCGCGCACGCAAGCGCGCATCGCCGATGCTCTCTGGGAAGTTGACCGCGAACGCGGACGCACAATGTTTCGCGCCGCCTGGGACGCGGCCGTGGTGGCGGACAAGGAAAGCCAGCAGCGACAGCAGGAAGATATTCGTCAGCAACAAAGTAAGACCGGCGGTGGCGGATACGTGTTGGCCAGTCCTCCAGATGTGCGGCGAGAAGTGTTGCGGCTCGCCGCTGGACACGATCGCGCATTGGGCGAAGAGTTCCTCAACAAGTTCAAGATACAGAAGGAACAAGAAGCGAGCGAAGCTAAGAATGCTCGGCCAAATCCTTTCGGCACAACCGATGAGGCTATCGGTCAAAGATTGAGCCTGGCGCGGCAGTTACTTGACGCCGGTGACACCGAGCGTGCGATGCAGTTTGCCGAACCAGTGCTCGGCGCAGTCAACATGCAATCGGTCGATTTCCTGTCTCATCTACGAGAAAAGAATCCCGCCGCTGCTGATCAACACTACGCGGCGATGCTGGCAAATGCAGCTGCGAATCCTCAGTCCGACGCCAACACAGCCTCCCTGCTTTCGTCGTACATCTTCACTCCTCATCTGTACGTCACATTTCAGGGCAATGGAGCGGGAACTTCACAGATGTCTTCGAACATCGTGCCGGCAGAAGTTGCACCAGCGCTGCGCGAAGCTTTCTTTCGCGCGGCTGCAAGTATTCTGTTGCGCCCGCTGGCGCCTCCGGGACAGGACCAAACCAGTTCGGGCTCTGATGGCCAATATCTGGTCATCAAACGCCTGATGCCGCTGTTCGAACGTTTCGCCACGCAGGAAATAACGACGGCTTTGCGAGCTCAACTCGAGGCTTTTTCCTCAATCGCAAGTAATGGCGCCCGACAGCGCGACGACGAGTGGGTGAATAGAGGAATCGGTCCCGAGAAGCCGGCCGCGGATCGCGAACAATCGCTCCTGGATCGGATCGATCACGCCAAGACTTCCGAGGAACAGGATGGACTCTATTTTCGATTGGCTCTTTTAGTTGCCGGAAAAGGCGATTTGCGGAGCCGCGACTTTGTCGACAAGATCGAAGACCGCGAACTCCGCCACAATGCCCGTGCCTACATAGATGCCTGGAGCGCCATGCAGGCCGTCGATAAAAAGGACGCTGATCGAGCGCTGGAGATTGCTCGCACCGGAGAGTTAACGCACTTACAGAGAAGTTGGCTGCTGGCCCAAACCGCGAAGCTGCTGGCAAAGTCCGATCATGAGAAGTCTCTTAGCTTAATCGATGATGCGGCGGCCGAAGCGGGGCGCATCGATGGCTCCGATCCAGATCGTCCCCGCGCATTCTTCGCCGTGGCAAACGCGCTGCTTGCTGTCAATCGCGCGGTTGCCTGGGATGCGATGAATGATGCAATCAAGGCGTCCAACTCTGCCGAGAATTTCACCGGCGAAGATGGTCAGATCACGATTCGTGTAATAAGTAAGGAGATGTCCGCAATCAATCAAACTTCAGCACCAGACTTTGATGTGGCAGGAATTTTCCAGGCGTTGGCGAAAGACGATTACGAGAAAGCGGTTGAGCTGGCGCGTGGTTTCGGGCGCGACGCACCGCGTGCTGCTGCCGTAATCGCGATTGCCCGCGCTGTTTTGGAAGAAAAGAAAAAGTAATCTCCTTTATTTCGATTTAGCGGCGGCCTACCGCCCGCCAAATAGACACGAAACAAAAAATTAGGCGGGCAGTAGCCCGCCTCTAAACACTGCGAAGACCGCGTTCCTACGAATAGATATTCATCGGCCTCGTTAGCAGCGCAACCGGATCTTCCACGTTGAGAGCCTCGCGCACATAAAACGCCTCGCCCGCCGCCGCGCCAATCAGCGAGCCGTAGTAGCGCATGCGATCTTCAATCTGTTTCAGGAAGCCCTGCTCACTAATGCGCGTTGTGGGTTCTTTCGATGCGGTGCTGTAGAACTGCGACGCGTGCGCGCGAATCGCATTCATTTTCCCTTCGGCGAACTCTGAAACATCCACGATAAAAGATGGAACGATCAGACGCGAGTAAACCGCGTGGGCGATTGCAGGCATCCTCATAGCCGGCAGTCCACTAACTTCATCATAGCGGCGCATTGTTGCCAGGCGAGCAGCTTCGCGCACGATCCGGCAAGTCGCCGCATGATCGGGATGCGGATCATCCCAGTGCGAGGTAAACAATACTCTCGGCTGGCATTTTCGAATGACCCGAACCATTTCCTGCCGTGTTTGCTCGCTTAACATGACGTGCCCGTCGGGCTGTTCCAGATTCAGCCGCCTATCCAATCCCATCACACCTGCTGCATCCAACGATTCTTTCGCGCGAATTTCGGGCGTGCCGCGCGTTCCCATCTCGCCGCGGGTCATATCCAGCACACCCGTGCGGTAGCCGAGCGACTTTAGCTTGAGCAGCGTACCTGCCATCGTCAACTCGGCATCGTCGGGATGCGAGAAAACCGCAAGCACATCAAGTTGGGTCTCGGCTACCATCGTTCTTTTCTTCTGCCTTCCGCCTACTGCCTTCCGCTCACTGCTCACTGCTTACTTCCTACCGGTCTCATCTCGATGATTCCATCGCCGACGGTAAACGAAAGTGTCGCGCCGCCGCTTCCCGCGCGAACGCGCATCGAAGTTGGCGTGATACTGTTTCGCTCGCGTGGCTGAACGTCGGGAAAAGAATTCTTAACCTCACCCATCCGCAGCACCTCGGCGTTGATATCGGCACTAAAGCCAGGCATCAGGGCAACGTTCAAAATGCCGCTTGCCAGCCGGATCTCGGCGCCGAGTCCGTGCCAACCGCGCGTAGGAATGGTGACATTGACCGTTCCATGCTGAATGGTTGCTGAAACCAGGCCGCCAGTCAGCGACAGGTTCGCGTCACTGTCCAGAACATTCAGGCGAATCACTCCCTCGACGCCGGCGAGCCTTAACGGACCGTTGCCGGAATTAATCTCCATATCAGTCAGCGCCGGAACTCTGATGCGGTAATCGATTTTCCACGGCAGACCTATCAGCGACTTAGGAAAGTCCTTCGCTGCGCGTTTCAGGAACTTCCTGTCATGCGTACCCGTGGTGAGAATCCGAATATGGTTCGCGTCTTCGTCCACAAGAAAGCTATTAACCACCGCCAGACGATTGAGGTCCTCTTCACTAGCGGCGTGCAGTTCGATCTCCGCGCGGACGTCGACTTCATTGCGTTCCCAGCCTTCGATTGTGATCGATCCATTCGGCGCGCCAGAAATCGTCACCGTTCCGCCATAGGACAGGCGGTGAACCTGGTGCCGCGGCGTCGTGCGCGTCAGCATTGGCGCTTGCTGCGTCGCCTTCTTATCTTTTTGCGCTGTGACTGTTGAGTAAGACGAAGAGATTGAAAGGATGAGGAAAGCAACAGCCAGAATTAAGATGGCAGTCTGCGACGTTCTCACTGAGACCGATTGTGCGGGAGAAAGAAAGAATTTGTCTAGCGGCGAAGGAAGTTGATCTGGCCCTGGTAATTCGTCACTGTAACCGAAGCGCGGCCGTCGCCAACATCGCCGATTATTCTGCGGCCTTCGCCCATGAGCTTCATCCCGTCGTGCCAGAACTGGCCCATCGCAATCTTTTTGGCGGGCGCAGTAGCCACCAGTCGAAATCCGCAATTGGCGGGAAGGCGCAACGTGATAGTTCCCTGCCCTGACTTGAATTCGTAAGTCCCACCCGATGCGAATTCTCCGTCGAAATAAATATCGCCCGTCGTGTTTGAAGCAAAGACCCGAGCGGCGTTAACACCGGAGAGGGTGATGTCGCCAGAGGTCCAGACATGTGCCCGCACTAAGTCACCCTGAATATTATTGACAGTAATCTGGCCGCGGCGCGTTTCCAAATCGACCGATGATCTCGACGGAACTTGAATCTTGAAATTCACATCGCCGACATCGCCTCGGCCGCGATTGTCGCCCACAACATCGATCACCAGACCAGCGTCGGTCTGCCGCGGATTGAAATGCACTGCGGGAGCTTCCATCGAGGCCGTAATCTTGATCTCATCACGCTGCCACGTTTCGACCCAGATGGTGCCCGAGAGATTCTTTAGTTCGAGACGAACGTTCTTGCCCGCAGGGAAATTTCGCGATACACGTTGCTGAGCGAATACGCTGCTTGAGGTAATCAGAACGAAGAGGAAAGCTAGAAGCGCTGCCTGATTGCTGATCTTGTTTTTGGTAGGGGGCGGGTAGTTGTTCATCGGTGTCGGATATCAGTTCTACTTGAGGACGCGCGGCCATTATAGTTCAGCAAACTCTTTCAGCAGCTCGACTTTATCATTCAAGGCAGCGTTCAGAATCTCTTCGGAAACTTCGTCGTGCGGATTCTGATTCAACTGGCGAAGCGAATCGTTAACCGCCGCGTCGATCACACCCATGTTCCGGTCGAAGGTTTCGCGCATCTGCGGATTCCAGCGCGCCTTGTTCAGCTCGACCCTTTGGTTCCAATAATCGATTATCTGTTGCTGCTGGCGAAAGCGATCCACCACTGGCAGCGCGTTTGAACCAAGGGTCAGTCCGGATGACTCAAATCCTGAAGCACCGCCGAAACTAAAGCCGCGCACGCCAACTATGGTCACGAGCGATACAACCAGAATAATCGCGGCAACTGAAGCGGCGAGCTGAGGAAACGATAATTGCCAACTCCGGTTCATCAGGCGAAACCACCAGCCCGCGTTGGCTGGGATCTCAGTTCGCGACGGAACTGCTGACTCCGCTTCAATCAAGTTACTAATGCGAAGCCACAGTGCGCCCTCGTTCGGCACAGCGTCGTATTCGCCGCGCTGCTCGCGACAAAAACCCACAATGGCATCCAGATCGGCGCGCGCGCCGGCACAGTCGTCACAAGCGCCCAAATGAGTTTTGATTCTCTTGTGATCTTCGGGAGTTAGCGACCCGTCAATGAAGTCGCTAAGCAGATCCTGGTAACTCTCGCAGTTCATTCTTTCAACCTCTGATGCGCCGCGCATCGTTTTCAAACGCCTCGGACTACGCGACTTTCGCGGTCTCAAAGCAATAAAGGGGAGACTGCGTTTTGTTTGCAGTTCAGCGACGAATAGCTCGCCACGATGTCAAACTGGCCCCTTTTCCGGCCTTGCGGAAAAATGACCACGCTGCTTGGTTGCTACTGCGGCTTTTTCTGTTGCCTGAGAAGGCCGCGTAATTTCATTCTGGCCTTATGTAATTGCGACTTTGACGTTCCTACCGAACAGCCCAGCATCCGGGCAATCTCTTCATGCTCGTGGCCCTCGATGTCGTGCAGCGTGAAAACCGTGCGATAGCCGGGCGGCAGCTGGGCAATCGCTCTGTCCAGCGCAATACGATCCACAACCGGCATTGCATTCGGGTTCTCGGTGCCCTTGACGATCTGAATCGGCGCCTCGCCGTCCTCGGTCGTCTGCTCCAGCCGCACGCCGCGTTTGCGAAAGTGCATTAAGACCTGGTTCACGGTCAAACGGTGCAGCCAGGTGGTAAACGCCGATTCGCCGCGAAAGCTGCCAATCTTTCTAAAGAGCTGGATGAAGACTTCCTGCGCCAAGTCCTCGGCTTCGGTCACGTTTCCGGTCATCCGCAAACAAAGCGAATATACGCGGCGGTTATGGCGCTGGTAAAGCTCTTCGAAGGCTTTCATGTCGCCTTCGGCGGCCCGCTGCGTCAAATCGTAGTCCGCAGTTCGCGGTGTTTCGGTTTCGGTTGCAGCCACTTGATCCCGTACGCGGGCCAGCGATTCTGTGTGACTCCGGCTGATCGACTTGACTGCCACCGGAGCAACTTACTGCTTATCCCTTCCGGAACGCGCTCGTTTTCAAAATTACCTGGCGCCGCTCCGGTAAATGCGGCACGGCGCACCTCGTCGTTTCGGATGCGCTGGTTTCCGCGCGTCGTTGCTTTTGCCCGCCCTGAAAGTTCCGTTAATCCAAATTCACTTTTTAGTATCCGATCATAGGCGAGTGCTGACAAGTCGCGATGCGTCGTTGCGCAATCAAAGGCGGGCAATTTGCTGACAGCTTAGGTCCAGTAGGTGCGATCGAGGGAGCGGTAATGAACCGCTTCGGCGACGTGAGCGGATTGGATCTCGTCTGAGTCTTCAAGGTCAGCGATGGTGCGGCTGACTCTTAGAATTCGATCATAGGCCCGCGCGGACAATCCCAGACGCGCCATCGCCCGTTCCAGCATCGACTCACTCTCAGAATCAATCCGGCAATAACGGCGAATCAAGCGCGGGGTCATCGCCGCGTTTGCGAAAATTCCTTCGGATGCCAGTCTTTCACGTTGCCGCGCGCGAGCTTTGATTACTCGCTGGCGAATGGCCGCTGAGTCTTCAGCTTCCGGCGGCGGGTCGCCTGTGAGTTCACGAAAACGCACTGCGGGAACGTCAATGTGAATGTCGATGCGATCCAATAATGGGCCCGAGATACGACCGACGTAACGCTGAATTTGCAAAGGAGTGCAACGACACTCGCGCGTCGGGTCATTCCAGAAGCCACAGGGGCAGGCATTCATCGCAGCCGCGAGCATGAACGACGCGGGAAAAGTCAGCGACATCGCGGCGCGGCTGATGGTCACCTTCTGATCTTCGAGCGGCTGGCGCAGAACTTCCAGGACGCTGCGATCAAATTCCGGTAGCTCGTCGAGAAACAGAACGCCCTGATGCGCCAGCGAAACCTCGCCGGGGCGCGGTACCGCGCCGCCGCCGATCAGTCCGGCATCGCTAATCGTGTGATGGGGTGAGCGAAAAGGCCTTTCAGTGACCAGTCCCGCGCGGCCCGTAAGACCAGCGACAGAATGAATCTTGGTTAGCTCGAGCGCCGTTTCGAATTCCAGTGGCGGCAAAATCGTCGGCAGACGTTTCGCCAGCATCGTCTTCCCCGACCCGGGCGGGCCAATCAGGAGAATGTTATGACCACCGGCGGTGGACACCTCGAGTGCTCGTTTCGCGGCTTGCTGGCCTCGCACCTCGCGAAAGTCGACTGAGTAGCGCTCGTCATGAATTAGTATTTCGGAGGGATCGACACGGATTGGCTCAGGCGGGCTCTCAGATCTAATAGCGGCAATCATTTCGACTGCGCTTCTGAGATCGGTGACCGCGTACACGTTCACATCAGAAACGACCGCGGCTTCTTTCGCGTTTTCGTCAGGCAGCAGAAGATGTTTTGTCTGCGACTGCCGTGCTCGCAGTGCGATCGGCAACGCGCCGCGAATCGGCCGCACACGACCATCGAGCGACAACTCGCCCACGGAAAGAATGTCAGTCAAGTGTTCTGCATTACCTAGATCGCCGTTCGCGCCCAGAATCCCAAGCGCGATCGGTAGATCGAAGCTGGCACCTTCTTTGCGCACGTCCGCCGGCGCCAGGTTAATCGTCGTCTTAAGAAAAGGAAAAAAGAAGGCGCTGTTGTTGATGGCAGCACGAATACGCTCACGGGATTCCCGTACGGCCAGATCGGGCAAACCAACGATAATTACCGACGAAGGCGAATCCGCCTCGTTGCGCACGGGTGTCAGATCGACCTCAATATCGACCAAATCGGCATCGATGCCATAAACAGCGGCAGATTGCGTGCGGAACAGCATGGGAGTTGCCGGTTTTACAGACTCTGGTCTGTGACCTGTGGACTGAGATCTGCGTTACTGAAAAAAGCCCGAGCGCGCCTCTCAGTGAAAGAAAGCGCGCTCGCTATTTACAGCGCTCGAACAAAAGCGAACGCTTAGAGATTTTCGTGTTACCTGCGGCGGCTACCGCTTGCCGGGCCCGCAGCACCGGGCAATCTAATTTCCTGGCCGGCCTGCAACTCAACGTCGGGTCCGATCCCATTCAGGCGGGCCAAATCGGCAGCAGACAGCTTATACATGCCGGCTATCCTGGTGATGGTGTCGCCTTTTCGCGCGCGCACTTTGGTCAAACCGGGGGCACTGCTGGCATCGGTTGTGGTTGCTGTAGCTCGGCGCCAGTTCGTCAAACGAATGCTAGTGTTCGGAACCAACAGCTTGCTCGCAGTTTTGAGATCAACTCCAGCGTTCATCGACTGCAGCGTCGCAACGCTGACGCCAGTGCGACTCGCGACCGATTGCAAGTCTTCGCCGGGAGCAATTGAGATTACGCGGGCCGAATCGCGACGATCCGCCGGAACTCGTTTCAGCAATGAAGCCAACTGCCTGGATTTTCCCAGGGGCACGCGGAGCATGTAAG
>Ga0070706_100003414_pt1 | contig 15664 bp, 16 predicted proteins | sample KBSK5501metaG_FD_65476 | JGI IMG/M metagenome (GOLD analysis project Ga0070706, IMG submission 65476) | Corn, switchgrass and miscanthus rhizosphere microbial communities from Kellogg Biological Station, Michigan, USA - KBS K5-50-1 metaG | ecosystem: Host-associated > Plants > Roots >...
CGCATCCGGCGAGGTCGTTCAGGTGGCGATCGACCTCGTTCACGCGATCGCCGCGTCCACATGGTCCGGCGGGGTCGCGGCACTGCTCATGGTCGTGCTGCCCTTCGGACGCAGCTTCGACTCACGTGACCTCGGCGGGCTGGTCGGGCGGTTCTCCGCGCTCGCCGTCGGCGCGATCGCAGTGCTCGCGCTCACCGGCGTGGTGCAGGCGCTCGAGCGGCTCGTGCTCCTCGAAGATCTGTGGGAGACGCCCTACGGGATCGCGATCTTCGCGAAGGTCCTGCTGCTCGGAGCCGCGCTCGTGCTCGCCGCATTCAACCTCCTGCGCTGGGGTCCGCATCTCCGCCGCGCGGTCGAGCCGGAGGCCGCCATGCGTGGACTGCGTCGGGGCGCGCGCGGAGAGGTCGTCGCGATCGTCGGGATCTTCCTTGCGACAGGACTGTTGACCGCATTCGTCCCGCCCGCACAGACCAGTGGCGCGGCGTACGACCAGACGCGGCACGCAGGCGGGCTACGCCTCGAGCTGCTGGCCGCTTCGACGACCCCCGGCCAGAACCGCTTCGTCCTCCGGGTCCACGACCGCCTCGTCCCGGTCACCGACGCCCAGAAGGTGGCGTTCCGCTTCACGATGATCGAGCACGACATGGGAGAGAACGAGCTCGTCGCGCAGCAGCGCGCCCCCGGCGAATACGTCGCGACCGGCAATGTCACCTCGATGTTCGGCACCTGGCGGATCCAGACGATCGTGCGAGTACCGGAGCGGCCGGACATCACGACGACCTTCACCGTTCCGATCGGCGCTGCCGCGGCAGGGCCCGGCGCGGTCGCCCGCGTCGTGAGCGCGCCGCCGTACACGCTGGTCGTCTACGTGGACCCGCCGCAGCCGGTCGCCGGCGCGCCGGTCACGCTCAACGTCGTCCTCGTCGACGCCAAGGGCGATCCCGTGCCCAACAAGACCCTCACCGCGGCGCTGACCGGGCCGTCCAGCCAGATGGTGACGCTCAGGGAGATCTCCGTCGGCCGGTACGACGGCGCGATCGCGGCGCTCGAGGCCGGCAAGTGGACCGCGGCGATCTCGGTCGGCAGCGAGGCGAAGGGCGACTATGCCTTCGACGTGGCGCGATGATCCTGGCCCACGTCATCAGCGGGCCCATCGACGCGCTCATCGAGTTCGGGCTGCCGGTCGGCCTGTTCATCGTCCTGTGGTGGTGGTCGTCGCGGAAGGAGCGGCGTAAGTGAGCCTGCTCATCACGCGCGGTCTGCTCGAGCAGATCGCGTTCGTCCTCCTCGGGGGCGCGCTCGTGTTCGCGCTCACCGCGACCTGGTCGTGGCGGCGTCAGCGCGCGTGGCGCCGGCCTCTGGTCTCCGCCGGCATCCTCGCCGCGATCGCGGTCGCGTCGCTCGGCGCTGCGTACACCGTCGCGCCGAACCTGCCGACCGCACCCATCTGGACGCGCTTCGTCGCGAACCCCGTCGCCGAGACGAGCGAGAACGTCGCGGCCGGACGCGAGATCTACCAGACGAAGTGCTCGATCTGCCACGGCCCCCGCGCGCGGGGCGACGGCCCGGCCGCGGTCACGCTCAACCCGCGGCCGTTCGACCTCACGGTGCACGTGCCGCTCCACCCCGAGGGCGAGATCTTCTACTTCGTCAGCGAGGGGATCCCCGGGACCGGCATGCCGGCATGGAAAGAGCAGCTCACGGAGACGCAGCGCTGGCAGGTGATCCGCTTCCTCGAGGCCTTCGTGGCCGGAAGGGTCGCCGCTACTTCAGCCAGATAGGGTCGCCGAAGAAGAACTGCTCGCCCTGCGCGCAGACCTTCGTCGACTGGTCCGCGAGCGTCATGATCACGAACTGGCCGATCCCGACGTAGGCGAGCTTTGACCCGTCCGGCGAGAAGGCCGGCACCACGTCATCGCCGGTCGGCCCGAGCGACGTGATCTTCGAGCCGTCGACCGGGACCATGAACAGCTCGCTCGGGATCCCGAGGTGCGCCGGACGGCCTCCGATGGCCTGGCCCTGCTGCCGCCCCGCGGCTGAGAAGACGATCGCGTCGCCGCCGGGTGAGAACCGCGGCGTCTGCATATAGAAGAAGGTGTCCTTGGACCTGAGCAGCGGGTGAGCGTCGCCGCCGTCGGGGAGGTTCGCGACCCACAGCCCGTCCGGCAGCGCGTCCTTCAGATGGACGTACACGATGCGGTCGCCCTTCGGTGAGACCGTCGGGTCCGCGCCGTCGGTGATGATCGTTCTGCGATCCTTGGTGGCGAGGTCGACGCGCTGGATCTCGTCGGTGTTGCCGATGTACTGGCCATTCCTGACCACGGCGGCACGGCGGTGCACGTAGATGGCCGACCCCGCGGGGTCGTACCGCGGGCTCGCATAGAACACGTTCTCGGCCTCGTGCTCGAGGAGGGCCCGGTAGCCGCTGCCGTCGATGTTCACCTCGAAGATGTCGGACCCGAATCCGGTCGTCTTGGACGGCTGCTGCGTCAGCGCGAAGGCGAGGCGCTTGCGGTCGCCGCTGAGCGACGGCGTCGCGGCCGCGCTCTGATCGGGGATCTCGACGACGCGCCCGATCGGCCGGCAGCTCTCGTCGAGCGCGAGCAGTCCCGCCGAGTTCGCGAGGACGAATGTCGCTCGGGCTCCGGGACCCGGCCCCGCGCTGGCGGGCGCGGGCGTTCGTGCGGTCGGAGTGCCGTTCGACGTGCACGCGAGCACGACCGTCACCAGAAGCGCGCCAAGGATCCGCGCGTTCATCGCTCTGTCGCCCATCGTGCCACACGCGGTGGATCGCGCTAGGGTCGCGCGGATCATGTCGAGGCCGTCCGCGGCGGGGACCGGTCTCGCCGTCGCCGTGGCGGTCGCGAGCGTCGCGCTCAGCGCGTTCCCGCGCGTGCTGCTCGCCGCGGGATCCCTGCCATCCGTCGCTCGTCCGTTCGTATGGAGTGACGTGCTCGCCACGTACGTCGAACGGCTCGGCGGAGCGGCGCTCCCCTACTTCGACGCGTTCTTCGAGTATCCGCCGGTCGTCGGGTACATCTCGGGGATCCTCGTCCGCCTCGCGCGCGACCCGGCGGCGTACGTTCTCGCCTGGGCCGTCGTCTGCGCCGTCGCGGCCGGCGTGGTCGCCACCCTCATCGCCCGCGCGGCCGGACCGCGCCGCGCCCTGGTCGTGTGGTCGCTGTCGCCGCAGCTGCTGCTCTACGGCGCGATCAACTTCGACGTGCTCGCCGTCGCGCTCCTGGTCTGGGCGGTCGCGCTGTCGCGCGCCGGCCATCCGCGGCGGGCTCTCGCCGCGATCGCGGTCGGCGCGCTCACCAAGGCGTTCCCCGCGCTCGCCGCACCGCCGCTCCTGTTGCGCCTCCGTCAGGCGCGCGGTGGCCGCGAGTCCGCGACGGGGCTCGCGGTCTTCGCCGCGGTGACCGCCCTCGTCGCGGCGCCCAGCCTTATCGCCCCACATCCCTTCACCGAGAGCGCCGCGTACGTCGCGGGCCTGACCAACTTCGACTCGATCTGGGGTCTGGTCCTCGCGGAGCTCGCCGGGATGGGTATCGCCGGTGCCGATGGGGTGATCGCGGCGGTCAGCGCCGCCGGCCTGATCGGCATGTACGCCTGGGCCCTCGTGCGCACGCGCGGGAGCGACCTCGCCCGATCCTCCGCGCTCGCGCTGATCGCCGTCCTCCTGTGGACGCGCCTCTATTCGCCGCAGTACTCGCTCTGGCTGGTCCCGTTCTTCGCGCTCGGCGCGCTGCCGCTCCGCGCCTTCGCGCTGCTCACGCTCGCCGACGTCATCGTCTTTCTCACGGTCTATCCGCTCACCCTCGTCCGCTGGGACCCCGCGGACAGCGCGCGGTCCCTGCTGTTCGGAGCGCTGGCCGCGGGGATCGTGCTGCGCCACATCGCCCTCATCGCCGCGTGGCGCGCCGGCGCCGGGGGATCCGGCTACGGTCGCGCCGAGATGCCGCGCGTGGCGCCGACCGCGTGACCCGCGACTACGTCATCAGCTTCATCGCCGAGGGCATCGCCGTCGCGCTCTCGCTGCTCGTCTATCGCGTCGCGGCCACGACATGGGCGCCGGCGACGTTCGCCGAATACGCGCTCTCGCGCAAGATCCTTTCCGTCGTCCTCGTGATCGCTCTTTTCGGCATGGACACCGCGGTCGTGCGTTTCGTCGCGTTCGAGGGAAGGGGCCGCACCGCAGCGGCGGCCGGGTACCTGCGCGCCGCGCTGATGATCGGCGGCGGCGCGTCGGCGCTCCTGATCGCCATCTTCGTCACGCTGGGGGGGCCGCTCGCGCAAGCGCTCTACGGAGAGGACGGCCACGCTTCCGTGCTCGCGATCCTAGGGATCGCGTCTCTCGGTGGCTCGCTGTACGGCATCGCCTACGGGTACGAGCGCGCCTTCCTCCGCATCGGTCACGCCGCGGTGCTGCTCGTCCTCGTGACCGGGCTGGTGCCGCTGGTCGGCGTCGCAGGCGCGCCGGCCTCCGCGGGTCCGGCGCTGCTCGTGATGGGCGTGGGGTGGATCGTGGTCGGGGGCGGCGCGGTGGCGCTCCGACTCCATTCCGGGGCGGCGGTCCCGATCCAGCCTCTGTTCGCATATGGCGCGTCACGTTCGCTGGGCCTCCTGCTGCAGATGGGTCTCCTCACCGCGCCCGCGGTCGTCGCCGCGCACCGCTTCGGCATCGTGGAGTCGGGCAACGTCGCGTTCGCCCTGCTCGTGCTCGGCCTACTGAGCACGCTTCTCACTCCGATCGGGGTCGTGCTCATGCCCCGCAGCCTTCACCTGGCGCTCGAGCGCGACGCGGTGACGCTGCGCCGACACGTCACCGCCCTCGTCGTCGTCATCGTCCCGGCCGTTGCCGGGATGGTCATCGTGGTCCAGCTGGTGGCCGATCCCCTCGTTGCCGCGTACCTCGGTCCGTCGTATGCCGGAGCGGCTCCCGCGCTCCGAGCATTCGTGTGGGCCGCGATCCCGTGGAGCGTCTTCGTCGCGCTCCGCGGGCTCATCGACGCTTCGGACGTGCGACCGCTGAACGCACGGAATGTTCTGATCGCCTGCACGGTCTACGCGGTGCTCCTCGCCTCGGCCGGGGTATGGCGCCTCGACCAGGCGGCATACAGCGCCGCGTTCGTGATCTCGGTCGCGGTGCTCGGCGCGCTCACCCTCGTCGAAGGGCGCCGCGCGCTGTCACGTCCGCTCTTACCGGAGGCGGTCGTAGAGGATGCGCTTCAGCCATAGCGGCGTGAGCTGCAGCGCGAACATCGCGAGGCCGTACGCATCAGCGGCGGGTCCGAAGCCGAGAGTACGGTCGATCGTCAGTCTGATCTTGAGCTCCTCCCAGTTGGTACGCAGCCCCGACCGCCGGCGGAGCATCTCGTCGCTCCGGCGAAGGCGGACGAGCGTGTCGGGAAGGTTTGCGAAGCGGCATCCCGACGCGATCGCGCGCATCCAGTACAGCCCGTCCTCGAGCGGGCGCGCCGGATAGAGGCCCGCCTTCTCGAAGAACGTCGGTCGGAACATCACTGTCGGATGCGCCACCGGCGTCCGCTTGCGGAAGAACCGGACGATCTCGTCATGCGTGAGCGGATACGCCACGCGCTTCAGCTCGCGGCCGCGCTCGTCGATGTCGACGACGGCGCCCCCCACCACATCGATCTCGGGATGCCGCTCCAGGAAGCCGACCTGCTTGCCGATCCGATCGGGCAGGGACTCGTCGTCCGAGTCCATCCGCGCGTACAGGTCGTATCGACCCAGTGTGTCCTGCAACAGGGCGTTGAGGTTGACGCCGAGCGGCCGGCGCTCGGCCGAAATATGGAGGATCACCCGGTCGGAGCGGACCGCGACGCCTTCGATCAGCCCGCGGAGGTCGGGGGGGAGCGGTCCGCTGAGCATGAGGTGGACGTCGAGCAACGGGTAGGTCTGGCCGAGGAGGCTCTCGATCGCCGAGCGTGCATAGCCGACGTGGTCGCGATCGACGATCGCCATGAGGACGGCCACGCGCGCTACCACGAACGCTACGTAGGATAGGTGCGCGATCGACGATCTGATCACGCAAGCACGGCGCGACGGCTGGCAGGATGCGCTGTACCGCATGACGCGGGACCGCGTCGGTGGCGGCGAGCGACCGGAAGAGGACGAGCGCACCGCGGACTGGATCCACCTCCTCGTGACGCGCCCGCGCGACGCCGTCGTCGTGGGGATCGGCTGGGGCGCGGTGCCCGCCGCGCTCGCGAGGGCGGGGGCGCGCGTCGTCGCCGTCGACGGCTCGAGCCGCCGCCTCGCGTTCATGGACGCGCGCGCAACGCAGGACGGGCTCGCCGTCCGCTGCACCGCCGCGATCGGCCAGGACGGCATCCCCGTCGAAGCCGCGAGCGCCGACCTGCTCGCGCTCCTCGAACCCGTGCGAGCGACCCCGGGAGAGATCGCACGGATGGCGGGGCGGATCCTGCGACCGGGGGGCGAGCTGGTGTGGCAGGCGGTGAACGCGTGGCGGCCGCGCGGAGCTGGCGGTGCGACGCTGAGCGCCTACACGACCGCCCTCCATCACGCGGGCTTCCACGGCGTCCGCGTGTACGCGGCGGTCCCCGATCGCGGGGTGCCCCTTTTTCATGTACCGCTCCACGATGCGGGCGCGCTCGGGTATTTCCTGCGAGCGCTGCTGCCGCTCGCGGCCACGGCGTCGCCCGAAGCGCGGGCGCGCTACGGCGTCCTCGCGCGGGCAGTGGAGCTCGGTCCGCTCGCGGCGCGCATCCCGTTCGTGACGAGCCTCGCCCGATACCTTGCGCCGCGATGGCTTCTCTTCGCGCAAGTAAGGACCGGCGGTGCTGGCTGAGCTGACGGAGCGACTGATCGGGCGCTGGGACGTCGCGCGCTTTGGCCGTGCTCCCCGCACGCTCAGCTACCTCGGCGTGGCCGGGCGGGTCGAAGGCGGAACGACGAGCCTCCTCGCGTTCGCCGACGGCGACGCCCGGCCCCGGCTCGCCGTGAAGATCCACCGGCGCGATGACGGAGGAGCGGCCGTCCGCTCGGAGGCGGCGATCCTCGAGCGCCTTCACGGGCGCGCCGATCTGGCGGGGTCGGTCCCGGAGGTCGTGCTCGCCGAGCGCATCGCCGGGTCCTGGATCCTCGTCCAGTCCGCCTTCGACGGTCCCCCACTGCGGATCGAGACCGATCTCCGCCGCAGGGCGCAGGACGCCGAACGGGTCTTTCGCTGGCTCGCGCGGCTCCCGGTGGAACGCGGGCCGGACGCCGCCGGTCGGATCCGGCGGCGGGCGCTCGCGCTGTCGGACGAGCTGCGCGGAACGGTCGGCGACGCCACGGGCATCGCCGCGCTCGTGGCCGCGATCGACGTCGACACCGTCGCCGCCCAGGGCGCGGTGGTGGCGCACGGCGACCTGACGCCCCACAACATCCTCGTCACGCACGGCGGCCTCGCCGTGATCGACTGGACCGATGCACGCGACGACGGGTTCGCGCTCGAGGACGCGGTCCTCTTCCTGAGCCACCTGTACGTCCTTCGCGCGCGGTCCGGCCGCGATGCGCGATCGGTCCCGGACGCCTTCGCGCGCGCCTTCGTCGACCGCGGACCGGAGCGGGATGCGGTGCGCGCGCTCGTGCGGCACCAGGCGGCGGCGCTCGGCATCCCGGCGGTCGCCGTCCCACACCTGCTCACGATGTCCTTCGTCGCTCTCGCCGCATCGGAGGCGCGCCGGCTCCGCGACGCGTCGGACCGCGGCTCGTGGCCGCTCTTCGCGCTGCACCGTGCGGCGGCGGAGGGGCTCGAGCGGGCCCGCATCGCCGAGACCGTGCCCTGGGTGAGCGCGCTCGGGGTCCTCGCGGCGCGCGACGGGCTGGCGTTCCGATGAGCGCGCTTGTGACGTTCTCCGGCCTCGACGGGGCGGGCAAGACCACTCTCATCGACGAGCTCGCCCGCGAGCTGCGCGCGCACGGCCGGCGCGTGCGTGTGCTGACGATGTATGACGACGTCTCGTTCTACTCGCGGCTGCGGCGGCTCCGCGATCTGTTCCGCTCCGCTGGTCGTTCGCACGCGGGGTCGCGGGCCGCATCCGCAGGGACCGGGCCGCTCTACGCGATCGTGCGGAGCGCACCCGTGCGGCGGATGGCGTTCTTCGCCGACGTCGCATCCCTCGTCATCCGGCGCCTGGCGGTCACCCTGCGCCGAGACGACGTGCTGATCCTCGACCGCTACCTCTACGACACTCTCGTCGATGCCGCGGACGGCGGGTGGCCATCGATCCCGGTGCTCCTGCGGCTCGCGCCCCTGCCTGACGTCCCGATCCTCGTCGACGTCGACCCGGCGCACGCATTCGCGCGTAAGGGCGAGTACGACGTGGTGTATCTCGCGCGGCGCCGCTCCGTGTACCGCGACATCTTCACGCGGATCGATGGCGCGGTCGTCGTCCGCAACGACGACCTGGTCTCGGCGACGGCGGCCGTCCGCGACGCGGTGCGTCACCGCCTGGGATGAAGGCGCTCCGTGACGGCGCGCTCGCGCTGCGTCTCGCCGCCGCTGACGACAGGGAGGTCTCGGACGCCGTCGCAGCGTGGGGCGACGATGACTGGCGCGCGGCCGTGGACACCCTTCGCGCACACGTCGTCCTCATTCGAGCAGGCGCGCGCTGCCGGGCCCTCGGACTCGGCGGCGTGGTCCTGCGCGACGCGGTGGCGCTCGAGGAGCGGCGGGTCGACCTCGTCACGTCGCTCCTCGCGCGGATCGCGGCCGCCCTGGACACCCAGGGGATCGGGTACGTCCTCACGAAGGCGCTGCAGCACTTCCCCGACATGGGACACGACATCGACCTCTTCCTTCCCGAACGATCGCCCGCGCGGGGCGACCGCATCGTTCGCGAGGTCGCTGTCGCGCGCCCCGTCGCGTCCTCGCCGCTGTCGGCGTTCGCAGGGAAGGCGGCGTACCTGGCGGAGGGCATCCCGCTGGAGATCCATCACGGGCGCCTCGGTCACGTCGGAGAACACGGCGCGTTCGCGCGGGCGCTCTTCGCCCGTCGCCGTCGCGTGAGCGAGGGGCCAGTGGTCGCGTGGGTGCCCTCGCCCGAGGACCAGCTCCTGCTCCAGGTCGTGCAGCGCGTGGTCGGGCACCGCTGGATCCGTGCATCGGACGTGCTGCGCACCCGCGCGCTGCTGGATGCGGGCGTCGACGAAGGGTACGTCGCGACGACCGCGCGCCGCGCAGGGATCGCCCACGCTCTCCGGTGGTACCGCGCGGCGGTCGCGGCGGCGCGCACGGGCGTCGTGCCGCTGCCCATCACCGCACAGGCGTACGCGAGCGTGGGGGTCGCGGCCGCGCGCGCGGGCGAGCTCGAGAGCCTCGCGCGCATCGCCGCCCTGCCCGCGCTCGCTGTGGCCACCACGATCACGCGCGGGCTTCCGCGATCACGACGCTAGGCCACGCCCGCGCGACAGACGATCCCCGCCGAAACGCCGGGGAAGACCGCGAGCAGACCGCGCTCCGCCGCCTTCAGTGCGCGGACGATCGGCGACCGGCCCGCACTCGGCTCGTAGTAGCCGCGCATTTCCCGGATCTCGAGGCCAAGGCGCGCGAAGAGCTCGCGCAGGTTGGACTGAGAGTAGTAAGCGACATGCTCCGGATGCGTGACCTCGTTGCCGAGCAGGACGCGCACGAAACCCCAGAGGTAGAAGGCGTTGGGCACCGAGACGATGATCTCGCCGTGGGGCGCGACCCGCGTCAACGCGGCGGCGAGCAGACCCTGCGGATCGCCGTCGTGCTCGATCACATCCCCGAGCACCACAACGTCATAGCGCTCGCGCAGCCCCGCTACCGGACCACCAAGGCTCTTCGCGTCCGCCCGGTGCACCGAGGCGAAGCCGGCCCTGCGCATCTCGGCAAGACCCTCTTCGTCGATGTCGATCCCGTCGACGGCCGCCGCCACCCGAACGAGGTCGGCGTGCAACAGTGTGCCCATCCGCATGCGGCGGACCGTGTTCGGGGAGTTCGCGCAGCCGACGTGGAGGACGGTCCGTCCCGCACACCACTGCGTGATGGCGCGCGACTTGTCGACGGGACGCGAACGGCTGATCGCGCTCATGCCGCTGGCATCATGCACCGCAGGGCCGCATGACGACTTCTCCTCCTCAGCCGCCGATCGCGCTCCTCACGATCCTCGCGGCCCTCACGATCCTTCTCATGCCGATGGCCGGGCTGCGCCTTCCGCTCGCGAGCGGGCCCGGAGCCTTCGACGACGTGCAGCTCGTCCTCTACGCGTTCGACCTACCTCTCGCGCTCGCGGCGATCGTCGTCGCGCCCGCCGCGCTGCGTCGGCTGCGCGGGCTGCCGTCCGATCCGATCGCCCTCACCGGCGCGGCCCTGCTCGCGTTGTTCGCGGTGGCGCTCGCCGTCCATCCCACGCCCGGCGGAGCGGCCCTGGTCGTGCGGCTCACCGCGTGCGCGCTCCTCGCGTACGCGGTGTCCCTTCAGCGATCCGCGCGCGCGCGCGCCCTCGTGCTGGGCGCGCTCGCGGTCGCCATCGTGAGCGAGGTCCTCGTCGCCGCGGTGCAGCTCGCGAACGATGCGCCTGCCGGCCTCGGCGTCCTCGGCGAGTTCGCGGATCCGATCGGCCGGACGCCACGCGGGTTCATGTGGCATCCCTACGCGCTCGCCGGCCTCGCTCTCGTCTCGTCGGCGACCTTCGCCTGGCGCGCTCTCGGGTCCGCGCGGCCGCGCGGGTGGACGATCCTCGCCGCCGTCGCGATCGCCCCGGCCGGAGTCTCGTACTCGCGCGTCGCGCTGCTCGCGGCGGCGCTGGTCGGCGCGCCGCTCGCTGTGGCACGGCGACGAGCGGTGGCCCGCTGGGTGATCGCGGCGATGGCGCTCGGCATCGCCCTGCCGGCCGCGGCAGGCAGCGAGGGGTGGACGACCAGCCTCGACCGCGGACTTCTCTCCGACCGCGGCGCGCTGGCGCTGCAATCGCTCGCGATCGTCTCCACCTCGCCGGTCGTGGGCGTCGGGCCGGACCGCTACCTGCCCGAGCTGTCCGCCCGTCCGGACCTGCGCACGACGCGACTGGTGCAGGAGGTCCACAGCGTGCCGCTCATCGTCGCTGCGGAAGCGGGAGTGCCCGCAGGCCTCGCGCTGATCGCGCTCCTGGTCCTGATCGCGCGCCGTGCGCTCGCGCTCGGTCCCGGAGCGCTGTCGCTCGCGGGTGCGCTGCTGCCGTGGATCCTGCTCGACGTCTATCCCTACGTGAACCCGCAGGGAGCGATCCTGACCGCGGTCTGGGGCGGCCTCCTCATCGGCGCCCTGCCAGGCCCGGCGGAACGGAGCGCGGCGTGATCGTGCCGGAGCGCGCGCGGGCCTGGGGGCGCCGCATCCGCCCGTACGCCCCGATGCTCGTCGCACTCGCGCTGCTCTGGCCGTTCCTGTCGCCTCCGGTCTATCTGGGCGACCACCTCACGTTCTGGTCCGCAGGGCACCTCGCGGCGCAGGGCGGCTCGCCCTACGACGGCGACGCGCTGCGCGCCACGAGCCGCGAGGCCGCACGCACCGGCATCGCCATCGATCCTCTCCCCGCGGGCGAGTACCTCGTCGACTGGGCCTACCCGCCGTGGACGGCGTTCGCTCTCGTCCCCTTCGGCGCGCTCCCCGTCGAGCTCGGCCTGCCACTGCTGCATCTGACCTTCCTTGCCGCCGCGGTCGCCGCGTTCGTCGCCTTCGCCCTCGCGGTGCCGGGGCCCGGACCGCGCCCGACCGCGCTCGGCCTCGTCTTCGGCGTTCTGTACCAACCGATGGTCATCACGATCCGCAGCGGCCATTTCGGGGGCCTGCTCCTGGCCGGCGCCGCGCTCGTGCTCGCGTCGCTTCGGACGCGCCGCCCCGTCCCGCTGATCGCGGGCGCGCTCCTCTTGTCGCTCAAGCCGCAGCTCGCGGTCGGGACGGCCGCGGTCGTCGCCGTGGTGCTCGTGCGGGAGCGGCGCTACCGCGATCTCGTCCTCGCGTCCGGGACGCTGGTCCTGCTCGCGACGATCGCGTTCGCGGCGCGGCCCGACGCGGTGCAGGCCATGTCCACGGCGTTCGCCGAGCGCTTCGCCACGCGCGGGTCGACCGTGTGGACCGCTGTCCCGGCGTGGCTCGCGGATCCGGTCCTCGTCGGCCTGCTGCTCGCGGCCGCGACGGCGCTCCTTTGCGCGGCGGCGGTGCTGCGCGCCGGGAACGCGGACGCGCCGTACGTGCTCTTCGCCGCGTCCTGGGTCATCACGCTGGGCGTCCTCCCCTACGCACAGCAGTACGACCAGGTCCTCCTCATGCCCGCGATGCTTTTCGCGGTCGTCGCCGTCGAGGGGATCGCGCGCGGCCGGCGCGCCTACCTCGTCTGGCTGACGGTGACGCTCGTGCTCGTGCCCTGGGCGCTCTTCTTGCCGACCGTCTCGGAACGCGTCCCCGTCTGGTCCGGCTTCGTCCCGACCGTGATGGCCCTCGTCCTGCTCGTCGCCACGGCCCGCCGACCCGCGCGGATCGCCGCTGGCACGCCGGCCCGCGCGCCGGCGTCGTGACCGCTCGCCTACGCGCGGCTGCCCAGCGCGCCGCCCTCGTCGTCGCCGGCGCGATCGCGCTTCTCTTCTCCTTCGTCGGGCTGCCGCGCGAGGACGACCGCGCGGTCGTCCGGCCCGATCAGCTGTACCTGTACTCGGCCGACGTGCTACTGGTCGCGCTGGCGATCCTCGCGGCACCGCGTCTTCTGGCCGCGGCGCGGCGGCCGCGCGGTCCCGAGAGCGCGCTCTGGCTCGCGCTCTTTGCCTGGATCGCTCTCGCGTTCGCGGTCCACCCCAGCGCCCGAGGGGTCGACCTCCTCCTGCGCGCCGTCGCGGCCGCCGCGCTCTACCGCGTCGTCGCCGACGCGCCGCTCTCCGCGGTCCGGATCCTCACGGCGCTGCTCGGCGCCACGGCCGTCGTGCAGGCCGTCATCGGCGCGGCCCAGGTCAGCGCGGGGCACCCGCTCGGCCTCGGCTCGATCGGAGAGCTCTCCTATCCGCTCCTCGAGTACTCGGGCGTCGCCCTGGCGCGCGGGACGGTCGGGCACGAGTTCATCCTCGCGAGCCTCGCGCTCGTCGCGGCGGCCGCGCTCATCGCCGCCGGTCTCCGCGCGCGGCGTCTCGCGCCGTGGGCGCTCGGCGTCGCCGGCGCGGCCGTCCCGCTCGGCCTCATCTACGGCCGCACGGTCATCGCGGCCATCGCGCTCGGGGCGGCGTCGCTCCTTCCGCGCGCGAGGAGCGACATGCGCGCGCGCTGGCTGCTCGCGGCGCTCGTGTGCGGCGCAGCCCTGCCGGCCATCGTCGCGCGCGACGGCTGGGCGGGAAGCCTCGCGCGCGGCGTGGCGTCGGACCGGGGTCCCATCGTCCTCGAAGCGATCGCGATCGTCGCGGAGGAGCCCGTCGTCGGGGTCGGCCCCGGCAACTACCTCGCCGCACTGCGCGCGCGGCCCGAGATCCAGATGGCGCGCGCGGTCCAGAACGCGCACGACGTCCCGCTGCTCCTCGCCGCCGAGGCCGGCATCCCCGCCGGGGTGCTCGCCGCCGCGCTCATCGTCCTGGTCGGGATCGCCGCGCTCCGCGCGGGCGCGCCGGCCCTCACGCTCTACGCGGTCTACCTGCCGTGGCTGATCGTCGACGCGCTCCCCTACGTCACCCCGCAGGGGCTCGTCCTTACCGCCTTCTGGCTCGGCTTTCTGCGGCAGGCCGCACGCGGTCCGCGCGACTCAGGCTGAGGCCGGGACCGCTCCGCGCATCTCGGCGACGGCGCGCGCGACCCCGGGCGCGGAGAGGCCGGCGCGCGCGAGGAGGTGCTCGCGCGAGCCGATGACGTGCGCGAACGCGTCGGGAAGTCCGAGGCGGAGGAACGACCGCGGGCGCAGGCCGTGGTCGGCGATCGCTTCGGCGACCGCGCTGCCGAGACCGCCGACGAGGCTGTGCTCTTCGAGCGTCGCGAGCGCGCCGGTCCGGTCGATGGCCTCGCGGATGGCGTCCACATCGAGCGGCTTCAGCGTGTGCATGCTGACGACGCGGGCCGAGATCCCCAGCGGCGCGAGGAGCTCGGCCGCATCGAGGGCGGTGCGCGTGATCGCGCCGGTCGCGATGAGCGTGACGTCGCTCCCGTCGCGCAGGCTGACCGCGCGGCCGATGCGCAGGTCGGGACGCGCGGCGTGCACGGCCGGATCGCCGGACCGGCCGAGGCGCAGGTAGACCGGCGCCTCGAGCGCGAAAGCGGCGCGTGTGAGGAGCTCGGTCTCGATCGGGTCTGCGGGAGCGATGACCGTCAGGCCCGGGAGCACGCGCATGACCGCGAGATCCTCGGTCGCGTGGTGCGTGGCGCCGAGGCTGCCGTACGCGAGCCCGCCGCCCACGCCGACGATCACGACAGGCGCGCGGTTGTAGCAGATGTCGTTGCGGATCTGCTCGAGACAGCGGAGGGTCGGGAAGTTCGCGATCGAGTACATGAACGGGCGCGCGCCGGCGAGCGCGAGTCCGGCCGAGACCCCGGCGAGGTTGGCCTCCGCGACGCCGACGTTGAGCCAGCGGTCCGGGAAACGGGAGGCGAACGTCTCGAGCACGCCGAATCCGACGTCCCCGATGACGCCGCAGATGCGCTCGTCGCGCTCCGCGAGCTCCACGACGGTCCGCGCGAACGTCGGCCTCACGCGCCGAGCTCCGCGAGTGCGCGCGCGAGCTCGTCGCCGGCCGGCGCGCGGTAATGCCAGAGGACGTCGTCCTCCATGAAGCTCACGCCCTTGCCCTTCACGGTGCGCGCGACGATGGCGTTCGGCCGGCCCTTCTCGAACGGGATCGATCCGAGCGTCCGCGCGATGGCGTCGTGATCGTGACCGTCGATCTCCCTCACCGCCCAGCCGAAGGCCCGCCACTTCTCGGGGAGCGGCTCGAGGTCGACGATGTCGCGCGTGTGCCCCATCCCCTGCTGCCCGTTCGCGTCGACGATGGCCACGAGCGCGTCCAGGCCGAGATGTCCCGCGAGGAGCGCGGCCTCCCACGTCGAGCCCTCGTCGCACTCGCCGTCGGAGAGCAGGGCGGCGACGCGCCACCGGCGCCCCGTCCGCCGCGCGTGCAGCGCCATGCCGGTCGCGACCGCGAGGCCGTGACCCAGCGACCCGGCGGAGTAGTCCATCCCCGGCACGCCGGTCGCGTCAGCGTGCCCGGCGAGCGTGCCGCCGTCGACGTAGAAGTCGGCGAGCCGGTCGCGCGCGAGGAAGCCGCGCTCCGCGAGGGTCGCGTACAGCGCGATGCCCGCGTGGGCCTTGCTCATGATGAAGCGGTCGCGCTCGGGCTCCTCCGGCCGCGCCGGGTCGACGCGGAGCCAGCCGAAGTACAGCTCGACGAGCAGGTCCACGCACGACAGCGCGGAGCCCACGTGCGACGCCTTGGCGCGGGCGACCGCGCGCACCACCTCGAGGCGGACGCGTCGTGCGCGCTCGCCGAGCTCGGCGGCGGTCCCGGCGGTCACGCGCGCACCCCGACCGCGTACAGGATCGAATGCCGCGTGTCGACGTCGTCCGCGCGGATGGGATCCGCGCGCTCGCCGCTCGCGGCCCCGTCGTCGAGTCGCGCCGGCTGGCGCAGCAGCGGGCCGTAGAAGAACCGCTTGAGGAGGGCCTTGGCG
>Ga0070706_100003415_pt1 | contig 15664 bp, 10 predicted proteins | sample KBSK5501metaG_FD_65476 | JGI IMG/M metagenome (GOLD analysis project Ga0070706, IMG submission 65476) | Corn, switchgrass and miscanthus rhizosphere microbial communities from Kellogg Biological Station, Michigan, USA - KBS K5-50-1 metaG | ecosystem: Host-associated > Plants > Roots >...
GAAGAAACTCGTGAGTTTACTGCTGCCCTGCGCGAGGTCATCGAGCGTGGTGTCATCCGTAACACTCGCCTCAATCCTCGCAGTGCATCAGGCGAGATCATTCCAACAAGCCTGAACGCTTCTGCCCTGCGTGATGCGGATGGCAAAGTTATCGGCGCGATCGGCATCTTGCGCGACATGCGCGAACTGGATAAAGCGCTTGCGTATTCAGATAGCTTGATCAAGAACGCACCCGACCCGGTTTTTGTCTCTGACCTGGAAGGCAAGATCTTGCAAGCGAACGATGCTGTGTATGAGCTACTCGGCTTTCGTCCAGACGAAGTACTGGAGCAATCGCTCTCGCGCTTCATTAGTCCCGAAGAAACGCGCGAATTCCTCGCTGCGCTCCGTGAGGTCATCGAGCGTGGCGCGACGCGCAATGCGCGTTTGAACCCACGCAGTGCATCCGGTGAGATCATTCCAACCACGCTCAATGCTTCTGCCCTTCGCGATACGGACGGTAGAGTCATCGGTGCTATCGGCATCTTGCGTGACATGCGTGCTTATGAGAAGGTGGTACGCGATCTGCAAGAATCGAAGGCCGAGTTGCAGGAAAAGATCCTGGACCTGGAGAAATTCGAAGAAGTGGTTGTGGGGCGTGAGCTTAAAATGATTGCATTGGAGAAAGAGATTGAGAATTTAAAGCAGGAACTAAACAAGATCACTAGAGGATAGAGCTTATGGAGCTAACACAGCAGCCTGCACTGGAGACTGCTCCGCCTCAAGAGACGAACCTGGAATCGTTACGACAAGAGTACGTGTCTTTGATAGAAAAGAAGAATGCTCTGGAGATGCGTGTGCGCAAAAGTGAGGAGCGGCGGCGTGCACTCATGCATATTCTGAGCGATCTGAATACGGTCAATCGGAAGCTGGCTGATCAGCGCAAGGCTATGATCCATATTCTAGCCGACTACGAGCATGACCGCAGTCGTCTTGCCAGGCAAACAGAGCGTTTAGATAATTCCCGGCGTGCCCTACTACATATCCTTCAGGATTCGCACCAGTCCAATCTGCGCTTAGAAAATAGCCGCAAAGCTATGATTCACATCATGAGCGATCTGAAGGAAACAACCGAAGAGGTTCAGTGGCGTGAACAGGAACTGCGAGAAAAGCAGGAACAACTGGTGCAAGCAGGAAAGCTGGCAACACTTGGAGAACTCACCACTGGCGTAGCTCATGAGCTCAATAACCCACTGAATAATATTGGCCTGTTTATTGGAAATGCGATTGATCTCATTTCGCTGGGAATGGCGGATCCAAATCCAGAGCGTATCTTGCAAGAATTGTATAGCGCTATGCATCAGGTCCGCAAGGCGACAGAAATTATCTCACACCTGCGGACCTTCGGACGTGCCACTTCTGTGTCTCGTGAACCTGTAGGCATCACTCAAGTGATCAGGCGCGCGCTTTCACTCGTACAAGAACAGTTGCGCCTCCGGCTGATCGAGGTGAATCTGCTTGTTCCTGAAGAAGAAATAATTGTGATAGGCAACGCGATCCAACTGGAGCAAGTTTTCATCAACCTGCTGACGAATGCGCGTGATGCAATGGTTCATTCAACGCGCAAGATGATTACTATTGGATGTACGAAACAGGGGAATATGGTGGATATTCGTTTTTGCGATACAGGCCACGGTATACCAGCGGGACTGGAACAGCGCATCTTTGATCCATTTTTTACCACAAAAGAGGTCGGTTCTGGAACAGGTCTTGGTCTCTCGATTACGTACGGTATAATCAAGGAACATCAGGGCACAATCATAGTCGAAAATTGCCCCTATGGAGGCGCCCTCTTCTTGATTCAACTTCCACTTGATCCTTGAAATCCAGCTTGCCAACGCCGACGTGTCGATAAATCGACACGTCGGCGTTGGCCCTCGATTTATCGAGGGGCGAGCGAAGCGAGGCAAGCTGCAAGGTGGTACAAGATGAAATGTGAGGTACTTTGCATGAAGAACATATCACAGATCCTCCTTGTTGACGATGATGTGGCGTTGTTACAAGCCCTTCCCAAGGCGCTTTTGCTGAGGACAGACGATGTACAGATTGATACATGTGACTCTGCCCTGGAAGCGCTCGAACAGATCCAGGAACATGATTACGATGCTATCGTGAGCGATATCAAGATGCCCGGAATGGATGGATTGGCTCTGCTGGAACAGATACAGGAACTGCGGCCGGAGACGCCTACATTACTGATCACTGGTCATGGCGAGCACGACCTTGCTATACAAGCCCTCCGTGGTGGCGCGTATGACTTCATTCAGAAACCAATCGATCGCGATTACGTTGTGGCTGCACTGCAGCGGGCTATTCAAACGCACCAGTTGCGACGTCAGGTAATAGAACACCAACGCGCCCTGGAACTTCATGCCCAATCGCTTGAGCGCGTTGTGCAGAATCGAACGCAGGAGCTTATTCAAGCCAACGCGGCGAAAGACAAGTTCCTCGGCATGGTCTCACATGAACTCAGAACTCCGCTGACCAGTTTAAAAATGAGGACACAGCATCTTCGTCGACAACGCGAATGCACAGGTTCAGATGATGTTGTAAGTCTTGGTCTGGAGGATATGGAGCGCTCGATCAGTCGTCTGGAAGTGCTCATCAATGATCTACTGGACGCCTCACTGATTGAGACGAACATGTTCGTTTTGCACCGCAAACGGTGTGATCTGGTTGAACTGTGCCGGCACTTGATCGAGGAGTACACGGCAGGAAATGTACCATCTCTCAGATTTGAAGCTCCTGGCAAACCGATTGAAGCCGAGGTGGACCCCGATCGGATTAGTCAAGTAATTCTCAATTTGCTGACAAATGCGCACAAGCACTCGCCGAAAGGATACCCGATTACAGTGACCTTGCAACAAGCAGGATTTGAGGCGATCATCTTGGTGCGTGATATGGGAGCGGGGATTTCCGCTGATGCACTGCCTCACATTTTCGAGCAATACTACCAGGCCCCGGATGTTGAGGAACAAACGGGCTCACGTACTGGATTAGGATTGGGATTGTATATCTCACGGAAACTTGTGGAGCGACACGCTGGACGCATCGATGTACAGAGTGTTCCAGGGGAAGGAAGCGTATTCTCCGTAATACTGCCGCTATTCGTCGAACCTACAACCGTGAACGATGATGTCGCAAAACTTGCACCACATACACAAGCGGTCTGGACAATCGTCCATTGAACATCGAAGAAGCAGGTGAAGGTAGCGCAGAAGGTGTTGGCGGTGAGTTATCACAAGACCTGCTGTGGTCTACTTGTTGCACCGGTGCAACAAGTAGACCACAGCAGGTCTTCCATGTGTTTCGTTGCTACCCCTGTTTAGCTACCCGTTCCGTTGGCGTTTCCGACACTTACTACCGTGTTCGCCGGATACTGTACTTTGACCTTAACCGACATATTACTCACAATAGCCTGTGCGTTTCCGCCGAAATCGCTTAGAACTGCCGTAGCAGGAATAGTAAAGCTGTAGCTCTTGACACCAGCGGTGAAGTGAAGAACGCGATCAGCTCCAACGGCACTCGTCGTGATGCCTGTATACGCAATGTTGTTCAGGTCTGGATCACCTGGCTGTGCAGGCTTCAAGATCGTTGCGGTCAGGCTCCCGTTAGGGTTAATTGTTGAGTCCATATCGACGGAAGCCCCAACACTCGGCAGACTCCCACCAAAGGCAGAGCGATCCGTTTGTGCAGTGATCGCCATTGTATAGATCTGCCCATTTGGCGCGCTCATGACAAGACTGCTGCTCGTGATACTCTTCACTGGGCCAATAAATGAGAGGCCACCCGCTTTAAACGCGACCGGTTGGGCTGTAGGGGAGGATGATTGGGTAGTGGTTGGTTGCACCTGAGTTGAAGATGTTGTTGTGGTAGTGGTACCTGTCGTAGATTGTCCATTGCTAACGCCAGTGCCCGCACAAGCTGAGATCAACATCACCATAACAATAGCTGCTATACCTACAAGTAAACCTTGGGAACGAGGTAATGAAATTTTTCGCATAGTTCTCTCCGTACATTTCAAATTGGTTTTAGGCTCAAATCTATCCCACAAGGCTCGACATGAATTGTACAAATCTATCAAGTCGTCCTTATCTGTATACGATGATACACCTGTTTTTTGGCATATACTATGCTCTACGGCACAGGAGATATGTGAAAGTGCTCACTTTCGGAGGCCAATATACCCCTTGTCGTAGAAAGTGGCAAAATCAGAAGGTTTAACTACACTCGTTTCTTGTGCAGCCTTCTGGAGCCTTGTATAAAAGGTGTACAGCAGAAAGCGTAACATGATGCGTTTCTGATCTTCTGGCAGTTCCGACATCGCCAGCAAATCAGCTATCTCCTCGCGACGAGCCTGGTATGCGAAATAGGTTTGACCCACAGCGACAATCGGCTTATTGGGATCCGCATTCATTACGATGAGATAACAGGCATAGCGTGAGAGACGATAAGCTTCTGCTTTACGCATTGATCCATTGCCTCTGATGACAACATCTATCTGAAGGTAAAAGTGATAGAGAACGTCTTCTTTGCTATCCTCGCAGGCTATTCTTGCCTTTTCTATGGTATTCTGGAATGCCTGCCAGCTAGAGTAACCAAGTAGTTTGCCGAATTCGCGAGCGCTCCAGTATTCCTTGCCATGCTCATCCTCGTGGCGGATCGTATCAAATGGCGAAGTATGGGGTATTTGGCTCATGCTATATCCCCTCAAGAAGTATTATCCTTGATTGTGCATTGACGTGTATGAAGCAAACATCAAGGACTCGAACAAATATACTATAGAAATTTACTTACTGTCAACGAATCACCTATATGGTACAATGCCTTCATCAACACAATTAACAAGAAAAACCTGAAATAAAAAATAGATTACACCCCCACCGGAGGAATCATGTCCGATACTACAAACTCAACATCCCAACATAAACACACCAACCGGCTCATCAACGAGACAAGCCCATACCTGCTGCAACACGCCCACAACCCCGTAGATTGGTTTCCCTGGGGCGAAGAAGCGCTGCAAAGGGCACAGCAAGAGGACAAACCTATTCTTCTGAGTGTTGGCTACTCTTCCTGCCACTGGTGCCATGTCATGGAGCGCGAATCCTTCGAGAACGAAGACATCGCGAGCTTGATGAATCAGCATTTTGTCTCCATCAAAGTAGATCGTGAAGAGCGACCCGATATAGACAACATCTATATGCAAGCAGTGCAAGCCCTTACACAGCAGGGTGGCTGGCCCATGACCGTCTTCCTCACTCCCGTTGGTCGTCCATTCTATGGGGGCACTTATTTCCCGCCGGACGACCGTCAATATGGACAAGAGACTATGCCTGGCTTTCCTCGTATCCTGCTCACCATCGCTGATTACTACGACAACCATCGCGCAGAAGTAGAGGAGCAGGCCAATCAGCTAGCCGATTATCTCAAGCAGCGCAGCAGTACCCCTCTACGTAGCAAGGGAGGTATTATTCCCTCCGGTACAATGCCGCTTGAGATGCTCAACACTGCCAGCCGTGAACTCGCTTCCGAATTCGATCCCGTGCATGGAGGATTTGGGCATGCGCCCAAGTTCCCCAACACCATGTCCCTGGAATTTCTCTTGCGCACTCACTTGCATCGCCTGCGCGGTGAGATCGGTTCAAAGGCTACGAAACCCGAACTAGAGATCGTCGAGGTATCCCTACAGCATATGGCCAATGGCGGTATCTACGACCAGTTGGGCGGAGGCTTTCATCGCTACTCTGTAGACGCTGAATGGCTCGTGCCACACTTTGAGAAAATGCTCTACGACAACGCCCTGCTCAGTCGCCTCTACCTGCATGCTTATCTCGTCACGGGCAATCCATTTTATGAACGTATTGTCGAGGAGACGCTCGACTACATCGTGCGCGAAATGCTCTCGCCCGAAGGCGGCTTTTATTCCACCCAGGATGCAGACAGTGAGGGAGAAGAAGGCAAATTTTTTATCTGGACAGCGGCCGAGATTGAATCCGCGCTGCCTGCCGAGGATGCCCGGCTCTTTATGTTGTATTACGACGTAACGCAGGCTGGAAATTTTGAAGGAAAGAACATTCTCCACGTGGAACAGGATGCTGAAACGGTGGCAGACAAAGCGCAGGTCAGCCTCGAAACTCTGCAAGCATCCCTCAAACGCAGTCGAGAAATGCTCTTCAAATTGCGTGAAAAGCGAGTGAAGCCTGGACGTGATGAGAAAATACTTACTTCGTGGAATGGGCTGATGTTACGCAGTTTTGCCGAAGCAGCGCGTTACCTTGACCGCCCTGACTACCTTCAAGTTGCCGGTAACAATGCCGGGTTTTTGCTGCGCGAGCTAATCCGTGATGGACGACTACTGCGTACCTACAAAGATGGTCGCGCTCGTTTGCTTGGCTACCTGGAAGATTACACCTTCCTGGCCGATGGCTTAATGGCCCTCTACGAAGCTAGCTTTAACCCGCGCTGGTTTATAGAGGCCCGTCGTTTGATGGATGAGGCCCTCAAATTGTTTGCTGATGAGCAAAATGGCGGCTTCTTCGATACCGGCAGTGATCACGAAGCACTGATCAGCCGTCCCAAGGATATCATGGATAACGCCACTCCTGCTGGTAACAGCGTAGCTGTCGATGTTTTACTACGCCTCGCAGCTTTCACAGGTGAGGAAGTGTATCGTCGTCGTGCCGATGACTATCTACGCCCCATCGCTGACATAATGGTGCAACATCCACAAGCCTTCGGCCACATACTCTGCGCACTCGACTTCGCCATCTCGCAGAGTAAGGAGATCGCCCTCATTGGGGACCCACATCTATCCGACACACGCACATTACTGGAAGTTGTTAACACCCGCTACTTGCCAAACAGCGTCCTGGCGTGTGCATCCTTTGAAGACAATGAATCCATCCAATCAATCCCCTTGCTGGCAGATCGTCCCATGAAAGACCATAAAGCCACCGCCTACGTCTGCCAAAACTTCGCCTGTCTCGCCCCCGTTAACACCCCAGAGGAATTAGAACGCCTTCTCTCTTAATTCAGAGTAAAAAGTCCTGGTAGAGGCGAATCCTCTGCCAGGACTTTTTACTCTGAATGACTCATGCTCAATCATTCACATACTTCATCTCGCCCTTAACCTCGTGGCGGCACAACATCCCTCCTCGTGCCAACTGCTCCAATGCAAGAATGGCGGCAGCTCTCTCCTTGCGCCCTATCGCTTTCTTGCCTGGAGGCATGAACATCTGCGCCACTTCCTGCGGGGAAAATACAGTTAAATCTCCTGTGTGTTCCTGTAAATAATGCGCAATTGACTTTTCATACCATGTCACAAGATCGGCAGGCCGCTTCGCTTGTGGACAACAAACGATCATTACAGGACAGGGAGCGAGTTGTAAGATGCTGCGTGAGGTGCTTCCAGCAAAAAAGCGCCGTATCTTCTGCTTTGAAGAGCTGCCGCGACTGCCAACAACAATGAAATCAACATGGAGCTCAGTAGCCGCTTTGGTAATCTGATCTGCAGGAACGCCCGTATATATCAGTGTTTCAATTTGTCTCGAATCGATACCTTGTTTTAACAATTCGGCGGATGCCTCACGCAGAGCTTCCTCTGCCAGAGAACGTTGATCGGAAGTAAATAATGCAGGTTGCAAGTGTCCGGCGGACATGCCCAGAGTGGGGGACGAAAGATATGGAATAGGAATGACATGGAGTAAAACCAGGTGTAACAGCGGAGCAGCCTGCTCGACAAACTCACTCATCGAACGCAGTGCTTGCTGTGTGGCAGGTGAGATGGGAGCATCAATACCCAGCAAAATGCGCTTATTCATGGCCGTTCCCGGTTTTTGGTTGTGGACCGATCACCTTATTTCGGTCAGTCTAACCCGCAGCCTATTCTGAACAATTCAAATAACCCGGTACATAGTACATGTGTACATCTACCAGCATACAAAGTATACAAGCTTTTCACATCAGAAAGCAAGTTTTTTTCTCTTGACAGTTCACAAACAGCGCGTTAAGCTATTCAGGGAGAATTGTACTGTCAAACAACACCCCCTCGAAACCGCAACTTTTGCGAAAGACAAAACGTTCAAAAATAGGTAAAACAGAAGCAAATTTACAGCCTCCATTTGATAGACACAAGTATAATACGTCTATAGTAACATTGGAATTGTATTAGGGTGAGAGTATGTACGTATGAATCCAGATTAAGCGTGTAAGGGTCACCTGTGTTCTCAATGAAGCAGGGTTCTTAGGGACACGGTCCCTAAGCGGGGAGTGGGGCGTCCCCACCTATCCCCTTTTTCCGGGGTGGGGAGGGGGAGAGGGGAATTTTCGAACAGCCCTGCAAACAACACATCAGACCTCTACAGAAAGTAGGTCGGGTAATGGGCATAGAGATGGAAGACCTACCTGCTCAGATGAGCTTAACAGCGCTTGCAGACCGCTGTATGCGCGAAATCGAAAAATATCGAAAAAAAGAACCATACAACGACCAATATTGCTTAGAGATTTTCCATCGCGCCATGGTCAAACACGATCCTGGCGCCTGGGAACTCCTACAAAAACGCTTCAGTCCAACCGTAAGAGCGTGGATGCGCAATCATCCACAAAGAGATGTAGCGTGTCGACATCAACCGGAAGAAGATTATGTAGCTGAAACGTTTGTCCGTGTCTGGCAGGCTTCTACAAGAAATACCCTGGAGTTTGACTCCATGGCAGCAGCACTGCGCTACCTGAAGTTATGTCTTCAAGGAGCCGTCATTGACAACCTGCGAGCGTATTCGCGGCCGAAGGAGATGCCGCTGCCCGATCCCGGCTCCGACACATACCACGCAGAAGAGCCAGCAACCGAAGACGACTACGAAAGTAACGACCTGTGGGAAACAATCAAGAGCCTGCTTCCAAACGAGCGCGAACGTCGGCTGGCCTACCTACTATATATCAATAATCTCAAAGCCAGGGAAATAGTACACTACCGTCTAGATGAATTTAGTGACATACAAGAAGTTTATCGCCTCACCCGTAACATCGTCGAACGCCTCACTCGCAATCGTGATCAAATTCGCTGGCGCCTGGGAGATGGCGAACCATAAAACTCATATGCAAAAAAAAGTAACTGCCACGTCTATACTGAAGGCAGGGTTCTTAGGGACGCAGTCCCTAAGCGGGGTGTGGGGCCGCGCATCCGGGGGATGCAATAGCGGGCTCCCACCTATCCCCTTTTCTTTGAGGAGGGGTGGGAATGAAAACCGGGAACTTGCTAAATTAAAAAACAAAATGCGATAATAACTTTGTATGATGATCCAGAAGGAGAGGAATAGTGACGATGGATTGTTTAAACTCAAAAGCCCCCACAGACGAGGAGCTAATAAGCTTTGCTCTCGACGACGAAGCATTGCCCGCAGAAGCCAACAACCATCTTCAGCAGTGTGAAACCTGCCAGAAACGACTTGCCAGCTACAAACAAGTCAACACATACCTGCTATCCCACCTCTATCGCAGCCAGTGCCCGTCCGGCGAAGAATTGAGCCTCTATTGTGCCGATTTGTTACCAGCTGAAGAATGCGTCAGAATAGCAAACCACATCCTGGACTGTCCGCTATGTACCAATGAAGTTACGGAAACCCGCAAATTTTTGCGTACCCTAGACGTCGAACTTCCTGTCTCCTCCTTTTCTCCGCGTGCTCTTTTACGTCCCATTTTTGCCACTCGTGTCATGCGTACGCAGCCGCAATTCGCAATGCGTGGCGGTAATGCCTCCGAAACGCCCTGGCCGCTTCAGTACAAAGCAGAATCCGTCAATCTCTCACTTCATCTTTCGCTCACAAGCAAAGGCGAAAGCATGCTGCTCGGCATTATTACCAGCATCGATCCCACAGAGAATGTGGATATCTTTGAAGGAGTACTAGCCGAACTCTACCCTGCCCCCGGACCAATAGCTGCTAATGGTGACAAACCAACTGCACCCCCGATCCTACATACAGAGGTAGACGACCTCGGCCACCTCGTCTTCAAACCCGTGCCCACTGGCCAATATGTCATGGTTATCTATTTACCTAAGAGCGAACTCGTCATCGAGGATATTACTATCGAGTAGGTTTAATATCCTTTTATTTACATAAGCTGACTAATTTTTGGGTCTTTGTAATCACATGTCAGTCACTGGGGGCTAACCACCAAGCATGGACACTGAGCTATTTTTACAAACCCTGCGTGATCTCTCTTTGGAAGAGGGCAAAATCTACATCCAAGAACACATCGAAGAGCTATCGGATCATGCTGCCATCGGCAATTTGCTCGCCGATGAGGCGCTGCGTTTACTTTACATAGACCCCTTTGTTTCTCTCAAACTGTCTGAATTGCTGATTTTCTTTGGTAAGTATGTTCACCATCTATCGACTTACAGTCTAGGCCTCAAAGCTAAAGGTGATGTTTTGCAGCGCATTGGGCATTATCAAGCAGCTTTAGACTGTTTAAATGCTGCCGGAGATGAATTTCTGCGCTTGGAAGATGAGGGAAACTGGGCACGCTCTCGTATTAGTTGGATTATTGCTGCTGCATGGCTAGGCCGTGTTGAAGAGGCCTTGCAACATGCGGCTCGTGCTCGTGAGGTGTTTCTGCGGCAGGGCGAGTATTACTGGGCCTGTATTATCGATCATAATACAGCAGTTATCTATGACCATGTCGGGCGATATCAGGATGCGCTTAAGCTATATGAAAGAATACTTGCTATTTATCCTACCCTGGCTAATCAAGATGAGATCTCCATCAAAAGAGATATTGCAATGGCTGAACTTAATCAAGCAGAAAATCTGGGTTGGCTCGGTAAGTTTGAACAAGCCTATCTTCTTCACCAAAAAGCACAATCGAGCTTTATCTCCCTAGGAGAGACTAGTCTGTTTATTAGCTCGGAAATTACTCTAGCAGACCTCGATTATACTCAAGGCTACTATGGCTCCGCATTACGCCGCTACTATCAAGTTCGTGATAGCTTGACGCAAAGCGGAGTCAATGATCCTCTATTATTAGCCGAACTTTATCTCTGGATGGCTAATTGTTTGGTGAAACTCAATAGAGCGCAGGATGCTTGCCAATTAGTTGGTGAAGCTGTCGAGGTATATCGAAAACTTGGTACATCATTGCAAGTAAGTAATTCATTACGTGAATATGCTACGACTCTAGTAGCCTCAGGTAGATTTAAGGAAGCTCTGGCCTCACTTGAAGAAGCGTCAACACTTTTTAGCCTGAGAGGATTCGACCACTATGCATCTGCTACCAAGCTTCAAGAGGCTGAACTCCTCTTGGAAATGGGATCTAATACGGTGGCGTATGTGCAGGCTCAGCTCATAAAGGAGTATTTTGACGCACAAGGATTGGTTTCACGCTCTCTTCGCGCTAGTTTGGTTATGGCAGGTGCGCTTATAGAAAATGCTCGACAGGCACAGCTCATAAATCAAGAAGAAGTGCAACAGTCTTTGCCTACAGAGGAAGCTGTATTGTTATGTGAGCAGGTAACTCGTATTGCTCGTAAGCACAATCTACAAGAACAAATCTATAAAAGTCAATACCTTCTAGGAAGGCTAGCTACTTACCAGGGAGACTTATCGAAAGCTGCCAAATATTATCGTTCGGCCATTAATCAGATTGAAAAAATTTTGAATAATCTCGTATATGATCTTTCACCGTCATTCTTGCACACTACCTGGGCAGTTTATGAGGATATGATATCGCTGTGTTTAAAGCGAGGACAGGCTGAGCAGGCTTTCAATTATCTCGAACGAGCGCGTTCTATGGCTCTACGTCAATACCTTAACAAATCGAGAAGAACCCCTGATGAAAAAGAAGAGCGAGAAGATAGTCTTTCTCCTGCTGAATTGCAAAAGAATAGTGCTGTTGTTCTACGAACACAATACGAACTTAGGGATTGGCAACAACAATATCATGATTACAGTGCTCTATTAACGGATATTGATACCTCTGTATCTCCCACCCTTGATAGAGAAATTATTCAGTCGGAATTAAAACGATGCGAAGCAATGCTAAGTGAGCTTTTTGAGCGATTGCATCTTTACCAGTTAGATACCTATGTCGCATCACAATATTCCCATTTACAGGAAGGAGTGATCTCAAAGCGTACAGGGACTAGCTCACAGCGTATTGATATCATGCAATTGCGTCAACACCTTACACCCGATCAGCTTCTGCTTGCATATTATTTGTATAGAGATAAGCTAATCATCTTTGCTATTACAGCGGATCGTATGGTTACTTATGAGAATCCAGGTGGTGCGGAGCAACTTGAGTACTTGTTACCTTTACTCCATGCCCATCTCCAACCAAGTGGCTGGCCTGATTCGCAACATCCCCCACAACAGGTTATTGTTCGCGTGTTGAACAAACTCTATAACTTGTTAGTAGCCCCTGTAATTACACTGATGCCTCCTCCTTCAGGTTACCTGACCATCGTCCCGTATGGGTCGCTCCATAAATTACCGTTTCATGCGTTGTATGACGGCTCGCGTTTCTTAATCGAAAACTTCCAGATCAACTATCTCCCAGCAAGCAATATGCTAATCCATCTTAGCAACGGCAAAGGTGAGCATGTACCTAGTTCCACAGATACAAATGTCTCTGTTACATCACCCTTAATACTTGGTTACTCAAGGAATGGACAATTGCAACGTGCGCTAGATGAAGCAAATATGCTGGCATCTATGCTAGATGGGCGTTGCTATCTCGAAGAGGAAGCCACTATTAAACGTTTGTTTGAGCAGGCTCATGGGAGTCCGATCCTCCATCTAGCAACACATGGTCAAAACAGATTGGATGCTCCGAACTTTTCCTATGTACGTCTTGCTGATGGACAACTTAATGCAATTGACGCTTTCAACTTGGACCTCAAGGCATGCGAGTTAGTCACACTGAGTGGCTGTGAAACTGGATTGGCACTGAGTGGAGGTGGTGATGAACAACTGGGGCTGGGTCGAGCATTCCTTGCAGCCGGAGCAACCTCATTGGTGATGAGTCTTTGGTCCGTGGAGGATAAAGCAACCAGTGAGTTGATGCAACTCTTTTATCGGAATCTCCTGAGAGGAGATAGCAAGGGGGAGGCATTACAGGCTGCACAATGCAGTCTCATGCATCAAACGTCGTTAAAATACGCTCATCCGTATTTCTGGGCAGCTTTCCGTCTCGTAGGGGATGTCGGTCCTTTAACATACAGAGGAGCAAAAGAACGCTCTTTTGCATTTGCAACTGAGCCCCTAAATATGTAACACTTCATCGTTTCATAGTCAGAGATTTTGTAATGTCGTTATACGCTCTTTACTCTACAAGTATGTAAAGAGAAGGGCTAGGAGGTAAAAAATGCCCGAGATGCAACAAGACCAAAAGCCGAAAGTAGTATTCTGGGTAGCGAACCAGGTTACCATCACATTTCATTCTAAAGAGCCCATTTCCGCTGATCCCAGACGCATTATCGAGTCTTTGGATCTGGAGAAGTTCAATCGAACTCTCAATACTGTCTTTCAGTTGAATCTGACATCCTTCGCTGAAAACGATATCCCGCGTCTTTCGTCATACCTACATTATCGAGATGAGGATGAGAGGGAAGAACAACTCGAGTCTCTTCTAAATAGAGTCATCAGATCTGTTGTCGAGGAAGGTAGCGAACTATTTGAGAAGGCTAAAGGACTCTTTAAAAAGGAGGGTGAGGTTGCGCATAAAGTTGAAGACAATGAGCACAAAGCTGATAATATTAACAGCCTTACTGGCAAGTATCTGTTCCCCACGCCTGACGGCGAAGGTACACTTGTCGTCACCCTCTTCCATGTCCAATCGACTGCCAGCGGCCAGGCCAGGGGAGACATCTCAATTTCTGGGGTTATACCTATCACGCCTGATATTACTCCTTCAGTCGTTAGCAGTATCAATAACAACGCGCCTATCTTTGGCTTTGATCCTAAGGATCCTAACCGTCCTTTAGCTATGCCCAACTGGCTTAGCGCGAATACGCAGGGTACTGACCTCGTAACACATGGTTGCCCGGTTTATCCAGCTTATCCTCTACCTGATACACAATGTTCCACTTCCCCTGGTCTATGGCCATTCTTGCTTCAGATTCCAAATACATTACCAGATGCATTGCAAGAATTGGAATCAATGACAGGTAATGGTGTGACAGTGTTTGTGTTGGATACATTACCCAGGTTAGGACGAATCCAGGCATCAGCTCAAGGTGTTGGTAATAAAAATTTACTGCTCCTCGATCTTGTCGAGAGTGTTACCTTTAAGCATTATGATCTGCCAGATTACCTTGATCTTCCAAATCCAACACAAGTAGCAACTGGTAAAGATATCAGCGGACGACTGGAAGGTTACGATATGCCGGATCATGGCTTGTTCGTTGCTGGCATTGTACATGATCTTGCCCCCAAAGCGCAGATTGAGTGTATTCGTGTGCTCAATGATAAGGGAGTGGGCGATGGTCAGATGCTGATCAAGGTGTTCCAGGATATTATGAAGCGAATGGCACCACCGAGTAATGGGAAAAGAGCGGGGGATCTCTATCAAAAGCCCATTGTAATTAACATGAGCCTGGTGACAACACCTTACGATAAGGAAATAACCGATAATAGGTTACCTGGTGTTGATCCCCAGTCGGTCCGAGTGACTCTAGAATCGCTTTTGAAGATCATGGCAGCACAAGGGGTTGTCTTTGTTGCTTCTGCAGGTAATGACTCAGATCCTCGCGATACGAGTATGAACATGGAATCTGATCCGGGCGTGGGAGCACATATGGGGCCTCGCTTCCCAGCCTCTTTCGAGGATGTCATTGCGGTTGGAGCCCTTGATAAGGCTGGAAATCCGACGCAATATAGCAACTATCCAGGAGACGATGGGGTTTCGACATATGGTGGGGATATTCCGAGTCCTATAGCAGGGGACCCTAAGTCACCCCCACCTGATTGTTTGACCAGGGCCAATGTTACTGATGCGATAATAGGAGTTTATACCGCCCTGTCCTATCCAGCACTCTCAGCTACAGATTGCGAGCCAGATTACCCGATTCCCAATGCCAATGCCTGGGCCTATTGGTCGGGAACATCATTCGCTACCCCCATTATCAGTGCTGTTGCAGCACGAGCTTTGGAGCTTCAGTTGAGAGGCAAGTTGCAAGGAAGTGTGCGGGATGCGATTAAGTTCACATCTGGAGGACAAAAATCTCACTGGGGGGATAACGCTGATCTGCCTCGGATCGAAGCGAGTCAACCATGTGCACCATTCGAGTCAGAAGATTCACAAGGTCAGGGTAACACAGAAAGTATGTAATGACCCGATACTTCTCAAATATAGAAATAAAACAGGGCGGCTCAGTAAGCCGCCTTGCCTCATGGCTTTTTCGTCGAAGCCCTCCTACAATCCTATCTATTTACAAGGTGCGCCGGCGTCCATAGCCACCCGAAACTGCATGCAGGATTGCAATCAGGATACATGCGCCAATGAAGGCGATGATGATCGTTCCGATCAATACTCCTGCGCCTATACCAACCAGGCTTGCCAGGAAACCACCAATAATACTGTTTCAGAGTGAAAATGATATGTTACAACGTCGTTTGATGCCCCAACA
>Ga0070706_100003416_pt1 | contig 15663 bp, 13 predicted proteins | sample KBSK5501metaG_FD_65476 | JGI IMG/M metagenome (GOLD analysis project Ga0070706, IMG submission 65476) | Corn, switchgrass and miscanthus rhizosphere microbial communities from Kellogg Biological Station, Michigan, USA - KBS K5-50-1 metaG | ecosystem: Host-associated > Plants > Roots >...
CACCTGGAAGGACCTCACGGACAGCGTCAACTTCATGGCCAGCAACCTCACCAGCCAGGTCCGCAATATCGCCGAGGTCACGACGGCCGTCGCCCGCGGCGACCTCTCCAAGAAGATCACCGTCGACGTCAAGGGCGAGATCCTCGAGCTCAAGAACACCGTCAATACCATGGTGGATCAGCTCAGCTCCTTCGCCGCCGAGGTCACGCGCGTGGCGCGCGAGGTCGGCACCGAGGGCAAGCTCGGCGGCCAGGCGCAGGTCGAGGGCGTGTCCGGCACCTGGCGCGGCCTCACCGAGAACGTCAACTTCATGGCCGCCAACCTCACGAGCCAGGTGCGCGGCATCGCGAAGGTCGTGACCGCGGTCGCCAACGGCGACCTCCGGCGGAAGCTCACCGTGGACGCCAAGGGCGAGATCGCGGAGCTCGCGAATACCATCAACAGCATGATCGATACGCTCGCCACGTTCGCGGACCAGGTCACGACGGTGGCCCGCGAGGTCGGCGTCGACGGCAAGCTCGGCGGCCAGGCGCGGGTGCCGGGCGCCGCCGGGACGTGGAAGGACCTCACCGACAACGTGAACCAGCTCGCCGCGAACCTCACGACCCAGGTGCGCGCGATCGCCGAGGTGGCCACCGCGGTCACCAAGGGCGACCTCACGCAGTCGATCAAGGTCGAGGCGCAGGGAGAGGTGGCGGCCCTCAAGGACAATATCAACGAGATGATCGGCAACCTCAAGGACACGACGCTCAAGAACAGCGAGCAGGACTGGCTGAAGACCAACCTCGCCAAGTTCAGCCGGATGCTGCAGGGGCAGAAGGATCTGCTCACCGTCGCCCGGCTCATCCTCTCCGAGCTCGCCCCGGTCGTGAACGCGCAGCACGGCGTCTTCTACATCCTCAAGGCCGCCGAGGACCCAGCCAAGCTGGCCCTCCTCGCGAGCTATGCGCACGAGCGGCCCGGAAGCGTCGCCGACGAGTTCTATCTCGGCGAGGGCCTCGTGGGGCAATGCGCCGTCGAGCGGCAGAAGATCATGCTCACCAACGTGCCCCCGGCCTATATCCGGATCTCGTCCGGGCTCGGTCACTCGGCGCCCGTCAACATCCTGGTGCTCCCGATCATCTTCGAAGGCCAAGTCAAGGCGGTGCTGGAGCTGGCCTCCTTCGACCATTTCAATCCGACCCACCACGCCTTCCTCGATCAGCTGATGGAGAGCATCGGCATCGTCATCAATACCATCGAAGCCAACATGCGGACGGAAGGCCTGCTCACGCAGTCCCAGTCGCTCGCCCGAGAGCTCCAGAGCCGGCAGGAAGAGCTCCAGAACACCAACCAGGAGCTCCAGGACAAGGCCCGTCTCCTCGCCCACCAGAACGTCGAGGTCGAGCGCAAGAACCAGGAGGTCGAGCAGGCCCGCAAGGCGCTGGAGGAGAAGGCCGAGCAGCTCGCCCTCACGTCGAAGTACAAGTCCGAGTTCCTGGCCAACATGTCACACGAGCTCCGGACGCCGCTGAACAGCCTTCTCATCCTCTCGGACCAGCTGTCCAAGAACCCGGATGGGAACCTGACGGCCAAGCAGACCGAGTTCGCAAAGACGATCCACTCGTCCGGCACCGACCTCCTCATGCTCATCAACGACATCCTCGATCTCTCGAAGATCGAGTCCGGCACCGTGGCCGTGGACGTGAGCGAGCTCCGCCTCGTCGACCTGCACGGCTACGTCGAGCGCACCTTCGGGCATGTTGCCGAATCCAAGGGCCTCCAGTTCAGCGTCGAGCTCGATCCCGCCCTCCCCAGGGCGATCCTCACCGACTCGAAGCGACTGCAGCAGGTGATCAAGAACCTCTTGTCGAATGCCTTCAAGTTCACCCGCAAGGGCGGCGTCGCGCTGACCATCACGACGGCGCGGGCCGACTCGTCCTACGACCGCGAGCATCTCGGCCGGGCCGACTCGGTCCTCGCGTTTTCCGTGTCGGACACGGGGATCGGCATCCCAACCGACAAGCAGCAGATCATCTTCGAGGCCTTCCAGCAGGCGGACGGCAGCACGAGCCGCAAGTATGGCGGCACCGGCCTCGGCCTCGCGATCAGCCGCGAGATCGCGCGACTGCTGGGCGGCGAGATCCATCTGGCGAGCGCGCCCGGGCGCGGCAGCACGTTCACGCTCTACCTGCCGCAGACCTACTCGCCGCAGAGCCCCGCGCGGCGCGTGCTTCCGACGCCGGCCGCGTCGCCCAGCTGGCCCGCGGTGCAGGCGCCGGAGCCCGTCGAGGACACCGCGGAGCCGCTGCGGCCGGCGGTGAGCGAGATCGAAGATGACCGGGAGGGGATCCAGCCCGGAGATCGAACCCTGCTCATCGTGGAGAACGACCTGGCCTTCGCCAGGCTGCTCGTCGACGTCGCGCACGAGGTCGGCTTCAAGGCGCTGGTCACCGCGTTCGGCGCCACCGCCCTCACGCTCACGCGGCAGTACCAGCCTTCCGCGATCAGCCTTGACATCTCGCTGCCCGATATCGACGGCTGGCGCGTGCTCGAGCGCCTCAAGAACGACTTCGACACCCGGCACATCCCGGTCAAGGTCATCACGACGGGTGAGGACCTCGCGCGCGGCCATATTCTCGGCGCGCTGTCGGTCCTGGGGAAGCCTGTCAAGACCCACGACGGGCTGCTCGACGCGATCGAGGAGCTCAGAGTCTACCTCGACCGGCCGGTCAAGGATCTCTTGCTCGTCCACGAGCCTGGGCTCGCGCGCGATGCCCTCGCCGAGCTCCTCGCCCTGGACGGCGTCGATCTCACCCTGGTGGCCAGCCTGCCCGCGGCCCTCGCCCGACTCCGGGCGATCCGCACCGACTGCATCGTCCTCGGCATCGACATGAACGAAGAGGATCTCGACGCGTTCGCCGACCACATCGTCCGCACGGAGGGCTCGCGCGAGATCCCGCTGATCGTGTACGGCCATTCCCACGTCAGCCAGCGGCTCGAAGCGACCCTGAAGTCCTTCTCCCCCGACGTCACCGTGCGCTTCGTCGCCTCGCCGGAGCGGCTCCTGGACCAGTCCGCGCTCCTCCTCCACTGCCCCGTGAGCGCGATGTCGGAGCGTCAGCGCGAGATCATCGACGGGCTCCACCACAGCAACCGCGCGCTCGCGGGCCGCAAAGCGCTCATCGTCGACGACGACATCCGGAACATCTTCGCCCTCACGGCCATCCTCGAGGGCCACGAGATGAACATCGCGTCGGCCGAAACCGGCCGCGACGCGGTCGACCTCCTCACCGAGCTCGACGACGTCGACGTCGTCCTCATGGACATCATGATGCCCGAAATGGACGGGTTCGAGACGACGCGCGCGATCCGCGCCAATCCTCGGTTCAGCGACTTGCCGATCATCGCGGTCACCGCGAAGGCCATGAAGGGCGACCGCGAGAAGTGCATTGACGCCGGCGCGTCGGACTATCTCTCGAAACCTGTCGATCCCGAAGAGCTGGTCGCGAAACTCCGCGCCTGGCTCCTCCGGTAAAGACCTGGGCATGAGCCAGCCGAAACCTGCCCCGCCGGCTCCCGTCAACATCCTCGTCGTCGACGATCGGCCGGCGCAGCTCAGCGCGATGGAAGCGCTGCTTGCGGATCTCGGCGAGAACGTCGTCTGTGTCTCCTCCGGCGCGGACGCGCTACGACAGCTGCTCGAACGGGAATTCGCCGTGCTCCTGCTCGACGTCAACATGCCCGACATGGACGGGTTCGAGACCGCGACGATCATCCGCCAGCGGTCCAGGCTCCGGCACATCCCCATCATCTTCATCACCGCCGGCAGCGACGACACGCACGCGCTTCAGGGCTACTCGCTTGGCGCCGTCGACTACATCCTGACGCCGGTCATCCCGGAGGTCCTGCGCACGAAGGTCAGAGTGTTCGTCGAGTTGTTCAGGATGACGGAGCAGCTCAAACGACAGGCAGACGAGCGGGTGGCGCTCGCGGAGGAGCGGGCGGCCCGAGCCGCCGCCGAAGCGACGAGCCGTCGGGCGGGCTTTCTCGCCGACGCCGGCAAGAGCATGGCCCGGTCCCTCAACCTCGAGTCCACGCTCACCTCGATCCTGCGCTTGGTCGTCCCCGATCTCGCGGACTTCGCCGTCCTGCGGCTGTCGGTCGCCGGCGCCGAGATGGTCAGAACGCTCCATCGGGACCCGAACGCCGCGTCCGACGCCTCGGCGTCGATTCTGCGGGATGCCATGGATCACGCGGTCCGGTCGCTGGTGACCCAGGTTGTCCCGTCTGCGCTGGGGTCAGAGTGGGGCGGGCGGGGGGTGGCGTGTCCCCTGCTCGCCCGCGGGACGACACTCGGCGTCCTAGCGGTGGCCGTCGAGGACTCGCGGCCGTCCTTTGGACCGTCCGCGGTGATTCTCATCGAAGAGGTCTGTAGCCGAGCCGCCATCGCCATCGACAACTGTCTTCTCTATCGGGAGATCCAGAGCCGCGATGCGCGAAAGGACCAGTACGTCGCCATGCTGGCGCACGAGCTGCGAAATCCCCTCGCCGTCATCAGCTCGGCGCTCGGCATCCTCGAGCAGGTGGGCGATCGGCAGGATCCCGCCGAGCGCGCGCGCGAGGCGATCGGGCGGCAGCTGCAGAACCTCACCCAGCTCATCGACGATCTGGTGGACGTCGCCCGGATCACCACCGGGAAGATCACGCTCTCCCGGTCGTCCGTGAATCTCGCCGAGAGCGCCGAGCGCTGTCTGCGGGCGTTCAACGCCGCCGGGAGAAACCGCGAGCACGGCGTCCGCATCCAGTGCCGCGACACCTGGATCGACGCGGACCCGGTGCGACTCGACCAGATTCTGACGAATCTGATGGACAACGCCCTGAAATACACGCCCGAAGGCGGACGCATCGACATCCGGGTCGAGCCCCTGGGCGACGATGGCATCTTCGAGATCTCGGACACCGGGGTGGGCATGCCGCCGGACGTCCTCGCTCACGCCTTTGACCTCTTCTTCCAGGCCGACCGGCCATCGGATCGGGCGGAGGGTGGCCTCGGGATCGGCCTCACGCTCGTTCGACATCTCGTCGAGCTCCACAGCGGCACCATCGAGGTCGCGAGCAGCGGCGCGGGAAAGGGGAGCCGGTTCACGGTTCGGTTTCCTCGAACCGCCGCCCCCGCGGCCGCCGACGAACCGCGAGTGCCCCTCCCCAATCACGCGACCCATCCGTGCCGAATCCTCATCGTGGAAGACAATGAAGACGCGCGCGAGACACTGAAGATATTCCTCGCGCTCGCGGGTCATGACATCCACTGCGCGGGTGACGGCGCGACAGGAGTGGAGCTCGCAGAGGCAACCGATCCCGACCTCATTCTCATCGATGTCGGCCTGCCGGGAATGGATGGCTACGAGGTAGCGCGCCGGCTGCGCGCCGGGCAGAAGCGGAACGCGTTCCTGGTCGCGCTGAGTGGATACGGTCAACTCGAAGATCGCCGAAAGGCTCTCGAAGCCGGATTCGACATGTACATCGTCAAGCCCGCGAATCCCCACCAGCTCTCGACCGTCATTGCGTCGCTTCAGCCGCGTCGACAAGCGGGGGAGTGTCCGAGAGAGCCCTCGATCGAATAGGCGCGCACAAAGCCCCCGGTCGCGATGCCCGGGGGCTTCAGCGTGGCGGCGAGGGTTCGATCAACCAGCTAGCCTGGGTAGCCCCGCGCGTGCATGCAACGAGCGTAGGCCTCCCGATACTCCTGGTTGTTCTTGTGGACTTCGTTGACGCCGTAGAGCGTCCCACCCCCGGCCCCGAGAATGCCGCCGATCGCGGCGCCCTTCCCGGCGCCCTTGCCACCGTCCGCGATGGCGCCGCCCACGGCCCCGACAGCCGCGCCGGCCACCGCCCCGACCGCCGCATCCTTGACGACCCCGATCGTGTTGTCCCGCTGACTGGGCGGCGTTCCTGCGTACCGATTGCATGTCTCGATTGCCGCTCGGGACGGGACCGCGGCAGCAGGAGCCGTGCCGACGGCCGGAGCCACCGTGGGCGTCGCGGTCGTGGCGGTCACCGGCTGGTCAGTTTGGGTCCCGACACGGTTGGCCACCACGAGCCCCGTAACACCCGCGGTGACAACCACGAGGGCCATACCGATCGCGGTCAGCTTCCAGGGATTGTTCCAGCTCTTGTCTAGCATCTCAGCGCTCCTCCAAGGTCCGAGCAGGTGTGGGAAAGACTGCTCATCCGCTCCCACGATTAGGACGGCAAACGAATGTCTGCTCTGGGAGAGCAAAACTCGAGCCACGCCGGGCAGGTCAAGAAAATTAATAATGTGCGAGGGCTAGGCGACGCCAGCCGGGAAGAAAACTCTGGCATCGCCAGAAAGACTTTCCTGTCTGGGGGCTTCGTTCCACAAGCCGGCGGGCTTCGCCGATGCTCGGTGGAATGCGCACTTCGTGGAGAGGCTGAATTACCTGTTGTGTCCCTGACCTTTTTCCGGCCCCTGCCCCTGGGCCTGCTCCGGCTCCTGCTTTCGCTCCTGCTTTGGCTCCTGTGGGGCCGCCTTGCCTTGCGGCCCCTTTTCCTGGACTTGCGGCTTCGGCGTCGGCTGCTCACGCTGGGCCGCCCCTTGCGGCGGCTGCCGCTTCTGACCTTGGACCTCCGGGCCCCCCTGCTGAGGAGGAGGCGGCGCGACTGGCGCTGACTTCTGAACGCCCTCGCCTCCCCCTTGCGGTGACTGCGAGCGCGGAACGGATGGAGCGCCCTGCTGGGGCGGCGGTGGCGGGGTCGGACGCTGGATAGCCTGTTGTTTGGGGCTTCTCTGCTGAGGTTCTCCCTGCTGCTGGCCACGCTGAGAAGGTGCGGGCGATCCTTGCAATCCATGCTGCTGATAGTGCTCCCGCGCTACGGAGTCTTGCGGCTGGTAATGGTATTTCTGGCTGTGAAGCGCCTGCTGCTGCTCCGCTCGGGGATACCGATCCCCTGAATACTGCCGCTGGTAGACGGGCAGCGGGGCGGGCGCTGGAGCAGAGCCGCGGCTCCACTTGTCCCATCCGCTTCGACGCTGCTCCCAATCATGCCCCCAGTGCTCCCCCCAGCGTGGCGGCGCATCTGCCCGCCACGCGCGAAAGTACACAGGCGGATGCCGGTAGTAGCGCACGGGGACTCGCAGGATGTACACCGGCACAACCTCCGGCGCCACAACCGTCCAGGGCCCGTTGTACCAGTAGCCCGCGTACCAGTAATCGCCCTGGTAGACCCAGTACAAGCCATCGTAGAAGAAGAAGTTCACATCGAGCCGCGGAGCATAGTAGACGGGGTAGCCAGGCACCACGACGAGCTCCGGGAACACCGGGAGGTTGATCCCGATGTTGACGCTGGGAAGGCCGATGCCGATGCTCACCTGAGCAACGGCCGAAGTCACCGAACACAAGAGCACCAGCAGCACAATGAGCCCGTAGCGCATATTCAATCCTCCAGTACCGTTGATGCTCGGTCGGTCCTTCATTAAGGAGGGGAGCATTGGGCGTGCCAGCGGGCGAGAATATCTCGCAACTACTGAAAACTGCGGACCTTGACGGTGGCTGGCCAGTGCAGAGGTGCGAGAATGGACGGTACTATGTGCCGGCTCAGCGGTAGAAACTACACGCTCTCCCGGCCTGGTCAACGCACGATCAAGCCCTGAGGCGCCTTCCCCGCCGTGATCTGGCTCGCCAGCACCGGCTTCTCCACATCGATCACCGCCACCGCATCCGCCCCCGTCACCGCGATGAAGGCTGTTTTGCCGTCCTTGCTGAACCCAATGTTCGAGCCGCCCGGGCCGATAGTCAGCCGCTTCACCTCTTTGAACGTCCTGGCATCGAAGATCTGGGCAAAGGTGTCGTGGCCGTTGGTGACGATCGAATACCGCCGGTCAGGTGTCCAGGCGTTCGTCACCGGGTACTTCCCCGTCGGCTCGGTCGAGAGCACCGAGAGATCGTCGGCGTTGAGGACCACGTTCGTGTTCGTGTCGGCCGTCTGCACCCACACCTCCTTCCCATCGGGAGAGACACGCAGCATGTGCGGCTTGCTCTTGGCAGGGAACGAGACGGTCTTGAGGAGTTTTCGGCTGGTCATGTCGATCTTCGAGACCGTGTCCGACTCGCGCTCTGGGGTGTAGCCGAACCGACCGTCCGGCGTCAGGTGGAGGTCTCAAGGAAAGGCGCCGGTCTTGAGCGTGGCCTCCACCTGGCCGCCCTCGAGGTCGAGAAACGCGATGAGGTTGTCGCCCGCCACATTGACCGCCGCCTTCTTCTTGTTGGGCAGCACCACCAGACTGTGGCCGGGACCCGTGCCGAGCCCGGCGATCGTTTTGGTAACGGCCACCTGCTTCGGATCGATCGCGATGGCCTGCACTTGGTTGTTGGGGAAGTCGTAGGTCCAGATCCGCGCTCCGTCCCAATACGTCTGCTCGTTGGATAGCCAGCGCACCGACGCGCCGAGGGGCCGGGTCTCGCGCACCTGACGGCTGGCGACGTCGATCAGCGTGACGTCCTTCGAGCCGACATTGAAGACGTAGGCCGTTTCTCTCGCTGCCTGGTTCTCCGCCGACTGGGACACCGCGACGGAAGGATGTGATGCCGGGCGGGATGAATCGCAGGCGGAAGCGAGCAGCCCGAGCGCGGCGCTCGTCGCGCCCTTCAGGAGCGTTCGGCGGTCAAGGCTAGAGGAGAGGAGCCAATCGGTCCCCCCGACAAACACGCCCTTGACCTCGCCCCGCGAGGCGCAGTCTGCCGGCCCTCAATGCGAAGGCGGCGCGGCCTGCTGTAGCGGGTTGATGATCGCTTTCGGCACCGTGTCCACTCCTCAGTGGCGCCAGCAGCCTACACCTGGCCGGACAGGTCGACAACCACAATCCTACCCGGGCGGGATCATCTGCGAGAGACGATCACGAACCCTTATTTTTGGGCCCCAGTCGGTTTAACATCCGCGAGTATGAGGCTCGCTCCCACGCGGCGCCCGGCCGTCCTGGCGCTGCTCCTCGGGTTCGGCGCCGCTCTCAGCGTACCCGGCCTCGCCGCGGCCGACGCGACCGAAGAGCTGCTCGCGCGCGTGAGGTCAGCGACCGCCCGCTACCTCGACATCGCCCGGGCCCGCGAGGACGGTTTTGTTCAGATCACCGGGATGGAGCGGAACCACGGCTACCACTTCCTCAACGTGAATGCCTCGCTGCTGACCAGCGCCGCCCGTCTGTGGTCTACCGAGCTCGATCTCAGCCGGCCGCCGATGCTCCTCTATGTCGAGCGGAATGGCGCCTGGCAGCTCGCCGGCGTGGAGTACGCGTTGCCGGTGGTCCCGGAGCACAATCCCTTCCCCGGCGCCCGCTGGCACCAGCACGAGGCCGCATGCCACTACCGCGACTACCAGGAGCTGCCCGGCCCGAGCCCGAGCAAGTGCCCCGCCCGGCATCCGCAGAACGGCGCTCAGTTCGTCCTGTGGCACCCGCGGCTTGCCGTCGTTCATGTCTGGGCCTGGTATCCGAATCCCCTCGGGCCCTTCGCTGAGGAAAATCCTTACCTCGCCCCGTACGGAGGGTCCGCCCCGGCCCCGGCCGGGCACCGGCACGCGCGCAGCGGCACCGAGGCGGCGTATTCCGAGTTCAGCCATCGCGCCTCAGGCGCCTTCCTCCTCCTCCTGGCCGCAGTCATCGCTTGGGAGGCGCGCCGACCCCGGCCATTCCCGTGGTCCGCGCTATCCTCATTCCTCTGGATCGCCTTCGGCGTGTACCTCTTCGTCCGCAGCGACCCCGAGGCATGGCCCTGGGGACCGAAGGGCTTTCTCGAGATTTTCGGAGACTACGAGGTCCTCCAACACAAGATCCTGATCACCATGCCCATCGTCATCGGCATCGTCGAGGGACTTCGGAAGGCCCAGTGGCTACGCCATCGTGCGTGGGGTTATCTCTTCCCGGCGCTCACCTTCGTGGGAGCGAGCTTCCTCCTGATTCACTTCCACGAGGGGCGACTCTTCCACGTCGACGCCATCTACCTGCAGCACGCCGCCATGGGCCTCGCGGTGCTGGGGATCGGGATCACGCTGCTGGTCGCGCGGCGCGTCCAACGCGGCCGAAACATCCTCCAGTACGCCTGGACGGCTGGCATCGTCCTGCTCGCCCTGTTCCTGCTCTTATATTCCGAGTCGTGACGCTCTCTTCCAGAGACAGGCTGAGAAGCTGCTTCGTAGCCTAGCGCCAAACGAGAGCGCCCTGGGAACCTTCCCTTCACTTCGGAATGCGAATGACCACAGCCCCGTGAGTACGCAGCCGCTCGTTGACCCACCGGGGATTCCGGGCGCCGCTCTCGCGCCGATCCTGGATCACGCGCACCTTAGGATCTCCCTGAAGGGCGGCGCGCAGGTGCGTGTATAAGTCGGTCTGGCCTTGTGCCACCAAGATGACCCACCGGTATTCGCGCAGGGGTGCCTTCGCCCCGGAAAGGTTTTCCTCGGCCATACCATCAGACTGAGCAAGCCCAAGGCCATGTCCGGATGTGTGCGCAGTCAGCTACTTAGGGTCGACAGGCTTCCCTCGACTCAGACGCGGCCTGTCCTCATCTGACGAAAATTGTTAGGTCGAGCTCCCAAGCGTCTTGCGGATCGGCCCGTCCACATCCGAGGCCATAGCGCTCCTGAGTAGCGAGCTCGCGGCTTGCGTCGGGGCGCGCTGAACTTGGACTCAAATGGAAGGTGGGCACGCCTGCCGGTACCCACGCTGTATTCCAGGCGGAAGGGGGCCGGTTGTCTTGCGATTGCGAGATCGCTGGTCGCCCTGGGCGGTTAGCTGCGCTTGGATTTCGCGAGGTCGAGCAGCACGAGCGACCATCCGATGGTCCGCAGCTGCTCGTCGATGGTGGAGCGGGAGCGCCGGTCGTGGCGGCGGAGGTCAAGCGTTGGTGCTCCCTTGCGCTGGCGCCGCTCGCTCACACGCCGGTCGAGGATCACCTGCACGGTCTCGTGCCCCGCGAAGGCGCGCTTGACCGCCTCGTAGAGCTCCCGCCGGTGCCGCGCGACTACGAGGAGGTGCTTCGCGATGGCCAGCTCCTCTGCCGCCCGCCGGCGGAACGTCCGCCGGGCGCTCCCGCCCCCGCGGTGCGCCCGCGACCCAGACGCGAGCTCGAAGAAGCCCGCGAGCGGGCTCCACGTGCTGCTGCCGCAGGCAGGGCAGGCCGCGTAGCCGAGCTCGAAGCACTCGTCGCAGTCGAGGCAGAGCGCAAGCTTCTGGAGCGGTAAGTGAATGCCGGCAGCCAGCATCCGGGAACGATGGAGCATGTGAACACGCACCTCCGTGCGCTCTACCAAGCAAAAGGCGCTCCACTCGGCCTCCCTACAAAAATCAGATACTTAGACTCCGGTTGAGGCCCGAAAGAGAGCGAAAAATGTCGACTGGCTACCAAAACACGAGACGTCGCCGCGACCGGCACAGTTCCACACACCGCCGCGAGACGATTCTCAACACAGCGCGCCTCCTCAGCGAGGCCCGTCCCTATGGGTCCTGAGCTCTACCTCCTTCAGCCGCATCTCGTCCACCAGATGGTCGTAGGAAGAGATTTGGATGATGCGGTTGAACTGGGCGCGGTAGGTGCTCACGAGACTGATGCCGTCGAGGACGACATCGTATACCGTCCACTGTGCGTCGACCAGGTGGAGCTGGTAGTCAACGGACAGCTCGTTCTTCCGGCTAATCGTGACCTTGGAGCGGACCGTGGCGTACTCACCGTCTATCGTCTCACTGAGGTACAGCATTCGCTGCCCGGAGTAGTTCTCGATCTTGCCGAAGTACGAGTGCTCCAGGATCCCCTTGAAGAGGCGAATGAACTCCTCCCGCTCCCGGGCGGTCCGGTCGGTCCAGTGCCTTCCCAGGCTGCGCCGGGTCATCTCGGGGAAGTCGAAGAGGTTCTCGACAATCCGCTGGATCTCCTGGCGACGCCGCTCGACGGCCGCAGGCCCAGCCAGGGCGGGATCCTGCGCGACCTGCACCACCTGCTCAGCGGCAGCCTGGACCACGTCCGTCGGGCTAGTCGCCGATGCCGGGCTGACCGCAGCGAGGAGAAGAAACGATGTCGCGAGGGCTATCTCCATGATTCGGTCCGTCGGGAAGAATCGTGAGGATTCCATTCTCAGAACCTTACACGCCATGTGCCATGCTGCAGCCCACTCCAATCCTTCGACTCTGCAAGGTCGACATGCTGCCTCGCAGACAAATGGCTCGCCCGAAGCCAGAGAGTGTGAGCCAACTCACGCTACAGCCAACTCGAAACCGCGGCAGGCCTCGTGGACTGAAGTCGGGGAGAGTTGCACCCTCCGGGTGGAATCAGCGATCCCCTAGCAGGAAGCTCCGGGAGCGCCGTCCTCCCAGGCTCCGTCCCGCCGATCGCCACGGTGACGTCTGAGGTCAAGTAGGCGTCCCAGCCACAAATCGCGCAGGCGACGCGCCGTGCGAGCGCGGGATCATCAGCTGGCAGGGCCTCGCAGTAGATTAGGCCGTCGCACTCCGGACAGTGTTCGGGAATTGACGTGACGGCCCGTTGTTCGACGTTGGGGATGCGCAGCGGGAGATCCCGGCGCACTTGACCCAGGCCCAGCTGACCCCGCAGCTGGAAGCACGCTCGGCAGAGCCCCTCGCGGAACAGCTGACGGGTCGGGTGGCAGTCGGCCATCAGACGGACAAGGTGCCGGTAGGGGCTCGGGGATTTCTGGGTGATGCGAGGCATCGGTTTGGCCATCGGCACACCGAGCAGTGTCGGCGCGCCTCCGGGTGGCAGGCGCGGATGATCCGCCTGCGCTGGGGTAGCACATCGTGTACGCGACATGGGACCTCCCACGATCCGGGTTAGCTAGCCTTCCGTCTCTTCTGGCAAGCCCACTTCCAAGCGGTGGTCTAGCTCCTTGACTGGTCTCTTGACCCGCGTGCTGTGGCTGTTTGTGGGTCGCCAGAAGGCCTGCGTCTCTTGTCCCCTCAGGTGTGCATTTGCCGCGCCATCAGGTCGGACCTTGGCAAAGATCCGGTCCTCGGGCCAAGCATGCGAGCCCTTCAACGAGGTCTGCCTGGGGTTCCCGCTCAAGCACCGCCGCGCCTGAGGACCGGGCGGCGCGGGAGCCGGGAGCGAGAGGGAGCGCAGCTAGCGGGCGGTCGTGAGCGGGCGCCTTCCCGGATGTAGGCGGCCAGCGCGACGGCAGCGAGGCGAGCACTTTTCCGGCCCTCGCGAGGAAGCGATCCAGCGCGCGAAGACTCTCGCCCTCCTCCTTCACGATGACCACCAAGCGGTCCATTTCTTCCCTGACCGCGGCCAGGCCGCTGTCGGTTCCGGGGCGGCTCGTGGTGCCTCCGCCGATGCCGGTGCCGCGCTTGACCGCCGGGCCCGCCTCCGGCCCGAAGGGCTCCCAGATCCGGGCGTGCAGGTCCCGCCAACTGTCGATCTCAGCCCGGACCCCGCGGGCGCGCCGCTCGAAGTCGCGGATGATCACCTGCTGGTCCGCGAAGCGGGCTTGGAACTGAGCGAGGTGGGCACGCTGCTGGCGGAGGGAGAGATAGTCGGAGTGGATCGCGAAGAGGGTGGACACGACGAAGATGAGCCCACCCACCGTGAGGCCGAGCAGCCAGCGGGGGAAGGTCAGCCGGAAGACACCGCTGCCGTCGTTCTTGACGACCAGCAGATTGAAGCCTAGGGGACTGGGCATCGTCCCGGTCTGGCTAGCCCTAGCGCTTCAGCGGCACGACCGAGTAATCCCGGGCGATTGGGACCTCGGGGATCTGGTTCGCCTTCGTCATTCCGCGGTATCCCTCGAACAGGACGCCCTCCTCGACGACGGTGACTTGGCCGGCGCGAATATCCGCGTTAATCGCACCCTTCTCTCCCAGGATCAGGGTGTCGTTGGTCGGGATCTCGCCCTTGAACTTCGCGTTCAGCATGACGGTCCCGCTGGCTGACGGGAGCATGCCTGTAAAAGCGAGCAGGAATAGTACCAGGGCTTCATTGCCACAGAGGCAATGGGGGCAAGTACGTGAAAAACCATGAGCTTATCGAAAGTTAGCGTAATCCTTCAGCGATCAAGACCGATACGATAGCGTGACATCTCTGACGCTTTCACCGTCAGCGGGCTGACTTACCGGGTATTTGACGGACGATTTTGGCCCCCGGGGCTCACGTCGCAGCTTCATTCAGAAAGTGGGCGTAGCAGCCACCTGGACCGGGCGAAATCGGTTTGAACATCACGTCAAGGTGCTGCACAATCCGGGCACCTGTGGGAACGGACTCGACGGGGGTTCTTCTTGACCGCCCAGACTGCAACGTCGAATCCTGCTAATGAAAGCCTGCGGCGTCAAGGTCGGCGTGTCCGACCTCACCTGCCGTGAACTCGTACTGGACAGGCAAGTCCGTCCTAATCACCGGCGCCTCGTCGGGCCTCGGCTGGGCGATCGCCGAAGCGCTGGCTCCCTACGATGTCCACTTAGGCCTCCTGTCGCGTCGCGAGGCCGAGATGCGCCGGCTCGCGGACGCGCTGCGCCATACCGGTAGTCGGTTCTGGATCCACAGCTGCGACGTGCGGGCCCGCGCGGCCGTCGATCAGGCCGTCAACGGCTTCGCAGCGGAGGCGGGCAGGCTCGATGTCGTCTGGGTGAATAGTGGGATCGGTGGCGAAACATCCCGTGAGCGATGGAACTGGGATCTTGTCGAGGACATGATCGACACGAATCTCAAGGGCGCCATCTACACGACCGAGGCCTGTCTGCGGGTAATGGCGCGTCAGAGGCGCGGCACGCTGGTCGCGATCTCCTCGGCGGCGGCGATGCGTGGGCTTCCAGCGCGCGGGATCTACAGCGCAACGAAGATCGCGCTCGCCTATTACTTCGAGGCGCTCACCCTCGAATATCCGGAGCTACGGTTCACGACGATCTATCCTGGCTTTGTCGACACGCCGATCAACCGCGGCAACCCCAACCGTGTCTTCCTCCTTACCCCCGAGCGGGCGGCCTCGATTATGCTGCGCGCTGTCGCGCGTGGGCGGCGGGAGGTCATCTACCCCTGGCAGATGAACGTGCTGTTCCGCCTCGCACGCGCTCTGCCGTTTGCCCTCTATCGGCGCCGCGCCAGCCGGACGCAGGTGGGGCGGCCGGCCGCGCCAGGATAAACCTTTAGCTCAGCTCGGCCGCTCGTTGGGTCGTGAGGTTCCGCTGTGGCAACGCACCAGCCCGGTGGGGATTTTCCTATAACACTCTCCTTTTCGCTTCGGCCTTCTCCAGCCAGGAGCGCATGTCCATCTCGCGGTACATCGTCGCGGCAACGGTGAGGTGTGCCCTGGCCTCGTCCGGCCTTCCCGTGCGGCACGCCAGCGTCCCGAGTCCCAGGTGGGAGTGGGCGACAAGGGGCCGCATCGCAAGGGCTTCCGCGAGACCAATCACCTCGCGGTACGCCAACTGCGCTGCTGGGACGTCCGGTTCGTCGGCACTGGCGGCGATGTCCCCGAGAAGCCTGTGGGCGTAGGCTCGCTGGCCGGTCTCGCGCCGCTCCTCCGCGGTCTGCAGGGCGCGGCGGGCCACGTCCTGGGCGGACTCCAGTCGGCCGGCGAGGAGATAGGCCTCTCCGAGCCAAACGAGCCGGAGCGCGTGGTTGGCCACGAGCCGCATCGTGACGGCCTGCTCGACCGTCTGTTCCAGCA
>Ga0070706_100003419_pt1 | contig 15658 bp, 9 predicted proteins | sample KBSK5501metaG_FD_65476 | JGI IMG/M metagenome (GOLD analysis project Ga0070706, IMG submission 65476) | Corn, switchgrass and miscanthus rhizosphere microbial communities from Kellogg Biological Station, Michigan, USA - KBS K5-50-1 metaG | ecosystem: Host-associated > Plants > Roots >...
AGCTCCGTCGTGCAGACGGGAGTGAAGTCCTTCGGGTGCGAGAACAGGATCGCGTACCCGTCGCCGATCCACTGGTGGAAGTCGATCGGGCCTTGCGTGGTCTCGGCCTTGAAATTCGGGGCCTCGTCTCCAATGCGCAGTGACATGACGTCCTCCTTCAATCCCTGAGCCCACGATTCTAGCCCGCCGCCCCCCGGAACCGCCAGAACCGGCCGTGACATAATCCGCGGCCATGCGCGCAGCCCTCCTCCTCGTCCCCACGCTGCTGCTCCCCGCCCGGCTCGTCACCGCCGCGCCCCCGACCCTCGACCAGTCGCTATCGCTCATGAGCGTGCGCGACCCGCAGATCTCGCCCGACGGCCGCTTCGTGGCCTACGAGCGGCAGGAGACCGACTGGAAGGAGAACGCGTACCCCACCCAGATCTTCGTGGTCGAGGCCGCGTCCGCCCGCACCGTCCAGCTCACCCGCGGCAAGAAGGCGAGCAGCAGCCCGCAGTGGTCCCCGGACGGCCGCTGGATCGCGTTCCTGACCGAGCGGGAGGCTGTCGGCGGCCCCGAGGCCGACCCCAAGCCCGACCCGCGGCAGATCTGGCTCATCTCGCCGGCGGGGGGCGAGGCCTGGCCGCTCACCGCCCACGCCGGGAAGATCAATTCGTTCGCGTGGTCGAAGGACGGCCGGTCCATCGCCTTCACCGCGCCCGCTCCGGAAGCGAAGTCCCGGAAGGACCGCCAGGAGAAGTACGGCGATTACGAGGTGGTCGAGAGCGACTACGACCAGAACCAGCTGTGGACGGTCGACCTCTTCCCCGCCGATCGCGAGGGCCGGCCCGCCGCCGCCACGCGCCTCACGTCGGACCCGCGACTCAACGTGACCGCTTTCGACTGGTCGCCGGACTCCGCAACGATCGCGTTCGCCGCGACCGCCAACCCGCTCCTCGCCTTCGGCAGCGAGTCCGACCTCTACCTCGTCCGCCGCGCGCGCCCCGGCGAGGCGAAGCCGATCGTGAGCCTGCCCGGCCCCGACGACTCCCCGGCCTTCTCGCCCGACGGCCGCGAGCTGGCTTTCGAGACTGCGCTCGGCGCGCCGAACCACTACTACGCGAACGGCCACATCGCCACCGTGCGGCTGGAGGACGTGGAGAAGCGGCCGGCCCGCACCGTGGCCGAGGTGGCCGACCGCACCGCTTCGTTCGACGAGGACCCCCACCTCATCGCGTGGGGTCCCGACGGCATCTGGTTCTGGGCCCTTCAGCGCACCGACTCGCACCTGTTCCGCATTCCGCCCGCCGGCGCGATCACACGGGTCTCCGCCCCCGACCGGCTCGCCCTCAGCGGGATCTCCCTCAGCCGGGACTTCAAGACCGCGGCGTTCGTCACCGCCGGCGACCGCCACCTGCCCGAGGTCGCCGTCTCGGGCCTGGCGCACTTCCAGCCGCGCTCGCTGACCGACATGAGCGACCAGGCCGCCGGCTGGACGCTGGGCACGGTGGAGCTCGTGCGGTGGAGGAGCGACGGCGCGGAGATCGAGGGCGTGCTGCACAAGCCCGCGGACTTCCAGGCGGGAAGGAGGTACCCGCTGCTCGTCGTGATCCACGGCGGGCCGACCGGCATCTCGCGCCCCCTGCTGAACCCGGGCAACCGCTACTACCCGGTCGAGGTCTTCCTCGCGAAGGGCGCGCTCGTGCTGGAGCCGAACTACCGCGGCAGCGCCGGCTATGGCGGGGCGTTCCGCGCCCTCAACGTGCGCAACCTCGGCGTCGGCGACATGGCGGACGTGATGAGCGGCGTGGACGCGCTGGTGGCGCGGGGGCTCGCCGATCCGGATCGCCTGGGCGTGATGGGCTGGTCGCAGGGCGGATACATCTCGGCGTTCCTGGCCACGCACACCGACCGCTTCAAGGCGATCTCGGTGGGCGCGGGCATCAGCGACTGGATGACCTACTACGCCAGCACCGATATCACGCCCTTCACCCGCCAGTACCTGAAGGCCACTCCCTGGGACGATCCGGACATCTACGCCCGGACCTCGCCGATCTCCACCATCCGGCAGGCGAAGACGCCGACGCTCATCCAGCATGGCGAGGCGGACAAGCGCGTGCCGATCCCGAACGGCTACGAGCTGTACCGCGGGCTGCGCGACCAGAACGTCCCCGCCCGCATGATCGTGTATTCGGGGTTCGGGCACGGCATCACCAAGCCGAAGTCGAATCGCGCCGTGCTCCAGCACAACCTCGACTGGTTCTCCCACTACGTGTGGGGCGAGCCGATCCCGCCCGAGTCGCCGCTGCGCGGCCGCGGGGAAGGCGAGGACGGCCGGTAGATCGGCCGCTCGAGCTAAGATTGCGCCATGCGGGCCCTCTTCTCCTGGGCGCGCCCCCTGCTGCTGGGCCTGGCCGCGGTCTCGGCCGCGGTCATGATCCTCTACAGCGCCGCCTGGATGTACGGCGTCCGGGTGGAGCCGGGCGCGTACCTGGGAGTCGACGTGGACACGACCGGCGGGGAGGCGGCGCTCGGCCTGCGCGCCGTCGTTGAAGGCAGCCCCGCGCAGAAGGCGGGCCTTCGCGCGGGGGACCGCATCCTGACGCTGAATGGCCGGCCGCTGACGCCGTGGGCACCGCTGCTGGAGCCGATCGGGCAGGGCCGGCCGGGAGACCGGCTGCGAGTGCTCGTCGCGCGGCCGGGAGCGCCGGCGCCTCTCCTGCTCGAAGCGGTTATGGGCGCGCCCCCGCCCACCGCGCTCTCCCCCTCGCGCCGCGTCGCCCAGGAATTCCTGGGCTCCTACCCGATCCTGTTCCTCGCCGTCGCGATTCCGGTCCTGCTCCTGCGCGTCGAGGATCGGAACGCGTGGCTCCTGGCGCTGCTCTTCGCCGGCTTCATCGCCGCCGCCCCGCTGGTCGAGCTGAAGGTGTCCCCTTCCCTCCGCGGCTTCGTGCTCGCGTACATGATCGCCCTCTACGGATGCTGGCCCGGCGCGTTCCTCTATTTCTTCTCCGTCTTCCCGGCGCCCTCGCCGGTCGATCGGCGCGTGCCCTGGCTGAAGACGGCGTGGCTCGCCGCCGGGCTGACGGTGTCGGTTCCGCTGGCCGCGTGGGCGCTCGTGGCGGGAAGCCGCGAGCCGCTCCTCGCGTTTGGCGAGAGCCTCGTGGTGCCGGTGAGGATCCCGCTGTTGCTCTACTACTTCGGCGGCTTCGCGCTGGGCCTCGTGTCGCTCGTCGGCAACGCGACCACCGGACCGCCGGCGGTGAGGCGCAAGAGCCGGGTGATCCTGTGGGGCACGCTGGTCGGTTTCCTGCCCGCGTTCGTCCTGTCCGCGGTGGCCGACTATCTCCATCGGAATCCCTACGACCTTCCATTCTGGGTCTGGGCGCCGTGCGTCCTGAGCCTGCTGCTGATCCCGCTGTCCTTCGCCTACGCGGTCGTGAAGGAGCGGGTCCTGGAGATCCCCGTGCTCCTGCGCCGGAGCGCGCGCTACCTCCTGGTCCAGCGCGGGTTCGTCGGTCTCCTTCTCCTGGCCGGCGCCATGGCCACGCTTTTCTTCGCCCTCTCTTTCGGGCGTCGCCTCGGCCCTGGCGCACAGCCCGCCGGGATCGCCATGGGCGCGGGCTTCGGGACGGCGCTGGTCCTGGCCGGCACGAGCGTGCAGCGAAGGGTGCGGGGCCGCATCGATCGCGCCTTCTTCCGCGGAGCCTACGACGCCCGGCAAATCCTCCAGGACCTGGCCGAGAGGGCCCGCGGCGCCACGAGCCGCGAGGAGCTCGCCGCGCTGCTCGTCCAGTCCGTGACGAGCGCCCTCCTTCCGCGCTCGCTGCACCTGTTCCTGGAATCGCGCACAGGCACGCTCGAGCTCCCGCGCCCGAGCGATCGACCGGCCGGGGCCGGCGAAACGCTGCCGGCCGGGTTGCCGATCCTCGTCGAGCTCGCGCGTCGGGGGCGGCCGTGGGAGCTGCCCCCCGCGCGGTCCGAGGGTGGGGCGCCGCTGGGACCGCTGGCGCCGTTGGCGCCGGATTGCCTGGTTCCGATCCTGGGGCGCGACGCCCGGCTGACGGGCCTGATCGTGCTTGGAACGCGGCTCTCGGAAGACCCGTATTCCGGCGAGGACAAGCAGCTCCTGGCCTCGGTCGCGAGCCAGGCCGCGATCGCGCTCGACAGCATCCGGCTCGCCGAGGACATGGCGAACCGGATCGAGGCCGAGCGGCGCTCCGCCCACGAGATGGATCTGGCGAGGCAGGTGCAGAGCAAGCTGCTGCCCGAGCAGCCACCCTGCCTCGTCACGCTCGAGTGCGCGGCCCGGTGCGTCCAGGCCCGCGCCGTGGGGGGCGACTACTACGACTTCCTCGAGCTGGGGCCCGGGCGGGCGGGCCTGGTGCTGGCCGACATCTCGGGCAAGGGGTTCCCGGCGGCGCTGGTGATGGCCAGCCTGCAAGCCAGCCTGCGGAGCCGCCTGGCCCAGGACATGCTGGACCTCCCGCGCCAGCTCGGCTACGTGAACCAGCTCCTCTACCGCACCAGCGAGTCGAACCGGTTTGCGACGCTGTTCATCGGCCTCTACGACGACGCGAGCCGGCGGCTGGTGTATGCGAACTGCGGCCACAACCCGCCGATCGTCCTGTGCGCGGACGGGGCGGTCAAGAGGCTGGCCTCCACCGCTCCGGTGCTCGGCCTGCTGGAGGACTGGGAATGCACGGCCGCCGAGCTGCGGCTCGAGGTCGGTGAGCTGCTGGCGCTCTTCAGCGACGGGATCACGGAGGCCTTCAGCGACGCCGGCGAGGAGTTCGGCGAGGAGCGCTTGATCGAGATCCTGCGTGCCGGCCGCGCCCTTCCGGGGGCCGCCCTCGTCGACGTCGTGATGGGCCGCGTGGCCGAGTTCAGCGGGAGCGAGCAGGAAGACGACATGACGCTCGTCGTGGCCCGCGGTCTTTAACAGGAATGCGGCGCGCTACGCGCGCCGAACACTCGCGCCGAAGGAGGTCTCCCCACCATTTCAACAAATGGCGATCAGAATATTTTGTAGGCCGTGGCGCGGAAGACGTGGGCGCCCCGGTGGCCGTCGCGGTCGCGCGCCTGGAACCCGTAGCCCCACTCCACCGCGAGCAGCAGGCCCTTGGGCAGCGCGGTCTCCAGGCCGGCCCCCGCCCCCGCGTAGCCCTTCTCGCGGGAGCCGAAGCCGGGATCGCGCACGAAAGCGCCGTCGAGGAAGCCGTCGACCCGAAGCCGCCGCCAGGCGTTCCAGCTCGCGGCCGTGCGCATCACCGCTCCGCGGTCGTATCGCAGCCCCGCGCTCGGATAGCCGCGCAGCCGGTTGTCGAAGCCGTCGAAGGTGAAGCGGCTGAAGCGGTCGAGGTCGCGCCCCGCCATCCACGCCAGCTCCGCGCGGCCCACGACCCGCGGCGAGAGCACGAACGATCGCCCCAGCTCGGCGCCATAACGCTGGAAGCCGATCGCCCCCGCCCGGAACTCGGGGTTGCCCGGGACGCCCCACTCCGGCCAGCGCTGGCGGCGCGCGGCGCCCCACCAGATGGCGGCCGACCACGGACCCTCTTGCGCCTCGAGCGCGACGCGCACGCCGTGGACGGGCGTGCTCGCGGGCGGCGTGAAGGCGGGGTCGGCGAAGCCCGCCCGCCGGTAGCGCGTGTACGCGAGCTCGTAGTCGACGCGCGCGCGCCAGCGCGGGCCCAACGGATGGAGCAGGCCCAGCGCGAAACGGGCCGGGCGCTGGCGCACGTCCTCGTCGTAGACCTCGACGCCGTTCTTGAACGACCGGTCGTTGTACTCGACGAGGGTGCCGAAGCCCGCGCCGTGGAGCTGGAGGCGGGTGCCGCCGAGCGAGGGCACCGCGAAGGCGAGCTGGGCGAACGCGCCGCCGAAGAACACGTTGAGCTGCGCGCCGCTGCGGAGGAAGTCGAAGTCGAGATAGCTGAGGCCGGCGAAGGGCAGCGGATGGTCGATGTTGGGATCCACGAGCACGCCCGCGGCGATCGTGCGCACGCGCTGCGCCTTTCCCGCCGCCACCCTCGTCGGCCGGGGGTCTCCCGGCTTGCCCGGCCGATCGTCCCCCTGGCCGGCGCGCTTCAGATACCGGAAGCCCTGCGGCGTCTCCTGCAGCATCACGGACGTCGAGGCGTGCGCCGCTTCGAGGCGCGCGGCGAAGTCGGCCGGGTTCGGCTCGTGGGTCGTGAGCGTGAGCACGCGATGGATCGGCGTGCGGTGGCCCGCGCCCGCGTAGACCTGGTGCGCCTCGGACCGGCCGAGCAGCCACGCGGGGGTGCCGCCCACGGCCACCGGCACGAACTCGTCCTCCTGCTGCGCGGAGACGATGGCGCCGCGAAGCGCCGTCTGGCTCGCCTCCACGCGCAGCATGTCGAAGCTCGACGCGTCGATCCACGCGCGTCCGCGGAAGAGCGACCGGCCCTCGGCCCGGGGCTCGAACGCCACCACGTAGGCGTCGCGGCCCTGCCGCTTCTCGCGGCCTTCCAGCCGGTAGCGGTAGACCTCGGTGAGCGAGATGGTCAGCGGCGGCTCGCTCACGCGCTCGGGCTCGACGATGGGGAGCCGGGGCACGCCTCCCTTCTCCGTGTCGTAGTCGAGGCCGTTGAGGCGGATCTTCCGCTGCTCCACCTCGGACACGCCCGGGGCCTGGTACACGACCGTCTCGGAGGTGATGGTCATCGGCGCCGCGAGCCCCGGGATCTGGAAGGTGAGGACGGTCGTGCCGGAGGCGATGAGGCTGCGCACCCGCTGGCGTTGACGGGTCGCGGCGGCCTGGTGCCGCGCGATCACCTCCTCGACGCTGAGGCTCCGCTGCCCCGTCACGTCGACCTCCGTGGCGAAGCGGCCCGCGTCGGCTCCGGTCCAGTCGCTGATGCGGAGGATGAACGGCGCGAGCCCGTCCGCCGACGCGAGCGGCGTGCGCTCGACGCGCGCGGAGGCCGGGGTCACGGTGACGGAGCGGATCGGCGCCTGCGGCGTGACGAGCGCCACCGCTTCCAGCGTGCGGGGATGCAGGAACACGGCGCTCGTGCAGGCCGGAGAGCCGGGGGGGGCGCCGGCCTCCGCCTCGCAGGTTACACGTACCTCGGGCAGCGGGCTGAGCCCCGAGGGGAGCAGGTCGCGGAGGCGGGTGATCGCGAGAACGACGCCGGGCTCGCGGGCGGCAGCGAGCACGCGATCTCCCGGCGCCTCTCTCGTGGCCGCCAGCAGCGCCGTGATCGTCGCGGGCCCCGAGTACCGACGCCAGAGCGGGACGCCCAGCGCGCTCGCGCCCGGAGGGGTGGCGCCCTCCACCACCGCCACGTCGAGGTACACGCCGAGGCCACGCGATGCGAGATCGGGGAGCCGGGCCGCCGGGACGTCGCCGAGGGCGATCAGCACGTCCGGGAGCTGCGAGCGAAGCTCGGTGGCCCGCGTCTTCAGGAGGAACGCCTCCGACTCCGGCCCGCCCGGAGCTTCCGCCTCGGCCAGCAGCACCCCCGGGCGCGCCCCGCGTTGCCGTAACCGCCGAAGCAGGTCCGCCGGTGGCGGGCCCGCGCTCCCGGCCCGGATCAGCACGTCCACGCCGGCCAGCTCGCCGTCCATGCCGAGCAGCGCCTCGGCCTCGTCGACCGTCGCCTCCCACGCCACGCACTCGGCGCACGGCGGCGCCGTCGCCTTCCCTCCTTGGGGGAGGGGGTAGGGTGACGGGGCTGCCGCCTCGACCCGAGCTCCGGTAAGGACCGCGAGCAGGAGGGCTCCCGCCCTCGTGATGGCCGCTTTCTCCCCTGACTTGCGCCGGGCGGCGCGGTAATCGCTCCATCGGACCCAGGCCTCGACCCCCGTGAAGCACACCGCCAGCCAGGCGAGGCCGGCGGCGTAGCCGGCCACCACGTCCGTGAAGTAGTGCACGCCGAGATAGATCCGGCTCGCGCCGATGGCGAGCACGGCGAAGGCGCACGCGAGGACGGCCAGGATCCGCAGCACGCGGCGGCGCTCGATCGTGAAGAAGATGACGTAGGCCAGGCTTCCGAAGAAGCACATCGATCCCATCGAGTGGCCGCTCGGGAAGCTGTAGCCGTGCGCCAGGACCATGGGGCTGTCGGGGCGCGCGCGGTGGTAGTAGAGCTTCATGAGGGCGTTCAACAACGCCCCGCCGGCCATGGTGGCGACGAATGCATAGAGGCGGCGATGCGATCTGACCTTCAGGAGCCAGGCGATGACGATCAGCGAGAGCGACACTAGCGCCGGCAGCGTCCCGAACATCGAGATGGTCTGCATGATGACGGTCAAGCGAGGCGAGACCAGCCTCCGCGCGATCATCTGCGCCTGCGCGTCGGCATGGCGGATGTCGTGGGTCGAGAACACCTTGTCCTCGATGCGCTCGAAGACGATGAAGCCGGCCGCGGCGACGAAGAGGCCGATCACCAGGTGCAGCCCCAGGTAGCCCTCCGGCGAGAGCCAGCGGCGGTAGAAGCTGGGCCGCGGGGCGGGCTCGTGCGGAGCGCTCACGGCGTGGGGCACGGCGGGCGATCGGCGATCTCGGCGACCTTCGTCTTGAAGGCGCCGACCCAGCCGTCGAGGTCGCGATTGGCGTCGGGCCCGCGGGGGTACTGCGCGAAGCCGGCGCCGGCGAAGAGGTCGCGGACCTGCGCGTCGCGGAGCTGCGTGATCTCCGACGAGAGGAGCTTCCGGCCTCCCTCCGTCAGGTCAACGTCCGCGAAGGTCGCGCCCCGGTAGGGCAACGACTTCATGCTGACGCGGCACGTGGCGCGATCGGCCCACATCGGGACCTTGCGCCAGGCCTCCAGGTCTACCGCCAGCGGACCGAAGGTCGCGCCCACGTCCTGCAGGTACGCGAAGGGCGAGCGGCAGCCGCCGGCGGGATCCTCGCCGCCGCGAAGGCAGACGAGCCGCTGGTTCGAAGGCTTGTTGTCCCAATCGGCGAGGAACACCGCGATGAGCCGCAGCGCGTCGATCTCGGCGCGGGTGGCGCCGCCGCGGGCAGGGTCGCTGTGATCCAGCTCGTAGAAGCCCCACCCGTCGGCGCCGGGCGAGGCGATCTTCCTGCCCGGAAAGGGCCGCTCCACGGACGCGGGCGCGAAGTCGACGTAGTGGCCCTCGCGGCTGAAGAAGCTGTCGAGCCACGGATAGCGGGGCTGGGGATAGGGCGGGCAGCCATAGCAGCGCACCCGCGCGACCCTGGACATGCGGTCGGCGCCGAAGCCGAGCGCGGACAGCAGGCGGGTGGCCGCGACCTCGGCGAACGCCTCCGGGTTCCGGTGGCCGTACTTGACCTTGATCACCTCGCCGTCGGGCAGCACGCAATGGAACTTCGGCGTCTCGCCGGGGGAGCGCTTCAGCAGGAACTTGCAGACCAGCTCCGCATCCGCCGGGAACGAGCCCTCGCCCGGGGGATTCGCGCGGAAGTCCACCTCCGTCACCGGCAGCGCCGGCTCGCGCCAGACCCGGGCGCGGGCGAAGGCGTCGTTGCGCAGCGCGGCCGCGCGGTGCTCGGGCAGCGGCAGGTCGTCCTTCTCCCTGCGCGGCTTGTAGTGGCCGGGGGGCGGCGATGCCGGGCCACGCTCGCGCGGCGAGCACGCCGAGGTCAGGAGCGCGGCCAGGAACAGCGTGCGCATTGGTAGACCTTACGTTCCTCTCTGGCGGTCACCCGCCGAGATTCCAGCAAGACCCCCTCTCAAACCGTGCGTGCCGATTTCCGGCACACGGCTTACCGGTGGTCTCTCGCGTGATTGCATTACGCCGCCTCCGGGCACTGGATGGTCCCGCGCAGACGGTGCAGCCCGAGGGCGTGAAAGAAGTCGCGCGTCCACTGTTGGGCGTCACCCGGGCGGAGGTTGCGGCCCTTGCGCTTCACCATGAAGCGGTGGAGCCGCCACCACGCATAGGTGTCGATCTGAATGAATTTCTGGGCCGCGTTCCCGGTGCAGAAGTAGTTGCCCCATCCGCGAAGCACCGGGTTGAGATCGGCGATGATGACTCGCACGTCCTTTACCCCGGACCGGTTTCTTCCGGTCAGCTCCTTCACGCGCTGCCTCGCCCGCTTCATGCTGCGATGGGACGGCCAGCGCTGGAGGAAGTAGGCACGCTTGCCTGTCTTCTCCCAGATCGGACCGCTCATCCGCTTCCGCAGGTGACAGCCCGCGTGGAAACGGCGACCCGGCGACCGCTTGGCCGCCACGCACAGCCGGCGTCGGAGTTGTCGCACTTTGTCCGCAGGCGCAGGCCCGCGGGGGTTATTGGGACCGGGCTTGCCGGCCATGCCCTCGCGCTTACCCCCTCCACCGACACGACCACCCCAGGGACCCTTCCCTCCGGTCGCGTTGTTCGTCGCGACCATCGCCGGTACTACGTTCCCCTCGGACTCCCGCTGCACAGCGCTCGCTTTCGCCTTCGGCTTATACGAGTCGCCTTGCCGCGACCACGCAGACGGGTCTCTCCTCTTCCGCTCCAATCCTTGCTCGCGTGCTGCTCCCCCTACCCCGGAGGGACCCGCCGCGCTTCCTGCTCCGGTTCTCTGCGCAGCGGACGTGGCCTTCGCGGTGACATGACCCGCTCGGCTCCCTCGTTGTAAATCTGTCGAGGCTGCAGGATTCACTTCATGTTGCGGCCCGCGAGCTCGCTCCCTCCGTAGAGGCTCTTGACGCCCCGCTCGGGACGCAGAGCTCTCGCCCTGCGCCTGGGGCCTGCTACCCGGCGCTCCGGTGCTTACCGGGGCGGGACTCGCACCCGCTGGATCGGTGCAGCGCGAGAGCGGTTGCCCGCGGCGGCTACTCCCGCCCTCTTGAGGACGCACCATGTTTTGATCTTATCCCGGCCTGCCGTACCCTAACGGCCATGTCGCCCCCGTCGCTGGCCTACCTGGCGGGCGGACGGCTCCACGTGAAGCTCGGCGAGGCGCCCGTGCACGCCTTCGACAGCGCCTTCGGACAGCAGATGCGCGACCGGCACGTGGAGATCCAGCAGAAGCACAGTTGGAAGGCGGAAGGGCGCGGGGCGCGCTTCATGTCGGGGCTGCTGTGGGGGATGCCCGGGCGCGATCAGGCGGCGATGCGGGTCGCCATCACCAGCCTCACGCGAGGAGCCCGTGCCGGGGAGCTGCTCTACGCCCTCGATACGGAGGGACGCAGCGCGGTGTGCCTGTTCATGGCCGCGGACGCGTCGGAGCGGCGGCTGCTTCACGGCTCGACCCTGAGGATCCGCGACGTGCGCGCGGCGCTCGGGCGGGAGCAGATCGCCTGCTCCGTCGTGCATCCCGACGGCACGGCCAGCATCGCGGTGATGGGCCTCGACGCCACCGAGCTGCGCGAGGTCACCGAGGGCGATGCGCAGGACCGCTTCCCGGCGTGGGCGCCGGGGCCGGGCGCACGGCTCGTGTATCAGTCGGCGAGCGTCGGCCGCGACGGCGCCGGCCAGGCGGCCGCCCTCGGTCCTTCGGAGGTGCACCTTCTCGACCTTGAAAGCGGCGCGCTCGAGACGCTGGCCAGCGAGCACGGCCGCGATCTGCTCTGCCCCCAGCTCGACGCGCAAGGCACCCTCTTCTGCATCCGCCGCCCGCACCGGCGTCGCGAGCGGTCCTTCCTGGGCGCCCTGCTGGACGTCGTGCTGATCCCCGCCCGGCTGCTGTTCGCCGTCTTCCAGTACCTCAACTTCTTCAGCGCGCGGTACACGGGCAAGCCACTGACCACCGCGGGCGCGCGGCAGAAGAGCGCCGACGCCCGGCAGATGATGGTGTGGTCGAACCTGATGGAGGCGGAGCAGTCGGGCGCAAGCGACGAGCCGCCGCCGGCCGTCCCCAAGAGCTGGCAGCTCGTGCGGATCCGGCCCGGGCAGCCGGCGGAGACGATCGCCGAGGGTGTCGTCGCTTTCGATCTCGCCGACGACGGGTCGGTCCTCTATTCGACCGGCACCGCCGTCCACCACCTCGGCTCCGACGGCCGGCATGAGCGGCTGCTCGCCGGAGAGCGCATGGAGGCGCTCGTCGCGCTCTCGTGATCGCGGCAGGAAGACAGCCGGCTCAGGGACCCTTGATGGCCCGGATCGCATCCTCCGCTGCGGCGCGGGTGGAGTCGTAGCGAGCGGCTTCCGTCAGGGCCGGCAGCGCCGAGCGGGCCGGCGGCCCGATCTTGGCCAGGGCCTTGGCGGCCCAGAGGCGTACGTTCCCGTCGCGGTCCCGCACGGCCCGGGCGAGGGCCGGCACCGCCGCCGCGGCATCACGGCCCACGCTCTCGAGCGCCATCACGACGCCGAGACGCACACCGTCGTCGGTGTCGGCGAGGGCCTCGGCCAGCGTCGGCACGGCGTTGCGCGCCTTGGGTCCGAGGCCCCACAGGGCCGAGGCCGCCGCGTTGCGCACCCGCGCCTCGGGGTCCTTCAGGGCATCGATGAGGGCGGGCACGGCCGGCTCCCCCATCTCGACGAGCTGGCGCACTGCGCGATCGACCGCCGCCGCGTCGGGGCTGCGCAGGTCCTCGATCAGCTCGGCCGCGCGCCGCTCGGGATTTCGCGAGCAGCCGGCGGCCAGGGGAAGAGAGACGAGTACGGCCGCGAGCCGGAGGGGGGCGCGCACGGGGGCAAGTCTACGCCCCAGGTGGGGTTGGCCGGACGTGTTCCCCGTCACTTCACGCGGAAGCGCCAGTCTTCAGGGGTGCTTGGCGGCCCGCTCGACGTCGGCCTTGAAGTCCTCGAAGAGGGTCGGCGAGGAGCGAGAGAGGCCGCCCGGCCGCTGCTCACGCCAGAGCAGGGCTGAACCCTCGTAGACCGACAGCATGTCATCCCCCGAGGAACCTTCGACGCGATACGCAGAACCCGTCGTCGCGCCGGATCCCGTCGCCGCGCCCGATCCTTGAGGGCGCCCGCCGATGCGGACGCTCGCTTCAGCGGATGCGCGCCGGCCGGTCCGAACCGCGATGAGCAGCTCGGCCTGGGCGGGACTGATCGTGAGCACGTACCGGCCCCACTTCTCGAGCTGGCTCCGGACGGCGTTGAGGGCCTCGCGGTCCTCGGGGAGCACGCGACCCGGTTTGGAGACGGCCTCCGACTCGCTCAGGAGACCGTCGCCGAGGTCGTAGGCGAGCGCAACGTATCGCGCTTGCGCCAATCGGGCCGGGACCTTGGCCGGACCGGCGAAGACGGCCGGAGCGACGAGTAGCGGAACCATCATCACGGGGGTGTGGAAGCGGGAAGGTCGGAGCATCGGATCCTCCTTTGTCAGCAGGTCCGCAGGGATATGTTACTCGGGATACGGGCACGGGCACGGGGCACGTGCACGGGAAAGGCAGTTCATCATCGACGGTCCGTCAGTACGGCAGCGGGCCGTGCACGTGCCGTCCGCCGCCGGCGACAGCGCGCCTCAGGCTACGAGTTCGTCGGTCGAGGTCCGGCCCGGCGCGCCTTCGTCGGGGTCGATCTGAGTGGGATCCGGCGCGTACAGGACGTACGGGCCGTCCCGATCGATCTCGACGAGGCCGAGAAGACGCACGGTGAAGACATGCAGGTGGGGCGAGGCCCGCGACGTGTCGATGACCACGTATCCCAGCTTGGTGCGCTTCAGGAAGCGCGCCCGCTGCGCGAACGCGAGGCGCCGCTGGTGGGGCGTCAGCTTCTCCCCCGCGCTCAGCGCGAAGAGCGCGTCGAGGACCGGGTAGCGCCGCGAGTCGAGGACGAAGCGCTGCGGAACGCGCGAGAGATAGCCACCCACGACCCGCTTGCCGTGCAGCGTCTGGTGGAACTGCGCCGCCGCGCTGTAGTTGCCGACCGACCACGTGCCGTCGCGAAGCCCGGTGGGCAGCTCCAGGACGCGCACGTCACGGGGGTCGCGGGCGATCCTCTCGAAGATCCGCGGTATCTCGGCCGAGTACAGCGGCCGCGGGATCGGCGCCAGCTCGAAGAGGAGGAGACCGCCGATGCCGGCGGCGACCAGCCCCGGCCGCGAGTGGCGACGCAGGAGCTCGGCCACGGCGAGGGCGAAGAGCGCCGAGAGCAGCATCATCACCACCACCGCGAAGCGCGCGGGCGAGCGCACGAAGCCGATGACGGGCACGTAGCGCAGCAGAGCCCACGGCGTGGGGATGCGCGTGTTCACTCCCCCGATCCAGACGAACGGCCCGAGGGCGAGCAGCGCGAAGAACAGCGCCAGGAGCGTCCACCGCCGCGGCAGCCGGCGGCGCGGCCAGAACGCCGCGGCGATCACGAGCGGCGCGACGAGCGTGAGCGCCGCCGCGTTCTCCTCGAAGCCGTCGGCGCGCTCCCGCCGCAGCCAGTCGTGGCTCGGCCCCCCGAACAGGCGGTGGTTGGGATTGGGCATGAAGAAGGCCAGCGCATCGACGCCCTTGGGGCTGCTGCGCCAGTGGATGCGGGGCGGAGCGTAATCGCGCTCCGCCACCCGCGTCGCGATCGCCTGGAGGTACACCATCAGCCCGACTCCGGCGGCCACGACCCCCACCGCCCCGATCCATGCCCAGGCGCGGAAGGGCACGTTCGTGTCGAGCTTCAGCCGGAGCGAACGGCCGAGGGCGAACCGGACGCCCAGGATCACGACGATGAACAGCACCGGAGTGTTCACGGAGCGCAGCCCGATCCGAGCGCCAAACGCCCCCACGGTCGTGCCGCCGGTGAAGCCGATCCAGACCACCAGCGCCGCGAACAGGATGGCGACGCCGTCCAGCACCCGCAGCAACCCCCCGTGCACTCGCGGGCGGCCGTCGCGGGTGGCGCGCACGCTCGCGGTTCCGAGATACGCTCCGGCGATCAGCACGCAGAAGACCGCGTAGTACGGATCGCAGTAGAGCGCCCAGGCCAGCGTGAGGCCGAGGCCGAGGCCGCATCGCAAGCGCGGGCCCTCCTCGGCTTTGAGCAGCAGGAGGAGGAAGACGGGGAGCGGCGCCGCGGCGACCAGGCTGAAGTGCGCGGTGCCGCGGGCGGTCAGGAACGGAGAGAAGGCGAAGAGCACGCCCGCCAGGGCGGCGGCGACGACGCTCCCGCTCAGGTGGCGCGCGAGGAGGAACATCGCGTAGGCGTTCATCACGCCGAGGGCGAGATAGAGCACGTTGAAGGTCGCGATGAGCCCGAGGGTCGGCTGCAGCGGCAGCGAGAGCAGGTTCGTGAAGACGGTGTAGTTGTGGAAGGAGAGGTTGGCCCGCCCCACGGGCGCGAAGAGGAGCGACGTATAGAAAGGATCGTGCCCCAGCATCAGCTGATGCCGGAAATGCCAGAGGTTCCAGACGTACACCCCGGTGTCCCCGTGGGGATCGCCGGTGAGGTGGGTGGACAGGTGGAGCGGCAGCGGCCACGACAGGCCGAGGCTGAGCAGGGCATACGCGCAGAGGAGCGCCAGGTGCAGACGCCAGCCAGAGACCCGCGCGCGCTCCATGGGCAGACCCTCCGTGCGGCTGGCACCGGCCCGGTGCTCAGAGGGATGAGGCAGGCCAGACTCAGGGATCGGTGGGCGGACGTTAGCTCTGCGTCGGGCCGGAGTCAAGCCGTTGAACGCGCAGGCACGGATCCTGCTCCGATCAGCACCATCATCGAAGCTCCGGCCGTTGCAGGCACGGAGGTTTGGCAGGATGATCGGAGTCGGGACCCGATGTCCTTGGAGCAATTAGGGTTGTTCACGGCGAGCCCGGGATGGCTGTGGCGCTCGGCGGCGTCTCGCGCGGGGGCGCTGTCCCCC
>Ga0070706_100003420_pt1 | contig 15656 bp, 18 predicted proteins | sample KBSK5501metaG_FD_65476 | JGI IMG/M metagenome (GOLD analysis project Ga0070706, IMG submission 65476) | Corn, switchgrass and miscanthus rhizosphere microbial communities from Kellogg Biological Station, Michigan, USA - KBS K5-50-1 metaG | ecosystem: Host-associated > Plants > Roots >...
GTCAAACTCGGCCAGCCGCATCGCGATCACCGCCCACGCTCGCTCTCGGTGCGCTGGGCGTCCCACGCCCGCTGCCGGGCTGGGAAGAGGGCAGGGACGCCATCGAGGTAGCGGCGTTCGACCTCCAACCGGGCGGCTTCCACCGCATGGAGCTCGCGGACCCGTCCGCCGAGGAGGTCCCGGACGCGGGCGATCGGCAAGGTCGCCCGCTCCGAATGCCGGTCGTCCGCCTAGATCGCGAGAGCGAGGTACGCGCTGAGGGCCGCCTGGATCAACACCTCCCGATCGAGGAACTCCTGGGCGAGGATGTACGAGCTGGACCCGGAAGACGGTCTCGACGATCGCCTTGCGGATCGCCGCTTGGGTTCCTCACGGGGGAGGCCGCGAGTCTGCTGCCGAGCGCTCGTCTCGGCCTCGTGGGCCAGGCGGTCCAGCGGGAACGTCGGCGGGTCCTCCTCGACGAGCGATCGGGTATAGGTCGTGACGTCGTCGTAGGTATGAGCCTCGGCCAGCCAGCGGAGCACGAGCGCGGTCGGCGACAGGCTCGCTTCGACCTTGTCGAGGCGTCGATCGGCGCTCGTCATGCCGCGTCGTCGGTGAACACGTCGGCAGCTGGATCACGGCCGACTCCAATCGCCTGCTCGAGGGCGACAATCCGATCCTCGAGCTCGCCGACCTTCAGGAGGTTCATCGCTGCGACCGCCGTCGAGATCAGGACCCGCACGCGGGCGACGCCGTTCTCCATGCCCACGCCATCGATCTTGACGATCTCGAGGATCCGCCGGATACCGGCGACCGTGTCGAGGTCGGGCAGGTCGAAGGCGACGGCGATCGTCCCTTCCTTCCGCCGTCGCTGACCGCCGATCCGACGCGCCTCGGCCGCCTCCTCGGCTCGTTCCGGGTCGTGGCTGAAGCAGTACGGCCGGTCGTGGAGCGGCGCCATCCGGCACGGCTGGCCGTCGGCCTTGGCATACGCGCACCGCCGGTTGATTAGCATCGATTACCTCTGCTTATCAAAGGGGGGTCGTCACGATCCGGCCATCGTGTCGGCCGACCTCAGCCATCGACCTTGACCGCCTCTCGCCCGCTGAACGCCTGCCAGCGCTCGATCGCGACCTGGGCGTAGCGGGGATCGAGCTCGATCGCGAAGCAGCGTCGCCCGAGCTGCTCGGCGGCGATCAGGGTGGTCCCGGAGCCCGCGAACGGCTCGTACACGATGTCAGCCGGTCTGGTGCTGTTGCGGAGGCAGTGGGCGACGAGCGCAACCGGCTTCGCCGTCGGGTGGTCGCGGTTGGCGGCGGGCTTCGGGTACGCGAGGACCGAGCTCTCGCCGTTGTCGCCGTACCAGTGGCTGCCGACATGGCGCCCGCGGCCCGGTCGGCCGGAGCCCGGGGTGTAGCCGTAGAGGATCGGCTCGTGGCCGTACTGGTAGTCGGAGTGGCCGAGGACGATCGTGCCCTTCACCCAGACCAGCTCCTGGTGGAGCCGCCAGCCGGCTGCCGCGATCGCCGCCCGGAACGCCGCCGAGCGCGGCCCCGCCGGGGCCGACACGTAGAACGGCGACGACGGCGCGAGTGGGGCCAGACGGAACGCGCCCGCGATCACGTCGTCCGAGGTCTCCGGGTCGTCGTTGCGGATCCGGAGGTGGCGCTCGGTCTTGCCTTCGTACGAGACGCCATACGGGGGATCGGTCCAGAGGCAGTCCGCCAGATTGCCGGAGGTGAGGCGAGCGACGTCGGTGGGGTCGGTACTGTCGCCGCACAGGAGTCGGTGGTCGCCAAGCTCGTAGAGGGAACCGCGGGTGACGAACGGCTCCGCCTGAAGTTCGGGAACGACGTCGGATCGACGAGCCCGGCTCGACCGGCGTCCAACGCATATTCGCGGGCGAGATCATCGAGCACCGCCCGGAGCGCGTCGTCGGCCGGGTCCAGCTCGGCCAGCAACGACGCCAGCGCGCTCGCCTCGGCCGTCGCCATCGCGGCGAGAGGATCGGGCGAGGCCAGGACAAGGCGCTCCTCTTCGTCGCTGAGCTCGACGTACGTCACGGGAACGGTCGGCTCGCGGCGGGCGAGGGCGAGCTCGACCCGGAGATGGCCATCCACGACGTGACCGGTCGTCCGGTTGACGAGGACTTCGGCGACCCAACCAACCTCGCCGAGGGCCCCGGCCAGCGCCCGCTGCTGGTCGCCCGGATGGGTTCGCCAGTTCCGCGGGTTGGGCACGAGGTCGGCCGGCGCGACATCCGCGTGGCCGACGATCCGGTTCTGCCAAGGGGCGCTAGGTGAGGTGCCATCCGACCGGGTCGTCACCATGACCACCGGACTTGCATAGCGCGGCGATCGGAGTGAGGGATGAACGTGCGGCCGCCAGATCGGCGGCTAGAGGCGAAAGGACGATCGAGATGGCAGACCTTCGACGGTGCATTGGATCGGACCGGTTCGGGATCGAGCCGCACGACGCTCCGATCGGTGACTTCCCCACCCAGCCGAGCTAGAAGGACGGTGTCGGCCGGATGTGCAAGCTCCATTGGAACCAGTACACGGCGGGCCTGGCGCGCGATGCCAAAGCTAGAGAAGGCCGCCGCGAAGGGCGGGGATGCTCAAGATGCCGACGTCTCGAGGAACGAGGCTCTCGAGACGCCGATTGAAGCGGCACCGAAGCCCGCGCGACGGGCGAAGAGCCCGACCGTCGTCGCGGCTGCCCAGGGTGACGGCGGCTAGGACATCCGGCTCGGCCTGCTTCCAGGGCCCCGGGCGCAACCCCGGGGCCGTGTCGTGTCTGATCGAGGGAGAGGCGTATATGGCCGATGGAATCGTCGTAGCGGCACCACGCCGGCCCTTGGCGCGCACGGGCGAAGGCGGGACGCCACCGATCGCGGCTTGCGCCGCCCGAACGTCAATGAGAACATCTGTTCGATGGACCGAGGATCGCACCACCCAAGAGACGAGGCGATCCGTGCGGCTATGCGTGATGCGGCAGTCCTCGCTGGGATCCTCGAGGACGAGTTCCAAGCGACGTACCGAGGCTCCGAGCGGTCCGAGTACGTGCGCGTCCTGACCGAGATCGTCGCCGGCTTGGGCGGATCGCTCGAAGCACGAGCGACCGACCTGGCGGCAACGTTCGACGACAGACGGATCAGAATCCGCTTCGTCAGCGGCTAGCGGATGCGGGCCTGCGGACGGCTGCCTCACGCGACGTACCAGGCAAGCGGGTCGTCATCTGACAGCGGGTGGGTGCTTGAGCCCCCTTGGGGGCACACCCGCTGTCTTTCGAAGAAGGGTCGAGCGGGCGACCGAGCACCATCGTTAATCAAAGGCTTCGGCAAGCGCCCCGGCGAAGGCATCCGGCTGGTCGACCATCACCATGTGGCCCGCGTCGGAGAGCTCGACGATCCGAATACCCGCTCCCTCCAGTTCATCGCGATCCAGGAGCACTTGGCCGCGGGTGCCGCGGATGAACGTCCGCGGGATCGGCAGGCGGACGAGGAGTTCGCGCATTATCGGCCGGCTGCCGGCGATCAGTCCGACGGCGCTCCGATGGACGGCGCGTGGGTCGCACTGTCGGAGGGTCGGCGCCCACTCGCGATTGGCGGCGACGAACTCGGCGTAGCCGGCGGAAATCCAGGCAGCCTCGGCCTGGCTCGCGACCTGTTGACTGCCGAGCCCGGTCGATGACGGCGGCAACGGTCGAGGTTCGCCTCGGCGACGACGAGCCGTGCGACGAGGTCGGGCCGACGGGCGGCAAGGACGATCGCGATCGACCCGCCCAGGCTGTGGCCGACGAGCTCGACCCGGCGGAGCCGCTCCGCGTCGAGCACGACCGCGACGGCCGCGGCATGGTCGTCGAGGGTGTAACCGAAGTCGGCCCTGGTCAAGAAGGTGGGAGGGGTGGTCGGATCTGCCCGATCGGGCCTTCCACGGCGCCTGATCGCTTGCGTCTCCGATCGTGGTGCCCGCAGAGCGGGGCCGCTAGGCTGCGGCCGACGACCGGAGGGCGCGCTGAGTCGAGCAACCCGCCCGTGAGAGAAGGGACCCACTGAAAGCGCGGCGGTGGTCGGCCACGCCGTGCTCGCGGCAGCGGCTGCCAGCGCGACTGGTGAGGACACCCCAGAGGGTGCACAACTTCATCCGTAGATCGTCGACGCGGCGGGTGGAGCGGTCTATCCGCTCGCGGTGCTACGCCTCAACGACCATGCGAGTCGATTCCGCGAAGGACCTGGGAGGTCGGCCGACGCGCCACAGGGAGCTGACCGGTAGGCGCCGGATCAACCGTCGTCCTGTCGGGAAAATGGGTGCCTCGGGCAGGCTAGGTCGTCGCTAGTCGACGCCGGAGCAACTACTATCCCGACAATCCCGCAGGGCGTCTCCCGATGCGAGCGCGATGTCCAGGCAGAGGACCCTCGGTCATGACACATGGAACGCCTGGCGGCGAGTCGGCTTCCCCAACCACGGAGAGGCGACTCGTCAGCGTGCTTTTCGCTGACGTCGTCGGGTCGACGGATCTGGCTGATCGGATGGACCCAGAGGACTGGAGCGCAATGATGCGTCGTGTCCTCGCCGTAATGACCGACGCCGCCGAGCGCAATGGCGGAAGCACGGTTCGTGTCATGGGCGATGGGATGCTTGCAGTCTTTGGCGCGCCGGGCGCGCACGAGGACGATGCGGATCGGGCCGTCCGCGCGGGCCTCGACATCGTCGCGGCCGTCGCCCAAGCCGGCCCTTCTCTCCGACGCGACACCGGTGAGCAGTTGCAGGTACGTGTCGGCGTCAATACGGGCATAGCAATCGTCGAGGGACTCGTCGCGGGCGCCCCTCCAAGGGACGTCATGGGCGATACCGTCAATGTGGCGGCTCGGATGCAGACGGCAGCACGCCCGGGCAGCGTCCTCGTGACGGGCGAGACGTGGCGCTATGCGAACCCAGCGTTTGTTGGGATCGGGCTGGGGGGCCTCGACATCAAGGGCAAGACCGAGCCCGTCGAAGCCTGGGAGGTCCAGGGTCGTCGCGACGAGCCAGCGTCGGCACGAGGGTTGGCTGGGCTCGTGAGCCCGCTCGTGGGACGCGACGAGCCGTTACGGCGTGTCGTGGCGTTGCTGAAGGCCGTGCGTGCGGGGCGCGGCCGGGCGGCTTTGATCCTCGGAGAGCCTGGCGTCGGCAAGAGCCGTCTGCTTGCTGAACTACGGACGGCGAACCTTGCAGAGGCAGATGCAGGATTGCGCTGGGCTGAGGCGCGATCCGTGTCCTACGGCGCGGATGTCTCCTTCGGCCTTCTTTCGGACGTCGTCCGTGCCTGCCTAGGGCTGCCAAGAGGGATCTCGCCCAACGGCCTGCTGGAAACCCTGTCAGCTCGGCTCGACCGTCTCGGCGGCGGCCGTCTGACGCAGGAACTTCCGACCCTGGCACATCTGCTCTCGCTACCGATTCCGGATGCCGCTGCTGCCGAACTGTCCACGCTCGGCCCAGAGGCGCTGCGCGAGCGGTACATCGCGGCAGTCGACCTGGTCCTCACGAGCCTTGCCGGTGATCACGCCCTGGCGATCGTTGTCGATGACGTCCACTGGGCCGACGCATCGTCGGTCGACGTGCTCGGTCGATTGCTGCCCCTCGTCAATGAGCTGCCGCTGCTCCTCGTCCTGGCTGGTCGTCCGGACCGAGGGACGGCGGGCTGGCGTCTGGTCGAGGCTGCCCGCGCCACCTTGGGAGATGCACTGTCCGAGATCGCCTTGGCGCCGCTCGACGAGGCCGACAGCCGCTCGCTCGTGGCCAATCTTCTCGAGGTCGAGTCCCTGCCGGCTCGGCTCCGCGACTTCATCGTCGAGCGGGCCGACGGCAATCCGTTCTTCGTCGAGGAGGTCATCCGGATGCTGATCGAGCGCGGGTGGGTCGTCCTGCGCGACGGTCGCTGGGTCGGCTCCGACACGATCGCGGCGGCGGAGGTGCCGCCCACACTGCAGGGCCTGCTCACCGCCAGGATTGATCGCCTCCCACACGAGTCCCGCCGGATCCTCCGCCTCGCCGCGGTCATAGGGCGCGACGTTCCCGTCCGGCTCCTCGAAACGGTCGTCGGCGATGCGAGGGCGGCCGCCAGGGCACTGGGGCAGGCCGAGGCGGCAGGTCTCCTGCGGATCGCGTCGGTCGACCCCGAGCCGGTCTTCCGATTCCGCCACGTCCTCGTCCAGGAGGCCGCCTACGAATCGCTCCTGAAGGCAGACCGGCGCCAGCTCCATCACCAGGTCGGCGAGGCGATGGAAGCCGCGGACCCGGATCGCCTGGAGGAGCTCGCACCGATCCTGGGGCTCCACTTCGAGCGCGCTGGCGACGCCGAGCGGGCGGTCGAATACCTCCATCTGGCCGGCCGTGCCGCGTACCGACGGTTTGCCGTTCGCGAGGCGCGCGATCTGCTCCACCGGGCGGCGGCCCTGCTTGCCGGCATGCCCGAGGACGAGGCGACCGAACGTCGGCGGATCGAAGTGGATCTGGATCGTGCCGCGGCCGGGGTCACCTTCATCCCGTATCACCAGGAACTCGCACGACTGGCCGATACGCAGGCGAGAGCCGAGCGGCTCGGTGACCGCCGCCTCCTCGGGTTCGTTCTCGCGCGCATCGCGCATCTCCGCCATCTGCAGCAAGGCGTCGGCGACGTCGATGCCTTCGACGCCGCGCTGGAAGGGGCGCTCGAGATCGGCCACCAGCTCGACGACCCAGGAATCCTGGGCCGCCCGCTGGCGATCAAGGGCGTCACGCTCGCGGCGCGGGGCCAACGCAAGGAGGCGGTTCGAACTCTTGAGCAGGCCCTCGTGCACCTAGAACCGATTGATACCGCCGATGCTGCGTTCTATGCCGGCCAGCTCGGTGTTATCAACGCCGAGCTTGGTGACTTCGAAGCTGCCCATCGCGCACTGGATCGATCGCATGCCCTGGCCGAGTTGAGTGGCGACCCGAACATGCTCGCCGATGCCGACATCTTCGAAGGGATGGCCCTCGCGATGGAAGGTCGCCGCGACGAGGCACTGGCACTTGCTAGGCGGGGCGCCGAGAGCGCGGCGGCGATCGGCAATCTTGGCTGCGAGGCCGCCGGCAGCTTCGTCGCTGGGGAGCAGGAACTCGCGCTGGGCAAGTTTGGCCCGGCCATCGGCTGGCTGGAGAAGGCGAACGGCATCGCGGTCTACTGCAGCGCCGTGGACATCGAGCGCCTGTCGGCCGCGACTCTGCACGCTGCTCGCGCCATGGCGGGAGAGGGGGCCGAGGCCCTCCACGGGCTCGACGCACTCCTCGAGCAAGCGCGTGCCGCCCACGACACGCTCACCGAAGCACGCATCCTGCTTCGCCGCGCTGAGGCCCATGCCTCCGTGGCAAACGGGGACCGGAACCAGGCCAGATTGGATATCGACGCATCGATCAGGATCCTCCGCGGGATCGAAACCGTGCCCTACCTCGAGGAAGCGGAGAGGCTTGCGGGATCGTTAGCCGACGGCCGCTAGCGTCGGGTCAGACATGGTCGAGCAAGGCTAGCGGGATCCGACGTGCAGTCCTCGCCGCGCTCACGTCAAGGTACGCTGGGGCTCGAGGCTCGGTACCACAAGCCAGCCCTCCGCCCGACCGCGGTAGATCAGCTGCTCCGTTGTGAGTCCTGAGCGCGCTCGCAGGTCCGCGAGATGTCGCTTCGCGGGCTCGGCCGGACGCAGACTCTCGCGGCCGCGTCCGCAAAGGACCCGCCAGCTGCAACGAACGCGGCAAGTACGTCGACCTGGCGGGCGGTCGGCGTCCGCGCCAGCGCGCCCCGCAGGTACCGGTCCTTCACGCCAGCCGCCTCGCCGCGGCCAGCCACTCATCCCGACCTTCGATCGGGATCGTGTAGGTTGTTATCCCGCGCCCAACACCTGTCGGGCGCGCCAGTACAGATGTTCTTCGCCGGATGGGGCGGGTGGTGGCAGCCCTCGTTGTCGGCGGAACTGGGAGCGAGATCCCGCTTCTCGGCCCCGGGCGCTCTCGCGGGTGGTTGAAGGTGGCGCTTCTCGAGTACGAGCGGTGCCATCGGATCGTGGCACGGCGGTCGCCGGCGCAACGCCACTTTCCGGAATGCCAGGGCGACGCTCAATCGACACCGAAGCCGCGAGGCTGTGACCCGTTCGCGGCATCGATGTCGAGGAGCTAGTTGAATGATCTCGCGGAGGACCGGCGTGAGCCACGATGCCCTAGCGTGAACAGTCCCCGAGTTCTCCCGACACCTGGGAGCGTGATCGCCGTGTAAGCAGCGGCGCCGGTTCCCCATGCTTGTCGTGTTCGAAGCGATGAGCACGAGGAGCGGCGCCGTGGTCAATGATGACGTCCTGTTCCGGTTCCGCCTGCGGCTGTTCAGCCTGGCCGCGGAGCTCGGCAACGTCCGGGCGGCCTGCCGGACGATGGGCGTCCACTCGTCGACCTACTACCGCTGGCGGGCGCCGGTCCTCCGCTCCGGCCTGGAGATGCTCCGGCCGCGGGAGCGCCGGCCGCCGCGGATGCCGAACCAGACGAGCGTCCTCGTCGAGCAGCGGGTGCTCGCCTTCGCCCTCGGCCAGCCCGGGCTCGGCCCGCGCCGGATCAGCGCGACCCTCGCCCAGGAGCGCTGGGGCGGGATCGCGATCAGCGCCAACGGCGTCTGGCGGATCCTCCGCCGGCACGGTCTGTCGCGGCGGATGAGCCGCCTGAGCCTCGTCGCCGGCTACGCCGCGCCGCCCGAGCCCGAACGGCCGGTGGCGGTCGAGCGTCACGTCGAGGCGAGCCGACCGGGCGAGCTCGTCGGCTTCGACTGCTTCCATGTCGGCCGCCTCGCCGGCACGACCGGGAGGGTCTGCCAGTACACCGCGATCGACATCGCGACCTCGTACGTCTGGGCCGAGCTGGCGACCACGCCGCTCAACCCGGCGGCGACCCGAACGAGCGCCCTGGCGAAGCGCGTGGCGGCCGACCTGCGGGCCCATGGCTGGCGCCTGGAGCGGGTTCTCTCCGACAACGGCTCGGAGTTCCGCAGCGGGGTCTTCGGCGCCACCGTCCGCGAGCTCGGGGCGGTCCAGACGTTCATCCGGCCCGGCCGGCCGACGACGAACGGGGCCGTCGAGCGGGTCCAGCGGACGATCCTCGAGGAGTGCTGGCGGCCCTCCTTCGCGCGGAGCCTGGTGCCCAAGCTCGGCGGGCTCGTCCGCGACCTCGCCGGCTACCTCGCCTTCTACAACGAGGAGCGCGCCCATACCGGCCGGCTGACCCGCGGCCGGACGCCCTACCAGGCGCTCGTCGGAGCGCGCAAGATGAGGCCTCGATGACCGAGATGCGTCGCCACATCTCGGGGGCTGTTCACCCTAGCGCCACAAGGAAACGATCCCCGCGATGACGACGAGTTTCACGAGCCAGTCGCCGGCATGGATCGCCGCCAGCCGGACGGGCACGTGCTCGTGGACGACCGATCCGAGGAGCAGCACGACCGGGAACGCGATCCAGAGGGCAATACCAAGGACCAGGCTGCCGCCGACATCCGTGATGCCAATCAGTGCCACCAGGGCGGCCACGACGGTGGCAACAATCAGCGCCTTTACAAGCTCGAGCGCCATGACCGCCGGCCGGGGCCGTGAGCCAGTGGCCGCTGCCGCTGGACTGAGCCGGGCACGCTCGGCCGCGAACGCCACGTAGTACACCGCGGCGAGCACGAAGACGACGACGGCCGCGACGGCGATCGCTAGATAGTTCAGCTGGACCATCGGTAACCTCCTTGTCGTCGCGCCTGTTGTGGCGCCCGGTAAGCAACGGTCGAAGCTGTCAGCCGGCGAATTCGACATCGCCGGCTCACCGCCGACCCTCCAGCAGGGTCTTCAGCGCCGTGAGCCGCTGTCGCGAGTGCTTCTTCGTCTGGGCGGCGCTCGCGGCGTCGCCAATCCTCAACTGGCGCACCGCCACGAGCGTCTTGCACGGGCCCCGCAAGATGAGCTCGACCTGAACCCGCGACCCGCCCCCCCGCCTCGAAGCGAACCGACCGTCCGGGCTCGGACGCCGTCTCGTCGAGGCGTACGCCGGGCAGCCACGCGTTCCGCACGCCGGCATCGGCCAAGGCCTCGAACGCCCGCTGCGCTGGAACGGCAATCATCTTTCTCGCGCCGACCTCGAACGTGCCATTCGAACAGATGCCGGTCGGCCGAAGCCCGCGCTCCTCCTCGAACTCGACGATGAGCTTCTGGGCCCACCAGGCGCTGAGCCCGTGCGAGCCAGTCAGCCACTCAGCGATCTCGCGATACGGGCGCCTGGCGGCGCCCCAGGCATCGAGGACGCCGAACCATTCATCACGATCGCGGCCGGTCGTGCGCTGTAGCGCCCCGCCCGACCGTCCACCGCGGTCGCCGCGCTCTCCCCCGGGCATGAGCAACTCCTGCACCATTGCGCTCTCCTTTCCCAGAGACGGTCTCTGGTCGACCGCTTACCCGAATGTCGAACCCGGGTCATCCGGTTTCGACATCGGCGGTGAGAGGATTTCCGCAGCGCAAAGGAGAAACCCGTGAAGTACCTCATCCTGATCTACCAGAACCCCCAGTCGCGCAAGCTCTGGGACAGCTTCTCGGACGAGCGCCGAGCCGCGGGCCTGCACGCCTACGCCCTCCTTAACGAGGAGCTGGCGGCGTCCGGCGAGCTGATCGCGGCCGAGGCCGTCGCCGATCCGGAGCTGGCGAAGCACGTGACTCTGCGCGACGGGCGGGCGATCGCCAGCGACGGCCCGTTCGCCGAGGCCAAGGAACAACTGGCCGGCTTCTACTTCGTCGACTGCGCCAGCCTCGACCGCGCGATCGAGATCGCCGGACGTATCCCCGAAGCCGCGCTGGGGATGATCGAGGTCCGGCCGATCATGACCTACGCGGGCCTCGAGATGTGACCTCGGCGACCGACGTCGAGGGCCTGCTGCGCGACCTCGCTCCCGAGGTGCTGGCGAGCCTGGCCCGAAGGTCCGGCGATTTCGACGGCGCCGAGGATGCCGTCCAGGAGGCCCTCGTCTCCGCGGCGGTGCAATGGCCCACCGAGGGCGTCCCGATCAACCCACGGGGCTGGCTCCTCGCGGTCGCGACGCGGCGGCGCATCGAGACCTGGCGACGGGATGCCGCCCGCCGCAGGCGCGAGGAGACCGCCGCGCGGCTCGAACCCTCGCAGCCGATCGACGGTCTGGCGGCGGACGACACGCTCACCCTGTTCCTGTTGTGCTGCCATCCGTCGCTCACCCCGGTCTCGCAGGTCGCCCTGACCCTGCGTGCCGTCGGCGGGCTGACGACCGCCGAGATCGCCCGCGCGCTGCTCGTCCCCGAGGCGACGATCGGCCAGCGGATCAGCCGGGCGAAGGCCCGGATCAAGGAGAGCGGCGGCGCTTTCACGATGCCGCCACAGGAGGAGCGAGCCCAGCGCATCGCCGCGGTCCTCCACGTCCTGTACCTCATCTTCAACGAGGGCTACACGGCGAGCTCGGGGCAGGCGCTGGTACGAGTCGAACTCACAAGCGAAGCCATCCGCCTGGTCCGTCAGCTCCACGCGCTTCTTCCCGACGAGGGCGAGGTGGCCGGGCTCCTGGCCCTCATGCTGCTGACCGATGCGCGCCGGCCAGCGCGAATCGGTTCGGATGGCATGCTGGTGCCGCTGGCCGACCAGGATCGCGGCCGGTGGGATCGGGCAGCGATCGTCGAGGGCGTCGCACTCGTCAGGGACGCCCTGGCGAACGCCTCGATCGGCCCGTACCAGCTCCAGGCAGCCATCGCCGCCGTCCATGACGAGGCGCCCACGGCCCAGGGGACTGACTGGCGGCAGATCCTGGCCCTGTACGACCTTCTCGCGCAGCTCGCCCGCGGCCCGATGGTCTCGCTCAACCGGATCGTCGCGCTGGCCATGGTCGAGGGCCCCCGCGCGGGCCTCGACGCGCTGGCATCCATCGAGGCCGAGGCGGGCCTGGCCGGCCACTATCGGTTCGGTGCGGTCCGGGCGCACCTGCTCGAGATGGCGGGCGACCTCTCCGATGCTCGCACGGCCTACCGACGAGCGGCGCGCAGAACGCAGAGCGTGCTCGAACAGCGATATCTCGAGGGCCGCGCGAGGCGCATCGACGAATGTGGCGATGCCAGGATCGAGACCAAGACGATCCATAGGCGGCGACCGCCTGGCAGATGAACGGATTGTCTGTGGGCGCAGGGTCCGCGGGCCGGAGCGAACCTGCATCCACAGGGTTAACCGCCAGCTGGCGGGACCACAGATCACGCGCCTTCGGCCATAAGGCCAAAGGTCGAACCCTCGATCGGAATGCGCTGTTTCTGGCATCTGCGCGGTTGAAACCTACCGGGCGCGCCATTGCAACGTGTTCGGGCGGCGCCAGGGCGAGCCATTGGGCGCAGGCAGCCGGCGTCAGCAGCTTTGAGACGATCGATCTGCCGGCGACAATGGCGCTCTATGGGCCCTCAAGGGGACTCCCGTGCTGGGCGACACGATCGAAGCGTCGTGTAGCAGCCGGAACGCGATGACTTGACCACGTCGGGGGTTCGAGCGAGCTTGACGCGCCGATACGCGTTCGTGCCGGCATGCGGGGCGGTGCCGACTTGGGCAATCGTCGAATAGCATGGTCGACGAGGAGCCGTTCAAGAGGAGTGGGGGACATGGTCCAGCCAGTCGCCAAGAAGCGGCCGAACCCCCTCGTAAGTCTGATATCGCTGATCGTGCTCGCCTATGTCGCGTACACGTATGTCATTCCGGCAATTGCGCCTGGCGCACGCGGCCCCGGTGGCGGGACTGGCGGAGGTGGGATTGTCTCGGCAACCCTAGGACAACCAATCGTCGTGAATGGAATTGAAGTGACGAACCTCACCTACCAGTTCGCCGCGAGTCTGCAGTACCAGCAGCCACCCGCTGGAACGGTCTTCGTTGCGTACAAGTTTCAGATCAGAAACACGTCCAGAGATCAGAAGTTCGTCGGCCTTAACAACTTCACGATCGCGGCTGACGGCTCCCAACAGGGCCAGTTCGGCTTTGCCGTCAACGACGCTTGGCAACCAGCCTTGTCTATCGAGCAGCTCGCGCCCGGCAATACGCTGACAGGCTGGATCGTGTTCACGGTGCCGAAGCCGGCGAATTATGTTCTGCTCACGTATCGCGACAATCTCTTTAGCGGCTCACCCGACGTCCAATGGAGGATGGCCTGCTGCTAAGCGAGTTGACCCCGCCTACGCCTTGACGAGGCCAATTGAATTCAGTCCAGCATCGTCGTCGAGAACCTGGCCACGAGCGATGCGCTGACGGCGACACGATCTGGTGATCGTGACGGCCCTTGTTGTTCAAGTGGACGCTGCTGGCTTCCGTCACCGCTTCGGTTGACCCAGAGATCGAACGCGCCTCCGCTGATCACGCCCGGGAGTTTGCTCGACGAACCGCGCCCAGCGGGGCCCCTACGGAGCCCCGCCGGGGAGATGACGACCGTCGTCCACCTCGAGGAAGCTCGTGCCGTTGACCGGGGCGAACTCCATCCCGCCCGGAGCCCACTCCTCGGAGAGGCACACGCCCTGGGCCCACCACCGGGTCTTGTGGCCGCCGACGCCCGAGTTCTTGTACCAGTTGCCGATAGGGATGACGTCGCGGGTCACCATCGCGTAGACGGTTCCCTCCCGCTGGAACGGGATGTTCAGTTTGTCCGTGGTCGTCCAGCCTCGGAACGACTTCGCGGGGCCGTGGTAGCAGGCCGCGTCGTTGAACAGCGCGGGCGGCGGGTCGGCGTATGGGAAGGGGCTTGGCTCGGGCGTCGGGGTCGGCGCCGGGACCGAACGCGGGTCGAACACGACGATCCGATCGATGACGAAGCGATCGAGGCACGCCTGACGGGCCGCCGAGCCGCATTTCGCCGCGAGCGGGTCGTCGAAATGGCCGATCACGACGATCGGGACCGGAGCCCAGAAATGGGAAGGGACAGGCGACGCCGCCGGATCGCTGTCGATGGATGCGAACAGACGCTGCTGGTCAGCGACGTTCGGGACGTAGGGCGTCAGGTGCGGTCCCGCGGCAGGCGCAACGAGCCCCCTCTGGAGATTGACCGCCAGGATCTCCTCGTCATGCTCGGTGATGCCCCACTCCCCGTCGACGCACCAGAGCTGCAGGTCGCCGGTCGGGGTTCGCGGCGGGGCGCACATGTGCATGAACTGCCGGTTCGTCCAGTAGCCGCCGAGCGCATAGGGACCTCCGGCCGCGTTGCCGGCGGCTCGATTCGCGAGAAGTTCGCTGACGCTCTGCACGGGCAGCCCGTCGACGGTCGTGGGGAGAGCGACCAGTGTCGGCGTTGGGGTCACACTTGGCGCGACCGACGGTCCGGGCGTCGTCGGTTTGCCGCCGCCAGCGAGCAGCGCGATGAGCCCGATGGCCGCGGCGAGCGGCACGATCGGAAGCAACGACCGCCGCCTGGTCGATGCGCCCCCTTGTCGCGGCTCGGCGCGAAGGCGGGCGAGGTACAGGCGGGTGCTGGCCGGCGCTTCCGGCAGGTCCAGCCCTCGCAAGGCGGCGCGAAGGGCAAGCTCGAGCTCTTCGTTCATCGCGTGACCTCCGGGCTCGGTGCCGGCTCGTGCTGCTCACGCATCACGGCCAGGGCCCGATGCAGGCGCGACTTTACGATTCCGATCGGCCAGCCGAGACGATCGGCAACACCGTCCAGCGTCAGGTCCGCCCAGTAGTGGAGCACGATGACGATCCGTAACTCCGGCTCCAACGAGGCCATCGCCCGGAGCAGCGCGTCGCGATCATCGAGCGTCCGGAACGGGTCCCGCGGGGAGTGGGCGAGCGACGCTCCATCGATCTCGATCAGCCGAACCGGGCTGCGGCGTCGAAGGCGATCCCGGCAAACGTTCACGAGGATCCGATCGAACCACGCCTGGAACCGGTCGAGATTGCGCAGTGACCTCACGGATCGCCACGCCCTGAGGAGGGCGTCCTGCGTGGCATCTTCCGCCTCCTCCCGGGAGCCAAGGATCAGCCCCGCCAGGCGGTACGCCCGGTCCAGTTCCAGGTCGGCAAGGCGGACGAACCGATCTGCCGACTCGTCGTTGATCAGAGGGCCCTCCCGTCGCCTTGTCGCCAAGCGTGACAAGCATCACACCTATCCAGACGAGCGCCGGGTCCAATCCGTTCTCGTCGGCAAAGCGCGACAGACCGGGCGGCGACGGGCGCCATAGTCCTCAACCTCGGCCCTAGACAGTGGCCACGGGCGGGCTGAGGCGCCAAATCGCCATCGGCTCGATAACTGATGCTTAGGGCAGTGCTCTACACGATTGCCCGATCGTGTTGATTCGCGCCGGAAAAGTCGGGTACTTACAGCGCCGGGTCCCCCCGTACGCCGCATGCAGCTAGACCGTGCTGGCGCCGGACATGGACGCGCCCGGTGGCGGCGATGCCCACCGGGCGCGATCGATTGACGGAGACCGTCAGTCTCGGAATGGACGATGGTCAGGCCGACTCGAGCGCCGGCGCGGGAACCGGCCAGCCGGTCCCGGCGGGTGGCGCGGACGGCAGGTCGTCCGGGACGTAGCCGGCGAGGCCCATCTCGGGAAGATCTAGTCCGGCTAGCTCGGTCTCCGGGCTGACCCGGAGCCGGACGAACTGGTTGAGGACCTTGAAGAAGATGAACGACGCCCC
>Ga0070706_100003421_pt1 | contig 15654 bp, 16 predicted proteins | sample KBSK5501metaG_FD_65476 | JGI IMG/M metagenome (GOLD analysis project Ga0070706, IMG submission 65476) | Corn, switchgrass and miscanthus rhizosphere microbial communities from Kellogg Biological Station, Michigan, USA - KBS K5-50-1 metaG | ecosystem: Host-associated > Plants > Roots >...
CACGAACGCGAGCTCGACCTCGACGCGCGGCGCGATGAAGCGCTCGAACGGGATGTCGCTGCCCTGCGCGAAGAACATGTCGTCGAGCAGCGGCGCATGGTCGGGCTCGGCAATCTGCGACGAGATCTGCATCGCGCGCGAGGTCAGTCCGATCTTGCGGCCCTTGACGACGCGCCCCTCGGCGAGCTTGAGCTTCAGCCACGCACGCTGGATCGCGTAGCCGTCGTCTATCGTCATCGTCGGATGGCGCTTCGAGAAGTGGCGCAGCTGCGTGCGGGTCTTCTCGGCCTCGTGCAGCTCGGCCGCGAGCTGCGCGATCGTGTCGGTGGGCAGGGTGAGCGTCATCGCGGGGCGGGCGGCGCGAACCGCGCGTGCAGGTTGCTGTGCTTCGCGTCGAAGACCGGCGCGCCCTCGTCGATCTGCAGCGTGATGCCGATCGCACGGCTCGCGAAGATCGCGGCGAAGTGCGCCTGCACCGCGGCGAGCAGCGCCTCGCCGGCACGCTCGATCGCGCCGGCGCTGCGGCCCGCCGCGATGCGCAGGTTCAGGTAGACGAACGCGTAGTCGTCCTGGCCGTCCGCGACCGCGTAGTGCCGGCATGGGTACGCGAGCACGCGCGTGCCGCCGATCGGGAAGACCGCCTTGCCGTCGCCGTCGCGTTGCGCGAGCAGCACGTCGGCGAGCTTGCGGGCCAGCGTGCCGAGCTGCGCTTCGGGCTCGAGGTTGTCGGTGTATTGGATGACGAGGTGCGGCATCGTGTTGCGCTCCCTAAAGGTAAAGGCCGTTCGCCCTGAGCTTGTCGAAGGGCTTGCGCGCAGACCACCGGGGCTTCGACAAGCTCAGCCCGAACGGGCCCGGGGACGAGGCGCGTTTCATCGAGTCGTCCCGTTCCCTAAGCGACGTCCATCGTGCCGACCGTGCAGCCGACCGAGAAGATCGGGATCGGCGCGTAGTGGCGGATCGTGCCGCGCCCGCGCGCCGCGGCGGCGACCGCAATGAACGTGCGGATCTCGAAGCCGCCCTGGCCAGCGTCGCGATAGGTCGATTCGTCGGTGTAGTCCAGCAGCGCCGCGCGGTCGTTGCGCTGCCAGCGCGCGAGGAACTCGCGGTCCCAGGCTTCGTTGATCTTGCCCGAGTCGGGGGTGGCAGGCCAGTGCGAGATGCCGCCGGTGCCGACGATGGCGATGCGCTGCGGCACCGCGTCGCACGCGGTGCGCAGCGCGGCGCCGAACGCCCAGGCACGAGTCAGCGGCGTCAGCGGCGGGCCCTGGCAGTTGATGTTGACCGGGATCACCGGCAGCTCGTACGTAGGCGTCAGGAAGTGCAGCGGCACCATGATGCCGTGATCGAGCTTCCACTCCTCGGCGAACGCGACGTCGACCTCGTTCATCACCGAGCGGATCAGTCGCAGCGACAGCGCTGCGTTGCCGGGCACTCGGGTCTTCGCGATGCCGAGCCAGCCCGGGTCTTCGATGGGACCGTCGTAGTGGTCGGCCATGCCGATCGCGTACGCCGGCATGTTGTCCATGAAGAAGTTCGCGAAGTGCTCGGCGGCGATCACGATCAGCGCGTCGGGCTTGGCTTTCGCGAGCGCGTCGCCCAGCGCGTGGAATTCGGCGTGGAATGCATCCTTCGACGCCGGATCGGCGAGGTGCGCGCGCCCGGTGATGCCGGGAGCGTGGCTGCAGACGCCCGCGAAGACCAAGCTCATACGCCGGCCACCTTTTCGTCAGTCGAGGTTGTCATCGCGTAGATGCCGGCGCGCACCGGTCCGTGCCGGCGTACGCCGTCGCGCATCGCCTCGAGGTAGTCGGCCCACGGCATGCCGAGCAGCGCGGCGAAGTGCATCAGCAGCTGGCCGTTCGCGCCCAGCACGTAGAGCTTGCCGATGTCGCCGGCGAGGATCGCGTCGCGTTCCTCGTCGGTCAGCTCGTAGTGGGCCAGCAGCGCAGGAAGGTCGTCGCGGTAGCGCTGCTGCACGGCCGGGTCGCGGTTCAGGTGATACAGGAACTTCTGCGTCTGGTAGAGGCTCATTGGGCAACCTCCGCGCCACGCGCTCCGGTATTCGCCGAGGTCCACGAAGTGGGCCTCTTCGTGGCCCACGGAGCGGCCCGGCGGCTCATGCCGCGCCCCAGTGCGGGATGTGGTGATCGGAAATCGACACGCAGACGTTCTTCGGCTCGGCGAACACCTCGAAGCTCCAGGTGCCGCCTTCGCGCCCGGTTCCCGAGGCCTTGGTGCCGCCGAACGGCTGGCGCAGGTCGCGCACGTTCTGGCTGTTGACGAAGCACATGCCGGCTTCGATCGCCGCGGCGACGCGGTGCGCCCGCGCGAGGTTCTCGGTCCAGACGTAGCTCGACAGGCCGTATGCAATGTCGTTGGCCAGGCGGATCGCGTCGGCCTCGTCATTGAACGGGATCAGGCACGCGACCGGCCCGAAGATTTCCTCCTGCGCGATGCGCATGCGGTTGTCGACATCGGCGAACACGGTCGGCAGCACGTAGTTGCCGCGCTGCACGCGCGCCGGCAGCTCCGGCGTGCCGAGCCCGCCGCACAGCAGGCTCGCGCCTTCCTTCGGGCCGAGCTCGATGTAGCTGCGCACCTTCGCGAGGTGCGCCGGGCTGATCATCGGGCCGATGAGGGTCGAGTCGTCCAGCGGGTCGCCGACCTGGAGCCGCTTTGCGCGTGCGACGAAGCGGTCGACGAAGGTCGCGTACAGGTTCTTCTGCACGAGGATGCGCGAGCCGGCGGTGCAGCGCTCGCCGTTGTTCGAGAAGATCATGAAGATCGCGGCGTCCAGCGCGCGGTCGACGTCGGCGTCCTCGAACACGACGAACGGCGACTTGCCGCCGAGCTCCATCGAGAACTTCTTCAACCCGGCGCTCTGCACGATGCGGTTGCCGGTGACGGTGGACCCGGTGAACGAGATCGCGCGCACGTCGGGGTGCTTGCACAGCGGTTCGCCGGCCTCGCGGCCGGTGCCGTGCACGAGATTCAGCACGCCGGCCGGGATGCCGGCTTCGAGCGCGAGCTCGCCGAGCCGCGCGGCGGACAGCGGCGAGAGCTCGCTCATCTTCAGCACCGCGGTGTTGCCCAAGGCGAGGCAGGGCGCGACCTTCCACGTCGCGGTCATGAACGGCACGTTCCACGGCGAGATCAGCGCGCACACGCCGACCGGCTGGAACAGCGTGTAGTTCAGCATCGTGCGGTCCACCGGGTAGGTGTGGCCGTCCATGCGCGTGCAGACCTCGGCGAAGAAATGGAAGTTGTCGGCCGCGCGCGGCACGAGCTGCTTGCCGGTCTGTGCGATCACCTGGCCGCAGTCGCGCGTCTCGGTCTTGGCGAGCTCGGGCACGTGCGCGGTGATCAGGTCGCCCAATCTGCGCATCAGCCGTGCGCGCTCCTTCTGCGGCGTGCCGGCCCACATCGGGAATGCGGCCTTCGCAGCGGCGACCGCCGCGTGGACCTCGGCCTCGCCGCCGGCCGCGACTTCGGCGAGCACCTCCTGCGTCGCCGGGTCGATGGTTTCGAAGTAGTTCGTGCTTGCGACCGGCTTGCCGGCGATCAGGTGGTGGACTCGCATGGATAGGTCTGCGTGGGTACCGGGTGTGCGTTGCAGCGGGCGTTCGGCTCAGCGACCGAAGGCATCGTCGGCGACGATGGTGTTGACCAGCCGCCCGAGGCCTTCGATCGCGCAGACGACCTCGTCGCCCGGCTGCACGTCCTTCACGCCTTCTGGCGTGCCGGTCAGGATGATGTCGCCCGGTGAAAGCGTCATGAAGCTGCTCAGGTATTCGATCAGTTCGGCGATGCCGGTGACCAGGTCACGGGTGTTGCCGCGCTGAACCAACTCACCGTTGACGTGCGTCGTCAGCTCGAGCGCGCCGGGGTCGGGCACGTCGGTCGCGTCGACGAGCCACGGGCCGAGCGCCGTGCAGCCGTCGCGGTTCTTCACGCGCAGGTTCGGGCGGTAGTAGTTCTCGAGGTAGTCGCGGATCGCGTAGTCGTTCGCGACCGTGTAGCCGCCGACATGCGCCATCGCGTCGGCGCGCCTGACGTTCTTCGCGGTGCGGCCGATCACGACGGCGAGCTCGCACTCGTAGTGCATGAAGCTCGCGCCGCGCGGGCGCCGCGTCTGGCCGCGGTGGCCGATCAGCGTGTTGGGGCCTTTCAGGAAGACGAGCGGCTCGTCCTTCGCGCCGGTCGTCAGCTCCTTCGCGAGCTCCTTCACGTGGTCGGCATAGTTCAGGCCGAGCGCGAGGATCGTGCCGAGCGGCGCGACCGGCGGCAGCCAGACGACAGCCTCTTCGGCGAGCACGCGGCCGTCGGCGAGCTGCAGGCCGTCGCGGTGCGGCACGGCGTCGTGCACCGCACCGGCATAGGCGACGCGGGCGCGCTTCACGACGGCCCCTCGTCCACGACGTGGTTGCGCAGCTCGCCGACCTGCTCGATCCGGATCGTCGCGCGCTGGCCGGCACGCAGCCGCGGTGCCCCGGCGGGCACGCCGATCATCAGCAGGTCGCCGGGGGCCAGCGTCATGAACTCGGTGACGTCGGCGAGCAGCTTCGCGACCGGGCGGATCAGCGTGGTCGTATGGCCGCGCTGCACGATCTCGCCGTCGACCTCGAGCTCGATCGCGAGCGCATCGGGGTCGGTCACGGCGCCGCGTGGCACGAGCGAGCCGATCGGGCAGTAGCCGTCGCGGCACTTGAAGCGCAGCGCCGGCCGGTAGTAGGACGGATGCGGCACGCTGACGTCGTTGACGATGGCATACCCGGCGACGTACTCGAGCGCCTCGCGTTCGCCGACCCGGCACGCGGTGCGCCCGATCACGAGTGCGAGGCTCGCGCCGAATTCGAGTGCGTCGACGCCACGGGGCAGCACGACGGCATCGCCGTCGGCGGCGTACGTGTTGCGCGGCTTGATGTAGAGCACCGGCGCCTTCGGCGGCGCTTTCAGCGGCGGCTGGTGCACCGAATCGCCGAGCGCTTGCAGCGCGCCGCGAAAGTTCAGCAGCGTGCCGTAGACGGTGCCGTGCGGGTAATTCACTAACATGTGAGTAATATAGGCGCTATCATCGTTCGAGCGCAATCGCCACGGCGGCGGTTGCGCTCGGTACTAACCCGAAGGACTTGGGGAAACACGAGGAACGCTGGTCATGTCATCGCTGCGTCACCGCAACCTCGCGTTGCTTCTGCTGCAGGCCCGCGAAAGCGTGATGGCCGAGTTCCGCCCGCTGCTCAACGAGCATGGGCTGACCGAGCAGCAGTGGCGCGTGATCCGCGCGTTGCTGCAAGACGGCCCGCTCGAGCCGCGCCAGCTGTGCGAGTGCTGCCAGATCGTCAGCCCGAGCCTGACCGGCGTGCTCGCGCGCATGGAAGAGCTCGACCTGGTGAAGCGCGAGCGCATGCCCGGCGACCAGCGCCGCCTGCTGATCTCGCTGACGCCGCGCAGCAAGCGCATCGCCGCGAAGATGGCGCCGCATGTCGAGGCGCGCTACGCCGCGATGGAGCGCGAGCTCGGCCCCGAGCTCACGGCGCAGCTCTACGTGACGCTCGATGCGCTGCTGGAGCGCTTGGGAAAAGGGCGCGCCGCCTGAGCAGCGCGCGCTCAGGCGTATTTCAGCTCGCCCGTCTTGCCGCGAAACACGCGGTACGAGAACACCGTGTAGCCCGCGATTGCCGGCACGGAGATGCAGGTGCCGAAGAGGATCACCTTCAGCGCCTCCGGGCTGCTCGCGGCCTGCCAGATCGTCAGCTGGTCGATCACGACGTACGGATAGATGCTGTACGCCAGACCGAGAAAGCCGAGCACGAACACGAGGATCAGCAGCACGAACGGCATCCAGGAGAGCGGCCCCAGCACCGCGCGGGTGTTGAACAGCGCGTGCACCGCGAACAGCGCGACGCCGGTCATCAGCGGGATCGCCATCAGCGCGATGATCTCCGGCAGCGCGAACCAGCGCTCGCGCACCGTCGCGCTGATCCACGGCGTTGCCATCGAGATCAGCACGAGGCCGATCACCATCGGCAGCCACGCGAGCTTCGCCCAGTGCAGCGCGCGCTGCTGCAGCTCGCCTTCGGTCTTCATGATGAGCCAGGCCGCGCCCATCAGCACGTAGGCCATCGGCAGCGCGGCGGCGATCGCGGCGGCGAACAGCGGGTAGTTCCAGCCGCTGCCGAAGCCGCTGACGTAGCGCCCGAGCATCCAGCCCTGCGACACCGACGCGAGCGTCGAGCCGGCGAAGAACAGGCGGTCCCAGGTGCGCTTGTGCGAATCGTGTGCCTTTACGCGGAAGTCGAACGCCACGCCGCGCAGCGTCAGCCCGATCAGCATCAGCGCGACCGGCAGGTAAAGCTCGCCGAGCACGACGCCGTGCGCCTTCGGAAACGCGATCAGCAGGAGGCCGATGCCCAGCACCAGCCAGGTCTCGTTCGCGTCCCAGAACGGGCCGATCGACGCGACCATCACATCCTTCTCGGCGTCGGTCGCGCGGTGCATCAGCATGCCCACGCCGAGGTCGTAGCCGTCGCTGATCACGTAGACCAGCATCGCGATGCCCATCAGCGCCATGAAGATGACGGGCAGCGCCGTGTCGAAGGTCATCATGCTCATACGACTCCCCTTGCGGCCGGAACGGCGGCCCGGTCAGCCATACTCTCCTCGAGCGCCTCTTCGGGCTTCTCGGCCATGTACTTCAGCACGCCGACGTACGCGACGATCAGCGCGAGGTACAGCGTGATGTACAGCGCGAGCGTCAGTCCGATCATGGCCGACGGCACCGCGGAGGCGACATCGGCCGTGCGGATCAGCCCGTAGACGATGAACGGCTGGCGGCCGATCTCGGTGACGTACCAGCCGGCGACCGTTGCGACCCAGCCGGAGAACGTCATCGCCGCGAAGGTCCAGAGCAGCCAGCGCGGCAGCGCGTCCGGCCGCCAGCGCGCCGTACGCAGCGTCCACCAGCCCAGCCAGCTCGTGGCCAGCATCAGCACGCCGACGCCGACCATCAGGCGAAACGCGAAGAACAGCGGCAGCGCCGGCGGGTGCGCGTTCGGGAACGCGTTCAGGCCCTGGATCTCGCCATCGGGGTCGTGCGTCAGGATCAGGCTCGCGGCCTTCGGAATCGTGATCTCGAAGCGGTTGGTGCGCTCGCGATCGTCGGGGATCGCGAACAGCCGCAGCGGCGCGCTGCGCTCGGTCTCCCACACGCCCTCCATCGCGGCGATCTTCGCCGGCTGGTGCTCGAGCGTGTTCAGGCCATGCTGGTCGCCGGCGAAGATCTGCACCGGAATCGCGATCGCCGCGAGCGTCAGCCCGACGCGCATCACCTTCGGGGCCGAGCGCTGGGCGACGCCGCGCAGCGTCTGCCATGCAGACAGGCCAATCAGCAGGAACGCGCAGGTCAGGCTGGAGGCGAGCAGCATGTGCGCGAGCCGGTACGGGAACGACGGGTTGAAGATCACGTCGACCCAGCTCTTCACGTGGTAGACGCCGTCGACGATCTCGTAACCGGCCGGCGTCTGCATCCACGAGTTCAGCGCGAGGATCCAGAACGCCGACAGCGTGGTGCCGAACGCGACGAAGAAGGTCGCGAGCAGGTGCACCCGCTCGCTGACCCGGCCGTGGCCGAACAGCATGATGCCGAGGAAGCCCGCCTCCAGGAAGAACGCGGTCAGCACCTCGTAGCCGAGCAGCGGCCCGGCGATGTTGCCCACGCGCTGCATGAAGCCCGGCCAGTTGGTGCCGAACTGGAAGCTCATCGTGATGCCGCTGACGACGCCCAGCGCGAAGCTCAGCGCGAACACCTTGGTCCAGAAGCGATAGGCATCGAGCCAGCCCTGCGCGACGACCCGATCGCCGGTGCGCGACGTGACCAGCCAGCGCCAGCGGAAGAACAGCAGCAACCAGCCCATCCCGATGCTGATCGTCGGGAAGAGGATGTGGAACGTGATGTTGGCCGCGAACTGCATGCGAGCCAGGATCAGGGCGTCCATCGTCGTGGTCCTTTCGCTTCTTGTTCTTCTGCTCTTGTTGCCGTCAGCGCTGCTTGCCGGCAATCGGCGCGGCCATCTTGCCGGTGAACTGCAGCACCTTCTGGACTTTTGCGCCCATGCGCATCAGTTTCGCGAGCGTCTGCTGGTCCATCTGCTGCACGTCGTCGAACCAGGTTGTCGTCAGCTCGATCAGGTCGTGCATGCCGCGCATGCGTTCGAGCGCGACGCGATCGTCGTCGTTGCTGGGCGTTTCGAGCAGCGCGTTGCGCAGCATCGACAGCGTCGGCTCGATCTCGCGCCGGCGCCGCTCCTCGGCGAGCGTGCGGAAGATCTCCCAGGCGTCGCTGGGCGCGTCGAAATATTCGCGCCGGTCGCCCGGCAGGTGCCGCAGGTTGACGAGCCGCCACGCCTGCAGCTCCTTCAGCCCCATGCTGACGTTGGAGCGCGAGAACTCGAGCCTCTCGGCGATCTCGTCGGCGTTCAGCGCCTGCGGCGAGACGAAGATCAGCGCGTAGATCTGCCCGACCGTGCGGTTGATGCCCCAGCGGCTGCCCATCTCGCCGAAGTGGGCGACGAAGCTGCGGACGAGCGGGGTGAGGCGAGGCATGGCGACTGGGGTCGGACAGTCGCGATCATACCTGTAGTTTCAGGAATTCTTGAAAGTCCAGTAAGAAGTCCGCCAACACCAGGGCGAGCACGGCGGTCAGGTCGCGGCGCTCGAACAAGTGCGGCAGCCGTGGGCTGGACGCCGTCTGCGGCTCGGTCGGCGCCGAGTCGGCCGCGGCGCGCTGCTCGGCCAGCGCGGCCTGCATCTGGGCCCGCAACGCGTCGAGCATCGCGTAGCGGCGCCGGTACTGCGCCCGTTTGCGCGACGGGATCGCGTCGTCCTGCCGGCGCTTGGCTTCGGGCGCGAGGTCGTAGAAGCCGTCGTCGTTGAGCGTGCCATCGTGCTCGAGCCAGACGGCGTCGTAGCTCGAGACCACCGGGCGGGCCCCGAAATACGAGCTGCGGCAGGCGCTGCGTTCGTCGCCGACCGCGCGGATGAACAGCAGCTGGAGCTCCTCGCAGAGGTAGCAGAACGCGGTGAACAGCAGGTCACGCGGCCGCAGGCCGTGCAGCGCATGAGTCAGCTCACGGTAGGTGGCCAGCACGTCGTCGCCGCTTGCGCCCTGCAGCGCACCGGCATACACGAACTTGCCGCCGCTGTCGCTGCCGAGCGTGAAGGCGAGCGAGTACAGGCGCTGCCCGTCCTTGAACAGACTCAGCACCAGCTCGCCTTCGTGCGCGAACCAGGGTGCCTTGTCGAGCACGACATCGACGCTCGCCGCGTCCACCGTCACGCGCGCGAGCACGATCTGCTTGTCGGGCGCGAAACGCAGGAACCGCAGCGGCCCGCGCAGCAGGCGGTAATGCTGGGCGATGACATCGAGACGGCGCTCGGCCGGCCAGGTCGCGTCGATGTAGGGCCGCACGGCCGCGTTGACGATGCTCGGGCGGTACGCCAGCATCTCGCGCAGGGCGGGGTTCGAGGGGTCGAGGTGCCAGTCGTGCAGCGTGTGCAGATGGCCCAGCTTGCGCAGCCACCAGCGCAGCGCACGCCCCACCGACAGCGGCGGGCTGTCGGGCCAGGTGGTGCGTGCGGTGCGCAGCAACCGCCAGGCCACCGCAGTCAGGCTGCTGAGGCGGGGTGGTGGCCGCAACGCCGTGCGGCTGTCATTCGACGAAGACATGCAGCTCCCTGATGGCGTGCTTTCGAGGCGCGGACCCTGCGGGTGAACGACGCCCGAATGCAAAGATTTATTTTTGTTGGCCCGATTCTGTCCAAAAACGCGGCGTGGGGCTCGAATTCCATCCGGACGCGAAGCTTATTGGTTCAACGGGTCCCATCGACCGAACGGACACGCGAGCGCACGCATCGCCGTGGCGAACCACATCCCCCAGCCGAATGGGGCGCTGCGGCGACAATCGACGGGGTTCGCCCGCGTCGTCCATGCAGATGTCCTTGCCGATGATCACTTACCGAATCGAAGCCGCCGACCCGAATGCCCACCTGTGGCGCGTCACCTTGACGGTCGAGCGACCATCCGCGCCGCAGCGCCTGAGCCTGCCGACGTGGATCCCAGGCAGCTACCTGGTGCGCGAGTTCGCGCGGCACCTGAGCGCACTGGCGGCGACGCAGAGTGCGGCGCCGGTGCCCCTCGAACAGCTCGACAAGGCGACCTGGCTCGCGCGCTGCGACGCTGCCTCGCCGCTGACCATGACCTATCTGGTCTACGCCTTCGACACCTCGGTGCGCGCGGCGTTTCTCGATGCGCAGCGCGGCTTCTTCAACGGAACCAGCCTGTGCCTGCGCGCCGAAGGCCACGAGGCGAGGCCGCACCGGCTCGAGTTCGGCGAGCTGCCGGCGCACTGGCAGGTCGCCACGGCGATGCGCGCGGTCAAGGTGGATGCGCTGGGCCGCGGCGTCTATGAGGCGGCTGGCTACGACGAGCTGGTCGACCATCCGGTCGAGCTCGGCCGCTTCTGGCGCGGGCGCTTCACGGCCGGCGGCGTGCCGCACGACTACGTCGTCGCGGGCGCGCTGCCCGACTTCGACGGCGAGCGGCTGCTTGCCGACGCCAAGCGCATCTGCGAAGCGCAGATCGCGTTCTGGCACGGCGAGAAGAGCGGCAACAACGCCGCCACCGTCCTCGCCACCGGCGGCAAGCCGGCGAAGCCGCCGTACGAGCGCTACCTCTTCCTGCACAACCTCGTCGACGACGGCCACGGCGGCCTGGAGCACCGCGCGAGCACCGCGCTGATTTCGCCGCGACGCGACATGCCCGCCAGCGGCGCCTCCGTGCAGGCCAAAACCGAGATGAGCGACGGCTACGCGAACGTGCTGGGCCTGATCAGCCACGAGTACTTCCACACCTGGAACGTGAAGCGCCTGCGCCCGGCCGAGTTCGCGCGCTATGACTACACGCGCGAGAACTACACCGAGCTGCTCTGGTTCTTCGAAGGCTTCACCTCGTACTACGACGACCTGTTCCTGGTGCGCTGCGGGCTGATCGACGCGCCGCGCTACCTGAGGCTGCTGGCGCGCACGGTCAGCGGCGTGCTCGCCGCGCCGGGGCGCCAGGTGCAAAGCGTTGCGCAGGCGAGCTTCGATGCCTGGGTCAAGTACTACCGCAGCGACGAGAACACGCCGAACTCGACGATCAGCTACTACACGAAGGGCTCGCTGGTCGCGCTCGCGCTCGACCTGACGCTGCGCGCCGAGGGCAAGGGCTCGCTGGACCAGGTGATGCGCGGCCTGTGGTCGCGCAGCGAGGGCGGGCCGATCGCCGAGGGCGCGATCGCCGAGGTGCTGCAGGCGGTGGGCGGTCGTTCGTTCGCGAGCGAGCTGGCCGCGTGGGTGCACGGCACCGGCGATCTGCCGCTGCGCGCACTGCTCGAAAGCGTCGGCATCGACTGGAGCGAAGACGTGCCGACGCTCGCGCAGCGCCTGGGCATGCGCGTCAGCGAGAGCGCGCTGACCGGCATCAAAGTCAGCCACGTGCTGCGCGGCGGCGCGGCCGAACGCGCCGGGCTCTCCGCCGGCGACGAGCTGCTCGCCGTGCGCGGCTGGCGGCTGCGCCGGCTCGACGACGCGCTGCGCGTGCTGCAAACGGGCCAGGCTGCGGCGCTGCTGGCGTCGCGCGACCAGCGCATCGTCGAGCTGACGTTGACGCTGCCGGCCGAGCCGGGCCCCGGCGCGGTGGCGCTGAAGGCCGCGGCCAAGCCGGCGAAGCCGGCGCAGGCGCTGCAAGAGGCATGGTTGGCCGGTCGCTGAAGCTCCTGTTCGGCGGCAAGCGTGCGGCGCCGCGGCGCCGGGTTGCGCTCGCTGCACTCGTGCTCGGCGTGATCGCGGTGCACGGCTGCGTCACCCAGGGCGTGTTCGATCGCATGGCGGAATTCGGCCGCAGCGAGGCGCTGCCGCCGCGCATGGAGGTGTCGTACGTGCGCGAGATGGCGCTGAGCGCGCCGCCGGTGGCGGCACCGGCCGCGCCCGCGGCGCCGATCGCGCAGGCCATGGCGCCGGCAGCGCCGAAGCACAAGCCGAAGCCGAAACCGAAACCGCCGAAGGCTGCGTCGGCGCCCGAGCCGACGCCGGCATCCGCGCCGGTTCTCGCCGAGGCGGTCCCGGCGAGCGCTGCCTCGGCGCCTGCCGACACAGTCGTCGCGCAGGCGCCGGCAAGCGCGCCGGCCGCATCGGCGCCGGACGCCGCGTCGGCGCCGATGGTGGCCGCCGCGGCATCGACACCGGCGAGCGGCGCCACGGCGTTCGAGTGGCCGGTGTCGACGCGGGTCAGCTACATCGTCAACGGCTACTACCGCGGCGACATGAACGGCAGCGCGCACTTCGAATGGATACGCCAGGGCACGCGCTACCAGATCCGCCTCGAGGCCATCATCGGCAACGACGTGCTGACCGTCGGCTACCGCCGCATGTTCAGCGAGGGCGACGTGACCGACCGCGGCCTCGTGCCGCAGCGCTACGACCAGGAGGCCAAGCTCGGCTTCCAGACGCCGCGGCGCGCGACGCTGCACTTCGATCACGACGGCGTCGTGCTCGCGAACGGCGACCGGCGCGACCTCGTGCCCGGCGTGCAGGACACGGTCAGCCAGTTCGTGCAGCTCACCTACGTGTTCAGCACGCAGCCCGAGCTGCTGACCGTCGGCCGCACGATCGACTTCCCGCTCGCGCTGCCGCACCGGGTCGGCGTGTGGACCTACGATGTCGTCGACCACGAGACGCTGGACACGCCGTTCGGTCCGCTCGACACCGTGCGCCTGAAGCCGCGGCGGCGCTCGATGAGCGGCAACGAGCTCGCGATCGAGATGTGGTTCGCGCCGGCGCTGCGCTACTTTCCGGTGCGGCTGCGGCTGACGCAGGCCAACGACGATGCGAGCTATCTGGAGATGGTCATCAAGCAACGGCCCGAGATGGCCGCCGGCTCATAACGGAGAACCGCCATGACGACGACAACCACGACCTACGAATGCATCCTGACCGCCGTGCATGGCGACGGGGCGCGCAAGACCGGCCTGATCACGCTGAACCGGGTCAAGCAGCTCAACGCGCTGAACGACCGGCTGATGGACGAGCTCGGCGCCGCGCTGAAGGCCTTCGACGCCGACCCCGGCATCGGCTGCATCGTGCTGACCGGCAGCGAGAAGGCGTTCGCGGCCGGCGCCGACATCAGCGCGATGGCGAAGATGACCTTCGCCGACACCTACGGCGGCGACTTCATCACGCGCAACTGGGAGACCATCCGCTCGGTGAGGAAGCCCGTGATCGCCGCGGTCGCCGGCTTCGCGCTGGGCGGCGGCTGCGAGCTCGCGATGATGTGCGACTTCATCATCGCCGCCGACACTGCGAAGTTCGGCCAGCCCGAGATCAAGCTCGGCATCATCCCCGGTGCCGGCGGCACGCAGCGCCTGCCGCGCGCGGTCGGCAAGGCCAAGTCGATGGATCTGGTGCTGACCGGCCGCATGATGGACGCGGCCGAAGCCGAACGCGCCGGGCTGGTGTCGCGCATCGTCCCGGCCGCCGAGCTGCTCGCGACCGCGCTGGCCGCGGCCGAGACGATCAACGAGCTGAGCAACGCGAGCGTGCTGATGGCCAAGGAAAGCGTCAACCGGGCGTTCGAAGGCACGCTCGCCGACGGCATCATGTTCGAGCGGCGGCTGTTCCACTCGCTTTTTGCGACGGAGGATCAGAAGGAAGGGATGGATGCGTTCCTGACGAAGCGCAAGGCGGAGTTCAAGCAGCGTTGAGGGTTGGGGCGAGGCCCTTCGATACCTCAGGGCGAACGGTGGTGAGGATGGGGGCGCTCGGGCTCAACCGCCCACCCCTTCAACCTCACCGCCCGAACGGTGGTGAGGAAGGGGGCGTTCGGGCTCAACCGCCCACCCCTTCAGCCTCACCCGTCCCCCAGCACCGTTCGGGCTGAGGTATCGAAGCCCCGCGCGCCTCAACCTTCCTTGCGCAGCGACGGAAACAGGATCACATCCCGAATGCTCGGCGAATCGGTGATCAGCATGATCAGCCGGTCGATGCCGATGCCACAGCCGCCGGTGGGCGGCATGCCGTATTCGAGTGCGCGGATGAAGTCGGCGTCGTAGTACATCGCCTCCTCGTCGCCGGCCTCCTTCGCGTTCGCCTGCGCCTGGAAGCGCGCGGCCTGGTCCTCCGCGTCGTTCAGCTCGGAGAATCCGTTCGCGAACTCGCGGCCGGTGATGAAGAGCTCGAAGCGCTCGGTGACCGCCGGGTTCGTGTCCGACGCGCGGGCCAGCGGCGACACCTCGACCGGGTAGTCGATGATGAAGGTCGGCTGCCAGAGCTGCTCCTCGACCGCCGCCTCGAACAGGCCGAACTGCAGCTCGGGCAGCGTCCAGTGCGCCGGCGGCTCCTCGCCGTGCGCCTTGAGCTTCGCGTGCAGCGCCGCGGCGTCGCCGGCCTCGGCTTCGCTCAGGCCGGCGTACTTCACGAGCGAAGCGCGGATCGTCAGCCGCGCGAACGGCTGATCGAGCGCGACCGGCTTGCCGGCGTAGCTGATCGCGGCCGTGCCGGTCGCCACCCGCGCCGCATGGCGCAGCACGCCCTCGGTGAAGTCCATCAGGTCGTGGTGGTTCCAGTACGCCGCATAGAACTCCATCATCGTGAATTCGGGGTTGTGCCGAACCGAGATGCCTTCGTTGCGAAAGTTGCGGTTGATCTCGAACACGCGCTCGAAGCCGCCGACGATCAGGCGCTTCAGGTACAGCTCCGGCGCGATGCGCAGGAACATCTCCTGATCGAGCGCGTTGTGGTGCGTGACGAATGGCTTCGCGTTCGCGCCGCCGGGGATCGGGTGCAGCATCGGCGTCTCGACCTCGAGAAAGCCATGCTCGACCATGTACTGCCGGATCGAGCTGACCGCCTTGCTGCGTGCCGCGAAGCGCTCGCGCGCCGCCTCGTCGGTGATCAGGTCGACGTAGCGTTGGCGGTACTTCTGCTCCTGGTCGGCCATGCCGTGGAACTTGTCGGGCAGCGGGCGCAGGCTCTTGGTCAAGAGGCGCAGGCGCGTCACGCGCACCGACAGCTCGTCGGTCCTGGTCTTGAACAGCAGGCCTTCGGCGCCGACGATGTCGCCCAGGTCGATGCGCTTGAACGCGTCGTAGGCGGCGTCGCCGAGCAGGTCCTTCGTGACGAAGAGCTGGATGCGGCCGGACGCGTCCTGCAAGGTGCCGAAGCTCGCCTTGCCCATCACGCGCTTGAGCATCACCCGCCCGGCGACCGACACCTGGATCGCCTTGGGCTCGAGTTCGGCGTTCGGCTCATCGCCGTGCAGCCGCACCAGCTCGGCGGCGCGGTGTTTTGGTTTGAAATCGTTCGGAAATGCAACGCCCTGTGCGCGGATCGCGGCGAGTTTTTCGCGGCGCTCGGCGATCAATTGGTTGGTGTTCGTCGGCGAAATCTCGTCGCTCATGCAGGGATCCTCGTGTGGCGCGAAATTCTAAGGGCTGGCTTCGGATGACCGCGCCGACGCGGTTGGCGGCTACCTTCGTTCGATAAAATGCGCCGGCCCTTGGCACCAGAGTTGCGTAGTCTCGGGGGTCGGACAACTCTCGGGCTCATTGCCAGCAGCCC
>Ga0070706_100003422_pt1 | contig 15650 bp, 14 predicted proteins | sample KBSK5501metaG_FD_65476 | JGI IMG/M metagenome (GOLD analysis project Ga0070706, IMG submission 65476) | Corn, switchgrass and miscanthus rhizosphere microbial communities from Kellogg Biological Station, Michigan, USA - KBS K5-50-1 metaG | ecosystem: Host-associated > Plants > Roots >...
GTCGTTCGCCAGATTCTCTCGCTTGGAGGTAAAGCGTGACCTTGCGGCTTAGTTGGCGTAGCGGCGGGCGTCAGTCTGTTTTTCTGGCGGCTGCCACGAGCTTTCTTGTGCTCTGTGTTGTAATTGGCGAGTTCCCGCTGATTCATCGCGATCCTAGATGGCGGGTCATCGCATTTTTTCTGCTGTTGCCAATATGCCTGGCACTGACGTTTAGTTGGCCGCAAACAAGTACGCGCCGAGTTCAAGCTGCCGGTATTCTCTTGCTCGCGCTTGCCGCTCGGCTCGCGTTGTTTCCTTATCCCGTTGACTCCGATGTTAACCGGTATTTGTGGGAGGGGCGGTTAATCCGAGAAGGCCAGGATCCATACGCGCACGTTGCCTCAGCTCCAGAGTGGGCCAGTTTCCGCGACGCCTATTGGGAGGAAATGAATCAGAAAGATTTGCGGACCATCTATCCGCCCGTTGCTGAATGGATCTTCGCCGCGATTGGTCGGTTGTCGTACCATCCAGCGACGCTAAAGGCAGCGTTCATCTTATTCGATCTGGGATCGATCGCCCTGCTCCTTGCGATGCTTTCCGCCCGTTCACAGCCGTTGCGATTCGCGGGCTTTTACGCTTTTAATCCGGTACCGCTGATTGGATTTGCCGCCGAAGGCCACTTTGACGCGATACTTATCTTCTACGTCTTGCTTGCTCTTTGGCTGCACGAGCGTCGCCATACGGCGTGGAGTTGGATCGCTCTGGGTCTTGCCGTGCAAACGAAGCTGGTGGCTGTTTTACTGGCTCCCCTGTTCGCTCGGCGAGGCGGTTGGCGCACCGCTTGGATCGGTGCAGCGATCGCAGTGCTGCCGTTTCTGCCGTACGCAGCCGACATCAATGCTTGGATTTCCGGCGTTCACCATTTTGGGGCGGACCTTGGGTTCAACGGATCGATCCACGCGCTCGCATCGATGGTGCTCGGTGGGGGTGCTAGCGCCGCTGCACTCTGCGCGGCGCTTCTTATCCTGTCGATCGCGCTGGTAACATTTCTCGAAACGGATCTGTGGCGCTCGGCGTTCTCTGTGTTCGGCGGACTCATCGTGTTCTCCCCGATCGTCCACTATTGGTATATTTCCTGGGCGCTCGCATTCGTTCCGCTTTTCCCGTCAACGGCTTGGCTCTTTTTAAGTGGCGCGATATCGTTGTACTTTCTTGTGCGACTTACAGCCGATTGGTCGCTGCCGCTCTGGGCGCAGGTTACAGTTTGGACAACGTTTGGGATTATCCTTGCTCTTGAGGCGATCCCGGCCTTACGCGCGCTGCTGGCGCAACGGGCTTATCCAAAGGCAGCAAAGGTTCAAACGTTGGCAGTTGTCGTGCCGGCCCTGAACGAATCGGAGTTGTTGCCAAACTGCCTTCTTTCGATTCAGCGGATGTCGCCGCGGCCCGATGAAGTGATTGTCGTCGACGGAGGCTCAATCGATGGCACAGCTGAGATTGCGGCGCGTCTTGGAGCGCTTGTCCGTGTAAGCGAACCCGGACGAGGCCGGCAGATCGCCGCCGGCGTGGCTACAACCCAAACTGACGTTGTGCTGGTTTTGCACGCTGATTCGGAGATAGCACCCGATACGGCAGCCCGAATATTGGCTGCTCTGAATGCCCGCCCGCAGGTTGTTGGCGGCGCTGTCGGCCAGCGCTTCGACCGTGACACTTTGAACCTTTTCATCATCGAATGCGTCAACGAGGTCAAGGCCGTGCTTCTCGGCCTGTCGTTCGGGGATCAAGGACAGTTCTTTCGGAGGACCGCAATCGTTGCCGCCGGTGGTTTTCCCGAGTTATCGTTAATGGAGGATGTGGAACTAAGCATGCGCTTGCGCTCCGCTGGGCCGACACTTTATCTCGGGGGAGGGTTAGTTTGCTCCGGTCGCCGCTGGCGGAAGGTAAGCTGGTTCAAGTGTTGCACCACCGTCATTGCCCTGTTGGCAATCTATCGTCTTCGGCGACGACAAGGGGCTCAGATCACGGACATTCTGTATCGTCGCTATTACCCCTCCGCGGCACTCGGTGCGCAGCCCCAGCATCCGGCAAATACGACCCCAGCCGAAAATTGCTCCTCATCACCACCCTTAGGCAGTTTGCGCTGTCTTGGATCCGTAGAATCGAAAAAGCGACAACGTGACTCTTAGAAGAAGTTCCTCGTACTTGTCGTCTTCCTCGAACTCGAACTCGGAGCAGTAGAGCACGATTGCCTGCCCGTCGGCCGCGCCCGACGCAACCTGGCCGAGAGTTTCTGCCCAGTTTGCACCGGGCAGGATAAATCCCGAATGCAGCTGGGGACATAACCAGGTAGTGCGATAGTTGCCTGCGAGTTCCTTTTATAGGAGTGTTGGCCGCGGAGTTTATTCAGAAAAATCACTGCATTTTTGCGCCGGCTAGACGCGCTTTTGCCCGATTGCGCAGGGGAATTGCGGCGGCTCTGAAATTCTCTGTCTGCAATAAGCGGCTGAAATCCTGGAGAAAACTGGCAGGGAGTGGTACGTACTTTGCTCTGGAATTCGGTGCACTTATCGAGTCTGCCGGAAATAGACGGAAGGGTGACTGAATGTTGTCTGCATCAATCGCTTCATTGATCGGCTGGGGAATAAAATTGCGGTCTATTTCGTCTGCTAAGATGGGGTGCAATAGCCCCGGAGCCTGGTGGCAGCCTGTTTCGCCGAATGAACTCCGATCATCCGACAGTGCGCCTCACTCACCTGGACGCTCTCTGGTTCCAGGTAGGCGGAACGCTTTGTAATCTCCGATGCAACCATTGCTTCATTTCGTGCTCGCCGGAGAATTGCACCTTGGGCCTGATGAGCTTTGGTCAGGTTCTTCCCTATCTGGAAGAAGCGGTGCGGCTCGGTGTCAAAGAATTCTATTTTACCGGAGGCGAACCATTCATTAATCCAGAGCTTCCCAAGATTCTGGAGGCAACTCTGCGAATTGGTCCAGCTACGGTCTTAACCAATGCCACCCTCTTTAGCCCAGAACTCGTAAATAGACTGGCAGCGATGCGCGACGCCTCACGGTACTCGCTCGAATTACGTGTGAGTATCGACGGATTTTCTCCCGAAACCAATGACCCGATTCGCGGACCCGGCACGTTTAAACGCGCGATGCGCGGAGTCAAACTACTGCTCGATGTTGGTCTTTTACCGATTATCACAGCCATGCGGAGCTGGCCGATCAATCAAGATGAAGCCCAGCTCGCTAGGTTCAAAAATTCTCTTGCCGAGATCGGATACCGGCATCCGCGGATCAAGCTTCTTCCATCGCTGAAGATTGGTCAGGAAGCGTTGCGAGACCGCGGATATTCGGAATACGACTACATAACGAAATCGATGATGATCGGATATGACAGCAGTCAATTGATGTGTTCCAATAGCCGGATCGTTAGTACTCGAGGCGTTCACGTCTGCCCGATTTTGGTGGATCAGCCCGATGCAATTCTTGGCACTAGACTTTCAACGGCGAGAGAAGCTTTTGAGATCGGACACCAAGCATGCGTGACTTGCTACCAGTACGGCGCGCTCTGCGCGAATGCGTCGTCCGTTGCGGCACGCTTTGAAGATGCTTTCTGAGTTGTCACAGGGTATTCGGCTCGCAGAATCCGATGCGCCGTCTCAGCGACAGGTCATCGCCTTTTTCGGCGGAGTCTACAGCAATTATCTCGCGTTACAGGCCCTGCTTGAAGATGCCGTTAGACGCGGAGCACGGTGCCTATATTGTCTCGGAGATATCGGTGCCTTTGGTCCGTTCCCAGATCGAGTCTGCGAAATTTTGCGTCAGACCGGGATTCCGGTCATCCAGGGAAATTACGATAATTCGGTCGGCAGCGGGCTCGCCGATTGCCAATGCGGTTACACCGATCCTCGCGACAACTATTTTGCGAAGGTCTCGTACGATTATACGTTCCGTCACACGAGCAGTGACAACAAAGTCTGGTTACAGAAACTGCCGTCGCAGATAAGACTTCAGATGGGTCCGTACCGGGTTTTGCTCTGCCATGGATCGCCGAGGAAAACGAACGAGTTCCTGTGGGAAAGCACGACTTCGGATGCTTTTCTCAATTGGCTTTTCGAGAAATTCGATACCGACGTTATTATTGGAACGCACACCGGGTTGTATTGGCACCGGGAACCATCACGGGGAAAACATTTTATTAACTGCGGCGCGATAGGGCGTCCCCCAAACGATGGGGAGACAACAGTTGTATATTCTATTCTTAGCACGGGACCAGTGGAGCAGCTGTCCCGAGCCTCTTGTGCCGCGGATCCGATGCCTGGGAAGGTATGGCCCTGGGTGTCGGCGGCAGAGGCCTGCCGCCCTAAAGTAGCAGCGGAAGCGCGGGCAGCAGCGCGCGCGGAACGAGCGGGTGTTCGCGGCGAAAGTGATGCCGGCGGTTTATCCGTGGATTTCGTTCGCCTAGCCTATGATTACGAACGTCTCGCCAGCGATATGGCTGCTGAACAATTATCAGCCGAGTTTATCGAGACGATTCGGACAGGTTGGTGGACTACTTGTAATGAAATCCTTCCCGCGAAAGAGCGCTCACGAGGTATTTACTGAAAAGAGAGAGACCGATCGATCGGCAGACGGCAAGTGCGCCATCGGGATCTTTATCAAGGCGCCGAAGGCCGGGTCATCAAAGACTCGGCTCTCTCCTCCTTTCACGCCTGCTGAATGCGCCGCACTTAGCAGATGTTTTCTAAAAGACACTGCTGAAAACATCTCGAATGTAGCTCGGGAAAAAAAGGATGTCATTGGGATTGGCGTCTACGCTCCTGTTGGCAGCAAAAGAAATTTCCAGGTGCTGTTACCCGCGGATTTTCTGCTGATCCCCCAACGCGGTGAAGATCTGGGAGAGCGTTTGCGCAACGCAGCGGAGGATTTGTTCTCCGCCGGATTCGGTTCGGTCTGTTTTATTGGGGCCGATAGCCCGACGCTTCCTCCATCGTATCTCGCTCGGATGGTGGATTATCTCGGCCGGTTTAGGAATGGAATGGCAATTGGTCCAAGCGCCGACGGCGGCTACTATGCCATCGGACTAAAAAAAGCAATCCCGCGCCTGTTCGAAGATATTGATTGGAGTACAGATCGCGTTTTCGAACAAACCAAGGCGCGCATCAACGAATTGGGCATTCCGCGATTGATCCTGCCAGCCTGGTACGACGTGGATGATGAACCTGCGTTGCGTCGGCTTTTTGACGACCTTTATCCAACGGGAAGTATGCAAGGAGCCCGTCTTGCGTATCCCGCCCTGCACACAAAGCGCTTTCTTAGCCGGGAACTCCAGAGATTTAACCCACATCTTTGACGAAGAATGCGGGTTAACGCCGGCAACACCTGGATCGCCGACAACGCTGGCAACTGAATAGGAGGAATTCGCTTCTCGTTTTCCGGTTTGTATCGTCGCGAGCTCGAGTGGCGATCTTTCAGTTCCCGGCGATTCCGGCGTTCCCGCGCGATCCGGCGATCTATTTCACGGCCGTCGCGATCATCAGTCCCCAAACCGCATCGATCCGGACCTTCCGTGCCGATCGGATTTCGAGTCCGACTGACGCCAACAGATGATGAAATTCGCGTTGAGTGTAACAGCGATAGTAGGACGTTTCGATACGCCGAAACAGTGCGTCGAACAGTTTGCACATCAAATAGTCCCTGCACCAATCCAGGATTATCGCGCATCCTTGAGGTTTCAGGACCCGGCGCATTTCCACTAGGCTCACCACCGGCTTGTCAAAGTAATGGAGTGCGCTTGCGGAAACAACAACGTCGAAGCTGTTATCCGGGAACGGTAACTCCGACGCGCTGGCACTGAGAAATGAGACGTTCGAGTATCCCTGACACTTTCGGCGGGCGATCTCCAGCATTTTGTCGGCAACGTCAACGCCGGCCATCCGTTGTCCAGGATGCTCGCTCAGCATGAGGCGCTCAAATTCTCCGGTCCCGCATCCGACGTCTAGAACAGATGAATCGTGAGGAATCGCAGCCCATGATTTCAGCAAGCCCAGCGTTTTATTTACGTAGCGACTCCAGCGACGATCGTAGGTCTTTGCCAATTGATCGTGCCGTTCTCGAACCCCTTCGTTACTCATTGGCTACGAGTGCCTCAAGGGGTCTGCCTTTTGCTTCCACACCACGAAAATACCACGGAACCATAGCAATGGCGCCGATCAGCCAGAAAGCTGCTAGAAGCACTAGTGCGGGAAGCATCCCCCATGCGTTGGCTACGATAGTTAACACGATTGGCGCCATGAAGGCTCCGATCCTGCCAAAGGCAACTGACAGACCGATTCCGGTTGAGCGCAGATGCGTCGGGAATATTTCTGAGAATGTTGGATAGGCCGAAACCCAGCTTCCAGTAGCAAACAGGTTAGCGAGCGTGAATCCGGCTAAGACCCAGCGCCAGTCCCCGGTGCGTGTAGCGGCCGTGAGCAAGAGAACACCCACCACGGTCAACGAATAGAGACCAGGAACAGTAATTTTGCGGCCGATCCGATCGAGCGAAATAGCGGCGATAACGCCACCGGCCAGGGCGCCGACATTGCCAACCAGATAAAAGCACGGAACAAACTGTGCCGGCACAGCGAGCGCCGGCAAAATAAATAATGCTAAAAACGCGAATAGGCCGTAATAGCCTGCGGCCTCGGAAAAATCCAGAAGGCATCCGAGAGCAACCCGGCCCGGATAACGCTTAATCAGTTCGTAACTCTGTCCCCAAAAGCCACTGTGGGCGACTGCCGGGAACCTGGGGCTAGGGTGAACGGTTCGAAGCCGTTCGAGGTTCCCGCTCTCGATGTTTTCAACCACCGCCTCTGCGGCGGCCTCGTTGCCTTGAGCAAGTAACCATCGCGGTGATTCCGGGATGTAACGGCGGATAACGCCTGCGCAGAGCGCGATCACTGCTCCGAACCCGAACGCTGCCCGCCATCCGATGTCGGGCTGCAAATTGTTCAGTAAGAAAAGAGTCACAAGTGCGGCCAGGATTGCCCCGACAGACCAGAAATTCATCACGATCGCATTCGTTTTTCCGCGGTGCTGGGCCGGAATGAACTCGCTGATTGCGGCATTGATCGCCGAGTATTCTGCCCCTACGCCAACCGCCGCCAGCAACCGCAACCCCATGAACGAGAAATATCCTGGCGCGAATGCCGTAACGAAGGTGAGAACGCCGTACAAAAGCAACGTCAATAGGAACAGTCGCCTGCGTCCAAAGCGATCCGCGAGGTAACCGAACAAATACGCGCCGGCCATGATCCCTATAAACCAGACACTCAGGATCCAGGAGGCTTGAAGGTTTGTCAGATGCCATAAATCGCGGAGCGCTCCGATGACATTGTTGATGATTGTCACCTCAAACGCATCCAGCATCCAGCCAACACCAAGAGCGATCGTGATCGCGGTGTGAACGCGATTCCAGCGCGTCTTGTCGAGCGTGGCCAGTAATGGACTTGTGCTTGCTTCTTTCAAGTCAGCTACTCCTCCATTGCAATCAGTCGTTTTGCCGCCGGTTTAAGATCGGGTTCCGCAATCTCCGGCTCCGGTGCCAACGGATACCGTTGGGCGCCGGGACGCGAAAGAAATGCGGCACGCCAGCCAACCCAGAGAGCGCCAGCAACATCCCAGCCGTGCGCCGCTACTAACATGCATTCCCCAGGCATCAGGCCCATCTTGTTCGATGCCCAGTTATATACTTCGCGGAGGGGTTTGAACCGGCGAACGCTCTCCACGCTGAGTCTCGCTTCAAACATTTCCGTGAGTCCAGCGTTCTCGATCTGTGCATCTACGGCTGCTTGGGAAGAGTTAGTCAGGGTTGTCATCCGAAACCCAGCTTCCTTCAAGTCAGCCAGCGCTGAGGCAACGTCAGGATGCGGTGGTAAAGATCGCATCGGAAGCATGGCGTTGCGCGCTGCTTCTTGCGAAAGAGTGACTTGATTGTTACGCGCCACCATCATGAGCGCAGCGGCTCCTATCGCACCGAAGTCGTCGTAGTGGTCCCCGACGGTAGCGACCAATGAATACTGAAGCATAGTGGTAAACCACAATGGCAAGAGATCAGCTCGTCCGCCCAGCGCCTCCGCTACACTTGTTTTCATCGCTTTCAGATCGAGCAACGTCTCATTTACATCAAAAAAGAGCATCTTTGGCCTCTTCATAGGATGGTTATTAGATAAGGTTTTTGCGGCCTGCTTCTCATTACCTCTCGCAAGGCGCCCTCCGGTACCAACGACGCTGAAACCGGCAATTGCCAAGAATTCTCGCCGATTCATTCCTGGGGATGGCCCTATTTTCTAGCTACGCGTATTCTCGAGGAGGGGCCCGATTACAGACTCGAAAGTCGCTTGCTCCGTGAAGCCTTGATAGGCAGCTGCAACCTTCCCTTGCCGATCGATAACAAATGTTGTTGGGATAGCTTCTATCTCACCATAGTCGGCGACTATTTTCTCATCACCGATCACTACCGGATAGTTCATCCCGAATTTTCGCATGAACGGCTTAACCACCGACGCGCCTTGCCGGTCCAAGGAGACGCCAATCATGGTGAAGCCTTTATCTGCATACTTGTTTTGAAGAGCTACAAATCCGGGAATCTCCGCGCGGCAAGGCGGACACCAGGTAGCCCAGAAATCCAGGATGACGACCTTGCCTATGAAATCCGAAAGCTTCACAGGTTTGCCGTCTACGTCATTCAATTGCCAGCCAGGTGCTGCTTTGCTTGCGTCTACAGCATGGCTCAACCTAGCGTCCGCAAGCAGGCTAGAAGCCAGAACAAGCGGAAGTGTCATTTTCAAATAGTTCGGGACATGTCTCATGTAGTCATTCCTTACCTGCATTCTTGGAGTTATCAGTTGCCGGTGATTTGCCAGATGTAACCTTCGCATCTAACAGCCTGATCATAACAGCCACATCGTTCGTGGGTTCCCTGCAAACGAAGTTTTCGCAAATGTATGCTGTTGCCTTTCCATTGAGCGGATGAACGTCTTTGAAGAATTCGATTTTCTGGTCGAAGTACGCCTGCCCGGAGCCACCATCGGCCAACATTAAGACGGCGTTCGGTTGATAACGATGATTCACTTCGCGCAAGAGCGTTTGAGTGTCCGAGCAATCCCATTTACCGGCGATCACAACCTGTTTCGGCGCGGCTTCTGACGCGTCCAGAGCTACCAGCATTTGCGCTAAAGAAAGGGCTGATCGCGAAAGCTCAGCTTCAAAGGCGTCAATGGTTTGCTCCGCCATCTTGCGCCATTCATTGTTTTCAAAAAACCACGAAAGCCGCACGAGGTTAAGAGCGGAAACCGAGTTAGCCAAAGGTTCGGCGCCGTCATAGTCTCCCTTGGTTCGGAAAAGCAGATTTGGATCTTGACCGCTGGTAGTAAAATATGCGGCCCCTTCGCGATCCCAGAACAGCGCGTTCTGGCGTTCCTGGAGACTAGAAGCTAGTTCCAACCAATGGGTGTCGAAAGAGGCTTCGTACAAATCGAGCAGCCCTTGAATGAAGAAAGCGTAATCATCTGAAAAGCCATTGATCTTGCTTTCGCCTTCGCGGTACGTGCGTTGTAGCGAGTGATCCTTTTGCCGGTACAGTTTTCCTTGGACGAATTGAGCGGCCTCCTGTGCGGTCTTCAGGTAGCCCGCCTCATTGAGCACCCGGGCGCCCCTGGCAAAAGCCGAGATCATTAAACCGTTCCAGCTCGTGACCACTTTATCGTCGCGATTCGGACGCGGGCGTTGATGGCGAGCTTCCAACAGCAGTTTCTTGCTCTCCTGAAGGGACTGACGAACCTGGTCCTCCTTTAGATCGAACTTTTTAGCTGCCTCTTCTAGAGAGTGTCTCTCGATCAAAACATTCTTCCCAATTAGTTCGCCGCTGGTATCGCTTTCAGCGGCGTTGCCCTTTGCTTCTACTCCATAAATGTAATCGAAGATCTTTGCGCGATCAGATCCTAGGACGTCATCAATTTCATCTTTCTCCCAAACGTAAAAAGCGCCTTCTGCACGATCTGACTTCCCAGTCCGGACCAGGCTGTCCGCATCCTCCGCTGAGTAAAATCCGCCTTCCGGTCCGGTCATGTCTCGCTGGACGTAATCGAGAACATCTCTAGCCGTTGTGGCGAAAAAGGAATCCCGAGTGATCTGATAGGCATCCAGGTAAGCAGACGCAAGCTGCGCCTGGTCGTAGAGCATCTTTTCGAAATGAGGCACATGCCAAACGCTATCGACTGAATAGCGATGAAACCCGCCTCCGAGATGATCATGAATACCTCCCGCAGCCATTTTGCGGAGGGTAAAAAGAGCCATCGCGAGCGCATGTTTACCATCGGACGACTCGGGCGCTGCGGCAAAGATCCGAAACAGGAGATTCAATACGACCGGCTGCGGAAACTTCGGCGCACCACCAAAACCTCCTGATTCCCTGTCAAAGGATTTCGCCAACTCTTCATAAGCCTTCTTTAAAGTCTCACGGCTGACCTTTTGCTTCGACGAGTTACCCGATTGAACAAATGTTTGAAGCCGGCTTGTGATCTCTTTGGAAACGGCAATTATTCGGTCGTGTCTCTTCTCCCACTCGCCGGCGACCTGTAAGAGCACATTCTTAAAGACCGGTGCGCCATCCCTGTCTCTGGCGGGAAAATAAGTGCCGCCGACAAAGGGCCTGCGCTCCGGTGTTAACCAGACGTTCATCGGCCAGCCACCATTTCCGGTGGTAGCGACGACGAAAGCCATGCAGATGCTGTCGATGTCCGGTCGCTCTTCTCGGTCCACTTTGATGTTCACGAAGTTCGCGTTCATCACCTTAGCGATCTCGGGATCCGAATAAGATTCCCGCTCCATGACGTGGCACCAATGACAGGTCGAATAGCCTATCGAGAGAAAGATCAGTTTGTTTTCTTTTCTGGCCTTGGTAAACGCCTCTTCACCCCAGGGATACCAATCGACTGGGTTATGGGCATGCTGCAGAAGGTACGGAGACTTTTCGTGAATGAGATGGTTAGTATTATGAGAGCGGTCACTAAAGGGGCTTCTTGCTTGCCCTGCAAAAGAGAGCGTCGAGGCCAAGGGCGCAAGAATAGCGATAGCCAAGCAACTCCATGAATCTAAACTCATGTTTGCCATTCCGTGACGAAGGACCGAGCCCCCGAACGTGGTTCACCCGTTCGTATGCTCTATGCACGACTAAGAGTTGAGAACGCAGCTGGTCGGACTATTCCCAATGAAAATCCCCCTTGTATCCGGTCTTTGAGTTTCGCAGCAGCTCCGAGCACTGCGAGATCGGATTTCTTAATTCGGGAACGCTTGATCGTGAATCACTGCCGTCCGTCTACGCGCGAGCCGTCAGTCAAGCGCAACCGGCGTTAAGGAATATGGGATCATGAAGGTAATGTCTTTTTCTCCACGACCGAGCAGCAGACGGGGTCGCAGCAATTTTCGGCCAGGTGTCACTTTGTGTGAGTTTCCAAATTATTTGGCGTCTTTTTTCCACGATATTTGGCGTATCCGACACCGGCCAGCGATCGCCTGGAGTTGGCTGTCGCTTCGACAATGGAAGTCCGTATGACTTGCATTCAGTATTTTGCTCATAGAGCACGATCGCTTCCGGACGTGGCCGGTAGTGCAGTCGGTCGTTCGTACTCCACCGACGCGAGCGTCTGTAAAGTCTGCCACCAAGCCAGCCCCCACCGAGCACGTATGAATCAATTGAGCGTCAACGCTGTTCTTGACCTTTGAAGATTTGAAAAAGGTAGAGAAGTGAGGGCAGCAGGACGGCTGCATGAGAAAACCAGCTTAGCGTTAGCGATCAATCAGTATATCCATCTGAATCCGATCCGAATAAAAAGGTTTGGAACCCAGCGCGGCGGAATGAGCCTGGGACAAGCGATTGAACAAGACCCTCAACTTGCAGGACGGCTGCTCGACGAACTGAAATCGTATGGGTGGAGCTCGTACGGATGCTACGCCCAACAGGGCTACCGCTATGACTGGGTTGGCTCAGATTGGATCGAGCAGATCCTAGGCGAGAGGACCGAGCAGGCGGCTCGATCCGCTTACGCCAGGCATCTGGTAGAAGTCATCGGCGCCAATCACTCGGCATGGAAAGAAAAGATAGTCGGGCAAATCTTTGCCCGGTTCCTCTTCTTTTATACTACAAATGAGGAAGTGTCTTAAACGCTACGACCGTAATGAGCAGAAAGGGCCAGAGAGCTGGCCCTTCGCTCGCAGTAAGACAAGAATTCTGCCTCTGGTACTGCCAAAAAAACGTTGTCGCCATCCAGAGTGGTCCACGGCGGAAATACTCGATAGCTGGCCCTGACAAATCAAAACCTTTCTTTTTACAGCAGGCTCCTCACGAAATTTCGAAACAGCAGCGAGGCGTCTCTTGGTGCTGACAGCATTCTTTCACGGGATTACCAATCACTTCGGAAAGAAGGGACTCGACAATCAAGCAGGCTTCCGGGCTGTGAGTTGTAGCCGCGGAAAGGGGACAATTGTTCCCGCAAATGAACTGCTTGCCCTCGATTTCGCGGACGTTCGGGTTACCGCCCAGATTCTTTAGCACTTCAATTGCAAATTCGATCCGTTCAATCCGGGTTTTGCCTTTTACCCGATTGAGATGCTCGCGGGCAGCTCTTTGACCGACCTCTCGCAGGCTTTGCCTCAATTCCGACGAAGGCAAACGCCTCTCGATAACCTCAAGGATGTAACGAAGTAATGGAGCATAAGCGTTTTGAAAGAGGCTTTCCGCTTCACTTGTAAGGCTATAAAGAACATGAGGCTTGCGAAAACCGGGCTGAGTGCCGAGCTGCTGGATCAACCCATCGCGTTCAAGGCTCGTCAGGTGCGACCGAACCGCATTATCGGTTAGTCCCAAGGTCTCAGCCAATTCCTGCACGGTATAGCTCTGGGTGCGGAGCGCGCTGATAATCTTCCCACGTGTGCTGGCCAACAGACGTGAGCGCCATCCCGGGATCTTCACTATTCGATGATGGGCCAAAACCGAAATAAGGCAAAAACAATTTGACTTATTGTTCAATTTATCTTGTGTTGGTCTTAGCTTCCGTGAATCCAGTAATTATCTACTTTTCGCGCGACAGCCGCTCTTTAGTAAGTTCGCGGTGCCCTGACACTCTTGACCGGCGCGGGTGCAACTCGTCACCGGACGCTTCGGAAAAGCTTCCGGTCGTGGCACGGCCTGTCATCAGAACACCCGAACGCAGCCAACTCTATCCTGGAGGAGTGAAATGAAGAACCTAATGATGGTTATAGCGGGATGCGTGGCCTTGGCGCCTACTCTTGCGTCGGCGGCCACCTTTACTGGTGAGATTATGGACGAAGCGTGCGCCAAGGGTGGCGGCCACGAGTCGATGTTTAAGAAGATGGGGACCAACGACCCCAAGGCATGTACCGCCGCTTGCGTAAAAGGCGGTAGTAAATACGTCCTGTTTGAATCAGGAAAGAATTATTACAAGCTTGATGATCAGAAGAGACCGGAAGCCTTCGCCGGCCAGAAGGTGCAGGTTACGGGGACCTTGAGTAAATCGACCAAAATGATCCACGTTACGGATATCAAAGCGGCATCATAGGTTGTTCGAGAACGGCAAGTCATTCCCTGAGCCTAGCTTCTTTTGCTTTTTTCCATTCGAAAATGCATCGCTCCAAGCTCAAGGTTTGAAGGACCGAGATTCTCTCTCGATTTATAATCTTGAGCTTTGAACCTCAAACGCTGGCCTTTAATCCAATCTAGCTAGATGAAGCGCCGCATCGCGGTTATATGTGGTGTTTTCGCGCTGATCGTTGTCTTGGTGAGTTTGGCCTTAACTCAAGTGCAGCTCAGTGCCATTCGGAATCCAGGCAAGATCGAAACCTTTCTCGCTACTCAAGCTAAACGTTTTCTAATTTCTCGGGACAGCAGGACCGGTATTCCACCAGCTCCTGATAATCGCCAAGCAAACATTGAGGAGGGAGAGACGCTCTATGGCACCGAATGCGGCATGTGCCATGGAGCCGACGGCCACTCCCTGACTGATAACGGCCGCTGGATGTATCCGCGCGCATCCGACCTTACCTCAGACAACGTACAACAATACAGCGATCGCGAACTTTTCTGGATCATAAAAAACGGGATCCGGTTTAGCGGTATGCCAGGGTTCGCAAAGACGGAGTCTGACGAGCACATCTGGAATTTGGTTAGTTACATAAGGACCCTTCGAAAAGAGAAGTAGCGGTGAAAATGAGCATACGCTTGGCAGAGCGGAGATAGTCGGGAAGCGATGGAGCGACTCGGTACACAGGGGCACGTTAGGCCACCACGTGAGCTATGGTCAATAATCGGTAGGGTCGCGCTTCAGCGCGACTGCGCGTTGAGATTGATGTTGCCGAAAGATGTCCGAAACAGCTTTAGCTTAGCCTCTTAGAGCTGCCACGCGCACGAGGCTGAGATAAATCTCGGCCCTACCGGTCAACGGGAGGCGTTCCTTCAGCACCTCCGCTGGCACGAGCGGCGCCAGACGACTTACTTAGAGATGTCCAGGGGCTTGGCGCAGAGCGGGATAGCGAAGTGGGCTGTGGACACGGGTAGGATGACTATGACTTTCTACGATAAGGCCGGCAGAGAGATGCTGGTCGAGCAGATCAGCTAATTCAGTGGTCACCACGGGCTGCTGTGGGTTCCGCGGGGTCGCATCTAAAAATATAAATATTGACTTAGATGGGTGGTGACAGCTAGAGCTCTGGCGGAATGGCGAGACCGTTATGCATCGATGTTGCCGGTGGTTGGTATCATGGTATTACTCGAGGCATCGTATCGGTGGAGTTCGTACGGATGCTACGCCCAACAGGGGTACCGCTATGACTGGGTTGGAGTAGATTGGATCGAGCAGATCCTAGGTGAGAGGACCGAGCAGGCGGCTCGATCCGCTTACACCCGGGCCGCGACTTGCAGAGATAAGCCAACATGTTGGCGGTCTCAAATATCCAGCGGTATCCGCCGCCATCCGCTTACTAAAGAGCCGGTTAAGAATCGACAACTTGCTGGCTCGCCAATATACAAAGGTTATTATATTTTTAGGTCCGACCCCGTGAAGCCAAATTCACGAAGACGACGAAGGAACGAAACGTAGGGCGCCAGACTGCTGCTCACCGAACTCGACTGGTAAAAGCTGAGCCTCAGAAGGTGGGCCCGATTAGCGCAACCTTAGCCGATCGTTTCGAGTTTTCCTATTTGACTCCGTACTACGGTACGGCGCGTAGATTGGCTTTCAAGAATATGTCTGACCTGAAACACACCAATGCCCGAAGAGGAAACGGGTTTCTAATTGCGGGAATACTTTCGGCGATTGGAGCATCGATATGCTGCGTGGGCCCACTTGTGTTACTGGCACTTGGAGTAAGCGGTGCGTGGATCAGCTCTCTCACCGCGCTCGAACCATATCGACCGATTTTTATTGGATTGACACTGCTGTTCCTTGGGTTCGCCTTCTATCGTCTCTATTTGACTCGCCCAGCCTGTTCACCTGAATCCGCGTGTGCGAATCCGCGCACTTTAAAACACCAACGCCTGGCATTCTGGATCGTCGCGGTCCTGGTGCTTGGTCTAATCGCTGTGCCTTGGGTTGCCCCACTGTTTTATTGAT
>Ga0070706_100003423_pt1 | contig 15648 bp, 10 predicted proteins | sample KBSK5501metaG_FD_65476 | JGI IMG/M metagenome (GOLD analysis project Ga0070706, IMG submission 65476) | Corn, switchgrass and miscanthus rhizosphere microbial communities from Kellogg Biological Station, Michigan, USA - KBS K5-50-1 metaG | ecosystem: Host-associated > Plants > Roots >...
CAATAGAGCGGGATCAGCATTTTGTAATAACTGCGGAAGTTCTCTAACTCCCACGAATTGCGCAACGAGCTGACAACAAGCAAGTTGTATAGTGCAGTGCGGCCTCACAAGTAATCTTGGTTACATCGCCTGCTTGCCTGTGATATTGGAGAAGTTCCCTTCAGTGCAGAAACCATGAATGCAACGAAGAACGATCTAGCATACTTGGCCAGAAGGTAGTCAACAAATACTCGTTCTCAGACCTGGCGGATTGGCGAGTGTAGAAAATGTAGAGGACTCTGTGCAACTAGACTCACCGCTCACCAATAAGAGAGTGCTGGATCGCGATTTTGCAACTGAGTGGAAGAAGATCTCGCAGCAAGTGTTGGCATTCTGCTATCACAGAGTTGATCTTCCCAGCGAGGCAGAAGAAATTTTTCAACAGATTGCGATTCGCGCCTGGTATGGCTATGCGAGCTTCAATGGAGATGCAGCATTCCTCACCTGGGTCATGACTATTGCACGTAGAGAAATTGCTCGTGCGATGAGTCACCACCATGAACGGTCGAAAACGGAAGCTTCACTCGAAGTGGTGACAGAAATAGCTCCAGATAGTCTTCCAAGTTTTCCTGCGCCTGAAATGGGAAGTAAAGATTACAGCTGGCTATCTGTGGTGACAAAGATAGCTGCCTCGAAAGGTGTTCTCACGCAAATGGAATCGACTAGTATTCTGACTCGCCTGGCTCACTCAGAAGAAAGTTGGGATGCAATAGGGAAGATGCTTGGAGTTTCTGGTACAGCCTGTGCGACCCTGCATTGTCGCGCTATCCCGAAATTACGCATGTTTCTTTTTATGTACCGACCAGATCTCCTTGGAGGCATACCAGCCATCACTGAGGCTTTCACCAGAGCTTTGGCGGACAAGAGCAATAGGTTGAATGTGCAAGAGATCGAGGTATTTCAACGGATAATACTCGATGGTCAAGTGAACTATCGCAAAGCAGGATGGCGACTTGCTCTCCGTTCAGCATGCAGTAAGGTAATTAAATGGCTCTCACTTCCATAGCCCTACGGCTTCTCAGGCAATGACTTGACTCTGGAAGGTACATGCTATATGACTGTACAGAAAAAGGCATCCAGACCCATGTCGAACACTAGTGACAGTTTCCAGTTCAACCTAGACTTCCCAGAGTTCTCTGATAGAACTTTGAAAGTAGAAGTTCCTAGCTATTTTGATGTCCTCCCTGATGGACATGCAATAATTATCTCCGGCTATCCAGTTCAGCACGGTGATAGAACCTACAATTCCCAGGATTCCTCTACATTGAACCTGTGTGAGCACTACCTCTGCCAGTTCGGTATTATGTCTAGCCAGACAGACCTCATCGACTATGCTCTTCAGCACGGATACTGCCATCTCACAGATGCTCCCCGGCTAGCTCTCTCTATGACCCTAGATCAAATGGTGCAACTACTGGCTAGCTTCGCTATTTCACTGTCCATCGAGCAGAGTTACTCTCTTGAAGACCTGGCCCAGAACATAGAGAGTGGCAAAAGTGTGGCTATCTTTGTAAATGCTGAGAAATTATGGAACTTTATCCATGAATATTACAGCGATGAGTCCAATCACCTCGTCGTAGTCACTCGTCTAGCTCGTGATCGTATCTCCGGTGAGATCAGAGGTTTCTATGTCTACGATGCATTTGCAGATGCTGCTGATTATTTCGTTGATATGCTCACGATGCAGCTAGCTTGGTTGGATGTTGGTGGGCAACAACTAGTGGTAGACGTTCCCTTTTCAAAAGCAGATGTATCGGCATAGAGATTCCTTTTCCTGCAAAATTGCTCAATAAATCTGTAATAGCTCATCACTATAGCGGGTCTAATAGACAGAACGACAATAGAGCCGGTAGCCATTTATGAATGCAGTACCTACCATGGAGTGCTTAACCGGCAAGAGAGGAGCGAATATGGCACACGATTTTACTTCAGCCGACCTTGGGCCTGAAATACCGATGAATCAGGCTGAGGTTCCTCAGCAAATCGAGTATATAAACGGCCAGGAAGTTCTGGTCATTGGTGACCCCACGGGATACGCCGACTTTAATCATCAGCAAGGTGATAACCCCTACGGCTATACACAAGACTGCGGATTGGTCTCTTGCCAGGATGTGCTAAACCAGTTTGGTGTACAGGTCTCTGAGACAGACGTTGTAAGCTTCGCCAGCCAGCATGGCTTATGCGACATCGCTGAAGCGGACCCAAGTCAGAATGGCGGTACAACCATGGAACAGCAAGCTCAGATCCTCAATGATTATGGCATTCCTGCGCATAGCGAAAGTTCTGGCACATTGGAAAGTCTTGCAGTACATATTGAGCAAGGCAATGGCATTATCATCGAAGCCAACGCTGGCGTCTTGTGGAATGACTCACGCTACTTTGACCAGGGCGACCCCAACCATGCAGTGACGGTCACAGGCGTTGTACGTGATCCCGCCAGTGGTCAGATCGAGGGCTTCTACATTAATGATAGCGGTACCGGCGAGTCGGCCAAATTTGTTGATGCAAATACCATGCAGCAGGCGTGGGAGGATAATGGTGGGCAGTCTGTTGTAACAGATATAAGCCACACAACCTACCCATAACGGCAACGCATGAGATAGTTTGTACTATAGTGAGAAAAAAAACCATAGATAGCGAGGAAAAGACACATGGAACATACAGAACTTACCTACATGAGCTACAAGGATATGCGCAAACGCCAGCGTACAAGTATGCTGCGTCAAGCCGAAATTCCTATTGAGCATACGGTTTCGCTACCAATGCCGACGAAACGCTGGCTTGGGCCTGCCTATGCATGCTTCGCCAGTCCCGCCCTACGCAGACCAGGTCAGCCTGTGGAGCAGGGTGTCCCTGACCGCTGGTGGGTCGTTGATGCACACGGTGGACGTCTCGTCATCTACACCCTTTGGAAGGCCCTAGCCTATGCTCCAGAAGCTTCTTGGACAACTGTCACATTACCGCAAGCCACACAGAGCATTGCTGAACAGCAAGCAGCAGTTGAGGCCATCGAGCTTTTGATGGAGGCTCTGGTACCGGCTTTCTTTGCCGACGAGCAAGGCGATGCGTCAACCCGTAAGGCGTTGCGCGAGGCCCTGGAAACATATATACCAGCACCACTGTTTCCACAGTACCGCGCACTTACACCGGACTTTTTTGCCTGGTTAGCTGGGTAGGCAACGACTGGAGAGGGTAGTGGCTAACTAGACCATCACTGAGGCGCTAAAAAGTGGTGGTCGCATCGCCCATACAGCTGAGTACGATTTTTGAATCTTGCCTGGGGGTATAAACGCTCGTAATACCCTATCCTAGAAATAAAGGAAGCTCCAATGAACACCGAACAAGATGCAGCCTTGCAGGAGATTCATTTCCTGGCACAGAAATATAACTGGCCTCAGCTCTTTATGCTAGCTGATGACATTCGATCGACTCGGTCCACTCAGCGAATCGTTGTAGCTGCTCCATCCGACACCAGTATCTCTCCTTTTCGCAACTGGGTCGAAGCAGTTACCCGTGATGGCATAGTGGTTTCCTCAACGCTGGAAGAACTGCCTGGCAATCCTGCACGTGTTATCACCGCAGAGAAGCCGATTGCCGTTTTTGAGTGTGGTCGTCTCATCGAAGCTGATGCCGTTGCAGTCGTTACACGCACATTCCTTTCTCGTCCAGCCGGTTCCTACGCTCTCGTCATGACCTATGCCGAACGCATCGAGATCGAAGAAGACCTTGACCTTGTAGAGCGGAGTATACGGCGATTGTTACTCTCTAATAGCATGACGAGCTGGGAAACGCAAGACTTGCTGGAACTTGGCGTTTACCTCTGGACCAACTCACAGCCTGTAGAGTGGCTCAAGCCCCGCCTACAACGCGATCAGGATGCCCTCACCGCATGGCTTCGCACATCCATTCCAATCGATAGCGCATTAATGAACGCGCTGATCCACTACCGAACACTCTACGCGCTTGACATGGCAGAGGACCAGTTGAATCAGCAAGAACGCACCCTTACTCCCCAGACTTCAATAGATCAATCGCAACGTATCTATCATGTTCGGCAAAGTATCGATGAGCTGAGATTACAACTGATGCGTCAGATAGATAGAAATGTAACCTCTGTGGAGCGAACGCTCCTCACCTCCTTGCAAGCGCTAGAGGCGGACCTGCTTGGCAGTCTGCGACCCTTCATGGTTCAGCATCATGAGATCACATTCCAGGGGGAAGACGCATTCCGTGAAGCCATGACGCACTATGTCGCCGAAGGAGCAAGAAGCTGGCAAAGTCGCGCAGACCATATGTTGGCGACCTCCAACTCATACATGGTCACTGACACAGAAACTCTGATGCAAGGCATAGATTGGCCTTTGGTCAATCAGTTGGCAGTACAACAGGGCAGACCCGTCACCTATCCTGATATGCTGGTGAATGCCCTTACAAAGGAGACGGCAAGTGCTGCATCAGGATTGAAAGTGAGGCAGGAGCAGATGAGGTCACAAATGATAACCAGCACTCCAGGAGGAACCTATCAACCGACAATGGGTGAGGCACTCCTGGTAGGTATCGGTGCCGGCGTAACTTCATCGGTCGCGCTGCTGCTTGGAATTGGACCTGTCGGCCTGGCAGCCTTAGGTGTGGCTGGAATTGTAGGGATAGAAGTACTCAGCCGTCGGCGACGTTCGACCCAACGGGCGAATGATCAGGAGGAAAACGGACGGGAATTGATTCAGCATACTATCCGCGAGGCAAGATTCCGTGTTCAGGAACAAGTGCAAGCAAATAGACAAAGTCACCGAACGGCATTAGAGACTGAGTTGAGGACAGTTATGGCCATGCTCGACCAGGCTCTCCAGGAGTGTCGTTCGCCGCTAGAAACGGACAACCCATTCCCAGTAGAACGTGAGCGATTGCAGGAATTTCGCCGCAAAATAACGGCTAACGCTAGCTAGGTCTGCTGCAGGCCACATCATCGTGGATCATGTCAGGATACTATTGACCTTCTGTAACATTCACTTTAGGAGCATCTCAAGAAGGAGAGAGCTAATGGGTTCTACTTTTGCGGAACAACTGAAGGAAAGAACCGAAGAGTATACTCGGCGCATGGGTCCGACACTGGACGAATTGGCGAGGACCGCCTCCTACTACGAGCCAGCCAATCAGCAGGTAGGTCGAGTGGCCAAACTGCGCGAGATCCGTGCCAATTTGCAAAACGACACCTTCCGCGTCATCGTGATCGGGCGCTTCAAGAACGGCAAGTCAACTTTCTTGAACGCACTGCTGGGCAAGTTAACCCATCCCATCCCTGAGTTGCCTGCAGGGGGCGCACCCTTGCCGACCTCAGACATGCCCTGTACTCCCACCTTGACTAGCATCGTCTATCAAAATCAGCCCAGCGTGCGCTTGCAACGTAAGGGCAACAGCAGTTGGGAAAAGAAATCCCTCTCCTGGTACCTTAACAAAGCACGGGTCGTTGCTGATAGCGAAGAACATAAGAAAGCCTTCGCTGACATTCTCCAGTTCGAACTCGGCTTCCCCGTTGAACTCTGCCAAGCCGGTGTCATCCTGATAGACTCTCCGGGGACTGATGATGACCCGGATCGCAACGCCATTACCGATGAGGCCTTGTTCGATGCCGACGCTGCCATCGTCCTCTTTCGCAGCGATGTGCTGGCCGGTATGCAAGAGCTCGCCTATGTCAAAACCATGATCGACATTGGGCTTAAACGTTACTTTAGCGTCGTCAACTTATGGGATGCCAAGCCAATTGATGAGCAGCTCAAAGGCTTCACCTGGGACAAGCTAGTAACCCAACTCAAAGGCGGGCCGCGCTATAGTGACCAGAACCTGGAGTCAGAAGACATCTACTTTGTCGATGCCCAAAGCGGACTGCAAGGCAAACTGACTAACGATCCCAGACTCGTCAACAGCTCAGGCTTGACCCAGTTTGAGCAACGCCTGCGCACTTTTCTGGATAACGATCGTCGTTTTGTCCATATTGAACGCTTCGTTGCAGGTGCTATCAGCGAAGCTAGTGCTGTTGCTGAACACATTGCCAAGCGCATTCCTCTGCTGGAAGTGGAGCAGCAGCAGTTCCAGGCCAGGTACCAGGAGATCCTGCCACAGTTGGAGCAAATACGGGCGCGTGGCCGCCGCCTGAGCCAGATCTTTGCACGTCATCGCAGGGAGTGCAAGCAAGAGCTTCAGGACAGCTTCGTGCAATTGTTCGTACAAATCCGCCAGGACCTGCCAGCTGAACTTAAGTCGTGGGAAATTCCATACCTCCATGGTGGTAATATGATGCAAAATGCATTAGCCCAGGTATTAGCGCCACACCAAAGGAACAAATTGGCAAAAGAAGCTATGGAGAAAGCCTTTGAGATTGTTAGGCAGAAAGTAGCTGCCTGGCAGCAAGCACCCGCGAGTGAACCAGGGGCAAACCAGATTATGAGTAGAGCTATTGAGCGATTGATGGCCGAAGTCAGCCAGGAAGTAGCCGCTATTGAAAGTGCCTACGATCAGGTATCCTTTCATCTCGGTTGGGACCCACAGAAGATACCACTCATTGTTAAAGGTCCGCACTGGATGGAGCGTGTCAGCGCTGCAGGCCTGGCCGCTTTGCTAACTGGTTCTCCAGATTACATTTTCACTGGTGGTACAGGCGGGTTTAAAGGTTTAGGCAGAGACGTGGCGGTACGTCTTGCTGTTGTCATCCCGCTGGTCTTACTCCATGCCCCCCTGCTTCCTGTGGTTATCCCTGCTGGCGTGATTGCTGGGCTAGTTGGCAATATCATATGGGGGGCAAGTGCGCTCGAAAAGGAAATTAAAGACAAAGCGATACATACGCTCGTCTATGGAGATCCTAAATCGGGAACAGAAGGTCTGCGTGCAGAACCAGAGCAGGCAAAACCCTTTCTTGCCGAGATTGTTGAGCAAGCGTTTAGCAAGATCGAAGCAGGCGTAACACAGGAGATTGACCAGCTGATAAAGGAGGAAGAACGAACTATCCAAGCAAGTCTCCAGGATAGCGCTCGCAGTGCTGAGGAAAAGGAAAAGCTCAAAACCCAGATGAAGAGCCATTTAGAGACTATAGCCCGCTCTTGTACAATGCTCAAAGATGCGCTCAATGCGGCAAAGCAGGTGTGAGCAAGAAAGAGAGAGTCGCTTTGAAAGGTATGAATGGCACATCTGCCTCCTTTGACAATTTCATACAAATGCTGCGAAAGTTGGCACAAGGCTATTGGGGACTCGACGGGGAAAATCGGAAACACTTGCAAATGCTCCTCGACCGACTCCTCAAGGGCGTGGTGTCTATCACCTTCGGCGGGCATTTCAGCTCAGGGAAGTCAACACTGATTAATGCTGCCCTTGGGCGCTTACTGCTGCCCACCCTGGACTATCCTGAAACAGGTGCCATCTGTGCCATCCGTGCGGGCGAACGGGATCACGTTGAAGTGCTCACTACGAATGGGCGCCGGACCATCGACTGCACGACCGCCGCAATTGCTCAAGAGATTCGTCTTACTACCCCTACCGGCTCTCTCAATACAAAAGTGTTACAAGTTCAACAAGTGAACATTACGCTTGCCACCCGTGTGATACCTTCAGGAGCGATCTGGATTGACTCCCCTGGTATCAACGAGTCCCCAGAGATGTACGACCGAGCCTCCGAAGCTGCTAGGATGGGTGATATCCTCGTCTGGGTGTTAAACTCCCGACAGTTTCTTTCGCTCAGTGAGGAAGAGTTTCTCACCGAGTATATCGCTGAACGTGGACCGGCGGCTGTCATCTTTGTCAGTAACGCCTTCCTGCAGGGTGACACACCTGAGTACTGGAATACCTATCATGCGCAATCTTTTCCAGGCCACCTGAAAAAGCTGCACTACCGTGCATCCTTTATGAGCTATGCCAAGCAGAATCTACCTGAAGTCATTTCAGTCTCAGCGCGAGCACTCTCCTCATACAAAGGCGATGATTTTGGTGGAAGAGAATTCCGTAATTTGCTCAATGAGCTGAGCCACCATGAGCATCCTCGTATTCGACGTGCTCGCCTCCTACTAGCAGCAATCACATTACACGCAATGGCTGCACAGATTGAGGCCCGGCTCAAGCTGGAACGAGAGAGAGTAAAGCAGGCTCAGGCAGTCTATCAGCAGGCTCAGCAAAAAGTCGATCAGAACAAAAAAAGATTCGCCGCGGAGATGGAGAGAGCTTTCACACACTTTCTGTTCGAGTGGCGTGCAAATGCTCAGGCAGGCGAGAAAGATGTTCTGCGGATGGTGAATAGTGGTAGGCTGCTTCGGGATAATACCTATAGCTTTGCCCTCAACAATGCGCTGAAAAAAGCCGCAGTAATGGCCATAGGACGCTGGTGCTCCAGTATCGACAGATCAGTTGAGTATTACGAGCAAAAACACTTGAACCATGACAATGTCGATACCTTATGGCAAATGCTCACACCACAAGATGTAGTAGTCCATGTACCCGACACAGTCGCAAAACTCAGTAAAGACGCAGTAGCACATATACCTAATGCAGTTGCAAAACTTAGCAAAGAGGTTGCAGATCTAAGCGCACGTATTGGCAATCCTGAAATCGGGCAGCGCATCAGTAATCCTGAATTTGGACGGCGCATTGACGAATGGGCCGATAGTGTAATTGGGCGTGTTGCTCCACACATCCCATATACGCCTCAACAGGACGTAATAGCAACACAAGTCAACATCACCAATGCTACCCAGCAAGCAATCGCATCTGTCGAAGCCAAACGAACCGAAGCACTGAAGTTTATCGTCGAACACTGCGTTTCTACATCCAGCGTCTCCGCACCCGATAGCAACCAGTTGCACCTGTTGGAAAAACAATTCCAGCTCATTTCTGAGCTTGCAAATCAAGGAGAAGCACTTGCAGGAGGACAAATATGAATGCTATTGGTATTGACTACCAGCGGACATTGTGTGTAATCTGCTTGCGCGAGGGACCCTGTTCAACAGCCAAAATTCGCTCCGTCGGTGATGGATTGCGCCACCTGATCCCCACTGCCGTCCTAGGTGATACACAGTGGGGTAGTGGCGCCCTGCTTGCCTCCGACCCGAACCGCCTATGGGGCAAAGATCGCTTGGCTGATGATCCCTGGCTTGACGAGCAAGGAGCTGCACTGTTCTGGCGGGGACTCTATAGGCGACTCTACGCGTACCTTGGGTATATGCAACCAACCAGGCTCAATGGCTATCATACCGTAGTCAGTCTCCCAGCAGCAAATTATGAGATTGCGCGTGAACAGATCAGCCACTTCTGTCAGGTGGTAGGCTTGCGTGATACCACTGTCATTCCTGTCACCGATGCTATTCTCTGTCGTTGGATGACTGAGCAGAAACAAGCTGAAAGCGCAGAAAGTGTCGTAGCCGTTGCAGCTATTGGTGATACTTCGTCTAGTGTCCGCGCTTATCGCATTCAATATCGAGGCTCGAGGTATCCACGTATCCTCTCAGCAAGCCAGATTGTCTCTTTATCTGAGATGGGGCAGGCATGGTGGATACAAAAGATACTGACATTTGTGAAAGACCGTACAGACCAGCCTCTTCCACCTCAGTATGAACTCGGGCTACGTGATGCTGCAATCGAGTTGGGAGCGCAGTTGAGTCGTGTAGCTCCTACTCAGCCGATTGCCTGGGCCGGTCCGTTGCAAAAGAATCTATTCACGCCATTGCAGTTGACGCGCTCGCAATGTTCAGCATGGCCGGAAGTAACCAGGTTCACAAGAACTTTGCCATTTGCCATACGGGATACAGTGACACCAGTAGCAGGTCGAGCCACTCCAGATATGCTTCTCATCGGAGGAGTTGGGGCCGTGTGGCCTTTTGCAAAGGACGTGGCTATGCAGCAACTGGTCTCCGAAGCGAAAATCTGGCAGAGCCGCACTCCTCAAGAAGATGGAGCGTGGGGGGCCGCCTGCTGGCCCGAAGTAGCTGATGAGTATGCAGATATCCTCCAACGACTTACAGGTGTCGCTGAGACAGCAAAACTGGGCCATGTAATTATCCAATCACCAGCAACACCTGCTTCCTCCTCTGACGATTATGAAGAGATCATGAGGATTGCTCGTCGATATGGTAACAAGAGTCAACTCGCAGATAACGATCCTCAATCGGATGTTCTCCCATCATCGGAACGGTAGACGACAGTTCTGGAGAAATAGAGGTGTTTTATGAGCATGTCCAATGTGCCTGTGCCTATCAATAATCCATTGCCTACCGATGCAGACCTTTCTACCGCCATACAATTTACCGAAGGATTGCCGCTGATGCTCGTTACCCTGCTGGAACGTCGCTACCTCACAGACTTCCAGCCCCAGCAATGGCGTATCACACCGAAAGAGGGAGACATCGCGTACCCGTTGTTGCGTGAAGTGGTAGAGCTTGGCAGACCACGAAAAGAGGGACAATGGGCACAAGCCATGCCCCATGTACTCACTGCCTGCCATGAACCTGGCCATACTCTCATGATGGTATTACATGGTCAGGGCGATCGCCACCGGCTCTACCTCGGGGGACGGCGACTCATCGGTACTGGTGCCCGATCAACTGAAGATTACCTCTTCGCCCAGGAAAGTGCTTTCAAAGCCTACTTCACCGGCCTCCAGATGAGCAATGAGGGCCTGAAGAAGCTAGACAATGATAACCTGCCCGAGATGGCAACGTTGATACAGACGGCACCAGCCCTCTCACTGGTTACAGGTATTCCTTCTGGTCGTGGAGGCCGATTACCATTGGATCTGCAAAGCCTGGATCGCTTGGTCAAGGCGGTCGGCAATCAGCACTTTGTCCTCATGGTCGTCGCCGAACCGTTAGAGGCTCAAGTACTCGATCAAACGCTTGATGCTTGCCGTCGGCTCAAAAGTGAGATTCATGCTTATACACGCCGTACCATCTCTCGAACCAGGGGACAGACTGAAGGAATCACTCATAGTGAGAGTGTAGAGGACAGCATGCAGAATTTGCCGATCTACCTCTATGCCCTTACGACGTTCTTGAGATATGCGCTTCCACCCCAACCGTCAATGGTCGTAGGTACCCTCAGTGCCGGAACGCTCTTGCTCAATACCCAATTTGAGTCACGACAGATACAGACGGGAAAGAGCTTGCAGGAATCAGGAAGCCTGGAATTATTGGATGCAAATGCCGAAGCATGTGAACAACTCTTGCAACGCCATCTTGAACGGCTTACTACCGGAAGAAGCAGTGGTTGGTGGCGAACAGCTCTCTATATTGCAGCAGAAAATGAAGCAACCCAGCATAGTGTGCTCGGTGCGCTCCGCAGTCTTGGGAGCGGTGATGCTACTGCTTTAGACCCATTGCGGGTTGTCCATCTCCCCCTCCACCTCCTACGAAGCGCAGTCGAGCGAGGGCAGATTCTCAATCTGCATCCCACAAAGGGAAATCAAGGACATCCATTAGGGGCATCCTTTGATACCCTGGCGACCTGTCTGAGTTCGGAAGAGTTAGCTGTTGTCGTCAATTTACCACAGCAAGAGCTTCCCGGTCTGCCTATGCGTGATCGCAGTGACTTTGCTCTCTCGGTGCCATCACCGGCCTCTGACTCGATCTCACTTGGTACATTACAGGATAACCTTGGACGTGACCTGGGGGCAGTAACGCTCACATCTGCTGAGTTAAATCGGCATTGCTTTGTCACAGGTATTACCGGTTATGGTAAAACGAATACCTGCATGCAAATCCTCTTGGAAGCCTACGATAAACTCAATGTACCGTTCCTGGTCATCGAGCCCGCGAAGACTGAGTATCGCCGTTTAGCACAGCATCCGCAACTCAAGGGAAGATTGCGAGTCTACTCACTAGGTGGCGAATCACCGCTGCCATTTCGTCTGAACCCGCTCAGTCCTGTGCCAGAAATACCCTTGGGTCGTCATATTGATCTGCTCAAAGCAGTCTTCAATGCCTCTTTCCCGATGTTCGCTGGCATGCCTTACGTCCTGGAAGAAGCCATCCTCGACGTCTATACGGAGCGTGGTTGGAGTCTCTATACCTCGCAAAACCCTTTTCTGGGTCCACGGGCAGGCCTTAGCGAAAGAAGTGCGTTAACACCCTGCTTACAAGAGTTACATGACCAGATCGAAGTGGTCATGGAGCGGAAAAAATATGCGCTGGAGGTTCGCCAGAATATGGGTGCTGCTCTGCGTGCGCGTTTGCAAAGCTTGATGAAGGGCAACAAAGGCCTGGCATTGAATACACACCGCTCTGTGGGGTTTGAAGACCTTTTCGCAAGCCCTACTGTCATCGAATTGCAGAACCTTGGCGACGACGAAGAAAAAGCCTTCGTGATGGCGCTCCTGTTCACGTTGCTCTATGAGTATGCTGAAGTAGGGATGAATACTTTTACGGCGAGGGATCGCCAGAAGTTACATCACCTTACATTGATAGAGGAAGCCCATCGCCTTTTGCAAGCCACTCGCGGTCCTGCTAGTCCAGAGATCGGGGATCCGCGTGCTAAAGCAGTATCGATGTTCACAGATATGCTCGCGGAGATGAGAGCCTACGGAGAAGGCTTCATCATCGCCGATCAGATTCCGACAAAACTAGCGCCAGAAACGCTCAAAAACTCTAATCTCAAGATCGTTCACCGACTTGTCGCTCCCGATGATCGCCAGATTGCAGGAAACTGTATCAACCTGAACGACCAGCAGATGCGGCACCTGAATAACCTTGCCCCTGGTTATGCCATTGTCCATAATGAGCGCATTGGAGAGGCAGTACTGACGAAGATTCATCAGGCAAAGGATTATCGTGCGCCAGATCGTTTCGAGGCAGAATTTCAGAGAACTCAACCAGTGATAAGGAGAGAGGACAAAATCTACCTCTACCGTCATGCTGGCTGCCGCTCTTGCCCCTCCCCATGTGATTTCTACCATCAAGTCGAGGAGACCGAAAGCCAGGGCAAAGCAACTCCCCTGCTTCAACCGTTCCTGGAGAGCTTTCTCCTGGACAATGCAGATCAGGCATGGACACAATGGTCACACTGGCGGACTGAATGGGACATGGATCAGTTGCCTGGCACTCAAAGGGAGACGACCGAAGATGTTATATATTGTATCGCTACCCAGGTTGCCTATGATTGGCTAGGCGACCTGCTCGCTGACCGTGGCCTCGCGGTAAGGAAAGAACAGAAGCTCCTCCCCCAAGATCGGTTGCTACGTGAACAGGCAGCAGGCAAGCTCAGTGAGCTGATCTTTGCCTGGACAAAGAAGGTGGAACTCGACGATGCTGGTCGTAAGATTTTTGCTAGGGTACAGCAGGAGGTGCTGCAACTGGTAGCGGGGACACCACCACGCACCTTGGAAGGGTGCCAACAATGTCCAATACGCTGTCGGATGCTAGCCTATGTCGCACCTCATCTCAAGAAACTGGAGAGATCAATTGCAACGAACGTTGCAGGAAATCAATCGGCGACTACACGATTAGAGGTCATTCATCGCATGGCAGAACAACATATTCCGCTCCTGACCACTCGAAAAGATGACAAGACGACAAGCCAGGGTCTGCTCTACTGTCTGCTGACAAACACACAGGTGCCTGCAACCGCATCTACGAGTCGCGATGAACTACTAGATTTGCTACTTGAGCAAATAGAAACGAATTCCTGCTAGCCTGTACTAATCGTATCACTTAAGGAGTGTATGACAACGGTCACGGAGCAGTTGTTCCGCTCCATCGCCCAGCTGACGGATGATTTCAGCGGCGGGTTGTTGTTGGTTCACCAGTCCCACTGCTTCTCCTGCATAGATGCAGGCTAGATCATAGTTGTTGCTCGTGATGGCTACTTGGTACATCCGTTCGCAAAATTGCCAACTTCGCCTACTCTACCTCTATTTTTCCTTGACACGGATCTCGATTGAGGGAAAAGGGAGAAAGTGTCCTCTCGCTGCTCTAGACAGGAAGTCTCACTCATGCGAGAAAAACTGGCGCTTTCTGGCAGCATGCGCTCAGGGAAGCTATGCGGATGCAGAGCTAGAGGTCTTCCGAGGAATCTTCACCAACGACGATGACATCTTGGCACACCTCGACTCTCTCCTGGATTGTCGACTCAGCTTTACCCTATTTTAGCAACCTGTTGGTAGTCATGGTGCAGCCCAGCCAAGATCGGAACAGCAACTACCTTGGTTCCTTCGTGTGGAGTGGAACCAGATGATCCATGGGATTCGGGAATCTGCTGCTGGATGCCTTGATGCGGTCGTGCCTGATTGAAGTACGCCACATACGCATTGAGGACGCGGCTCGTGTTGTCTCTCATGAAGGATCAGCAGGTGGTCGAGGCATGCTTGCCGCACACTCCTCAAGAAGCGCTCACAGATTGCATTGGCTCGGGGAGCATGATAAGGCGTTTTGAGTATCTTCATGCCGCTCGTTGCTGCAATACGAGCGAAATGGGGTCCAAACTTGCTCTCATGATCACGAATGAGGTACCTGGGCGTGTGTCTATAGAGGGTAGCCTCCCGCAATTGTTGTGCGGTCCACACATCAGTGGGAGAGCGTGTCACCCCGACATGGATCACTTTCCGCGATCTCAGTTCGATGATGAACAAAGCAAAAAGCGAACGAAAGAACACATCAGTCACTTGCAGGAAATCGCTGGCCCAGATCTCTCCCGCATGATTGCACAGAAACGTCCGCCAGCTTTGCCCCGTTGGGCGAGGTGTACGCACGCTCCGCATGTACTTCTGGATCGTTCGTTTGCAGACACGGATATCCAGTTTCAGTCACTCGCCCCGGATCCGTTCCGCTCCCCAGAGTTGATTGTTCTTTGCCATCTCTTTGATCAACGCAATGGTTTTGGCTGACACCTTCGCTTGTGTTGACTTCGGCTTTGACTTCTGTCTCCAAAAGAGGCGGAAGCCCTGACGATGCCAACGCAGCAGTGTGTCTGGTTGAACGATGAAAAGCGCTTGTTTCCATGTCCGGACCATCCTGGCCAGGAGTACGAGGAGCAATCGATCCGCCTTCGTGCATGCTGGTCGTTTCACTTGCCGCTTCAGCACAATGAGCTGTTGGCGTAAGAGTGCGTTTTCTGCCATGAGCTCGGACTTGCTTCTCCCAAGATCGGCAATGGTACCGAGCAGTACTGAGGGAGTGAGCGGTCTCGTCCAACGAACAAAGCGCGTGTGGAGTCTGTCCAAGCAGAGACGAATCAGCCTGTGCTGGCTACTTAGAACATCTGCTTGGAAAATGAGCTGGCTGAGAACAATTCTCCCAACCGCCTTGAGCAAATCGTAGCGAACAACAGAAATATATATGGTAGAACCCCACTATGATATTGTTGGCGAATTCGACTTTCGTAGGGACGTTCTATTTTTCTCAAGCACCAAAGGTGGTTGATATTCCCCACCGAGAAGAGAAAAATGACCTTTTTTGTGGTATCTTTCCCCACTTTTTGAATTCGCCAACAATATCATAATGTGGCTCTACCAGTTGTGGGCCGTGCTCCAGCCGCTGTTGCCCGTCCACGTCAACACCCATCGCTTTGGCGGGGGACGGCCGCGCGTGCCCGATCGAGATTGTGCCGACGCGATCTTCTACGTGCTGCGAACGGGCTGCCAGTGGCAAG
>Ga0070706_100003425_pt1 | contig 15643 bp, 12 predicted proteins | sample KBSK5501metaG_FD_65476 | JGI IMG/M metagenome (GOLD analysis project Ga0070706, IMG submission 65476) | Corn, switchgrass and miscanthus rhizosphere microbial communities from Kellogg Biological Station, Michigan, USA - KBS K5-50-1 metaG | ecosystem: Host-associated > Plants > Roots >...
CTACGAGACGGTGCGGCGCGAGCATGGGGTGAGCGTCTCGTATGCGTTCATCAAGCAGGCCCTTCAGACGGCCGGGCTGGTGGTGAAGCACGAGAGCCATGACCACAGGTCTCATGGGCGCGCCGGCGACGGGTGGAGCACGGCGGAGATCAGCTCGCCCCGGAGGCTCATGACCTGGACGCGGGCGGCCAGCAGCTCGCTCTGGGCGCGCAGGACCTCGTCCCCCGCGTCGGCGACCGCGACGTCTCGCGCGTCCACGTCGCCGAGTCCGGCCTTGCCCTCCTCGGCAAGCGCATGGGCCACGCGGAGCTCTTCCTCCGCCACTCCCTGGGCGCGCCGCGACAGGCTGAGGCGCGCGACCGCGCGTCCGAGAGCGGCCTCGGTTCGCCGCATCAGCAGCTCGAGCTGCGCCTCCCGCGAGCGATGCTGCGCGACGAGTCGTTGGCGAGACGCACGCGATCGGGCCAGGGCGTCTGCGGTGCGGCCGCCCGTCCAGAGGGGCAGGACCACGGACAGCCCCACGCTCCAGTTGTCGGCTTTGAAGGCCCGGTAGAACTCGTCGTACCCCCGGTAGTGGACCAGCCGGGAGTACTGGGCCGCGAGGTCGACGACCGGGGCCCACGACCGGCCGCGCAGCGTCTCTGCGCCCTCGAGAGCCTGCACGGCCTCCTCCAGCCCGCGCGTCTCGGGATCGGATGCCCGGGCCAGAGAGGCGTCGTCCCCCGGCCCGACGTCCGGCAGGCTCGCGAGCGGGTCGCCTACGAGCACCAGGGGTACGTTCGGCGCCCAGCCGATCAGCTGCCGCAGCTCGAGCTGGTCCAGGTCGCGGTCCGAGAGTCGGTCGAGCCGCGCCTGGCGCGCCCGCGCTTCCTGCAGGGCGGCCTGCTCCACGTCGAGCGGCGTCGCCCGCCCCTCGCGTCGAAGCGCCTCCGTGCGCTCGCGCAGCGTGGCGGAGACCGCGAGACGTCGCTGGGCACCCGCGACGAGGCCTTCGTCCGCCCAGCAGCGCGCATACGCGACAACGACGGCCTGCGTGGTCGCGCTCTTCGACGTCTCGACGCCGGCCCGCGACAGCGATCGCCGCGCCTGCGCCTCCAACGCGTCCGCGCGGCGCGCGGGATCGTATAGGTTTTGACGCACCTCGACCCCCGCGACCGCCGGCAAACGGCCGGCGACCGCTCCGGGAAGACCCTGCGAGTAGCCGGGCGTGGTGGTCAGCCATGCCTCGGGACGGGAGGCATCGGCCGCGAGGCGAGCAGAAGCCAGAGCCTCGGCGTCGGTCGCGAACGCGAGGGCCACGTCGGGAGCGCGGGCGAGCCCCAGCTCCACGGCGCGCGACACCGTCAGGGGCTCGGGGGCGTCGGCGCTCGCCCGCGGCCCGAGCGCCGCGGTGAGAAGCCCCAGCGCCAGGAGTCCCGAGCGGGGGAACGACGGGTGGCGGTCATTCATGACGGAGAGCCTCCACGGGGTCGAAGGATGCGGCGCGCCGGGCGGGAACGACGGCGAACACCACGGTGACGGCGCACGAAAACACGCACGCGAAAACGGCCGAGAGCACGGACACGGAGATCGGGACTCCCGGCACGAACAGCCGGGCCAGGAGCGGGATGGCCAGCCCGACCGCGGCGCCCAGCGCCGAGCCGAAGCCCCCGAGCATCAGGGCCTCGAGGAGGAACTGGCCGAGGATGTCTCGGCGGCGGGCCCCGACGGACTTCCGCAGGCCGATCTCCCGCGTCCTCTGCTCCACCGACACCAGCAGCACGTTCGTGACGCCGATGCCGCCGACGACCACCGAGATCGCGGCCACGAGAACGAAGACGACCATCAGGCCCACGGAGATCGCGTTGGCGACCCGGATCACGGTGGTCATGCTGGTGACCTCGTACCGCGAGCCGCTTCGGTGGCGCGCGCGGAGGGTCTCGAGGGTCGCCTCGGTGGCGCGCGGGATGTCTTCGAACCGGCGGACCTCGGCGAACAGCGTATTGATCGAGCGGGTCGGCGTGAACAGCCAGGCGGTCGTGATGGGGATGAAGATCGTCTCGGGCGTGACGTCGCCCTGGCCGAGGGTGTCGACCGGCTCCTCGAACTCGCCGATGACGACGAAGGTCATGTCCAGGGTGCGGACGGTCTTCTCGGACGAATCGTCGTTCGGGAACAGCTCTTCGTAGAGGTGCCGGTTGACGACGCACACCTTGGCCCTGGTCCGCACGTCGTCCTCGTCGAAGAAGCGCCCGCGCAGCACGCGCAGGTTCTTCCGCACCTGCGGGTAGTTGGCCGCGGTGCCCAGGACCGTGAGGTCCACGGCGCGTGCGAGCGCCGAGGTCTGTCCGCGAAGGATCAGCAGCGGAGTGACGCCGGAGAAGAGGTCGTGCCGCTCCTCGAGCGCCGCCACGTCCCCGTCGTTGATCCGGTCCTCGAGGTCGCGGGCGATCCCGGAGCTCACGGTGCCGTTGTAGATCGTCCAGATGAGGCGCGAGCCCACCCCCTCGATCTGCGACATCACGAAGCGACGTCCGGTCAGGCCCAACGAGATCGTGAGGATGATCGAGGCGGTGCCCACGACCAGACCCGCCAGGGTCAGCGCGGTCTGGAACGGATGGGAGCGAAAGCGCTGCAGCGCGGTCTCGAGGGCCTCCGGACGCTTCATGGAGACCTACGGCGCGGGGTCGATGCGGAGACCCGGGGAGAGCGGCACGTCGCCAGGGAGGATCACGCTCTCGCCCTCCGTGAGCCCCGCGATCACCTCGACCTCGGTGAGGCCGATGAGCCCCACCGAGATGTCGCGCCGCTCCGCCCGCCGGTCTCGCTCCACGAACACGAACCGCCGGGTCCCGTCCCGATGGAGCGCGGCCCTCGGGAGGACGAGGGCCGAGGGCCTCTCGCCCACGACGATCCGGGCGTTGACGGAAGCGCTGAAGGGAAGGGCCTCCCCCGAGCCCGCGATCACGCCCAGCACCTCGCCGACCTCCCGGCCCGAAGCCTCGCGCATCCCCGGGCCGACCGACTCGATCCGGCCGTCCCACTTCCGGTCCGGAAGCCCGTCGAAGGTGACGATGAAGCGCTGGTCCACGGCGACGCGCGGCAGATCCGGCGGATCGACACGCAGCCTCACGTGCGGCCGCTCGGGATCGGTGACGTTCGCGACCACCTGCCCGGGCGCCACCGCCTCTCCCGCGCGGCGGGGCAGCCCGTACACGACGCCGTCGGCGGGCGCCCGCACCGTCAGCGCTTCGACGCGTCCCCCGAGGTCCCGCGCGCGGGCGGCGGCGAGTCCCAGCCGCGAAGCCGAGCCGCGGGAGGCGCCGCCGATCGACTCGAGGTGAGCCTCGGCCCCGCGCAGCCGCGCCTCGGCTTGTCGCGCCGCCAGCTCGTCCGCCTCGTAGGCCGATCGGGAGATCGCCGCCGTCTCGAGCAGCCTCGCGTCTGCTTCCAGGATCTGGCGCCGGTAGGCGACCTCCTGCTTCTCCGCCTCGACCTGGGCTTCCGCGACGGCCCGCGCCTCTCGGAGCTGCTGCAGCTCTTCGCGCACGGTCATTGCTCTTCCCACGAGCTCGGGGACGTCGAGCCTCAGCAGAGGCGTTCCCTTGCGGACCCGCTCACCTTCGCGGACGAGGATCGCGGCGACGAGGCCTCCCTCGGGGGCTCGCAGCTCGCCACCGGGCGGCGGCTGCAGCGTGCCCGAGCAGAGAACGGGCACGACCAGACTCGACCGGGTCGCGCGGGCAAGCCGCACGGGGACGCGGTGCCCGCGCGCCGAAGCCAGCACCGCCACGCCGGCGGCCGTCAGGAGCACGACGATCGCGATCCCGAGCCCGCGTCTCCTGGCGCGGGCACCGTCCCTTGGGGAAGACGAACCGTTCACCGCCTATCATCATAATGCGACAAGCCGCACCCGCTGGAGTACGCTCGGGTCCATGACGTTCGCGCGACCGCTCGCGATGGCGCTCTGGCTCGGTGCGGCGGCAACTGGCATCGCGCCGCCCGGCGAGGATGCCGCGGCGGAGCCGCGACGGGCATTTTCGGCGGGCGAGTACGCCCGCGCCGCGGCACTGCTCGACGCCGCGATCGCCCGAGACGCACGCGATGCGTCTCTCCGGTATTGGCTCGCTCGCTGCCAGTACGAGCTGAACCAGTACGACGAGGCGGAGGAAAGCGCTCGCCGCGCGGTTGCGATGGACCCCGACAACTCGGACTACCACGGGTGGCTGGGTCGCGCGCTGGGCCGGCGCGCCGAGCGGGCGGGCTGGCTCTCCGGCTTCTCCCTCGCTCGGCAGGTGCGCGCGGAGTTCGAGACGGCCGTCCGACTGGATCCGCGCAACGTCCAGGCGCAACGGGACCTGATCGAGTTCTACAGCCAGGCCCCGGGTGTGGTGGGCGGAGGCGCCGACAAGGCTCGACGACAAGTGGACGCGCTGGCGGCGATCGACGCCGTGGAGGGCCACCTGGCGCGGGCGGCCGTGTGGGCGAACGAGAAGATGCCCGATCGTGCCGACACGGAGTACCGTGCCGCGATGGCGGCGCGGCCGGGGCGCGCCGGCCCCTATCTCGAGGCGGCCGACTTCTACGAGCAACGGCGCGACCCAGTGCGCATGGAGGAAGCCGTCGAGGCCGCGGCCGCGCTCGACTCCGCGAACCCCCAGCTCCTCTACTCCCGGGGAGTCGCCGCGGTCCTGAGGGGTGGACGCGACGCCGACGCCGAGCGGCTGCTGCGGCAGTACCTCGACACCGTGCCGCCCCGCAGCGACCTGCCCTCGAAGGCCGCCACCCGCGAGTGGCTCGGACAGCTCTACGAGCGCCAAGGCCGCCCAGATGCGGCCGCCGAGGAGTATCGCTCCGCGCTCCAGCTCGACCGCGATCGGCGAGGCGCTCGCGACGCGCTGCGTCGCCTCAAGAAGTCATGACCTAGGATCAGGGCTCGATGCGCCTGCCCCCGGCCGCCGCCCTCGAGCCACGGCTCGCCCGGCTCGTTCCGTGGATGGCCTTCGTCACGCTGCTGCTATGGTGCCCCCTCGTCCTGCCCGCCGATCATTCCTGGGACGATGCGGACCCGGAAATCCTGAACCATGCGTTTCGGCTCGCGCAGGGCAAGCCCTTGTACCCGCCGATCGACGGGCCGCCGTGGGTGGTGAATCCGTACCCGCCCCTCTACTTCGCCCTCGTCGCCGCCGGGCTGAAGATCACCGGGCTCAGCTACACCCCCGCGCGCCTCGTCTCGGTCACCGCGACCGGGGCGCTGGCGGCGGCGTTCGTGGTCCTCTCTCGGCGGTGGCGCGGCCGCGCCCGCGACGGCGTCTGGGCAGTCTGCCTCCTCGTCCTCGTGCCGGCCTTCCTCTACAACCTCGCGCGGCCGCATCCGCAGATGCTCGCGGTGGCGCTCTCGATATGGTCGTTTGCGTTGTTCGAGAGCCCTCGGCCGGCGGTGGCGAACCTCCTGAGCCCTCTCCTCGCCGTCCTCGCCGTCTATGCCAAACAGACGCAGATCGTGCTGCCGCTGGCGCTGCTGCTGTGGCTGGGGTGGCGCGATCGTTCCCGGATTCCCCTCTACGCCGGCGCCGTGGCCTTGTTCGGCCTCGTCGCCGCAGCGTGGCTGGAGGTCGCCACGCGCGGCGCGTTCCTCGACTGCATCTTCGGCATGAACCTCCTGCCTTACCGGACTTGGGAGATCGCGCCGGTGATGATTCACTGGGCCGGACCCTTCTTCGCATTCTTCTGGCTGGCGGCCGTCCGGCTCCGGTCGCGGCTGCGCGAAAACGCCCTGGAGCCCATCGACCTCTATTGCGTGGTCGTCGCGCTGACGACGATTCCCTCCCTGGGTCGCGTCGGCGCCCATGGGCAGTACGTCGTCGAAATGCTCGTGGTCACGGCCCTGTTCCTGCTTCGGACCGGCGGGTTCCGCTTCCCCGCGGAGCGCAGTGCGCTCGGCGCCGCCCAGCTCGCCGCCCTTCTTCTCTACGCCCCGGCTTTCGTCCTCCTCGAACAAGGGCCCTTCGCGCGTGCCAGCATCGAGGCGGCTCCGTCCATCCGGGCCCTCGTGCAGACAGAGCCGGGGCCCGTGATCTCGCAACAGGGAAGCTTCAGCTTGTTCACCCGGGGTGAGATCTACGTGCAGCTCTTCCACTTCACGTCGCTGAGCCGCGCGGGGAGGTGGGACCAGACGCCGCTCGTCCGTGCCGTGGAGGAGCGCAAGCCCGCTTGGGTCGTCACCGAGTCCGCTCTCGAGCAGAGGGTCGAGAGCGACGACGACTGGGAACGCTTCACGCCCGAGCTGCGCGACGCGCTGGCCCGGAACTACGTGCGGCGTGCCCAGATCGGCCCCTACAACGTCTATGGACCCCGGTGAGACCGCGGCTCCTGCTCCTGATCCCGGTCCTGAGCGCCGCGGCGCTGTACCTGCCCTGCGCCGCGGGACGGGCCATCCTGGACGTCGACGAGGCGCTCTACGTCCAGGCTCCGCGGGAGATGCTCGCGCGGCACGACTGGGTGACTCCCTACGTGAACGGCGTCCGCTTCGTCGACAAGCCGCCGCTGCTCTATTGGGTCCTGGCGGGGCTCTACAGGATCCTCGGGACGACGGAGTTCGCGGCGCACCTGCCTCCCGCCCTGGCCGTCGTCGCCACGACCTGGCTCTTGACGGGACTCGCCCGGAGGGCCGCGGGTCCCCTGGCGGGTCTCGCGGCCGGGGTCTCGTTCGCGCTCTCCGCGGGCACCTATCTCTTCACCCGGGAGACGCTCCACGACGGCCTGATGGTCTTCTTCATGGTGCTGGCCATGGACGCCTTCTTCCGCTGGTCTGCGGATCCGGGCCGTCCCACCGCCTGGGTTCTCGTCTTCTCCGCCGCCGTGGCCGGGGGACTCCTCTCGAAGGGTCTGATCGGGGTCGCGTTTCCGTGCCTGGTCGCCGCTGTGGTGCTCATGCTCTCCCGCGAGCGTCCGCGTCTCCGGCCGGGGCAGGCGCTGCTCGGCGTGTCGGTGTTCCTGCTGCTCGCGATGCCGTGGCACGTCCTCGCCTCGCTCTGGATCCCCGGCTTCTTCCGGCACTACGTGCTCAACGAGCAGCTCCTTCGGTTCGTCAATCGGCGTGAGCCCCAGGACTTCGAATCGATCCCGCTTCCTCTCTTCCTCGCGCTGCTCCTCGTCTGGCTCTTCCCGTGGAGCGCTTTCCTTCCCGCGATCGCGCTCGGGCATGGGGGGCTCGTCGGGGACGTCAGCGAGCGCTCACGGCTCGCTCGCCTCTGTCGGGTCTGGACGGCGGTGGTCCTGGTCTTCTTCTCGGTGTCCGCCCGGCTCGAGCACTACGCTTTCCCGGTCCTGCCTCCGCTCGCGCTCCTGACGGGACTGGCGCTGTCCGCGGAGGCCGAGCGAGTCCAACGCGCAGTGGCTTGGGGATTCCGGGTCCTGGCCGGGCTCGGCGTCCTGATCGGCGCGGTCGGCGTGGGCGGCGCCGTCTGGATCGGCACCAAGGGACTGCCGGCCGCCGGTTCTGCGACTCGCGCCGCTCCGCTGCAGGCGGCGGGGACCGACTTCGGGCCCCTCGCCGAATTGCCCGCCCCGGTCGTGGCCCAGCTCCTCTGGCCGGCGGCCGGCACCGCCGCCGCGCTCGCGATCGGACTCGTGGGCGCGTGGTGGCTCGAGTCGCGCGGCCGGCGGGTCGGCGCGATCCTCGCCCTCACGTCGGCCATGGCCGCCTTCGGCGTCCTCGCCCACGCGAGCCTGCGCATCTGCGAGGACGTGGTGTCGTCGAAGCGGTTCGGCATGGCTCTGGCTGGGCTGCGCCTTCGTCCCGGGGACCACGTCGTGGTGGTGGGGGATTACGAGACGGCGAACTCCATGAGCTTCTACGCACCGCTGCGGCTCGAGATCGTCGAGGGGCGGGCGCCGACGCTCGCGGCCGGCCTGCGCGATCCCGATGCGCCGAGGATGGTGCGGTCGCGCGCCGACCTCCAGACGATCTGGAACGGCGAGGGCCGGGCATGCGTCCTGAGCCCGGAGGACCGGCTCGGCGGTCTGGGGCTGGCGTCCGGCTTCGAGCCGATGCGATCGCTCGACCGCGTGCTCGTCTGCAACCGTTCCCCGAGCCGATGAGCTACTGCTTTCCGAGGCGCTGCCGGAACCACTCCACGGTCAGTTGGATGCCCTCCTCGAAGTCGACGCGTGGCACCCAGCCCAGGTCGCGGTGCGCCTTCTCACCCGAGACGTCCTTGCCCCCGAAGTCGCCCGGGCGCGCGGGGACGAACTCGATGCGGACGCCGTTTCCCAGCGCGCGGCGGATCCCCTCGGCGACCTCGAGCACGGTGACCTTGCGCGGGCCCTCGAGGTTGTACGTCTGGTTCGCGCCCACGTCCTGCATGGCGAGCAGGTGCGCCTCGGCCATGTCGCGGACGTAGACGAACTTCCGATACTGATCGCCCTTGCCGGTGACGGTCAGCGGCTCCCCGGCGAGAGCCTTCTTGATGAAGACCGGGATCAGGAGCTCCTCGCGCATCCGCGGGCCATACGGGATGCCGTAGCGCAGCACCGTGAACGGCACGCCGTACAGCTCGCCGTAGTTGTGGCAGACCATCTCGCTCGCCATCTTCGTGGACGTGTAGATGTGCCCGGCGCCGTTCAGGTAGAAGGGCGCCGTCTCGTCCACGCCGTGCCCGTTCGGAGAGCCGTTGTATACCCAGACCGTCGAGGCCAGATAGAAGCGCCGGGCGCCGTTCAGGCGGGCGGCCTCGAGGATGTTGGCGGTCCCCACCACGTTCAGCGTCGCGGTGTAGACGGGATATTTGTAGGCGTAGTTGACGTTCGAGACCGCCGCCAGGTGGAAGATGTGCTCGGCGCCGCGGGTGGCCGCGAGCACGGAGGACAGGTCCATGAGGTCCACGTCCTCGAAGCGGGCGTCGCTCCGGTGGGGACGGATGCGGTGATCGATCACCGTCACGTCGTGACCGGCCTCCATCAAGACGTCCACGACGTGCGAGCCGATGAACCCGCTGCCGCCGGTGACCACAACCTTCGCCATCGTTTCGTCCCCTAGTGCCGTTCCAACTTTTCGCGCCGAGCTTGGCGCGAGTGTCGATGCGGCATCTCAACTCCAATCTTCGAGATCATCGTAGGTCCATCAAGTTGGAACGGCACTAGCCGATCGTGGCGCGCAGCGCGCCCAGGACGCGCTCGGCGTCGCGTTCGTCCATGCCCGAGAAGATGGGAAGACAGACGTGCCGTGCACACAGGTCGTCGGCCACGGGCAGCGGCGCCGTCGCATAGGCGCCGAAGACGGGCTGCGCGTGCAGCGGCGCTTCGTAGACCTCTCCGGCGAGCGAGACGGAGAAGCGCTCCTTCAGCTCCCGCTTCAGCGCCGCGCGATCCCGCGTGCCGGAGAGCACGGCCACGTACTTGTAGTAGTTGCAGACGCCCGCCCCCGGCACCGTGAGCGGCCGAAGGCCGGTGAGACCCCGGAGGCCCTCGTCGTACCTGGCGGCGACGCGCTGCCGGTCCGCGATCATCGCGGGCAGCCGCTCGAGGTGCCGCAGGCCGATGATCGCGTGGGGCTCGGACATCCGCCAGTTGTAGCCCATGCGGACGTGCGCGTTCTGCGTGAAGCTCGCCTTGCCCTGGTCGCGGTAGATGCGGGCCTCGCGGTCGACGCCGTCGTCGCTGGTGACGATCATCCCGCCCTCGGCGGACGTCATCACCTTCGTGGGATAGAAGCTGAACGCCGCCGCGATGCCGAAGGCGCCCGCGGCCACGCCGCCGTGGGAGGACCCATGGGCGTGCGCGGCGTCCTCGACGAGCCAGAGCCCCTTGCGTCGCGAGAAGTCCAGAAGCTCCGGCATTCGCGCGGAGACGAGGCCGCCGATGTGGACGGCGACGATCCCGGCGGTCTTCGGGGTCACGCGCCGCTCGACCTCCTCGGGCGAGATGCCGAACGACTCCGGGTCCATGTCGACGAGCACCGGCCGTCCGCCCGCGTGCAAGACCGCCGCGGCGGTGGCGAAGAAGGTGTTCGTCGGGACGAGGACGTCGCGGCCCTCGACCCCGAGGGCCCTCAGGATGATCTCGAGGGCGCTGGTGCCGCTGTTGACGGCGACGGCGTGCTTCACCCCGCAGAGGGCCGCGAAGCGGCGCTCGAACTCCGCCCCGTAGCGCCCGAGGGTGAGCTGTCCCGAGGCGAGCACCTCCTGGATCCGTTCGGCGATCCAGGCCCGGTCCTCGGGAAGGAACTGGATCCGCGCAGCCGGGACCGCGGGTCCCCCGACCGTCTCCGGAACCTCAACCTTGCGAGAGGCCATTCGGTGCCGTCCTCTCGATGCTTCCGGCCCGCTCTCCGGCCCGGCCCGGCCCCGTATCACTCAGCCCGATCAGGATGACACCTCCGATCACGAGGATGATCCCCGCCCAGCGCAGCCCCGGCACCGCCTCCTTCAGGATCATGACGCTCAAGATCGCCGCGAACAGGTACTCGAGCGCCGTCAGCGGGAGCGCAACCGTGACTTCGGACCAGGAGAGAGCGGCCAGGAAGAGAACATAGAAGACGGCGTTCAACGCCGTCCCGCCGAGGACGGAAGCGTTGGTCATGGCCCGCCCGAGGAAGCGGGCGAGGGCCATGGGCTCCCAGCTCTCGAGGGGTCCCACCTGCTGCATGCCGTGGCGCACGAGGATCTGGCCCACCGCGGCCGCCGCGCAGGCGATGGTCATCGCGCTCAAGGTTCGCACCATGCGAGCTCTCCTGCCTCAAATGTCCGCGAAGGCGATCCGGCGCACGCCTTTCGCCTGGAGCATTTCCATCACCGCCCGGTTCTTGAGCGCCGCCAGCTCCGCCTCGTGGCGGTAATCCGGCATGTGGCGGTCGATCTCGGGACACCGCCGGGTCGCGGGGTGCATATAGATCTCCGTGACGCCGTCCGGCAGCCGGCCCAGGAATCGCGCGAGCAGGGCGGTGTGCATGTTCCCGCTGTCGTGGAGCCCGAAGGTGAACTGGTTCGACTTCAGGCCGGCGCGCGCCAGCCGGCGTCGCAGCAGCGCAACCCACGGCGCGAGGAACGCCCACGCGACCAGACGCCGCGCGGGCGCCGTGCGGGCCGCGCGCCACGAGGCGACCGGCGGCTCGAAGGGCACCCGCACGGCGGTGAGGCCGAACTCGCGTCCCACCTTCACGAGCAGGCCCAGGACCGTGGGATGCAGGTGCAGGTGGTTGTGGGCGTTCACGTGGTCGAGGGTCAGGCCGGTGGCGCGGAAGGCCTCGAACTGCGCGCGGATCTCCGCCTCGAGCTGGCGCCTCACCCGCGGCCGGAAGAAGAAGTCGATCCCCGCCCGCACGAGATGCGTGCTGAACTCGCCGCGATCGTCCACGAGGTCCGGGACCGACCCGGCGGGCAGCGCCGGCCGTCCTTCGACGAGCACGACGTGCAGGCCGACGCGCAGCGACGGTTGCCGCCGCGCGCGCTCCACCGCGTCGCCCGCGGCGTCGCCGGAAACCATCAGGCTCGCCGCGGTCAGGATCCCTTCGCGGTGGGCCTCCTCGATCGCCTCGTTCACGGGCACGGCGAGGCCGAAGTCGTCCCCGGTGACGATGAGCCGCTTCAAGCCGCGGGCTCCTTCGGGACCATGCGTCCGTCCCGCGTGAGGATGAACCGCTCCCCCCGCCAGATGACCGTCGGCCACACGAAGGCCAGCAGCCACGAGACGAGGCCCGCCACGTCCCGCAGCGGGAGCAACGCGAGGCGCCGCACGCTCGTCCAGTCCCCGAGCCCGACGCCCAGGAACGCGCCCGCGGTCACGAGGCGGACGAAGATGGTGCCGACGAGGACCGCCCCCCCGATGGGATCGAAGAGCCGAACGAGGGCGAAGAGCAAGGCGAAGGGGACCGCGCGCACGAAGACCGTCGCCAAAAGGCCCCCCGGATTGGCGGCCCTCGTGTTCTGATCCCAGTAGAGCTGGTGATTCCACCATTGGCGCGGCGTCCTCAGGTCCACCATCGTGTCCACGAAGTACGGAGCGATCACGACCCGCTTGCCCGCGGCCAGGATGCGGCGTCCCATCTCGAAGTCTTCGACCAGGTAGTCGGAGAGCCCGGAGAGCCCGCCGATCTCGTCGAGCACGGACCTCGGCAGCGCGGTGGAGGCGCCCAGGACGAAGCGGGATGCGCCCGTGACCGAGGCGAACACGAGGCTCGGGACGAAGTCGGCGTTGAGCGTGAGCTGCTCCAGCGCCTCGTACCAGGTCTCGGCCCGCGCGGCCTTGTAGTAGGTGCAGACACAACCGACGCCGGGCTGCGCGAGGGGAGCAACGATGGTCTTCAGGTAGTCCGGCCGCAGCCGCACGTCGCTGTCGCTGATCACGAGGACGGCGTGCCGGGCGTGGGGGAGCGCCCCCAGCAGGTTCCGGATCTTGCCGTTGGGTGCCGTCTGGCTGGCGTCGACGACGACGTCCACGCGCTCGGGGCCGAACTCCCGCTGGATCTCGTAGAGCAGCGGGAGCGCCGGATCGTCGCTCTTCTGGGCCGAGAGCACGACCTGGAACTCCGGGTAGTCCTGCTCGCAGGCGCTGCGCAGGTTCTGGGCGAGATCCTTCTCGAGGCCGCAGATCGGCTTGAGGACGGTCACGGCGGGCCAGGACGTCGCCGGGGGCCGGTCGCGCCGGGCCCGCGCGTGCAGCCGGATCACGGCCAGCACGCAGAGGAGGCCGTAGAGCGACCCGCCGACCACGGGGAGCAGCAGCGTCCATTCGAGAACCGCAACCGGCGCGGCCATCTGTGATTCCCGCCGACCTCAGGCGGCTCCGTCGTCGTCCGCGACCGCGGACCAGGCGCCGCGGGGGGCGTCGGCCCGCGACTCTTCGCTCGCGGCGAGCAGCAGCTTGAGCTCGTGCGGCAAGCCGAACGTCACCGACTCCTTCACCGCCTCGAACTCCTCGACCGTCCCCACTCCGAGACGCTCGCGAGCGTAGTCCACCACCTCCCGGACGAGGATCTCGGGCGCCGAGGCGCTGGCGGTCAGCCCGAGCGTCCGGACGCCGGCCAGCCATTCCGTGCGGATGTCGGTCGCGCTCTCGATGAGGTGGGAGCTCACGCCCTGGGCGCGAGCGACCTCGCAGAGCCGGAGCGAGTTCGAGCTGTTCGGCGCTCCGAGCACCAGCAGCAGGTCCACGTGGGGCGCCATCGCCCGCACGACGTCCTGGCGATTCTGCGTTGCGTAGCAGATGTCGTCCCGCGCGGGACCCTCGAGCTTCGGGAAGCGCCTCCTCAGCACCTCCACGATCTCCCGGGTGTCGTCGACGCTCAACGTCGTCTGCGTCAAGTACGCGACCCGTCCCGGGTCTCCGACGTCGACGCTCTCCGCTTCTTCCTTGGTGCCGATCGTCTGGATCGAGCCGCGGGCCTCACCCAGGGTCCCGATCGTCTCGTCGTGGTCCCGGTGCCCGATGAGCAGGATCGTGTAGCCGCTGCGGGCGTACCGGATCGCCTCGAGGTGTACCTTGGTCACGAGCGGACAGGTCGCATCGATCGTCCGGAGCCCCCGGGCCCGCGCCGCGTCGCGAACCTCGGGCGCGACGCCGTGGGCCGAGTAGATGACCCAGGAGCGCGGTGGAACCTCGTCCAGCTCATCCACGAAACGCGCGCCCTTCCGCCGGAGCTGGTCCACCACGTACCGGTTGTGGATGATCTCCTTGCGGACGTAGACCGGCGGGTCGCACGCCTCGAGGGCCTTCTCCACGACCTCGATGGCGCGGACGACGCCGGCGCAGAAGCCCCGCAGGCCCGCCACCAGCAGCTTCTCGATCCGCGTTCCCGCCCGCCCCGTGTCCATCACCATGTCACCGTCTCGGTCTGATGCGCCATCGCGCCGTTTCCCCCCGCCGTGGCGGCCGTGCGCACCGCCAACTCGGGATACGCCTCGAAGACCGCGGCGACGACTCCCGCCGCGTCGAGGCCCACGCTCGCCCGCTGCACCGCCTGCGGCGCGTGCTCCACGAACGCATCGGGCATCGCGTGGATGCGGAGAGCGGTCGCGCCGAGCGCCCCGGCATGGATCGCCTCGGCGACGGCGCTGCCGAAGCCCCCGCTCGCGAGGTGCTCCTCGAGGGTGAGGACTCGCCGGGGCGCCAGGCCGCGGAGGAGGTCGAGGTCGAGGGGCTTCGCGAACCGGGCATTCACCACCCCGCACGAGACGCCGAGGGCGGCGAGGTTCCTGGCCGCCTCCGAGGCCACGGGCACCATCGACCCGTAGGCCAGCAGCAGCAGGTCTTCGCCGGTCCGCAGGGCCTCGCCGCGGCCGATGGGGAGCTCCCGTGGCTGCGGGTCCAGCGCCACCCCGAGGCCGAGCCCGCGAGGGTAGCGGACCGCGAACGGCCGGCCGGAATGGAGCGCGGTGTACAGCAGGTGCTGCAGCTCGTTCTCGTCTTTCGGAGCGGCGACGACCATCCCCGGGACGACGCGCGTGTAGGCGATGTCGAAGATCCCGTGGTGCGTCTTGCCGTCGTCGCCGACGAGGCCCGCGCGGTCGATGCAGAGCGTGACCGGAAGGCCCTGGAGGCAGACGTCGTGGATCAGCTGGTCGAACGAGCGCTGCAGGAACGTCGAGTAGATGGCGACGACGGGCTTGAGTCCCGCCTTGGCCATGCCCGCCGCCATGATCACCGCGTGCTCCTCCGCGATTCCGACGTCGTAGACCCGGTCCGGGAAGCGCTTCTTCACCTCCGTCAGCGCGGTCCCTTCGAGCATCGCCGCGCTGATCGCCACGATCCTCTCGTCCTTCTCCATGAGGTTGGCCAGGGTCCGGGAGAAGACCTGCGAGTACGTCAGGCGCTCCGCGGACCCGGCCGCGGGGGAGGGAGTCCCGGGCTGATGGAACTTGCACGGGTTCGCCTCGGCCAGCTCGTACCCCCGTCCCTTGTGGGTCAAGGCGTGAAGCACGACGGGCTTGCCGTCTCGGGCGATCTCCTTGACGGACGCCAGCGCGCCCTCCAGCTGGCGGATGTCGTGCCCGTCGACCGGGCCCACGTACTGCAGTCCCAGCTCCTCCCAGATCAGGCTCGGCAGGAAGAGGCCCTCCACGCTGGTCTTGATCTTCCGGGCGAGCTGCCAGGCCTCGCCGCCATGGGGCAGCTTCGACAGCACGCGCTGCCCGACCTCGGTGAGCTTCTGGTAGCGGTGATCGAGGACGATGCGGTTCCGCCAGTGCACGAGCCAGCCCACGTTCTCCGAGATCGACCAGCCGTTGTCGTTGAGCACGACCACCAGCCGCTTGGGCCTCATGTGAACGATGTTGTTGAGCGCCTCGTAGCTGGGGCCCGAAGTGAGAGCGCCGTCGCCGACGATCGCCACCACGTACGGCTCCTCGGGATCGCGCTGGAGGGCCACCGACATCCCGAGGGCGTAGGAGAGTCCGGTGCCGGCGTGGCCCGCCGCGAGCGCGTCGTGGGGGCTCTCCGTCGGCTCCGCGAACCCGGAGAGCCCGCCCGGCGTGCGGATCGTCGTGAACCGATCTCGCCGGCCGGTCACCAGCTTGTGCGTGTAGCACTGGTTCGACGTGTCCCAGACGAGCCGGTCCCGCGGGCTGTCGAAGGCCCGGTGGAGCGCGAGCGTCAGCTCGACGACCCCGAGGTTCGACGCGAGGTGCCCGCCCCGCTTCGTGATCGTCTCGATGATCGCGCTGCGGCA
>Ga0070706_100003426_pt1 | contig 15638 bp, 14 predicted proteins | sample KBSK5501metaG_FD_65476 | JGI IMG/M metagenome (GOLD analysis project Ga0070706, IMG submission 65476) | Corn, switchgrass and miscanthus rhizosphere microbial communities from Kellogg Biological Station, Michigan, USA - KBS K5-50-1 metaG | ecosystem: Host-associated > Plants > Roots >...
ATGGGCCTGTCCCACTCGCGGAAGCTCAGCTCGACACCGCTGCCCGGCGCCACCCCCACGCGCATCTGTGGCTCACCACCTGCCATCCTGGACCTCCTCGCTCCGCCTTAGAAGGTGATCTCCGCACCCACGCGCAACACTTTGGAAGGGACGGTACCCTCGAACAGCGTCACCGCTTGCCTTCCCATCACCCGCCAGCGTGCCGACCCTGCCGCATCCGGCGGCGCGACGCGCATGAGCGCGGTATCCTCGTCGATGCCGAGGCCGACGCAGCCGGCCGGGATGCCCCCCAGCAGCCGCCGCACCACCGGCGCGGTGAGGAAGCTGGGCATGCGGTCGAAGTGCGGAAAAACGATGCAGCGCGGCACCACGCCGAGTGCCTCTTTCCACTCGATGAGGCCGGTCAACGCCACGCGCAGCGACATCGTCTTGCCGCCCAGCATCATGGCGCCCGCGCTGCATCCCGCCAGCACCGCGCCGCTCGCGTGCGCCTGCGCAATGATCTCCCAGGCCGGCGTGTCGCGCAGCGTCTCTACGACATATTGAGGATTGCCGCCCGAAAAGTAATAGAGGTCCGCATCACGCAGGAGGGCGAGCTGTGCCTCGTCGGCAGCGCTCGCGCGATCTATGATCATCGAAGCGCGCACGTCCGCGACACGAAGCGCCTGGAAGTGCGCCATCCCCATGCTGTTCCAGCGCTGGGGGCTGCCCGGCTCCAGGCCGCTGGCCGTGGGCAGCACCACCACACGCGCCGCATGCGCGCCGCCGATGGTTTCCAGCAAGTAGCTGTCAGTCTCGTTCATCGCGTCGGTATACTCGCCGGAGCCGACCAGCGCGACGGCGCCAGGGGCAACACGCGCGGCCTCATCTGCCATCCTCTGCCTCGCTTTGCTCTCTGCCCTGCTCGGCCGCGCCGTGCGGCTGATACTGCGCCATCACGCCGCGCGCCAGCCAGCGCGGGCGCGGCTGATGTGTGTGCGTGTGGGTGTGCGCATGATCCGGCCAGTGTTTGTGCTCGTGTGTGTGGACGGCGCCCTCCGGCAGCGGCGTGTGCTCGAAGCGCGCATCGGCGGCATGCAAAGGCAGCTCGTGGTCGTGGCCCCACGGCGCCTGCTGCCCCGGCACATAGTGCGCGACGAGCAGGCTCTGGCTATGGTGCCGCCGCTTGTAATATAGATCGAAGTTCTTCTTGCTCTTGGTCGCCCGATCTTCGGCAGAGAGGCTCTCCCATTCACGATGGGCATGGCGGATCACGCGCGCCGCGAGCCCCTGGCCGGCGAGCACGCGATAGCCGGCCTTCTTGAACTCGAGGCTCAGGTCGATGTCCATCAGGCGGTAGAAGCGGAACTTGTCGTACGCGGGACCGACCTCGCGCAGCGTGCGCCTTCGGAAGGCCATCAGGTAGCCCTCGACGGCGTCCACATCGGGGCCGGCGCTCTCCGCGAACTCTTTGAGGTCGCCGGTGACGAGCCCAAACGGGCCGACGAGACCGGCCGTGGGGTCAGCCAGGACGCGCTCGATCGGCTCCCAGATGTCGCCTGCCAGCTCGATGCTGGTGTCCAGCGCGACGATCACGCCGCCGAGACTCGTGACGTATGCGGCGTTGCGCGCCGCGGCGAAGCCCAGATTGTGGTCGGCAAAGAGCACGCGCACCGGCACGTCGCCCACGGCGCCGTCACCGGCCAGCTGCTTGAGATACGCCAGCGTGTCGTCGGTCGAGCCGTTGTCGACGATCACGAGCTCGACGGCGCGGCTACCGGTGTGGCGGCGCACGCTCTCGACGCAGCGCTCCAGGTCGGCGCGGCTGTTGTGGGCGATGAGGTTGACCGAGAACGCGAAGCGGTCGAGCTCGTCGAGCCGGGAAGGCAGGTCACGCCAGCTGGTCAGGAGCTCCTCTTCATCGCCTCGCGCCACTAGGTACGAGCCGTGCCGCGCGTCCCGAACGTCATAGCCGGCGGTGGCGATGCGCCTGCGCAGGTCGTCCGCCGCCGCGTAGTCGGCCTGCGCGCGCAGCCGTGACCGCGCTTCCACGTCCGCCAGCACTGCCACAGGCACGTCGGCAGGGTCGAGCGCGACCGGCGGCGCGAACGGCCGTCTCTGCGCCCGCGCCGCGCGGGCGCAGTCGAGGGAGCGCGTGACGTCCTCTGCCAGGCCAAAGCCCAGCACGCCGTCGAAGTCATAGAGCAACGCTAGCCGAGCAGCGGCCGGCACAGCCTCATCGCGCAGCATGCGTAGGGTCACCGCCATCGCCGCCGGCAGGTTGAGGTCATCGCACAGCGCCGCAATAAACTCACGCGCGTACGGGTGGTCGCGTAGCTGCGCCGGCTCTGCCGCCTGACCGCCCGCGGACATGGCCAGCCGAAACGCCCGCTCGCGTAGACGCCGCAATGAGACCTGGGCGCCGCGCAACGCGCGGAAGGTGAAGTTGATGCGGCTGCGGTACTTGGCCGTCGTGAAGCAGTAGCGCAGCGCCAGCGGCTCGTAGCCGCGCGCTTCGACATCCGAGAGCGTGTACGCGTTGCCGGTGGACTTCGCCATCTTGAGGCCATCCGCCAGTAAGTGCTGCCCGTGGACCCAGTACCGTACAAATGGGAGGCCGCTGGCGGCTTCGCTCTGGGCGCGCTCATCCTCGTGGTGCGGAAACACGTTGTCCACGCCGCCGGTGTGGATGTCGAGCTGCGGGCCGAGATATTTGGCGCTCATCGCGCTACACTCGATGTGCCAACCCGGGAACCCGCGGCCCCACGGACTCTCCCAGGCCATGATACGCCCCTCCTCGGCTTCCTTCCAGAGCGGAAAGTCCTCCGGCGCGCGCTTCAGCGCATCTAGCTCGCTGGCCGCGTGCTGTCCCTCGCCCAAGAACTCGAGCAGATTGCCGCTGAGTCGCCCGTAATCGGGGAAAGTCTTGACCGAGAAGAACACATTGCCGCCGACGCGATAGGCGTTGCCGCGCTCTAGCAAGCGTGTGGTCATCGCGAGCATCTCGGCGATGTGGTCGGTGGCGCGCGGGAAGATATCGGCCGGCAAAATGCGCAGCTTGGCCTCATCGGTGTGAAACGCCTCGGTGTAGAAGGCGGCGATCTCCCACGGCGACTTGCCCTCTTTGCGCGCCTGCGCGATCAGCTTGTCCTCGCCGCGATCCAGCACATCCAGGCGCATGTGCCCCACGTCGGTGATGTTTTTGACCTGCGTGACCGCGAACCCAAGGTACATGAAGGTACGTCGCAGCCAGTCTGCCATGACAAAGGAGCGCAGGTTGCCGATATGAATGAAGCGGTACACGGTGGGGCCGCAGGTGTACATGCGCACTGTTCCGGGCACAAGCGGGCGGAAGTCCTCCACCCGACGTGTCAGCGTATTGAAGATGCGCAGATTGGGGAAGCCACCGGGTCGGGGATCGGGCGTGCCACGAGCATGGGCGACGCGGCGCTCGTGCGCGGGGCGTGCCATCTACATCGTTCCTTTCCGCGCCGGAGGCGCCGGCGGTCCGTCGCACCGCCCGCCACAGTCGCGTGCTCCCCCCGCCATCATGTCCTTCTCCCCGGCGTACCTACCAACGGCAATTCCACGCGACCACGCAGCCGCGCGGCAGCGCGACGGTCAACCGACTTCGTCGGTCGTCTCGCTGGGCGGCTCACGCGAGCGCCGGGAGCCGTTTGTGCCAGACTCCTGGCGGTGCTCCGGCTCGTCCTCGCTCGCCTGCTCGCTGCCTGCTGCCTGGCCGCCGTCTTCGCGCTCCTCCCACCCGTCCGGCGCGGCGTCCGCTGGGGAGCTCTGTCTGCCGGTGGCACGCGTCGGCATTTCGAAGTCGCGGCTGGCGGCAAAGCGTTGAGCGCGCTGCTCCAGCCAGCCGACCCAGTGCGCATGTGCATCTACGAGCTCTTGCACGACGCGCTGGGCTTCATGATCGGTGATCCAGCTGAGCAGCTCACTCGCGCCGTCACGGATCGCCGCCTGATGCATCGCGAACGCCAGCAGCCGCTCGTCGTAGGTCTCCGCGCCCAAGATGCGCCAGACCGCGCCATTGATGCGCGGCGTGACGGGCGCATCTGCGTCGGCCAGCCGCTCGCGCAGCGCGCAGCACGACACGACCTCCGCCGTGCCCATCTCCGTAAAGCTGTTTTGCTCCTGCATCTCGGTCGCGCCATTCGCCAGGGCAACCGCTATCTCAACGCACGCACGTTCATCTTCCAGCACGGCGTTCAGCGCGTCTACCACGTCGGGTTCCAGGCTTGCCATGTATGCCTCACTCGCTCTGCCCCTTTTCGCCGAAGTGTACACTCAGCGTATCCCGCCAGATGCCCCTTTGACAAGGCGCGGCGCGGTGTAGGTTCGCCGCGAACGGCACGGGCGCACAGCGTGCCCGCCCGGTTGTCACCTGCGTTGTCCGGCATGGCGACCCATGGTATAATCGGAGGTGGCGCGCCTCGATCCGCGCCGTTGGCACGCCTCACTCGCTGCGATACGCGCCCTCTCGCGTGGACGCGCCACGCCAAGGCGCCAACCAGGGCGCCGCGGGGATGTCGCCAGGATATGTTGGCCGTCGCGCGGGAAGTCAGCCGGGCCGGGAGGTGTTCGTGGTTGCGACTGGATACTTATTTGCCGCCATCTTCTTCCTGGGCGGCTGCGCGTTCGTCCTCTTCGCCCTGACGCTGGCGGATACGCTGAACGCGCTCCTGCTGAGGCGACACCCCGGTAAAGACAAGCAGGCAATCTATGAGTCTGGTGAGACGCCGATCGGCTCCGCGTGGATCCAGTATCCGCTCGCCTTCTACATCTTCGCACTGCTCTTCGTCGCCTTCGACGTCGACATCGTGTTCATTCTCTCCTGGGCCGTGATCTTTCAGCAGCTCGGTCTGTTCGGCTTCGTGGAGATCCTGTTCTTTATCGCCGTTCTGGCGCTCGGTCTGGTCTATGCCTGGCGTAAGGGAGTCATCCAGTGGATATAGCGACGCCGGCGTCTGGTGGGGCGCCCTCGCTGCGCGCCTTTGACAGGCAGCACATCAACGCTATGCTGGACGCGCTGGGACAGCTCGACGACGTGCTCAGGCACGTGGTGCCCAAGAAGCGTATGGCCGCTGGCTGTGTCGGCATCGATGTCGCGCCCGAAGAGCTCATCGCGACGGCGCACTTGCTGCGCGACCAGCTTGGCTTCGAGATGCTGACGACCGTCTCCAGTGCCGACCTGCTGGACCACATCGAGTCCATTTATCATTTCCGCTCGCTGGCCAAGAACTGGGTGCTCCAGCTCCGTGTCAAGATCGCGAGCGAGGAGCCGGAGGTGGATTCGCTCGTCAGTGTCTACCCCTCGGCGAACTGGCTGGAGCGCGAGCAGTACGACATGATGGGCATTACCTTTCGCGGCCACCCAGATCTGCGGCGCATCCTGTTGGACGACGAGTTCTTCGGTTTCCCGCTGCGCAAGAGCTTTCACTCGACCCCGATCACCGTGCACGACCGGGCGACCACGCAGGTAGACCCCAACCGCGCCCTGGGCGGCGAAGCGCAGCGCAATGTGGAGCGCGTCGTCGCCAAGCGGCTGGGCCAGGGCGAGCAAGAGCGCCTGCACCCCGGGGTGCCGACGTTTGGCAGCAATGCCTTCTACCTCGAGACCGGGCAGGGGTTGGAGCCTGACCAGCCCGGTGCGGGCGAGCGCGGGGACTCCGCGCAGAAGGAAACGCCACCCGAGCCAGGAACATAGAGGGGGTACGCGATGGCCGTGGAGCCAAATCTGGAGCCGAGCCTATACACCGAGGGCATTGGCGGGCTGCGCAGCGAAGAGATGATCCTGAATATGGGTCCGCAGCACCCGTCCACGCACGGTGTGTTGCGCCTGGTCCTGGTGCTGGACGGCGAGACGGTCGTGCAATGCACGCCTGTCATCGGCTACCTGCATCGGGGCATGGAGAAGATCTTCGAGAATCGCCCCTACATGGCCGGCCCGCGCTACATCGACAACGCGGACTACCTTAGCCCAATGATCAACGAGTCGGCATTTTCCGGCGCCACCGAGCAGCTGGCCGGCATCGAGCCACCGCGCCGCGCGCAATACATCCGCGTGATCGTCAACGAGCTGGAGCGCATCGCCAGCCACCTCGTTGCCGTCGGCACCTATGGGCTAGACCTGGGCGCCTCGACGCCGGTGCTCTGGTGTTTCCGCGAGCGCGAGGTCATTCTGGACCTGTTCGAATCCCTCTCCGGTCACCGCTTCACCCATAACTACATCCGCCCCGGCGGCGTGCTCTTCGACTTCCCCAAGGGCTGGCTGCAGCAGTGCGAGGCGTTCCTGGACCGCTTCATCGACCGCAGCTGGCCAGAGCTAGACGGCCTGCTGACGGGCAACGAGATCTTCGAGGCACGCACGCAGGGCGTCGGCTATATCGACCCGCAACAGGCGCTCGCCTTTGCCATGACCGGACCGAACCTGCGCGCCTCGGGCATCCCCTTCGACATCCGTGTAGACCGCCCGTACGACGCCTATCGTGAGATCGCCGTCGAGCCAGTGACCGAGCAGTCCGGCGATTGCTGGGGCCGTTATCTCGTGCGCATGAAGGAGATGAAGGAGAGCGTGCGCCTCTGCCGCGTCGCTATGGACCGGCTGCCCGGCGGGGCCATCTCCACCCGCACGCCGATAGCCTTTCGGCCGCCGCGCGGCGAGGTCTACTTCGCCGTCGAAAGCGCGCGCGGCGAGGAAGGCCTCTACATGGTGAGCGACGGCTCGGAATATCCGTACCGCGCCAAACTGCGCGGCCCATCCTTCGTCAATCTGCAAATCCTGCCGGAGCTGCTGCGAGGGCGCCGCATCGGTGACGTCATCGCGATTCTTGGCAGCATTGATATCGTGCTCGGCGATGTGGATCGCTAGCCCGGAGGTCGCATGAACGACGTCGTCCAGAACATCATCCACTTCGTCATCACGTTCTTGTTCGCGGTCTTCTTCCTGATGACCGCGGCGTCGCTGCTCGTCTGGTCCGAGCGTAAGGTGCAGGCGTTCATGCAGGACCGCTGGGGTCCGCTGCATTACGGGCCACAGGGAATACTGCTGGCCATTCTTGACCCGATGAAGCTGCTGCTCAAAGAAGACTTGAAGCCGAAAGGGACCGACAGCATCGTGTTCCGCATCGCGCCCATGGTCTTCTTCGCACCCGTCGTCACCGCCTTTGTCGTGCTGCCGTTCTCGCCCTATCTGACGGCCAGCGCGCTGGGCACAGGCATCATCTACTACGTCGCGCTGAGCTCCATCGACGTGGTCGGCATCTTCATGGCAGGCTGGGGCTCGAACAACAAATACGCGTTGATCGGCGGCCTGCGCTCCGCCGCGCAAATGATCTCGTATGAGCTGCCGCTGGTGCTGGCGCTCGTTGGGGTCGTGATGCTGACGAGTGTGGTCGGGCAGGATTGCGTTGGCACACAGGCCAATCTGAATACCTGTGGCGTGGGCTCGATCTCATTCACACAGGTCATCGCGGCGCAGATGCGGCCAGGAGTGCCATGGCTCTGGTTCGTCTTGCTCCAGCCGCTCGGCCTGGCGGTGTACTACATCTGCGGCCTGGCAGAGACCAACCGCACGCCGTTCGACCTGCCGGAGGCGGAGTCTGAGCTGGTGGCGGGTTACCTGACGGAGTATAGCGGGCTGCGCTGGGCGATGTTCTTCCTCGGCGAGTACGGCAACATGACCATCGTCTCGGCTGTGGCGACGGCGCTCTTCCTGGGTGGCTGGTCCGGGCCGGGCACGGCGATCGATTTCTGGGTCGGCCTGTTGGGTCCCTTTTGGGGCAACGTGGTGTTCAACATCATCGCCGTCTTCTGGTTCGTGACGAAGATGGTCGTGCTGCTGCTGGTGTTCCAGTGGATCCGCGCGACACTCCCGCGCCTGCGCGCCGACCAGCTGATGCGCTTCGCCTGGCTCTACCTCATTCCGCTGACGCTGGCGAATATCATCATCACGGGCGGTCTGCTCCTCCTGCCGCTGGACCGTCCTGTGCGCATGGGCATCTCGGCGGCGGCGAACTGGCTGCTGCTAATACTCGTGCTGGTGACGTTCCGCCGCGTGACGGGCCTTTCAGCGGCCAGCACCATCCCAAGCTGGCTGCGCCGGCAAGTGGCTACGACCGCCGCGGCGAAAGCGGCGGCCACGCGCGCGGCCCAGTCTCCAGAGCCGGCCAGCGCGGGCCGGCGGTAAGGGGTGACCGCTTCCCTGGGCCGCACGACGACGGCGGTGGAGGAGGCGGCGGCGAACTGGCTGCGCGCGCAGGTGGCGGCGGGTCCGCGCCCGGCGGCCGAGCTGCTGGCTGCGGCACGCGCCATCGGCATCAAGGAGCGCACGCTGCGCGCCGCACGGCAGGCGCTGGCGGTAGAGGCGCGCTTCACCGGGTTCGGCGCATCCGGCATTGGATGTGGGAACCACCCGCGCTGGCGCAAGAGCCAGATGCTGCTGCCACAGATGACGCGTCCAGATGACGCGTCCAGATGCCCCTGCAAACAGTGCAAACAGTGCAATCAGTTCATGGATTCCGGGCTCACGCCACCCCGCCCCGTACGACAGTAGTGCAATCAGTGCCATCAGTGTGGCAGAGCCGACTGATATGGCAGCGGACCAGTGGAGCGCGCTAGCTCATCCCTCCCCCACCGATGGCACAGATGGCACAGAGGTAACAGATGGCAAGGAGGAGCGTGGTGAAAACCCGGAAAAAATATTCTGATGACACTGATTGCACTGATGACGCGGGCATCGGGAGACGTCATCTGTGCAATCAGTGTCATCAGTGAGTATCTCGTTGGGGCGCTCCCCGGCCTGAAGGCCATGGCCAATCCTACTCGCAGCAGTGCCGCGGAGGGCAAGGGCTGCGACCGCCGCGCACCGTCCACCCCGCACGGGATGTATCGAGTAGGATTAGCCCTGCCGCTTCAGGGCAGGGAGCACGGAGGACCAAGATGCCCCCTCACGACGCAACCGTGGGGAGAACCGTCCCAAAGAGCGGGTGGATGGGGGGCTCCCCGGCCTGAAGGCCAGGGCTAATACCAATTTGGGCGGGGGTGTTGTAGTCTGGTGCCATGCCAAGACGTATCCGCCTGGAACCGCATGTAGCGGTCGACGAGCTCGAGCGGCGCTACCGGGCAGCGAAGGAACCGCACGAGTGCAGTTGGTGGCAGATCCTCTGGCTACTGGCCCGCGGGCAGACGGCCGCCGCGGTCGCGAAGAGCACCGGGTCCTCCCGATAGTGGAGAGGCATCATAGCGTGATTCACGAGCGTCTCGATATCGATGGGTACAAAGCCGCAGACCCGCTAGCTCAGCTGCGTGCTGCCGGCGTTGACACCGGTATCTTGCTGCCATCGAGACCCCAGGACATGGCGCTGATAGAACAGCTGCGGGAGGAAGCAGCCCCTTATCTCTCGGTGTTTGAGCGTGTGCCTACTGACATGATCCTGTGGCAAGCGGGCGAACCGGACCGCCGCGAGGTGACGAAGATACGGGGTGTGCCCTACCGGGAGGCCGGCAAACCGTGGCCGCTCGACACCGAGGGTGCACCGTTGAACTTTGTGGCGCAATTCTGTTTCAGCGATTCACGCGACCTCGTCCCCCCACTCCCAGGGGATGTCCTGCTCATTTTCGCCGCAGGCCAAACGCTGCTCTCGCTCGTTGATAACCAACCGTTCTATGTGGTCCGATGGGGAGATGGCCTCTTGTTTGAATGGGTTTCGCTGGGTGATTTCCCGTTAGCCACAGCGGCCGAGATACCAGCAACGCCGTGGCCTGTGATGCCATGCTTTGGGAGCCTCTACCGGACCTGGGATTGTCGTGTTCCGCCTGATTTCGACCTGCCTGAGAGTCATGACGGCATCGCGGTTCTTGACGGGAGCAAGATCGGTGGCGTGTGTCCCTGGATCCTCGACCGGGACTACACTCGCCTGGATCGAGAACTCGGTATCCCTGGCACATACCTGTGCACGCTGGGGTCGGTAAGGTAAGTATCGCTGACTATACGTCAGATCTCGAGTTTTTCAATCCTCGTCCCCCGTCGCAGTGGGGGGTGCATGAGGAGGAAAGCTGGCAGCAGCGTCGAGCCGCAGGGCAAGCTGAGTGGCAGCGTACGCATGAGCTCGCGCTCATGATTGGGGATCTCGGGCTGCTGAACTTCTTTCTTGGCGATGCAGGCAGCGTTCGCTGGACAGCACACGGTCAGACCTAACATCAAGTTTGCCGCGGACCTTGTCGTTTGCGGATGCGCTGCGGCCACCAGGGGAAGCAGGTGGTGGAGCGAATGAGATCAGGGCGGGCCTGGAGGGCAACACAGCGCTCAGCTTGAGCGTCTTCGAGGTCGTCGATGCTGGCGAAGTGGCGGTTGGCCAGTGCGGTGTTGGTCAGCGGCCACAGATGCTCAGCAGGCTGCAGCTCGGGCGAGTAGGGGGCAAGAAGAGCAGATGGACATGCGCGGGCACGCGCACGTTGACGCTGGCGTGCCACCCCGCCCGGTCCAAGACGAGGACGATCTGTTTGGTGGGGCTGGCGCCGACCTGGCGGGCGAAGGCGGCTAACTCGACCTCGAAGAGGGCAATGCTGACCGTGGTGGCCAGATGGAAGACGGTGCGCCCGGACGCGGGATGGACAAAGCCGACCAGATAGCGCCAGTCATAGCGATGCTGCACGGGCGCGAGGGGGCGCTGCCCGTCGAAGCACCAGACCTTGTGCAGGAGCGGCTTCAAGCCGATACGGTGCTCGTCGACGGCCCACAGCTCGACCTGCGCGTGCGGGAAGGCGGTCGCCACCGCCTGGACGAGCGGCCTCAGTTTTTTTTGAACTCCGCTTGCTGCTCCGGGTCGGCCAGCACGTGGAGCGGACGCGGCTTGCGCCGCTTGCCGTCCAGGCGGACCAGATACGCCCAGCCCAGATACACGCTCACGGGCCGTCCCAGCTTGTGGCTCATCCACTCGGCCACCGTCCGGCCCAGCCACTGGTCGCCTTCGGGCGCCTTCCCACGCACCGCGTCCGCCAGTTCTGCGAGTTGGTCCGCTGAGAGCAGCGGGGCCGCACGGTGGGAATGGGTGTACTGGCGGTTGTGCATCGCCTCGGGCCCCTCAGTGTTGTAGCGGCGCACGAGCTGCCCAATCCAATAGCGCGAATAGCCCGTACTCTCGGCAACCCCCGCGGCCGTGTGGCCCTTGGACAGCAGCCACAAGATCTGCCACCACGTGCGCTCGTGCGGTTCCTTAGCTACCCGGTAGCGCCGCTCGAGCTCGTCCACCTCTAGGTGGGATTCCAGGTGAAGGCGTCGTCCCATGCGACTATCTTACAATGACCTCGCCACAATTGGTATAATGCTATGCTGGGCCCAACCGTGCAGGGCCGGACGGCGCATGGCAGCCGCATACCACGCCACTGCTACGCGCAGGATTAGCCCTGCCGCTTCAGGGCAGGAAGCCTCTACCACACGCGTGCACTCTGCTCTCCGGCTCCCCTCTCCGCACCGGAGAGGGGCTGGGGGTGAGGTCTCTCCCTACCCCTTCACCGAGCCGGCCAGGATGCCGCGCACGAAGTAGCGTTGCAGGCTGAAGAACACGACGAGCGGCAGCGCCATCGAGATGAACGCCGCCGAGGTAAGCACTTCGTAGTTCGTGCCGAACGAATTGACCAGATTGGCGACATTGACCGTCAGCGGCGACTTGTCTGGGTTGCCGCCGAGGACGACCAAGGCGATGAGCAGATCGTTCCACACCCACATGAACTGGAAGATCACCAGCGACGCCAGCGCCGGCACCGCCAGCGGCAGCAAGATGTTGCCGAAGATGCGCAGGTGCGAGGCGCCGTCGATGCGCGCGGACTCGAGGAGATCTGAGGGCAGGGCGCCGAAGAAGTTCCGCAGCAGGTACACCGCGAACGGCAGCCCAAAGGCCGTGTGCGCCAGCCAGATGCTTAGGTATTCGCCCGTCAGGTTGAGCGACGTGAAGATGGCAAGGATCGGCCCCAGGGTCATCTGCAGCGGCACCACCAGCAGCGCCACGATCCCCAGAAAGATCCAGTCGCGCCCAGGAAAGCGCATCCAGGCGAAGGCGTAGGCCGCGAAAGCCGCCACCATCACGGGCAGGATCGTCCCCGGTATCGCGATGATCAGGCTGTTGATGAAGGCTTGTCCGATGCCCTGTGACTGCAGCACCGTGGCGTAGTTGTCCAGCGTGAAGTGCCAGGGTGGTACCAAGCCGGTCCACCAGCCGCTATCGCGGATGGCTGCCGCCGGGCGGAAGGAGCTGATGAACAAGCCGAACGTTGGCACCGACCACAACAAGGCGATCAGCACGACGACGACGGTCACCACGCCGCCACTCGCCCAGCGCGCCAATCGCTCGCCAACCGTGGCAGGCTCGCCCTCCAGGCGCGCCGCGGCGCTGGGCCCCGCGCCAAACTCCTCTCCCACCGCAATCTGGGCGGGATCGACAGGATTATTAGTGGCGCTCATCGCTGTGCCTCCTGCGCCCGGAATCGGCGGATGTTGAAGTACATGATGGGTATGACCGCCAGTAGCAGCACCACGGCGAGTGCGCTTGAAATACCTGAGTCGGTGAAGTTAAACGCCTGCCGATAGTACTCATACGCCACGACGCTGGTGTTGAAATTGCCGCCCGTCATGACGTAGACGATGTCGAAGATCTTCAGAACATTGATGACCATAGTGGTCGCCACCACGGCAATCGTAGGACTGATCATCGGCACGATGACGCGGAAGAAGATATTGAGCTCGCTGGCGCCGTCCATGCGCGCCGCCTCGATGATGTCCGTCGGCACGCCCTTGAGCGCGGCGGAGAGGATCACCATGCAAAAGCCGGTCCACATCCAGACGTAGACCGCTATCAGCGCAAGGTTGTTGATGCGCTCATCAATCAGCCACGCCTGGGGCGCGAGGCCGATACGCGTCACGAGTGCGTTGAGCAGACCCACCTGCGTGGTGCCAGCCGGCGTGAACTGATACATGAAATTCCAGATCACGCCCGCGCCCACGAACGAGATCGCCATGGGGATGAAGATCGCCGATTTCACCAGGCTCTCGATGCGCACGCGGTCCGCGAGCACGGCGATGATTAGCCCCAGGAACACCGTGAACGCGGTGCCAAGTATCAGCCAGATGATGTTATTACGCAGCACCACCAGCATATTGCGGTCGGTGAAGATATGCCGGTAGTTGTCCAGAAAGACGAACGCGGTGCTGTCGAAGTTGTACAGGCTCAGCCAAAGTGTGCTCACCACCGGGTACACCAGGAAGATGACGACGAAGGCGACCGCTGGCCCTATCCAGAGCCACGGCACCCAGGCGCCGCGCCACCTATTTGGTGTGCCGAGGACGAGCGGCTGTTTCGTAGCCGACCCTTCTGCGGTCACTGCCATGGGTCATAGCTCCTTCAAGAAAACGGCGCGGGCACACCCACGTGCGCCCGCCCCACCATGTGCGAGGGCCGGTGTGCAGCGAAATGCAAACACGCCGGCCAACTCGGCCCTGGACCTAATGATACGCCGACATCGCCGTCGACTCGATATCGCTCAGCACGCTATCGAGCTGGCTCGTGTTGCCGATGAACGTCAGCATGCCTTTCCACCACTGTTGTTGCACCTGCGGCGGCATGATGTCTCCGGCGCCGAAGCGGAACGTTGTGGCGGAGGTAAGCTGCTGCGCGGCTGCCGCGGCGACGGCATTGGGATAAGCGGAGAGGGCTACCGACTTGTTCGCCGAGGTAAAGCCCCCCCGCTTGACCCATATCGTCTGTGCATCCGCGGTGGCCAGATACTTCACCAGCGCGCGTACGGCGTTGTTGTCCTTCATGGCGACGACCACATCCGCGCCGCCGGTCACCGCGCCCTGATACTGGGTGGTGATCGTCGGGAAGGGGAAGAAATCGAAATCGGTTTTGGGTTGCAGGTTCTTGTACTGCGTGGTGATGAAGCCCTCCGTGAAGTCGCCCAGGTAGTACATGTACGCTCCTGGCGGGCTCGCGTAGAGCGGGTAACTGGCCTCGGCGAAGCCGGTCGCGAGGATCGAACGCGGCGCGCCGTTGATGTAGTGCTTGCCCGCCACAATGCTGCCGAACTTCTGGAACGCGCTCTTGATGCTGGCGTCGGTCCAGGGGATTTGGTGCGCCACCCACTTATCGTACATATCCGGGCCAGACTCGTTGAGGTAGATCTCCGCCAACCAGTCCGTGGCCGGCCAGCCACTGGCGGCCTGGCTGGAGACGCCCATAGACCACGGATACTTGCCACTGTTGGCGATTTGGTCTGAGAGCGTGATGAGATCGTTCCAGGAGGTCGGCACCGTGTAGTTGTTGCTCTGGAACTGCTTCGGGCTGTACCAGACGGTGCCCTTGTTCGCTGCCTTGTAGAAGAGCGCGTAGAACTTGCCGTTGGCGCTGCCGAGGTTAATCCACGCGTTGGCGTAGTCGCTGCGAATCTTCGACATGTCGAGGAAGCTGTCCAGGGCGGTGAGCTTGTGCTGGCCGGCTAGCTGCTGCATCTTGCCAGGGTTGGGCAAGATCGCGATGTCAGGAGGATTGTTGCCGCGAATGCGCGTGGTGAGCTCGGCGTCGATGTCGCGGGTGGACGTGAGATTGACAGTGATGCCCTGCTGCTGGGTGAACGGTGCGACGACTGCCTTGAAAGATGCCTGTTCGTCGCCGCCCCACACGTTGAGCACTTCCAATTTCGTCACGTTCGCCGCGCTGCTGCTGGTGCCGCATGCCGCGAGCAGTGACGCCGCGACGCCGGTCGAGAGGCCGATCGCGGCGGCGCGCGTCAGGAAATCCCGGCGGGTCAGCGTGTGCTGGCTATACTCTTCCACCAGCTCATCTACTTGTTGGCGTTGGCGACGATCAAACACCTGCATGAGGCACTCCTTCGGGCACCGCGACCTGACCCATCACCCGCGGTGCATACCGAGCGACATCGCCCACTAGCTACCGCGGGAGCGCGCGGGTGCGCGCTGTCAGGTACGCTGACTCATCAAATACCAAGCAAAGCAGCACAAACTGTGCCGTAGTCACATGCGAGCGCTGTGGCCACTGGATTGCAAGCGCGTGCCGCCTACCTCCCTCTGCGAGCGGGCGCCGTTCACTCGTGACGCGCCCGCTCGCCTGGCAGACGCGTACCGAACGGATGGGCGTCGCGCGCCTGAGGCGCACACGCTGGGTGCGGTGAACCGCTGGCTGCTTGACATGTGCTTAGGTAAATCATACACTGAGAGACAGGAAAAGGCCAGGATCAGGATGAGTACGCGCGAACCGGCCGACCAGCGAACGGGAGCCAGTGGGTGGAAGCTCCCTTGGCAGGGCACCGCGCCGAAGTGGCCTGAGAGCCCGCGGCACGACCGTCGGTGATCGGCGTAGGGCCGCGCGGGAAGCGCCCGTTAACGCGCAGTTGAGGCGGCCGCCTCTGAATAGAACACAGGAGCCTCGGCGTGATGCCGAGATCCGGCACGATCTGTGCGCCGGCCGCGAAGCAAGGTGGCACCACGAGAGCCTTCCCTCGTCCTTGACGGGAAGGCTTTTTCTGTGCCCATGAGGTGCCAGCACGATGACATCAACCGAGACCGGGATTGAGACCGAGACCGAGACAGCACCACGCCGCCTCGACCAGATCCCCAAAACCTATGATCCGCA
>Ga0070706_100003427_pt1 | contig 15635 bp, 19 predicted proteins | sample KBSK5501metaG_FD_65476 | JGI IMG/M metagenome (GOLD analysis project Ga0070706, IMG submission 65476) | Corn, switchgrass and miscanthus rhizosphere microbial communities from Kellogg Biological Station, Michigan, USA - KBS K5-50-1 metaG | ecosystem: Host-associated > Plants > Roots >...
GCTCCGCAGCGACCTTACTGGCCCGGTTCCCGCAGCAAGCCGCCGCGGTGCTCGCCGCACATGGGACCCCAGCCGCGGTCCTCACGCGCGATCCCCAGCAACGGCACCGGACGCCCTGCCGCACGACCAGCGGCAGAAGAGTACCGTTCCGCCAGGGCCATCAGAGTGCACGTTCAATGAGGGCGTGTGGAGGCCTTGGCTTTGACGCGGCGTTCGGCTTCGCCCTGGATGCCGTCGAAGGAGGCGCGGACCGCCGCTTCCCAGGCGGCCGCGACTCGGCCGCCCCACCACCGGCCCGCGGCCGCGAAGTCGGTGCCAAGCTCACCGGAATAATCCAGCCTGGTCGTGCCCTGGTCCTCGGTGAGTGTGAATTCCTCGGCGACATGTGGCACCGGGCCGCGCACCAGCCGGAACGTGATCCGGCGGGGGCGGTCGAACGTGACGGTCTCCAGCGTGGCCGCGGTGAGCCTGCCGTGGTGCACCGGCGTGTAATGCTCGGCCAACACCATGCCGGTGCCGCGCTGGAGGACCTGGAGCTTGCCGGACATGGCGCGCGGGGTGCGGTCCAAGTAGGGGCCGGCGATCACGTCGAACACGGTGGCCGCTGGCGCCGCGATCTGGACGCCGAACGGGCCGAGGGGCCGGACCCGGCGGCCCCAGCCGGTGTCGATGGTCAGCTTGCCGGTAACTACCAGGTAATAGCCTAGGCCTGCCAGGCCCCCCGCCGCTGCGGCCGCCGCCGCGCCGCCTCTGATCATGCTCGCCAGCCTACGGCTACCGCCGCCGAACGTGCAGTCTGCGGCCTGCAGCCCGGGCGTGACCGGAGGATCGGTGACGCCCGGGCTGCCACTCAGCCCCCAGTCCAAGTCGCACCCGGAGCGGCGAATGAGTGCATCATTGTTCGAGGTCATCAGCGCGAGCCCGCTGGGCGTGCAGGCATCCGGGAACGCGGTATTACCGGGTTATACTAGGGATATGAAGACGGCCATCTCCGTGCCCGATGACATCTTCGAACAGGCCACCAGGCAGGCAGCGGAACTCGGTATCAGCCGATCGGAGTTCTTTGCCCGAGCTGCCCGCCGCTATCTCGATGAACTCGCATCCCGGGCGCTAACCCAGCAGGTCAACGACGCACTCAACGCAGCAGGCGACGACGACTCCGCCGCCGCAGCAGCCGAGGCTGGCCGCCAACTGCTGGCAGCCGGAGACGACTGGTGATCCGCCGCGGCACCATCTGCTGGGCCGACCTGGCAGAACCGCAGGGCAGCAAGCCCGCCAAACGGCGGCCCGTCCTGGTCATCCAGGCCGACGCATTCAATGTCAGCCGGCTGAACACCACAGTTGCCGCCGTCATCACCTCCAACACCGGCCTGGCTGCCATGCCCGGCAACGTCTTCCTGCCTGCCGCCTCTTCTGGCCTGCCCAAAGATTCCGTTGTCAACGTCACCGCCCTGGTCACCCTCAACAAAACCGATCTTGACGCCGAGGCCGGGCACCTCCCAGCAGCCCTGATGAGCGAGGTCGACCACGGGCTCCGCCGCGCACTCGGGCTGTAGGCACCAACGCGCGGCCTGCGGCAGATGAGGAGAGCTTAAGGCCCTGTTCTGTTCGGCAGGTGATCATGGTTGAGCGGGGGGCGTCGGGCGAAACGATGCCGCTTGCTGAGTCCGGCCGCGCCTTGATGAAATGGATCATGGTGCTCTTTCATGCGCGTGTTCGCCGCTGGCGGCAGGACAAACCAGGCGGCCTCGCCGTCATCGACATCCCCCTCGACCTGGTCACCGAGTTGGGCGGGCGCCGCCAGATGCGCATGGCCGGCTCACTCAACGGCGTGCCCTTCGCCGGCAGCACGATGCTTGTGGCTGGCGGCGGCTTCTGCGTTGGCGTGAGCCGTGCGGCGCTGCAGGCCTCGGGGGTATCTGTGGGCGACGAGGTCGAGGTTCAGCTCGAGCGCGCCAACGGCGAACCCGCCTAGCCTAGTGCCGCGTCAGGGACCGTTCGCCCCGTCCCGACTTCGCCGCCCCTCTCCGGGATCGCTACATACCGGGCACCCTCGACCGTCGACCAACTACCCAGACGCTAGAGAGGTACCGGCATTCATACGTCGAGAAACTCGCGCACGGCGCGCTTGGACCGGAGCACGTACATCGCCACATGCTTTCCGTGCTGCGACAGGATCTTCAGCTCTCTTTCGCGCTCAGAGCGGCGGACTCGCCAGATGCGCCAAACCAGGCACCATTCATCGCGAAGCCGACGCAAACGGGGCTCGTCACAGCCGTTCGGCAGCTCGAAGTCAACCGGGCGCGTTCGAACCCCACGCACGAGCGCGCGGCATGCGCAGATCCACCACCGTATGTCGAGGAACACGACCGTGTCTGCTCGCTCGAGTCGAAGATCGAGCGTGGCGTGGTAGTTGCCGTCGGCGATCCAGTCGTCGCCGGCGAGCAGTCTCTTCTGCTTCTCGCGCCACTCGGCCTCGGTCGGCTCGGTCCAACCCGGCAGCCAGAAGTGGACGTCGAGAACAATGATGGGGAGGCCGGTCTTCGCCGAAAGCGCTCGCGAGAACGTACTCTTCCCCGCCCCGGCCATGCCGGTCACCACGACGCGGCGTCCGACGGAGATCGCTCGTGGGATGTCGCTCATTCAGACCCAGGCTCCCTGAAGCAGCTATTCGACACCAGCTCATAATGCCGGATGCCGGGACTCCCGGTTAAAGGCCACACAAGTACCCGAGGCGGCGATGATCCCGCGCTACGGGCTGTCGACCTAAGCGGGCAAACGTTGCCTGATACAGCACTAGCCCCAGTAGTGAACTGCCATAGCGACCGCTCTCAGCCGTCACCAAGCTCGTGAAACCAGTACCAGGAGCGGCAGAAAAGTGCGACGCCCCCGCGCCAACTGTCACAATGCAGGGTAATTGTTCTATAAGTGAAGAGGCCGATTTGTCTAACGCCGCCGACCCGATCAAAGCCGTGGCAGCCCTGGCTTGGGTGGGGCTTGCTTTTGCAGCCGTGCTGATCCTTCGCAATGTGGTCCGGGCGCGCGGAGGCTCGCTGACCAGGCTCGGTGTCGGCCCTTCCGGAGTAACGATGGAGTTTGCCCAGGCAAAGCTGGATGAGGCCGTCCGCGGGGCCAGTGAGCAGGATCAGCACGCAGTCGGGCAAGCGGCGAAGCGGTCGGTACTCGACCGCCCTTGCCGCCAACCCACTCGGCAGCTCGCCGCTGTGGGCCCTCAGGGTCGGGGATCCCGCGGTCATGGGCCCCGGCACCGGCGAGTGCATCACAGGAAGTTGTTGGGCCAGATCATCGTCCGCCACATGTGCGCTACCGAGGAGCCGTCGAAGCCGAGTCCTTCGGCGGGCTGCCGGAAGTTGCGGCCCACGACGTCCTCGAACTCGCTGAAGTCAACGACGACGGCGGGGTCGAACGAGTAGATGTCGTTGATCGTGACCAGCCGCGACGTCATGTACCAGCGATGCCGCCGGGCCGCCTCGTGCTCCCTGTGGAGATAGTCCGGCGGGCGGTAATCGGGGCCGAAATAGTCGATGTAGGCCTGCGGGTAGGTGTATCCCACGGACTCGTCCGGGAAGTAGCGCAGCGCCTCGTGCTTCTCGATGGCCCACGCGACCTCCTCATCGACGTAGGGGGCGACCATCTGCGCGCCCCAGTATCCGTGATTGGCGGACAGCAGCCCGGCGATGGCGATGTCGTGCAGCAGGCACGCCATGATCACCTTCTCGGCGAGCCCATTCTCCCGTGCCACCCTGGCACTTTGCAGCAGGTGAGTGGCACCGATCTTGCTTAGGCGCAACTGGAAGAAGTCCTTCAGGACAGGCCGCTCGGGCATCGTGGCTAGCGCGGGGTTGTCTCCCATCATGAAGATCGTGTCGGGGCGCCGCGACTGCGCCAGCAGGGCGCCCTGGCAGTCCCGCAGCGGTGTGCCCATGATCGCCACTGCCGGGGGGAACATGATGCGGCGCCGGCGGTCGATGGCGTCATCCAGCGGCTCGCGGATCCAGTTCGCCAGGCCCGCCTCCCGCAACGAGGCAGGCAGTTCAGCGGGAGGTACCTCGGTAGTGGGTGGCGGTGCGGTCGTGGACTCCGGCATTCAACCACCTCCTTCAGGTGCGAGGGCCAGCCCCTGGAGAGGGCATCGGAGCGGCCGGGAAGGAACTCGGCTACTGCCGACTGTAGGCATAACCACGACGGATCCGCATCGCCCCGAGGGGCCTGGAATGCGGCAACGGTGCGGCGTAGCGTCGGTGGGGTGAGATAGGCCCGGGTAAGGAGTTTGCCGATGGCGCTCAAGATCATGCCCCACGGCCGGCTGCAGGAATGGGTCGCTGAGGAGAAGGGCTATTTCACGGCCGAGGGCCTGGAGTACACCTTCCTGCCCGAGGGCGACTACGGCATCCACGCCGTGCGCTCCGTCGATGACGGCGAGATACGGTCCGGTGCCTTCGAGACCTTCGGGGCCGGGCGCGACGGCGCCGACGTCAGCTGCGCCTGCCACTGGGCCACGAACGCCGCCGCGAGCGAGGGGGCCGGGCGCCTGGTGACCACGGCCTACTCGGTAGCACCGTGCGGGATCATGGTGCCGCCGGAGTCTCCCGTCCGCCGTCCGGAAGACCTCGCCGGGGTGGCCGTGGGGGTGGGATACCACTCCGGTAGCCACTTCACCACCGTGCAGGCTCTCGAGGCGGTGCTGGCCCCCGACCAGGTCAGGCTCACGTTCCGGGGCCCGCCGAACGAGCGCCTGGATGCCCTGCTGGGACGGCAGGTCCCAGCGGCCACCATGTTCGGGGTGCCGCTGTACATCGCGGAGGCCTTCGGCTTCCGTAAGGTCCTCGACGCAACGTTCATGATCGGGTTCCTCGTCAGCGGGGCCGACGCCACCAAGGCCGACGTCGAGAAGTACCTGGCCGCGCTGCGGCGGGCGCAGGTGGACATCGACCTCCACCCGGAGGCGTACAAGAACTACCACCTGCGGTCGGTGCCGGAGAAGTACCGCGGCCAGGTGGACGTGCGGGCCTTCGGCACGGGGGAGCGCATCGTCTTCCTTCCGTACACCCGTGAGGTCTTCGCCGCGACCCAGCAATGGACGCAGAGCCGCAACATCTTCCCGGAGCGGCCCTCCCCCGCCACCTACGACGAAGCCGCCCTGGCCTGAACCAAGGGCTGGCCTGAGTGCCTCAGACGTCGTGGTAGCCGCGAGCCCGCCCAGCCCGGTAGCCCCTGACCATGTACCAGACGAAGGCGATCACGGCCAGCGCGGCGCAGGTAGCGGCGCCTATGGTCACGATCCCGTGGACGTGACTGGCGAACGCCGACATGCCGGAGCAGGTACCTGGCCCGGGCCGCGCTGCCGCGCAGCGGCTGGCGAGGCCATTCGTCACATCCAGCAGGTACGCGCCGATGATCGCGAGCGTGACGGTCACGCCCAGGAACTCCTTGCCGAGGTGAAACGGCGCTTTATCCCGCCATCGCATACTTCGATGGGTTCCCTCCGGGGCTCAGCCGGAACCCACGCCGGCCGGGCCCGTCAGCGAACTCCCGGTATGGCCGTCTAGCTGGCCTGCCTTGCCCGCTGGGCCAGAGCGGCGTTCATGGCGCGGAACTGCGGCAGCGTGTCGTTATGCAACCTGCTCTCGTAGAACGGGACGGCCACGCCGGTGAAGTCCTCGCGCTGGGTGAACAGCACCCGGTCCGGCCCGAGCCGGGTGATGGTGAAGGTGTGCTGGCCGTCGAATATGCCGCCGGGGCCCACGCTGCCGAGCCAGCGCAACTGGCGGCCGGGATCGACCGCCTGGACCGTCGGGGTGAAGGTGGTATCGCCGGTCGCGTCGTGCATGCGACCGCTCAGACCGCGGGGTCGTGCCAGGCGTCGCGGTCCGGGAGCAGGCGGTCGGCCTCCTCCGGGCCCCAGCTGCCTCGGGCGTAGGGGTGCACCGGCGTCACGTCGCCCAGCACCGGGTCCACCACCCGCCACGCGGCCTCGACCGTGTCCTGCCGCGCGAACAGCCACCGGTCCCCGTCCAGCGCCGCTCCGATGAGCCGGTCGTAGGGGCGGATGTCCTCACCCGGGCTCTCCGCGAACGTCAGCTCCTGCATCTGCGGTTCCCAGCTGGCACCGGGCTTCTTGCCCGCCAGGCCGAGGCCGACGGCGGTTTCCGGGTGGACCCGGAACCGCAGCTCGTTGGCTGGCGGCAGCGGCGCCAGGCCGAAGATGTCGCGGGGAGGGCGGCGGAACCGGATGGTGACCTCGGTGGCGGTGACAGGCAGGCATTTGCCCGCGCGGATCAAGATCGGCACGCCCGCCCACCGCCACGTATCGGCGGTCAGCCGGACCGCGACGAACGTCTCCACGGTCGAGCGCGGGGCGACGCCGTCGACGTCGAGATAGCCCTCGTACTGGCCCCGGACGGTGTGCTCCGCGGTCAGCGGCGTCAGCGAAGCCACCAGGCGCGACTTGGCGGCCGGCCACTGGCCCAGGCCCTCACCATCGGGCGGGTCGGCCATCACCGTGGCGAGTACCTGCAGCATGTGGTTTTGTACCACGTCCCGGATGGCCCCGGTCTGGTCGTAGAACCGACCCCGGTCGGACACGTCGAACGCCTCGGCCATGGTGATCTGGATGCTTTCCACGTGATCGCGGCTGAGCAGCGGCTCGATCACCGAGTTGGTGAACCGTACGAACAGCACGTTCTCCACCGGATCCAGGCCAAGCCAGTGGTCCACCCGGTAGATGTCCTCCTCGGCGAAGAACTGGTGCATGGTCTCGTTCAGTTGCTGCGCGCTCGCCAGATCGTTCCCGAACGGCTTCTCCACCATCACCCTGGCGCCCTGGCTGCGGTCGGCCCCGGCGATGCCCTGCGCGATCCGGCCGAACAGGACCGGCGGCACCTCCAGGTAGTACAAGACCTGTTTCGCCGTCCCCATCTCGTTGGACATGGCCCGGTAGGTGGCGCTGTCGCCGAGGTCGCCGTCCACATACCGGAGCAATCCCAGCATGGTGCGCGCCGCCTTGCTGTCTGGGTCCATCCCGTTCAGCTTGAGCGAGGCCACCGCGTAGTCGCGGAACTGCGCCGGGCCCCAGCCGCTTTTGGCCACCCCGATTACCGGGACGTCGAGCACGCCGCGCTCGACGAGCCCGACCAGCGCCGGGAACGTCTCCAGCTTGGCCAGGTCCCCTGTGGCCCCGAAGATCACCAGCGCGTCTACCCCGCGTGCTGCCATGACAACTCCTCTGCTCGCTCGGATCCCACCGCAGGCCTGGCCGGAGCGCCCTGAGCGAGTATCCCCTCCATTGGCACCGGGCGCATCCCGACGTCACGGTAGCTGGCGGGCTCGGGCCGGTTTGCCCTGCCTGGCGCCCGCATAGCGGCTCGCGGCGTGGCTCGCCCGGACCTCGCCCGCGGCGAGTAGTTTCGACGTGTGTCGTCGCTGAACGAACTGCTCGGCAGGTGGCGCGACGACCTCAGCGCCTGGGCGATCCCGGCGGATATCACGTCGGGGGTCGCCGAGTCACCGTGGGTGCTACCCAGGCAGGTGTTCGCTCGCCGGGCGGACCGGCTAGCCCGCACCCCGGCGGGCGCGTCCTACGAGCGGGAGTGGGAGGCACTGGCGCCCTCGGGCACAGTGCTGGATGTCGGTTCCGGCGCCGGGGCCGCCTGCCTGCCGCTGGCTCCCCGGGCGACCTCGGTCACGGCCGTGGACATCGACGAGCGGATGCTCGCCCTGCTCGCCGACCGTGCCAGCGCGATCGGGCTGGACCTCCGTACCGTGGCCGGCCGGTGGCCGGACGCCGCCTCGCAGGTGACGCCCGCCGACGTCGTGACCTGCCACCACGTGATCTATAACGTCCCCGACTTGGGGCCGTTCCTCACGGCGCTGACGGACCATGCCCGGCGACGGGTCGTGGTGGAGACCACCGCCGAGCACCCGCTGACCTCGCTCAGCTCGTTGTGGCTCCGCTTCCACGGCCTGACCAGGCCAACCTCGCCCACCGCCGCCGACCTGCTGGCGATCTTGTCAGAAATGGGTCTGAAGGCAAGGCACACTGAATGGAGCCGCCCGGCCGAGGCCGACTATGCGAGCTTCGCCGAGCTTGTCGACGTCACCAGGCGCAGGCTGTGCCTGCCGCCGGAACGGGCCAGTGAGGTGGAAGCCGCGCTCCTCGACATGGGGATCATTCGTGAGCGGCCCGGGGACCTGGGCTCGTCCGGGCGAGAGGTGGTCACGATCTGGTGGGAGGGCACCACGTGAACGAGTGGCCAGCCGAGTGGTTCCGCGGCGACAACGCGGCGGACCGAGGCGATGGGGAAATAACGCCCGGTGCGGGCGCACCGGGAGCGGGGGACGCGGCGAGTGCGATCGGCGCAGCAGGCGCAGCAGACGCAGCAGGCGCCCCGAGGGTGCCGAACGACCCGACCGTCCGGCTGCCAGCCGGGGCCGCGGCGGCCAGCGGCAGCGCCTTCGGGGCGGAGACCAGGGCGCCGGGAGTGGCCTGGCCGGACCAGCCACCGCTGCGCACGCCGCCCGGCAAGCGAGGGCCGGCCCTGGCGGGGGGTGGCCGGCGGCGCAGGCCACGGTTGCGCCTCGTGCTGGCCTTCCTGGCTGGCCTGGTGGTGGTGCTCCTGATCCTTGTCATCGGCGGGTACTTCTACCTTGACGGCAAGCTGCACCGGGTGAACGTGCTGATGTCGTACTCCACGCAGCCAGCGGCGGGCGCCGGGACGAACTGGCTCATCACCGGCTCGGACAGCCGCCAGGGGCTGACCCACAGGCAGGAACGCAAGTATCACACCGGGTCGAACGTGAGCGGCCAGCGGTCCGACACGGTCCTGATCCTGCACATTCCGGCGAACGGGGGTTCCGCGGTCCTGGTCAGCTTGCCCCGGGATTCCTACGTCCAGATTCCCGGGTACGGCTGGAACAAGCTCAACGCCGCATATTCGTTCGGTGGCCCGAAACTGCTCGCCGAGACCGTGCAGAACGCAACCGGCCTCCGCATCGAGCACTACATGGGAATCGGGTTCGGCGGATTGGTGAATGTGGTCAACGACGTCGGCGGGGTCACCATGTGCTTTCCGCACGCGCTGCACGACAGGGCGGCCGGCCTGCACCTGAAGAAGGGCTGCCACACGCTCAACGGCGGGCAGGCGCTGAGCTTCGTCCGCACCCGGCACGAGTTCGTGAGCCAGGACCTGCAGCGCGAGCAGAACCAGCGCGTGTTCATGCGGGCGCTGCTCAGCAAGATGACCAGCACGGGAACCCTGATTAACCCGTTTGCCGCCATCCCCGCCGCGCTGGGCTCGGTGGACTCCCTGACCGTGGATGTGGGCACCCACCTCAAGGACCTCATCAGCGTGGCGTTCGCGCTGCGGCACCCGGAAACCACGACGGTCCCCATAGGCAACGCGAACTTTGTGACGTCGGCCGGTGACGCGGTCCAGTGGAACAAGGCCCTGGCGCTGCGGCTGTTCGGCGACCTGAACAACGACCGCCCGGTGCCCAAGAGCCTGCTGACGGGCTCCCACCTGGCCGGCTGACCGAAAAGGGCGCGCCGCCCGGCCGGGCGGAAACCACGCGTGTCCCCCATGCCCCTCGACGCAGCGACCCTCGCCGCGTGTCCATCGTTGCACGATAGACGCAATGTGAACCTTGTGCGCAATGGGGTCACGTTCGGTACCATGCGTCGCAGTTCACACCGAGGTTGCCTGGTCGGAGGTCGGATGAGGACCGAGTCCCGCACAGCCCGCCCGCTAGGCCTGTCCCTGCGCGAGGCCGAAATCATGTCGCTGATCGCAGCGGGACACTCCAACGGCGAAATCGCCGCCCGGCTCGTGCTCGCCGAGAAAACCGTCAAGAACCACGTCAACCGGATTTACGCAAAGCTGGGCGCGCAGTCACGGGCGGCAGCCATCGGCCGGTGGGCCGAAGCTAGCAACGGCGCCGGCGCGGGCAGCCTCGCCTAGCCGCCAGCGAGACGGGCGCGTCCAGCCTGGCGGCTCCCCACCGGGGCCCGAGGGCCGTTGCCCGGGCATCCCTGCCTGGCGCGACACGCCGCCCGGCGGCAGATCCGCATAGGATCGACAGGTCAGTTCCAGCGTGCGTTCAGGAAACACTCAGCCTCATTGTCGAGGATCTGCCTATGACGACGCCGTCGGGCGACGGGCGGAAGCGGCCCGAAGCCCAGTTGCTCGTGGTGGAGGACGAGCCGAACATCCTCGAGCTCCTGGCTGCCAGCCTGCGCTACGCCGGGTTCGAGGTGATCAGCGCGAGCGCAGGCACCGAGGCCGTCCAAGCCGCGCAGCGCCACCGCCCCGACCTCATCGTGCTCGACGTAATGCTGCCCGACATGGATGGTTTCGACGTCATCCGGCGGCTCCGTGGCGGTGGTGACCGCATTCCCGTGGTGTTCCTGACCGCACGGGACTCGATGGACGACAAGATCCGCGGCCTGACCCTGGGCGGCGACGACTACGTGACCAAGCCGTTCAGCCTGGAGGAGGTCATCGCCAGGATCCGGGCGGTGCTGCGCCGCACCAGGGGTGACGCCGCCGAGCCCGCGCCGCGGCTCAAGTTCGCCGACCTGGAACTCGATGAGGACAGCCACGAGGTGTGGCGGGCCGGGCAGCCCATCCAGTTGTCTCCGACGGAGTTCAAGCTGCTCAGGTACTTCATGGGCAACGCCAACCGGGTGCTGTCGAAGATGCAGATCCTCGACCACGTCTGGGATTACGACTTCCGCGGCGACACCGGGATCGTCGAGTCGTACGTGTCCGTGCTCCGGCGCAAGGTCGACAGCACCGAGCCGCGGCTGATCCACACCCTGCGGGGAGTCGGCTACGTGCTCCGGCTCCCCTCGTCCTAGCCACATGGCCACGCCCGTCCCGCCCGGTACCCCCAGCCGCTGGCAGGCCGTCAAGGAGCGCACCGACCGGGTCCCGCTGCGGATCAAGCTGATCGTGGCCGTCCTCGCGCTGGTCATCATCGCGCTCGCGGTGATCAGCGTCGCGAGCATCAACCTGTTCCGTAGCTACCAGATTCGTAATGCCAGCCAGCAGGTGACTGAGCTGTTCAACCGGCAGGTGGCCGCGGTCAATGCGAACGCTGGCGTTCAGCCCGGCATGCCCTTCTACGTCGGCTTCTTCCTGATCGTCCTGCGGCCCGTGGGTACGACCCTGAGCGCGCCGGCCGGCAACTCGATACCGGACGTCCCCACCTCGCCGGCCTGGCTCTCGGCCAACAGCGGCAAGCTGGTCAACGTGCCCGCGGTGACCGGGACGGACAGCTGGCGGGTGATCACCAAGCATGTCACCTATACCGGCTTCGGCGCGCAGGGCCCGCTCACTCAGCAGGACACGCTGATCGTGGGGGTGGATCTCGGCGACATCAACGGCACCATCGGGCAGCTCGCCTACATCGACCTGATCGTGAGCGCGATCGTGCTGGTAGCGCTGGCGACCCTGGGCGTCGCGATCGTCCGGGCCAGCCTGCGGCCGCTCACCGACATCGAGCGTACGGCGGAGGCCATCGCGGCCGGCGACCTGTCCCGGCGGGTGCCCGACCACGATCCCCGCACCGAGGTGGGGCGGCTGGGCCGCTCGCTCAACACGATGCTGGCGCAGATCGAGTCGGCCTTCGGCGCCCGTGCGCGGTCCGAGGCGGCCGCGCGGCGCTCCGAGGAGCGGATGCGCCAGTTCGTCGCCGACGCGAGCCACGAACTGCGCACCCCGCTGACCGCGATCCGGGGCTACGCCGAGTACTACCGCCAGCGCGGCGGGCTGGACAACGGCACCCCCGGACCGGACAACGGCACCCCCGGACCGGGAGAGGGCCGGCCCCGGCCGGCCCTGGCCACCCGGGAGAGCGACGCCGGCCAGCTGACCGGGCCGGACTTGGACCGGATCATGGAGCGGGTGGAACAGGAGTCGGCCCGCATGGGCGGGCTGGTGGAGGACATGCTGGTGCTGGCCCGCCTCGACGAGCAGCGCCCTATCGAGCGCCGGCCCGTGGACCTGCTCTCGCTCGCCGCCGACGCGGTCCAGGACGCGCGCATCGTCGCGCCGGACCGGACGATCGACCTGACCGTCGGGCAAGGCACCGCGTTTCTCGTTCTCGGCGACGAAGCCCGGCTGCGCCAGGTGATCAGCAACTTGATGAGCAACGCGCTCACGCACACCCCCGAGGGCACGCCGGTCACCGTGCGGATACTCGCCGGGTACCAGGGCAATCCGGCTGTGCCCGCGGTCATCTTGGAGGTCGCCGACCGTGGCCCCGGGCTGACCAGGGAGCAGGCCGAGCGGGTCTTCGAACGCTTCTACCGCGCTGACCAGGCCCGGGGCCGCCGGACCGGCGGCACCGGGCTCGGCCTCGCGATCGTCGCCGCCCTGGTCGCCGCCCACGGCGGCACCGTCGGCGTCAACGCACCCTCCGGCCAGGGCGCCACGTTCTGGATCACCCTCCCCCTGGCCCCCGAAGCCGCCGCCGGCTAGACATTTCACGGATTACGCCCGGCTCAGCGTCCGATTTGATCTGATTTATCCGTGCGGAAACCGTGAAGAGTGCCGGGTAGCTGTCCACATAGTGAGACCGGCCCCCTCGTGCCGCGTCGCCTGGCATGGCCACCGGCGCACCCCGCGCGCCGGTCTAGGATTTGCCATCGTGAGCGAGATGATCGACCCCGTCGCGCACAACCGGGCCGCGTGGGACCGCGAGGTGGCCGGCGGCAACGAGTGGACCCGGCCGGTCGGACCCGAGGTCATCGAGCGGGCGCGGGCCGGTGACTGGTCGGTGGTGCTCATCGGGTACCAGCCCACGCCCCGCGACTGGTTCCCGGCGAGCCTGGCCGGCGCATCGATTCTCTGCCTCGCCTCTGGCGGCGGTCAGCAGGGCCCGGTGCTGGCCGCCGCGGGCGCGGACGTGACGGTCTTCGACAACTCCCCCGCGCAGCTCGCCCGGGATGACGAGGTGGCCGCCCGCGAGGGCCTCACCATCCGGAGCGTGCTCGGCGACATGCGGGACCTCAGCGCGTTCACCGATGCCAGCTTCGACGTGGTGTTCAACCCGGTGTCCAACGTGTTCTGCCCGGAACTCGCGCCGGTATGGCGAGAGGCCTTCCGCGTGCTCCGCCCCGGGGGCACGCTGATGGCTGGGTTCCTGAATCCCGACATCTTCATCTTCGACGTGACGGCGCTGGACGAGCGCGAGGAGTTCGTGGTGCGCCACCGGCTCCCGTTCACCACCCTCGAACTGTCCGACGCCGAGCGCGCGCACTCCTACGGCGACGGCCCGATCGAGTACAGCCACTCGCTGACCGAGCAGATCGGCGGCCAGCTGGCCGCCGGCTTTATCCTCACCCACCTGGCCGAGGCGCCCCACCACATGGACGCGACCGCCCGCTACATGCCCGGCTACATAGCCACCCGCGCCCTGAAACCCCGGCCCCAGCCCCCCGTCCTGTAGCTAAGCGGCCAGGACCGCGCGGGCCGCGTCGAGCACCGCATCCCGGTAGGCCGGCCCGAACAGGCACACGTGTACGAGGAGCGGGTGCAGTTGATGCAGCGGCACCCGCTCGGGCCACCCCGCTGCCAGGGGCGCCTCCTCCTGGTAGGCAGCCAGGAGGAGGCCCAGGTGCGGCGCCCCGAACAGGGCCAGCATGGCGAGATCGGTCTCCCGGTGGCCGCCGTGCGCGGCCGGGTCGATCAGCCAGCCGGACCCGCCGGACCACAGCACGTTGCCGGACCAGCAGTCGCCATGGATGCGGCTCGGCGGCTCCGCCGGGCCAGCCACACCGCCCGCGCGCGCGACCGCCGACTCGACCAGCCGCGCGTCCGCGCTGTTCAGCGACCCCGCATCCACGGCCATCCGCAGATAAGGCAGCACCCGGCAAGAGGTGTACCAGTCCGGCCAGGACGGCGGGCCATCATCGGAGCCGGTTACCACGTGCGCAACGTTAGGCATGTAAAGACTGGCGATGAAACCGGGCCACGGTGCGCCGAACGCAGGGGCGCCCGCCCCGTGCATCCTGGCCAAATCGCGGCCGAACCGCTCCGCCGCCGTGGCGCTGACCGGCCCGGCAGCCACCCAGGAGACGATCAGCGTGGCGTCGTCCCAGCCGACGACCTCGGGCACCGGCACCGCGCCCGCCTCGCCCAGCCAGCGCAGGCCGTGTGCCTCGGCGGCGAACACCCCGTCCAGGCCGGCCGGCGCGACCTTCGCGAACACCGCCCGGCCGTCGGCCAGCACCGCCCGGTACTAATGCCACCGGTGCGCCGACCCCGCGGGCCGCAGGTCACGCACGCCGGCGCCGGCCAGGCGCGCGAGCCGCCCGGCTACCTCGCTGGACGTCACGTCCTCCCGTGCGCGGGCACGTCGAGCAGCTCCGCCAGCTGCCCGGCGAGCCCTCTGGTGGCGGCCAGGACCAGGTCGAACGCCAGCGCGTACCCGTCCGGCGGGCCGCCGAACGGGTCGGGGACGTCGCCCCCGTACGGGTCGTCCGGCGGGAGTCCGGGGTCGAACGTGCGCAGCAGCCGGATCCGCCCCGCAGTCTCCGCGTCGGGCGCCATCCGGCGCAGGTCGGCGACGTTCGCCCGGTCCATGCCGACGAGCAGGTCGGACCCGGGCAGCCAGGACGGCTGGATCTGCCGCGCCCGGTGCGCGGACCCGTCGTAGCCACGGCGCGCGAGCTCCGCCCGGGCCGGCCCGAACATCCGGTCCCCCACGTGCCAGTCCCCGGTCCCCGCGCTCTCCACGCTCACCGCCCCGGCCAGCCCGGACCGCGCCAGTTCCGCGCGCAGCACGGCTTCGGCCATCGGTGAGCGGCAAATGTTCCCGAGGCAGACCATGCAGATCTTGAATATGCCGAACGGCTGGCGCGGGCTGGGCAGCGTCCCCAAAGCGGGCGGGTTCACGGGCATAAGCTCTAGGATGCCCGACCGGGGAACCTGTCCGCCGGGCGGGCGTGCCACCATGGAGCGCATGCCTGCAGACCAGACGTACCGGTCACTGTCGTTCTGGCTGGATAGCGTGCCCGGCGCGCTGGCTCCCGGCGACCCGCTGCCTGGCGACCTGGACGTGGATGTGGCCATCGCGGGCGCCGGGCTCACCGGGCTGTGGACCGCGTACTACCTGGCCAGCACGCAGCCGGGGCTGCGGATCGCGGTGTGCGAGGCGGAGATCGCTGGGTTCGGCGCGTCGGGGCGCAACGGCGGCTGGTGTTCGGCGCTGTTCCCCGCCTCGCTGGCGAAGCTGGCCCGCATGGCGGGCCGGGACGCGGCGGTCGCCATGTACCGGGCCATGCAGGAGACCGTGGACGAGGTCGGCCGGGTGGCCGGCGCAGAGGGCATCGACTGCCACTGGGCGAAGGGCGGCACCGTTGTGCTGGCCCGGTCGGCGACGCAGTGGGAGCGCGCCCGGGATGAGGTCGGCGAGGCGCGCGAGTACGGATTCGGCGAGGACGACCTGCGGCTGCTGGGCGCGGACGAGGCGCGTGGCTTCGCGTCGGCGGCCGACGTGGTCGGCGGGACCTACACCCCGCACTGCGCGGCCATCCATCCCGCGCGCCTGGTCCGCGGCCTGGCCCGGGTTGTGCGGGAGCGGGGCGTTCAGCTATTCGAGGCCACCCCGGT
>Ga0070706_100003428_pt1 | contig 15627 bp, 26 predicted proteins | sample KBSK5501metaG_FD_65476 | JGI IMG/M metagenome (GOLD analysis project Ga0070706, IMG submission 65476) | Corn, switchgrass and miscanthus rhizosphere microbial communities from Kellogg Biological Station, Michigan, USA - KBS K5-50-1 metaG | ecosystem: Host-associated > Plants > Roots >...
GCTGCCGTCGTCGTGTCTGACGTCCTCAAGGACGACCAGGGGGACCCGATTGCATTCCTCTACGGTCACGTCCGCGAGTTCGACACAAAGAACGGGCAGCACGTCGACGCCGGTGCCCAGATCGCGAAGAGCGGCGGCGATCCTGATGACCCGGGCGCGGGTTTCAGCGACATGGCGAACGTTCACTTCGAAGTGATCGAGTCACCACATCCACTACTCGCCCATGCGGGCACCGTGAACCCGCACCAGTTCCTCGAGGACCTCTCTTCGTACGCGGCGACGAATCCCGCGCGCTGCCTGTAGCGCCTCCGAGAGGACGCCTAGAACGTAGCTGTGACTCATCACCCGAAGGCGCAGTGGGACAGCTCAGCCGAACTCGCGCATCGGGGAAATGTAGGGGCGGAGAGGATCGAACTCTCGACACCCTGCTTAAAAGATGGTCTAGGTGAAGTTCCCGGATAGATATGGCACAGTCGGCGCTACGGTGTCGGCATGCCAGAGCCAGCCGCACAACACGAACATGATCCCCGAAGATGGGTCCGCCGACACCATTACCAGCAAGGGCCGGGCTTCCTGTTCCTAGCCACGCAGGGAGGCCGCCCAGTGGCGGATGCGGTTCGGGCGCAGCGGCTAGATCGGCTTCGAATTCGCATGCGGGCAGTGCGGTTGGCTCAGCAGCAGGGGGTTGACGCCGCCTCACGTCAGGTCGGCTGCCCACGGCGTTCGCTCTATCGCTGGCTGACGGCTTTTGAGGCAGCCGGCATTGTCGGCCTCTGCAGCCATTCCCAGCGGCCGCACCGTTTGCGGCCTACGATCCCGGCTTGGGTCGATACCGTCATCATCACGATCCGCCTGCTCACCTATTGGAACTCCAAGCGGATCGCGGCGGAGATGACCCGGCGCGTCGCCAATTGTCGTCGATCGCGTGCTCGCCCGACTTCAAGATCATGAAGTACGACAGCTTCCGCCGACTGGTTCGGGACCGATACAGCGATGATCGGGTGAACAGCCAGAATCATGAGAAGACTCTCGTGGTCCTGGGCAAGAAGCTCAAGCTGCCAATGCCAGCCTCAATGTAGCCATCCTTGCGGGTGTTGCGGGTATCACAGACCCAGTGGGGTCCTCTCATATAGACACTCACACCCCCTTAGAACCAAACCGCAAGGCACCCCCAGCACCCGCAGCACCCGCAGACCGAGGCTTCGACGCTCCCTGAAACGCGGCGGATCACCTCATCCCACCTGGCTCGTTGCGGCCAACACAGGCAGGCCATCACACCAGGACGCCCGGACAGGCGGACGGCCTTCGTTAGAGCTTGCAATGGTCTTCGTTCTGCAATCGTCGATTCGCCCACGGTGACCTTCATATCGCTGAGGAAGGGTACTCAATGATGTCGATCGTCGGGCTTGCCTACCTTTGGAACTGCTGGCGGTGGGCGATGCACGTCCGAGGGAACGGTGGCCGCGTACTCGTGGCCGTTCGGTGCCGCGATTTGCCAAGCGCATTGACACACGCGACAGAATCCCCAACCGCCTTTGCTTAGCGCCGGGTTGGTTAGGATGCCAGGACAAGCCTCACAGGGACACCGCCCCAGCGGAATCTGACGGATCGCCGCAGTTCGGTCGAACATCTCTTCGATAGTAAAGCCGGGCTTAGGCAATAATGGCTGCTCCAGGCTGGTGACTGCGGAATTGCGTCGACCATCCTTGATGAACCGACTCGGCTCCAAGCGGGTAGGCAGTGACCTTCGGTTGCTGTCTGCACGTCTTTTTGTTTCTGGCCGATCGGCGGCAGAGCTCCTTGCGAGACGAACGGTACGCATGCGGCGAGCGGTCGCGGCCGCACCCGAATGACGATGGCCCGCCTTCGGCCGCTGGGGCAAAACCTTCACTAGCGAGGCCCGGGCCAAGTTGACACGTACCAGGCACCGGGCCTAAACTCACCGCCGAGGGACGAGGTACTGGCCTCGGTTGTGGGGAGGGACTCCTTGATGTCCACGACGATTTCGTCCGAAGCGGCGGAGCAGGCTGTGAAAGCGTACCTGCAGTCGTCCAGCTTGCGGGACAAGAACCTTGAGCTGATCGGGCAATACTGCCGCCAGGTACTGAGTAAGCATCACCGGTCCTTGGTGAACCAAATTGTCGGGCCGACAACAAGGCGAGTCCTGTCGTTGACTGACCCAAAAACAGAAGGTGCTAGCGATGTCAAGCTCAAGGTGGCGAGGCGTACTCCTCCAACCAGCACGGCCTCGAGCGTAACGGCGCGACCCATGTTTGAGCCAAGACGTGGCGGGCTGTGGCAAGGTCGACGCCGTCCGCAATGGTTTCCGCCTGCGCCGCCTCAGTCATCCGGATTCGTCGAATACCCATGGGCCGGCCAAACGGGACCCATCTGGTTTCCGGTCAGGTCTATGACGCTCACGCCGCCGTATCTTTTTGCCTGGCCTGATCAAGAGGATTGGCAGCCCGCGTACCCAGACGGCGGTTACGCTGCTGCTATTGCCGCGTATACAAGGCTGGGGCTTGCCAAACAAGGGTACCTCAGCGTTGGAGCGGGCATTGGGGACTCAGACGGATATCCAGGTATCCCTGTCCGTGCTTATGACAGCTGGTCAATCCCGCCTATAACCGGACCGATGCCGGCTAACTTCGCGGAGGCAGGTCTCGTCTCCGACCCGATCAGCCTAGCGCAAGGGTCTGGCACCAGAGCCATAACGTTTGGTGTTGATATCTCCGTCGGCCGTCCAGGTGAAAACTCGCCACCGGTTTCGTTGCCGATCGCGGACCCGGGCTGGGACGGATGGGTCGCGGTGCTGTGTCACGTCAGTCTTCTCATCAGCGTTGCGCAAATCCCTCTGCTGCCAGTGATTGAGACCAAAACGTTCCTGTACGCGTACAGTTCCGGACTTGATGGTGGGTCGGACGTGCATTACCTAAACAACTTCTACTTGGAGGCTACGGCGCCAGTGCAGCCGGAGGCTACTTCGGCGCAGGCGCACGTCACAGCCCACGTGGGAGCGCTGCAGTTACAGGGCTACGCGCCACCACCGCCCTCTGGGTGGGCGGCCGTCGGGTTCTTTCCAGACCCGTACAGCGCCTCTTCTCCCCTGCACCATTGGCCGGACTTTTCCGAGGTTTACGTCCCATTCACCGGACCGGTAAGAGTCAACTCCATTGAAATAGACTTGAGCGAACTGATCTAGAGGCTGAGCAGCTGGTCCGGCGCTGAATTTTTCCCCCGCGAGGACACATTTGCCCGGGGACAGCTGTCGGTTCAGATCAAGTTTGGATTGATTTTTTCCTCAGCTAGATTTCTGACCCACCTTCTCACCCATAGCAGCGCTCCTCACACGGATGAGACGAGTCCGGAGCTCCCACCGCGCGTAATGAGTATCGCAAGCCGTCTGATCCGGTTTGCCCTGCTCGAATGCTGGGCGCTGGGACGTGTCGGTCTGGACCTTCGAGGCGCTGGTAAAGACGAGCTTCCGGCGAGCAAGCCCTCGTCGTGCTGGCTAAAGGAAGCTGAGGTCGCACCCCTGAGGCACTTGGGCTAACTCGCGATGACTGGACCAATGTCGCGAGCGCCCGGATTTTTTTCTCGTGCGAGGGACAATGGGCGAGGGATCAGCGGCCAGCTGAGATGGTTCTTGGGTGAATTTCTTCACAGCCACGATTTCTTTCCCAGATCTGTCGTTTTTTGACAGGACTGCCTCCGATGAGAGCAACGGTGACAGACCAGTCCGCCTGATGAGATGATCGGCTCTCGCGCTGCGCGCCACCGCCCTCAGGGCCCTGAGTTTGCCGTAACGGGTTAGTGCGACCAGGCAGCAGGACTTGCTTTGGTACGGCCGAATCCGGCTTGTGGTGGACATTCCATCCTGGGTATCTTCTTTGCCGGCCAGCAATGGAGGCGGCGGTTCGCGGCGACTTGGCCCGCATTGGGCCACTTGAGCTAGGCGCTGAAGGGGCGAGCCATCGCCAAGTTGCGGCGGGGTGCATGAATAGCGACATAGTCGTTGTCACAAAAGCCCCGGGACGTTATTAACAGCAACTTGAGGCGAAATGCGCGCGTCACTGTAAGGTTTCCGAATACAATAAATTTACATCTGTTATGTAGGGATTAAATTCAACTTGTAGTTGCCTAACTCCTCGGTTAGTGGTACGTTTGGGCTATGCGAGTAGTTGGCTACCTCAGGGCGAGTACGGAGGAGCAGGCAGACTCAGGGCTGGGCCTGGCCGCGCAGCGGGAAGCCATTGAAGCGGAGGCCAGGCGGCGTGGCTGGGAGCTTGTGAGTGTCTATGAAGACGCTGGGGTCAGCGCCAAGGCTATTACGAAGCTCAAGGCGCGCGAGAAGGCCCTGGAGGCTGTATCGACCCACCAAGCTAACGCCCTGGTTGTTAGCAGGCTCGACCGATTTAGTCGCTCGTTACTCGACTTTGCCGACGTCATGGCGCGGGCTACCCAAGAAGGCTGGGCATTCGTTGCACTCGACCTATCCGTTGACACTTCGACGGCGGCCGGCGAGATGCTTGCCCACGTTATGGCTTCCTTCGCCCAGTACGAACGTCGGCTCATTGGCGAGCGCACCAAGGCGGCACTGAAAGCGGCTCGCCAAAGGGGTACTCATGTCGGACGACCAATCTCGATCTCGAAGGACGTCGAGCGGCGAATCGTCGAAGCTCGTCGGGCAGGCGTTTCTTTCTGGGCTATCCGCAAGCGCTTTGAGGCCGAGGGAGTACCTGCGCCGCGAGGCAGCCGGTGGCACATCTCGACGCTTCAGAAAGTCGTCAAGCGGCAGTTGTGAGGAGGCGTCGCTTGTGCGATCGAAATCGGCGTCTGCTGGGAGGTAGCCCGCAAGAGTGCGTGCGGCCAGCCTGAACAGCCCATCTAGTTGGCTAGTACGAGGGACACTCTCGCTCATGTCGTAACGTCGCCCTGCGCGAAGACAAGGTCAACTATGGAGCCCGGGGCTAAGCTCTGCGATGCACTCGGCCGACGGGAATCACGGGGTCGCCAGTGTCATGCCGGACCAGGTCGGCGCTGACATGCCAAGTCTGCCTGTCACGTCGGTGCCGTACGCGAGCTTGTTGGCGGCCTTGGGCTCGCGGTTGGCGAAGAACTGGCTAGTGACGCCGTCCATGTCGGGTGAAGAGGCCAGATAGGTCGGCGTCTGGGCGCCCTGCGCCGGGGTCATCAGAAACGGGCGGACCGCGCCGCTGATAACGGCGTAGAACTAGGCTTGGTCTTCGGGGCCGAAGTTGGCGTGCACGAGGCGAACGCGCCTGACCAGCCGCTACCGCTCGCGCTACTTCGCACGGCCTAACCGATCGCCCGACCGGATTTCGCAATTCGCCGGGCTTCAGCGAGTGCACGTCGCCTTTCGTGAGGTGTGAACAGCTGATCTTTTCGCCAGCCCTTCATTCTGAAGATTGCAATGCGAGACCTATGGCAGTTGCCGCACTCGGCGTCTAGTTCAAGGTGGTTGTGGTACTCGTCGTCCGGACAGTGCCACACCACCCTGGTGAACAGGCCCTCGCAGATGCGACACATGAACGTGTCTTCACCGCGCAATGCCGAAAACAGGGTCACGGCTTGACCTCAGTCGATTATCTGAACGTCGCTCTTCTGAAGGGTTGTCTGGGCGCGCTTGGCAGCGTCAAAAACGCGGTCGATGGCTTTGCTGCGGCCTTCTCGGAGGTTCCGTTCGATCCAGACCGCGACCATGAGACATTGCGTTACGTTGGCAGCGTTCACCTTCGTTCTAATCGTATTTTGCTGCGTATCGTCGAACTTTCCGGGCACCCAAACTGTAAACGTCTTCCCGCTCCCCAGGTCCATAGGTCAAATCGTAGCGCTCAAGCTTCGAGCCTCCTCCGCCTCTGCGATGATCTACTGGGTCTGGGTGGCCTTGACGGAACCCATCAGGCTGCTGGTCGCAAGTGCCTGCCGCAGCTTCGGCACGGTCGTTTGCCTCGGGCCTTGGCTTCCCCCAGGAGGTATTTGACGTACCCGCTCCCAGGCGCTTCTCTGATCGCGCTACGAGGCACCCATCCGCACGGGCGAACCACCGAGTGGTAGACATCGCAATACTTGCCATAGACTCGCACCACGACCACAGGATCCTCACGCATCGGATCCAGCGCATCGAGCTCCTTTCGGAGCGATTCACGAAAGCCCTCGGCCTCAGCTTCCAGCTTGAGAAGGTCCTCGCTGATCGCCTTGACCCTGCTCCCGAGTCCGTCTGCGTCTCGCGAGATTCCCGACAAGACATATTGCTGCCGCTCGAGTAGCCCCTTGAGTCGCCGCGCCCACAGTCCTTCCTCCATGGCCTTCCTCCATTGTTTATATTCCTGGCCGCCAGTTTAGCAACTCCTGAACAAACCCACGGAGTCGCCTCACCAAGTTGGCTGAAGAGTCCGACGGACAGCTGTCGCCCCGACGAGCCACGCTCGATCGATGAGATTTCGGGATATGATGTCGCCAAGACGTCCGGACGTCTAGTAGGAAGAGCGATGAAGAGCAGACGTCGACCGGGCGAGGTTCGCGACGCGATCCAGGCATTCCTGACCGGAAAGCCCGAAGGATCCATTCGCGAAATCCAGCGCGCCGTTGAGCAGCGGTTCGGGCAAGTGCCGGCCTCGTCGGTCCGCTCGTCGCTGCAGCTCAGCGACCTGTTCGAGCGCGTCGGTCGCGGGCGCTATCGCCTCGCAAAGCGATGAAGCCGGCCTTTACCTACGGCCATGCGCGGCTCTACCAGGCCGACTGCATCGACTGGCTGCGCGAGAGACGTCCGAACAGCATCCACGCGTGCATGACCGACCCTCCCTACGGTCTCGTCGAGTACAGTCGCAAGGAGCAGCACAAGCTTCGCAACGGCAACGGAGGTGTCTGGCGGTTGCCGCCGAAGCTGGATGACGGCTATGATCGGATACCCTTGCCCAGGTTCACGACGCTTAGCAAGAAGCAGGTTGAGGACATCGACGTGTTCTTCCACCAGTGGGCGAAGGCCCTGATCAGGGTGCTGGTACCCGGCGCCCACGTCCTGGTCGCCACCAATCCCCTGGTGTCGTTCGTCGTGTCCGATGCGCTTTACCGAGCCGGCCTCGAGCGACGGGGAGAGGTCGTTCGCCTGGTCCAGACGATGCGCGGCGGCGACCGCCCGAAGGACGCTCACCGAAAGTTCGCGACCGTCTCGGTGATCCCGCGGTCGATGTGGGAGCCATGGCTGCTGTTCCGCAAGCCCCTCGATGGGCGGGTGCGCGACAACCTCAATAAGTGGGGCACCGGCGCGCTACGGCGACCGTCCAAGGACCGACCCTTCGGTGACGTGATCCGATCAAGCGTTACAGCGACGTCCGAGCGCCGACTTGCGCCGCACCCGAGCCTGAAGCCTCAGGCCTTTCTCCGGCAGGCTGTCCGGGCGATGCTGCCCGTCGGCAAGGGGGTCCTGCTCGACACCTTCGCCGGGAGCGGGTCGACGCTGGCCGCCGCCGAGGCAGTCGGGGTTCGGAGCATCGGCGTGGAGAACCTATCCTTCTATTGCACCGTCGCAAAGCGGGCGATCCCGAAGCTGGCAACGATGGAGGTCACCAGGACCAAGCCGAACGGCAGCCGATCCCACCCGTAGCTAGATACAAGTTGACGGCTAATAGCCCGTCGTGTATCCTAATTCGACGTAATGCCTGACGAGTCGTTGGCCAACCACGAGATCGATGAGGAGTTCCGCGCCCAACTCGAGCGTCGCATCCTCAGCTATAGTCATCAGGAGCAGCGGTTAGCGGTCCAGCTCCGGGAGCTGGCGGAAGAGCTGCAGGCCGTCAAGCGGCGTCGGCAGTCGGCCGAAGATCTCTATCGGGCCGAGTTCGGTGACGTCACCGACGATCTCCGGGTAGCGGAGTCGCCCGGCGAGCACCGCGCTGGCCGGCTGACGGGCCCGCTGACGGGTCTCGCCTGGTCGCAGGCCATCTTTCGCGTCCTCGAAGAGGCCGGCGGCCCGCTTCACGTGCGCGACATCTGGCAACGACTCGCGGCCGGCGGCTTCCGGAGCGACGCAGTTGACCCGGTGCGCAGCGTCGTCGCCATCGCCGTCCGCAACCCCGGCATCATGAAGGTCAAACCAAACACCTACGCGCTCAGCGCCAAGTACGTCGCGCCAGCCGTATCGCCAGGAGGGAATACCGGAGCGGGAGGTGAAAGCAGGAGCTAACTCCCGGCCGGCATTCCTGGCCAGGTGAACGGGACCCCGCCTTGAAGTGGGTCGCGAAGGGAATCGTTGAGTACGAGGTAAACAAATCGATGTCCGAGGCCCCCATGGACCGCGAGCGCGAGCTCAAATGGATCGACACCGACAAGATCATCAACAACGACCAGAACCCCCGCGCCGAGGATGAGTTCACGCCTGAGAAGCTCCAGCCTCTCCGCGACAGCATCAAAACCCACGGCCTGTTCCAGCCGGTGATCGTCACCGAGTATCGGAAGGGAAGCTACAAACTTATCGAGGGTGAGCGCCGCTGGAGCAGCGCGAAGCTTGAGGACATCAAGCAGCTACCGGCGGTGGTGGTGAACCGCATGGACCCGAAAGATGAGGTCATCACGATGTTCAACATCCACATGCAGTTCAAGGGCTGGCAGGTGGCTGAGGAGCTCCGGGCTATCCAGGAGATCCGTGACCGGAACGGCCATCTCACCGACGAGCAGGTCGCGAAGGAGCTCGGCATCAACCTGGCCACCTACCGCGACCGTGTCCGGGTCCTCCAGATGGGCGCCGCCGTCGTGCGCGACATCGCGACCGACAAGCTCCAGTTCTCTGCCGCCCTGCGCTCCGATGAGGTCGCGAAGATGCTGACCAAGAAGCGCGGGAAGCTCGTGGAGAAGATGGGTGGGACGAAGGAGGTCAAGGACCAGCTGCTCGCCAAGGCGAAGGCGCGGAAGCGTGGCATCTCCCAGGAACTAGTGCAGTTCCGCCATGACCTGGGCGATACCGAGCGGGTCTCCGACAAGGCCGTCGAGGAATACCTCCGGGAGCCCGGGGTCGGGTTCCGGGAGATCCTCTACCGGCACAAGGACGCGGAAGACGCGCATAAGGTCGACGAGCTCTCGGGGAAGGTGACGCAGCTCGCTCGGGAGTTCCGCAAGTTCAACCCGAAGGACATGAGCGTCGAGAACCTCAGCAAGCTCCGGCGGGACATCTCCGAGTTGCTCGAGGTCGGTCAGGACCTGGAGAGCAAGATCACCGACGAGCTTGGACGCGCGAGCAAGGGAGGAGCCTGATCATGCCCTGCTATTTCTGCGTCCAAGCCGGCATGCTCGCCTCCAACTACGCGCTTGGCGACCTCGTCAAGCACATCGCGAAGCGCCATCCCGTCGGAGGCGCTGTCGTGAGCATGGTCGGCGGAGTGCTGATCATCTGGGGCGTGCCGAAGGCGGTGCGCGCGCTGTTGGCGTAACAGGGCCTACGGGCGATCGAGCGGCTGGGCCTCGCGGCGCGGCCGCTCTCTTCCAAGAATCAATGGACTTCAATCAGCCAGCACCGATCGTGATCTGCGACGCCCGAAGCCGAACGGGAAGATAGTTCCCGCGGGTTGGTCGCAAACGTGGCAATCGTGGCGGTCGAGGGGTTTGGGCTGAGCGCGATGCTTTCTCCCACTACCAACGTGGCGACCATCGGACCAGAAGCGCCGCCCTTGGATTTGGTAATTCGATCTTGTCCATTGACACCCAGTCATCTCCACTGCGAAGAAGCCTAGCGATCTAAATCTTCCGACTCGGTGGCCGGCACGTTCAGGTAGTGTCGCGTATTGACGTGAACCCTACAAAACCGTATGGTTAGGGCAAACAGACGACACCATGGCTTGCTCAGAAATCCCCGATTGGTACCTGAAACGGCGGATCGCTGTCGTCGACTTACGCTCCGCAACATGGCGCAAGGCCAGAGTTGAGGTGGTGCCGCGGGGCTATGCCCCTAACGAGTGCATGCGCCGCCTGGCCAAGGCTGGGCGAGTACGGCGAATTCGCCGCGGACTGTTCGTCGTCGTCGATCCGGTGCGTGAGACAGCGGCGATCGCAATAGCCAGCGCGCTGTTCGCAGACGAGCCGCACTACGTGACCACCGACGCTGCTCTGGCCTTTCACGGCGCCATCGACCAGCCAATTCGGCAGATTGCGGTCGTGCTGTCTCGCATCCGGCGCCCCATAGACGTGGGTCAAGTTGTGGTGCGGCCGGTCACGATCAGGGGTGATTGGCTGGCAAGGGCCGACGCATACGACACCACAACGGACGGTTTCAAAGTGCGGGTCGCAACCCGAGAGCAGGCGATTGTCGACGCACTGGCAGAGCCCGCCTGGATGGTGCACGGCGACCTCCTCGCTGAAGTGCTAGCCAGCTTCACCGAGAGTGAGCTCGAACGCACGGCAGCTTCCGCGTTGGCCCGGTCCACTGCGGCTGCGCAGCGCCTCGGCTACCTGCTCGAGGATGCCGGCCGCCCGGTGACGACCTCGCTTGCGGGTCTCCTTCCGGTGCGCGCAGTCCGATTGCGGCCCGGCCATAAGACCAAAGGGCCATACTCCACACGCTGGCGGGTGTATGGCTGATCCACGCGACCATGAACAGATCGCGGCCGACTACCACCGAGCCCGCGACGCGCGGGACCCAGATGCAATGCGCCGCCTTCAAAACGAAGAAGTGTGCTTTGTCCTACTCGCGGTCCTCGAACGCCTTGCTTCCGAGAAATCGAGCTTTATCCACGCGGTCGCGCTGAAAGGCGGGATCTTAATGGCCGGCGAACTGCATTCGCCCCGTTCATCGGCGGACATCGATGGCACTACCGCACACATGCACCGGCTCGACGCCAATCAAGTGATTGCCGACCTGCGGCATGCGGGTCGTGCGTTTAACGTGCGGGCGGATGGCGAGCCGGAGCGCACATCGGGCGGTCTCATCGTCCACTTTCGCTTCGACTCACTCACCGATGCCGGTACAGCCAAGCTTGAGGTGAGCGTTCGTGAAGACCTCGTCTTTGCAGTCCGCGACGCCTTCTTCGATGTTTCCGCGCTCGGGCTCGCGCCGTTCGAGGTGCACGCCGTGGCTCAGGTGGAACTGGTGGCGGAGAAGCTCCGGGCCGTAGTGCAGCGTGCTCAACCCAGGGATCTTTTCGACCTCAGGTTCTACCTGGTCGAGTCCGGCTGGCATCTCGATGCCGGAGACCTGCGAAAGGCTGTCAATGCCAAACTCTCGCTAACCCGGTATCGCCGCTGGCGGTCCGGTTTATGGCGGAACAACATCGACGCCATCGACGCGGACTGGGAGAAGACCTTGATCTCGTGGATCGACCCGGAACGGTTGCCTGACTTCAGCACGGTCCTCAACGACATTGCCCGCCGACTACGTGAGTTACATCTGGATTGATCTCGGGCAAAATTGTGGCCGCGGTCGACTTCTTTGCGCTCAAACAGCTGACGATAGTGCCCGGGCGCGGTGCTCACCTTCATGGATAGGCAAACAGTTGCATCACCATTGGCGTCTCAACGGCCCAGGCGGCCATGAGCCGCTGCTCAGTCCCTAGGAGAGGCGTCGTCTTGCCCTGGCTCATCAAGGAAAGGACCCGCTTCGACCTGCCCTCGAGCTGGCTCATCCAGCCGTTTATTCCACTCGCCGCTTACCTTGGGAGTAACAAACCAAGGTTAGTGAGACGATTTTCCATCGCAAGACGACTCACACGGAAGCGCTCTGACAGCTCGTCCACCACCGCCTCATCGGCCAACCCAGCCCGTCGTCGAACCGCACCTATCATCAGATGTTCGGGCATCAATAGCTCAGCCCCAAAAGCATTGGCCTCTATTTCGTGACGATGATGCCCTGATGATGCATGCAGGTCCCGGAAGTTCACTCTCACCGCACGGTCAACGAACACCGGAGAACCTTGATGAAGCAACAAGTGGCCTAGCTCGTGGGCTATTGTGAAGCGCTGCCTGGTTCCGGGATGGGACGAGTTGATCGCCATGACTGCGATGTTCGCTACTGGGTCGCGCACCAACATTCCTGAGATTTCGCCATCCATGCGCTCGAAGGCCAATCGGACACCAAGTCGCTTTGCCAACTCCTCGACTGGGACAGGAGGCTGGGTAATTGCATTCCGTTGTAATAGATCGCGTGCTTCTTGAATCGCCCTAATCGCCATTACCCATTCTCCTTCTCACTTACGATCAAAATGCCGACGAACGACCTCGTAGACAGATTCCCTTTGCGATTCATCCGCGAATGTGCTCTCAACACTTTTCTTGAGCGCAGCAGCGAGGCCCTCCGGTAGGTCACCCAGGCCCCCCTGGGTTCCATGGGATGCACCCCGTTGAGCCTCCTGTTCGGGTGGAAGCAACTCCATGACCGTGACACCCAGAGCCCGTCCCAAATCAAACAAGACATGTACTGGTATGTGCTGGATGCCACGTTCGATGTTGGTGATCGACGTGCGACTCAGCCCCAAGCGACCTGCCAATGCTTCCTGCGTGAGCTCAGCGCCCCGGCGCGCATCTCGGATCCGGCGGCCCAATTCCCGGTACAGGGGTTCCCCAGCCGGCACAAACCGCATTGTGTCATGAGGGCTTCCGGATGTCAACTAGCCTGACTTGTCAAGGTCGTTGACCTAGGTTTGGGTAGCTTGACATAACCCGCCCTGGCCCGTATTGTGATCACACACTACGCGCCGTCCGGCACCGGCGGGAGGCTGGCCAGGCGTCGTGGCGAACATCAGTTCAACGGAGGCGAGCATGCCAGAGCAAGATAACGATCACAAACACGACCGCCACGTCCGGGTAGAGGTCTTTGTCCCGAGTCAGGTGGACGGCAAGAGCTTCACCTGGCTGGGCGACATGCTGGTTTCGGCCGCCGCGGCCGAAGCGGCAGCAGAGTTCGGCATCCAGGGCTGGACGCCGTCGTTCCAAAACGACGCGAAGAAGGTCCTGGATCGGAACCAGTCGCTATTGGCCCAAGGTGTGGATAGCGGCGACAGCCTGGAACTGGTCGACGCGGGAGGTGGCGTCTAGCGGTGGTTCCCGCGGAGACCACTCGCGCCTTGCTCGATGGTGAGGCGGCGTCGATCAGCGCCTGGGCCGCCCGCCATGGCTGGATCGTCCAGCTTGACGGCCTGCGGCTGGCACTGGCCGCCCTTGTCCGGCACCCCACTGATAACTCGCTGCTGGTGCTTCTCGCGGATCTTCGCGGCTACCGAGCCATTCCGCCGGCGTGGCGCTTCGTCGACCCGCTCACCGGAAAGTCGGAGCCGGTGGCTTATCCAAGCCCTGGGCCCGTATCAGGCGGCAAGGCATCGATATTTCACCCGCAACCTACCATCTGTGCGCCCTGGAACCGCTTGGCGTACACATCCGAGGGGGGTGTCCACGGCGACTGGAGTGACACCTCAAATTGGCTGAACGTCGCGGGCGATGTCGTCCGTGCCGCCAATGTGGCCGAGATGCTCTCAGCGATCGACGTCCATCTCAGCTTTAGTCCGGGCCGCCAGGGATGACGGTGCTCCGGCGCAAGCCGCTGCCGACAGGCCATGCGCGCGGCCGTCTGGTTGTGGCCCGGCATGTTGTTGACAGCACCATGCTGGCTCTTCATGGTTTCGTCGGCCCGGACGGACGGCACGAAGGCGTGGTCTTCTGGCTCGGCCGGATCGTGTTGCCCGACACATACGTCCTCAGTGCACTAATCCCCGAGTGTACCCATGGACCGCAGTTCGTGTCCGTCTCACCCGCGGCTCTCGGGACGGCGGCCCGCACGGCACGGGGCTTGCGGCTCTCCCTCGTTTGTCAGGTTCACTCGCATCCTGGCGCCGATACACGGCATTCGGACGGCGACGACACCATCGTGCCACTTCCATCGGAGGGAATGTTCTCGCTTGTTGTTGGACTCTACGGCGAAGGCAGCCTTAGTCTCGAGGAGGGCGTAGGACTCCATCAATTCCAGGATAGGCGATGGGTTCAGATCACGCCGGGCGGGCCGCAGCCGATGTTCTTTGTCCCGGCATTGCTCGTCCCGTGAACGACCGCGAACGATTCTATCTGGAGCGTGATCGGCGGACCGTTCAGTATGGAATTGATCCCGTAGTCTTGGAGCGGCGCATCGCGGTAGTTGTCGGCGACGACGCCGCCGCGTCCCGACCGGGTCAGGCAGGCGCACTCGCGCTCGTGAACATGCTGGCCAGGATCCACCGCGCCATCACCATTGTGATTCCCCCGGTACCGTTGCTTGCCCAAACGCTGTTGCCAGGCGGGAACCTGCGCGACGCTGCCGTCCGAGCCGCGACCGCAATTAATCCGTTCATCGATCTGCGGGTCAGCGAGCGTGCGTCTGGTGATTCGCTAGCAGTGGGGCTTGGAAGGCTTGTCCCACGCAGCCTCGACCTATACGTCGGAGCGGAAGGAGCGAAGGCGATCATCGCCGCCGAGCCGGTCGCTATTTCTGCTCTCGATCCCACCGTCCTGGGTGCCGGCCTGGGCGTCTGTCTCGCGGCCGCCGATCTCTTGCATCTCGCAGCGAGTGGCGCTACGTCGGTCGCCCGCCAGGTCTCCCTGTGGGGTTTCGCCGAGGGGCCGAACGCCGGCAGGCGTCCTGACGTCCTCCCCCGGCTTGACCTTGGCCACGTCGTCGTTGTCGGAGGAGGTGCTGTGGGATCCTGCTTGCTCTATTGGGTCCGCGAAATTGGTGCTGCGGGCACCTGGGAGGTTGTGGACGGCGACGCGGTGGAGTTGCACAACACGAATCGATCTCTGGGACTCGTCGCTCAAGACGCTGGATGGCCCGACGGCCAGCCAAGCAATAAGGCAGACTGCGCCGCTCGGCTGACCGGTGCCGCTCCGCACCCCTACTGGTACGACGAATGGCTGCAACGACACCCCACGGCTCGTCCTGACCTCGTGATTCCGCTCGCCAATGACCACGGCGTCCGGCATGCCATCGGGCAGAGAGGCGAGGCCGTCCTCGTCTCGGCCACCACATCTCCGCACGAAACGGCGGCCCTCCACCGACAGATTCCAGGGCGAGATGATTGCATGGATTGTCGATTCCCAGAGGAAAACACCCCCCGTTTCTCCTGCTCGACCAGCTCGATCGAATCGTCCAAACAGGAAAGCGCCGATGCAGCCCTTCCATACCTTTCAGCCAGTGCCGGCCTGCTGCTGGCGGCAGGACTTCTGCAGCTCCAGGGCGGGCAGCTGGCCGGGCTGTGTGCGAACCAGTGGACGCTCTGGGTCGCGACCAGGAACCGTTCTTGGCAACCCAGTGTTCGCCAATGCCGAGCCTCTTGCCGGAGCGCCCTTCCGCCAGAGGCCGTCCGGCAGCTCAACGCGAAAAGCCGTTGGCGCTCGCTTTTGCCCTGACGGTCCGGCGCGACGGCGTGCCATGTATCCACCAGTAGGACCCTTGACAACGATTCCCTCGGAGTTCAATCTTGCCTCCGATACAGCATCGATACTGCAGCGGACTGATACGAACAGTGTTAGAACTTAGAGCGTTGAGTAGCTTGAATCGTATTTGTAGGGGCGGAGAGGATCGAACTCTCGACACCCTGCTTAAAAGGCAGGTGCTCTACCACTGAGCTACACCCCCGCCGACGATTATAGGTAGGGGTC
>Ga0070706_100003429_pt1 | contig 15622 bp, 17 predicted proteins | sample KBSK5501metaG_FD_65476 | JGI IMG/M metagenome (GOLD analysis project Ga0070706, IMG submission 65476) | Corn, switchgrass and miscanthus rhizosphere microbial communities from Kellogg Biological Station, Michigan, USA - KBS K5-50-1 metaG | ecosystem: Host-associated > Plants > Roots >...
GCGTTGGTCAGCGTCACCCCGGTGCCTGGCAGCAGCGCCGGGTACTGCGCGATGCCCCAGCCCCACACCACGGCGGCGACGCCGAGCGCGGCGAGGGCCCGGACGGCACCCGCGCCGCGACCCGTCCGGGCCGGGACAGCGCCCGTGCCAGGAACAGCCGCCCGGGCCGGGACAGCGCCCGTGCCGCCGGCGGCCGGGAAGCGGCGGCGCAGGCCGGCCTCCAGCAGGCCCAGGACGGCAAGGCCGGTCAGCCCGGCGATGATCACTAGCGGCAGCGCCCGCCCGGTGAGCCGGTGCAGCAGCGCCGGATCCGAGCTGTGCAGCTCGAGCAGGGTGCCCAGCGACAGCGCGCCGGTGACGACGCCGGCCGCCTGGGCCCGGCGGGTGAAGTAGACGGCCATCGGCTGGTCGCCGCGCCGGGCCGCCTCCCCCACCAGGTAGACCGCGGCGAGGTAAGCGCACGCGCCGGTGAACAGGAGCCCGATGAGGATCGACGTCGGCCCGGTCCACGCGGCCAGGCTCGCGTGGCTGGCGTTGCCCGGGATCCGGCCGGCCGCGATGCCGCCGATGACCGTGCCCATGAAGAACGGCGTCAGCAGGGAGGAGAACGCGAACGCCGCGCCGAAGGCGCGCTGCAGGCTGAGCCGGTCGACCTCCTTGCGGAAGGCGAACCCGGCCCCGCGCAGCACGATCCCGGCGGCCGCGAGCCAGATCGGCAGCGCGGCGGCGGTCATCACCGCGGCGAACGCGTGCGGGAACGCGGTCCAGAAGATGACCAGGTCGAACACCAGCCAGACGTGGTTGGCCTCCCACACCGGGGTGATCGACTCCTCGATCAGCGCGCGCGGCGCCTGGCCGCGCCGGTCGCCGCCGGCCAGCAGGTCCCACAGGCCGCCGCCGAAGTCGGCCCCGCCCAGCACGGCGTACAGCGTGACCGCGGCCAGCAGGATCGCCCCGACCGCGTCGGCCGCGATCACGGCCCGGCCCGGCCCAGCGCCTGGTCCTGCTGCTCCGGCGGCCCGTAGGGCACCGCGGCCTCGGCGAGGTCGCCGCGGCGCCAGCGGCGGGCCAGCATCCGCAGGATCAGGATCGTCGCGGTGCCGAGCACCGCGTAGCCGGCGATCACCAGGCTCAGGCTGGCGATCACGCCGCCGTTGGTGGTCGCCGCCGCGGTGGTGGTCTGCAGCCGGTAGACCACCCACGGCTGCCGGCCCACCTCGGTGACCACCCAGCCGGCCTCCATCGCCGCCACCGCGGCCACCCCGCTGACCGCGCCCAGCCACCAGAACAGCCGCGGCCGCGGCAGCCGCCGGCGCCGCCACCACACGTACAGCGCCCACAGCCCGGCCAGCAGCAGCAGGAACGCCAGGCCGACCATCACGTCGAAGGCCAGGTGGATCAGCCACACCGCCGGCGGGCGCTGCGGGGGCGGGACGGTGTCCCAGCCGGTGACCTTCGTCCCCGGGCCGAAGCCGACGAGCAGCGAGTCCATGTAGGGGATCTTGACGCCGGCGTAGATGTGCCCGTTGACGTACACCCCGGCCAGCCACTCCGGCACCTGGCGGGAGGTCCGCGCCACGTACTCCATCGCCGCGAACTTGACCGGCTGGTCGTGCGCGATCGCGCGCGCCGCGGTGTCACCGACGAAGATCTGGAACGGGGTCAGCACCGCGGCCGGGACGAAGCCGAGCGCGAACCCGGTGTAGTGGTAGCGGTCGCGGCGGCCGCGCAGGATGCCGGCCGCGTACACCCCGGCGACGACGAACCCGGAGACCATGTACGCGGCGAGGATCATGTGCGGCATCTCGTAGATCGCGGCGTGGTTGAAGTACACCTGCCACGCGTTGACCGAGGTGATCGTGCCGTTCCGCTCGGTGAAGCCGCCGGGCTGGTTCATCCACGAGTTGACGGCGATCACCGACATCGCCCCGAAGATGCCGCTCACCGCGATCGGCACGCCGGTCCACCAGTGCGCCCAGCCGCCCAGCCGCCGCCACCCGTACAGGTAGATCGCGGTGAATATCGCCTCGAGGAAGAAGAAAAGCCCTTCAATGCCGAACGGTAGCCCCAATACGGCGCCGTACCGGCGCATCAGCCCCGGCCACAGCAATCCCATCTCGAATGACAGCACCGTGCCGGTCACCGCGCCGACCGCGACCAGCACCCCCATCGCCTGCGACCACCGGCGGGCCAGCAGCAGCGCCGTCTCGTCCCGCCGCCGCAGCCCGATGTACTCGGCGAGCAGCACGATCGTCGGCAGCGCGATGCCCAGGCACGCCAGGATGATGTGGAACCCGAGCGTCGTCGCCATCTGCGCGCGCGCCGGGATCACCACGCCGCTGACCTGCGCGGCCGTGGTCGCCATCACCCCGCCGACGCGCATGCTCCCTCCGATCTGGCGCGCGTTCGGGCCGGCCGGACTGCCGCCGCTGCACCACACCGTAGGCCCTGCGGGCCGGCGCTGGCAGGCCCGGGTCTGCCTCAGCCGCGGACGCGGCGCTGAGCGGCGGCGCCCGCCGGGGCCGGAGGCTCTGGGTGCGACCGGCTGGCGTCAGCCGCGGACGCGGCGCGTCTGCGCGTCGTGCTCGGCGCGCAGCCAGTCCTGGGTCAGCCGGGGATCCCGGGAGGTCTCGCCGCGCTCCAGCGCGTCGAGGTAGCGGCGGTCGGCGTCCAGGCGGCGGCGGAACTCCGCTGCGTCCCCGGGGCGCCCGTGACCTGGTATCACCAGCCGGACGCCGGGCAGCGCGGCCAGGCGCCCGAGCCCGGCCCGGTAGCCGCCGAGCGGGTCGGCAGACGCCAGGTCCAGCAGCGGTATCTCGACGTCCGAGCACATGTCGCCGGCGATCAGGGCGCCGGCCGCGGGCAGGAAGACCGCGCCGTGCCCCGGCGCGTGCCCGTCGTGGATCACCGCGCGGGCCTCCGGGCCGTCCCAGCCGATGCGGTCCGCGCCCGGCGGCAGCGGGGTCAGCACGCCGAGCAGCCCGAGGTCGTGGCCGGGGGCGGACCGTTCGGCCTCGGCGGCCAGGCCGGCCCGCCCGGCCGCCGCGGCCGCGGCGGCGGCCGGCGCGGCGAACCTCGGCGCGTCCCCGAGCGCCGCCGACCACAGCACGTGGTCCCAGTGCGGGTGCGTGGACCAGCCGGCCACCGGCCGGAGCCCGCGGCCGGCCAGCTCGGCCGCGAGGACCGCCAGGTCGGCCGGGGTGATCGCCGGGTCGATGACCAGGCAGCGGCCGGCCCGGCCCACGACGACCGTGGTCGTGGTGAGGTAGAGCTCGCTGGTCCCCACCAGCACCCCGTCCGCGACCTCCGCCAGCCGGCCCATGACTGTTGCTTACCACCGGCCGGGCAGACTTGGCGGATGACCGCCGGATACTCGGGCACCCCGCAGGCGCGCAAGCTCGGGCTCAGGCCGGGGCAGCGGGTCTGCCTCGACCGGCCGCCGGACGGCTGGCAGCTCGCCGACCCGCCGCCCGGTCTCGAGCATGTGGCCGGGGCTGAGCCCGCGGACGTGATTCTCAGCTTCTTCGGCGCCGCGCGCGAGCTGCCCGGCCGCCTGCCCGGGCTGGTGGAGCGCATCTATCCCGGCGGCGCGCTGTGGATCGCCTGGCCCCGCCGCGCCGGGGGCCACCACAGCGACATCACCGAGAACATCATCCGCGAGCAGGCACTGCCGCTCGGCGTGGTGGACGTCAAGGTCGCGGCCATCGACGGCGACTGGTCCGGCCTGCGGCTGGTGTGGCGGGTGGCCAACCGCCAGAGCCGTTCATGATCGACGGAAGATTGCGTGCCTCAGGTGACACAGAGACTTCCATCGGTCAAGGTCCGGGCCGTGGCCGCGGGCGGCAGTCCGGGGCGGCACTCCGCAGGTCACGAAGCCCTCCATACCGTCATGTCTCGCCGAATCCGCGCAGTTAAGCAAGAGGTTATTCGCGGATTGCCCGCCGCGCCGGCTGCGTGAATGATCGTGTTGCGCCGCCGTCCATGCGGCGCCAGGCTTGCCTGCCTAGCACGAGGAGCGTGGCCGATGCGGATCGAGTCCGACGGGCACAGCCGGGGCAACCCCCGCCTGTACGAGCTGATCGAGCACGCGCCGAAGACCGGGAAGAGCCCCACCGTGTGGGCCTGGCCCGAGCTGATCGACTACCTCAAGATCGCCGGCCAGCCGGTGCCGGGGCCGTGGCCGCCGCACCAGCAGCCGCGGCCGGACCCGGAGGAGGACTCGCTCCCGGTGGCCGTCGCCGACAGCGACCAGCCCGACGGCCACTGACTGGCTGCGAGGAACTCATGTACCCATCTCGGTTCCGCTACGAGGCACCGCACAGCCTCGACGAGGCGATCGGCCTGCTGCGCGACGCGGGCGACGACGCGAAGGTGCTGGCCGGCGGCCAGAGCCTGGTCCCGCTCATGAAGCTGCGCTTCGCGTCGCCGGACCTGGTCGTGGACATCAACAACATCCCCGGCCTGGACTACCTGCGCGAGGACCCGGACGGCACGCTGCGGATCGGAGCGCTGTGCCGGCACGCCGACCTGGAGCGGTCGGAGCTGCTGCGGGCCAAGCAGCCCACGATGGCTGGCGCCGCGCCGCTGATCGCCGACCCGATCGTGCGCAACCGCGGCACGCTGGTCGGCTCGCTCTGCCACGCCGACCCGCAGGGCGACTGGGCCTCGGTGATGCTGGCGCTCGGCGGCTCGGTGATCGCGCAAGGCCCGCGCGGCCGGCGCGCGATCCCGGTCGCGGACTTCGTCACCGGCCCGTTCCAGAACGTGCTGGATCCGGACGAGATCGCGGTGGAGGCGGTCGTCCCGCCGGCGCGGGGAACCCGGGCCGGCGGCTACCTCAAGCTGGAGCGCCGGGTCGGCGACTTCGCGACCGTGGGGGTCGCGGTGGCGCTGCAGACCAGCGGCGACTCGGTGAGCACGGCCGGGATCGCGCTGACCGGGGTCGGCGGGTCCACGATCGGCGCCACCGCCGCGGCGGAGGCGCTGGTGGGCGGGCCGCTGACCGACCAGAAGATCGAGCTCGCCGGGCAGCTGGCCGCCGAGGCGGCCCAGCCGCGGACCGACCACCGCGGCAGCGCCGAGTACAAGCGGCACATGGTGCGCACGTTCGTCGTGCGCCTGCTCGGCGGCGTCAACGGGACCGCGGAGAGGGCAGCCTGACATGACAACGCTGCATGATGACATCAGCGACGCCGGCCCGGGCGTTGGCCCGGGCGACGTGCCGCTGCGCCGGATCACGTTCTCGGTCAACGGCGTGCGCACGGTCGCCGAGGTGGAGCCGCGGCTGCTGCTGGCCCACCTGCTCCGCCGCGGCCTGGGGCTGACCGGCACGCACATGGGCTGCGACACCACCAACTGCGGCGCGTGCACCGTGCTGGTGGACGGCGCGACGGTCAAGTCCTGCACGATGCTGGCGGTGCAGGCCGACGGCCACGAGATCACCACGGTCGAGGGGCTGGCCACGGCCAGCGAGCTGCACCCGCTGCAGGAGGGCTTCAAGGAGGCGCACGGGCTGCAGTGCGGCTTCTGCACCCCGGGCATGATGCTCGCCGCCAAGGCGCTGCTCGACCGCAATCCCGACCCGACCGAGGAAGACGTCCGCTGGGCGCTGTCCGGTAACCTGTGCCGCTGCACCGGCTACCAGAACATCGTCAAGTCGGTGCTGTGGGCCGCCGAGAAGCTCGGTGCCTCCTCGGCCGGAAAGACACCCGACGGCGGTGCCTCCTCGGCCGGAAAGACACCCGACGGCGGTGCCTCCTCGGCCGGACAGACACCCGACGGCGGAGCCTCCTCGGCCGGACAGACACCCGACGGCGGAGCTTCCTCGGCCGGACAGACACCCGACGGCGGAGGGGAGGCCTGACATGACCCAGGCACTGGACGAGATCAAGATCGGCGGGCTGGGCGCGAGCCGCAAGCGGGTCGAGGACAACCGGTTCATCCGCGGCAAGGGCAACTACCTCGACGACGTCGTGCTGCCCGGCATGCTGCACATGGAGATCCTGCGCAGCCCGCTGGCGCACGCGAGGATCAAGTCGATCGACACGAGCCGGGCGTGGCAGATCCCCGGCGTGCACCTGGTGATGACCGGCGAGATGATGGCCACCCGCAACCTGGCCTGGATGCCGACGCTGTCGTACGACACGCAGGCGGTGCTCGCGACCGACAAGGTGCGCTTCCAGGGCCAGGAGGTCGCCTGCGTGATCGCGGATGACCCGTACATCGCCAAGGACGCGTGCGAGGCGATCGACGTCGAGTACGAGGCGCTGCCGGTCATCGTCAACCCCGGCCAGGCCAGGGCCGAGGGCGCGCCGGTGATCAGGGACGACAAGGAGAACCAGGCCGACAACCTGATCTTCACCTGGGAGGTCGGCGACGCCGAGGGCACCGAGCGCGCGTTCGCCCAGGCCGACGTCGTGTCCAGGCTGCGGCTGCACTACCCGCGCAGCCACCCGTCGCCGATCGAGTGCTGCGGGTCGGTCGCCGACTTCAACCGGGCCACCGACAAGCTCACCGTGTACATGACGACGCAGGCGCCGCACATCATCCGCGCCGCGGTCGCGCTGGTGGCCGAGCTGCCCGAGCACATGATCCGGATCGTCTCGCCGGACATCGGCGGCGGGTTCGGCAACAAGGTGCCGGTCTACCCCGGCTACGTGTGCTCGATCCTCGCGTCGATCCTGCTCGAGCGCCCGGTGAAGTGGATCGAGGACAAGAGCGGCAACCTGATCTCCACCGGCTTCGCCCGGGACATCTACCTGGACGGCGAGATGGCGCTGCGCCGGGACGGCAAGATCCTCGCGGTCCGGCTGCGCACCGAGTCCGACCACGGCGCGTTCTTCTCCGACGCGCAGCCGAGCAAGTTCAAGATCGGCCTGCTGCACTCGGCGTTCGCCTGCTACGACATCCCGTACGCGCACCTGTCCAACCGCGGCTACTACACGAACAAGGCGCCCGGCGGGGTCGCCTACCGGTGCTCGTTCCGGGTCACCGAGGCGATGTTCTTCCAGGAGCGGATGATGCAGGCGGCAGCGGCCGACCTGGGCATGGACCAGGCGGAGTTCCGCCGGATCAACTTCGTCCGCGACGACGACTTCCCGCACCGGACACCGTTCGGATTCCTGACCGACTCCGGCCAGTACGCGGCGTGCCTCGACGTGGGCCTGCAGGCGGTCGGCTACCACGACTTCCTGCGGCAGAAGGAGGCGGCCAAGGCCAGGGGAAGGCTGCTCGGCATCGGCATCTCGACGATGACCGAGCCGCTCGGCGCCGGGAACAGCCGCGAGTACGACATCCTCGGCATCAAGATGTTCGACTCGGCCGAGATCCGGGTGCACATGACCGGCAAGGCGATGGTGCGGACCGGCGCGCGGGGCCAGGGCCAGGGGCACGAGACCACCTGGGCGCAGATCGTCAGCCACGAGCTCGGCATCCCTGCCGACGACATCGTGGTCGAGGAGGGTGACACCGACACCGCGCCGTTCGGGATGGGCACGTACGCCTCCCGCAGCACCCCGGTCGCCGGGGCCGCGGTGGCGATGGCGGCGCGCAAGATCCGGGCCAAGGCGCGCCGGCTGGCCGCGCACCTGCTCGAGGTGTCGGAGGAAGACGTCGAGTGGGAGCTCGGCCGGTTCTATGTGCGCAGCGCCCCGTCCCGCGGGGTGACCATCCAGGAGTGCGCGATGGCCGCCTACAGCAACATGCCGGACGGCATGGAGCCGGGCCTGCAGAACCAGTCGTTCTACGACCCGCCGAACCTGACCTGGCCGTTCGCCTGCTACATCGTCACGGTCGAGGTGGACCCGGCCAGCGGGGTGTGGGACGTGACGAACATGGTCGCGGTCGACGACTGCGGCGTCCGGATCAACCCCATGATCGTCGAAGGGCAGATCATGGGCGGGCTGACCGAGGCGTACGCGATGGCGAACATGCAGTTCATCACCTTCGACGCCGAGGGCAACTGCGTCGGCTCGAACTACATGGACTACCTGCTGCCGACCGCGTGGGAGACGCCGGGATACGAGCTGCACAGCGAGGTCATGACGCCGTGCCCGCACCACCCGATCGGCGCCAAGGGCGTCGGCGAGTGCGCGGCGGTCGGCGGCCCCGCGGCGTTCGTCAACGCGGTGATGGACGCGATCTCCGACACCGGCGTGCGCAACATCGACATGCCGCTGCTGCCGGACCGGGTGTGGGAGGCGCTCACCTACCGCCGCGATGTCTCCGGCGCGCCCCCGGTGCGGTCCGATGAGTGAGGCGGCCCCGCCGGTGGACGGCTGGGGCGTGCTGGCGCGCGCCAGTGAGCTGGCCCGCGCCGGGGAGTCGTTCGCGCTGGCCACAGTGGTCTGGCGGCAGGGTCCTTCATCCAGCCAGCAGGGCTCCCGGGCGATCATCACGGCCGGCGGGGAGTTCCACGGCTGGATCGGCGGCGCCTGCGCGCAGCCGACGGTCGTCCGTGAGGCGCGCGCGGTGATCGCCGAGGGGACGCCGCGGCTGCTGCTGCTCGGCAGCCCGGACCAGTTCGGCGGGGCGGTGCCCGACGGCATGATGGTCGTGCCGATCTCCTGTCAGAGCGAAGGCGCACTGGAGGTCTACATCGAGCCGGTGCTGCCGGTTCCGCACCTGGTGGTGGTGGGCGACTCGCCGATGGCGAAGACGCTGGCCGCGCTGGCCGGCACGCTGGGCTGGCGGGCCGAGGTGATCGCCGGCCCGGACTTCACCGCGGCGGCGGCGACCGAGCGCTCGATGGTCGTGGTCGCCACCCAGGGCCACGGCGACGAGGAGGCGACCGAGCAGGCGGTGCTGGCCCGCCCCGCCTACCTCGGGCTGGTGGGATCCCGCCGGCGCGGCGCCGCGATCCTGGGTTATCTCGCCGAACGGGGCCTCCCTGATGAACTGCTCGGCCGGGTCGCCGTCCCCGCGGGGCTGGACCTCGGGAGGATCCGGCACCAGGAGATCGCGGTCGCGATCCTGGCCGAGCTGGTGCGGCTGCGGGCGTCGGGAGCGCTGGGCGTGGCCGGCGACGCTGCCTCGGCGGCAGCCGTTCGGGAATCTGAAGAGGCCGTCGACCCGGTGTGCGGGATGACCGTGACGGCCGGGCCCGCGAGCTGGCATCTTGAGCACGAGGGACAGACGTACTACTTCTGCTGCACCGGGTGCCGGGACGCGTTCGAGCAGGATCCGGCGGCCCACGCCAGGAAAGAGTCGCGATGCTTATCAAGAACGAGTTCGAGGTAGCGGCGCCGGTCGAAAAGGTCTGGGCGTTCTTCGGCGACATCCCGCAGGTGGCGTCCTGCCTGCCGGGCACCGAGCTGACCGCCGACCTGGGCGACGACAGGTACGAGGGCCGGGTGGCGATCCGGATGGGGCCGGTCAAGCTCTCGTTCGGCGGCACCGCGCACATCACCGAGCGGGACGAGGCCGCGCACCGCATCGTCGTGGACGCGACCGGCAGCGAGGCCAGGGGCCGCGGCCAGGCCAGCATGGTGGTCACCGCGACGCTGGCCAGGGCCGGGCGCGGCACCAGGGTCGGCGTCGCCCAGGATCTGCAGCTGTCTGGCGCCGCCGCGCAGTACGGCCGCGGGATGATCTCCGACGTCTCGTCGGTCCTCATGCGCGACTTTTCCGCCAACCTGCAGGCCCGGATCACCGGCGACGGGACGGCGGCGGCCACCGCAGCCCGCCCGGCCAGCGGCCTCACGCTGGGGCTGCGGGCCGCGCTGATGGCGCTGAGCCGGGTGTTCCGCCGGTTCTTCCTGCCCTACCGGGCCAACCCGACCTAGCGGCCTGAGGCCGAAGGAGAACGAGCCATGGTGCTGTGGTGGATCGGCAACGCGATCCTGCTGGCCGTCGTGCTTCCGGTGGTGATCTGGCTGCTCAACCGCGTGCTCGCCGCGGTCGAGCGGATCCGCGGCGCCACCGACGACATCCTGGCCGGCGGCGTCGCGCTCGTCGGCGAGCTCGACGGCGTGCCCGAGGCGCTGGCGGTGACCGACAAGACCATCGAGGAAGTGAAGGTCGGCGCGGTCCGCTACGCCGGCTCCGTCGCCCGCCTGCTCGGCTAGGCAGAGAGGACACCGTTATGCCTGCGGCCGCATGGATGACGCTGATCGTTTCGGCGGTGATCATCCTGATCACCGCGGTGGCCCTGCTCCGGGTCCTGCTCCACTTGAGAGCCGTGCACCAGACGCTCGGCGCGGTGATCGGCGGCGTCCAGGTGGTCGCCGACCGGACCAGTACCGTGCCGGCGCGGCTCACCTCGGTGAACGACAACCTGAAGCCGGTCCGCGACTTCGCCGAAACAGTCTGAGCGGCCGTTCGGAAGGAATGAAGCAATGACCCGACACGCGCTCGCCGCCGGGGTGAGCACCCTCGGCTGGTCGCTGGGCTACAGCCTCGGCGCCCTGGTCGTCCTCATCGTGCTCGCGCTGGTCATCCCCATCCTGGTGCTGGCGCGCCGGATCGGCGATCAGGCCGGAACGATCAACGACACGCTCGGTCAGGCGGTGCGCAACACCGCGCCGCTGGCCGCGCTGCGCACCACCATCGAGCACGCGACGATCATCATCGCGGGGCTGAAGCGCGGCCGGGAGAGGCTGGGAGGCTGACGATGGGACCGCACACGCTCGCCATGAGCTCCCTCGCCATGAACTCCACCGAGCACACGCTGTGGCTGACCGCGATCATCGTCGGCTTCGTCGTGATACTGGCGGTCGCGGCGCTGCTCAGCCTGCTGATCTACCTGGTCAAGGTCATCGACCGCCGGGTGGCCGCGGTGCGCGACACGCTGAAGGCGGCGGCGGAGAACACCTCGAACACCTCGCTCATCCCGCAGGTCGCGGACGGGGTGGAGGCGGTGCTGGCCGAGGGCCTGCAGCACCACCTGTTCCTCGGCCGCGTGCTCGGAAAGGTAAGAACATGACGCTGCTGGTCGTCCTCACCGTTGTCGACATCGTCCTGCTGATCGCCGGCCTCGCGTTCTACCTGTTCTGGGCCGGGTCGCTGCTCGCCCGGATCGCCACCAACCTCGAGGAGTGCGCCGAGCTCGTGCGCACGATCGTGCGGCACGCCGAGCTCATCGGGCCCGGCGTGGAGCACATCAACGAGACCGGCGGCGTGGTCGCCGGCGCGCTGCCGCTGCTGTACGGGATGGCCGAGGGCATCGTCGCCGGGGTCACCCCGCGCGAGCCGGAGCTCGAGGTCGCTCCCGTGGTCCGTCCCGCGTCCGGCACCCGGCGGTCGCGGCTGCACGAGGCCGTCGGGTTCGCCCCGCACAGGTAGGAGGGACCAGGTAGGAGGGACACTGTCATGAAAGCCACTTCTTCCTTCGTGGCGTAGCTGGTCGTCGCCCTGGTCGGCGTGTTCGTGGGGGGGTCATCGCCGGGGTGTCCCTGATCCCCGGCTGAACGCCGCGAACCGGGCGGCGATGCTGAGCCTGACGCCGCGCAAGCCCAGAGCCGCCGCCCCGGCCGTGGCGGCGCCGCCGCAGGCCGGGGAACCGGTCGGCGCCGGCCAGCCCGGCCAGCGGTAACCATGGGCCGGCCGGGGTGTGCGCGGTGCCCGCCCACCGCGCCCCGGGTCGGCCGGGGCATTCGTTGGGACAACTTGCGTGGAGCCCCTTGACAGACTTTTTTTACGTCTTAGGCTAAGCATCACTCGAAGGGATCCGATATGCCGCGCAGCAGCTCGACAGTGCGTGACCTGCGCCGCTCGAACCGGGCAGCCGTGCTGCGCGCCTTGTTCTTCGATGCGGCCGTGAGCCGGACTGACCTGCAGCGATACACCGGCTTGAGCGGCGCGACCGTCACGAACGTCGTCGCTGACCTGATCCAGGATGGCCTGGTGGTGGAAGCCGGCCTGATCGCTCCGGATGGCGGGCGTCCGCCCGCATTGCTGAAGATCGACCCCGCATTCGGCTATTTCGCCGGCGTCGAGGTCGGCGAGACGCGGATCAAGGTCGACCTGTTTGACCTCGCAATGGAAGCCGTTGCCGTGTCCGTGACGGCGCTGAAGCCGCACCATCATGAGCCGGACACGGTCACTGACCTGGTGGTGGCGGGATTTGACGCGGTCGTCGCCGAGGCCGGTGTCGCCCCGGGCCGAATCGTCGGCATGGGGGTCGGTGTGCCTGGGGTGGTTGAAGAGGTGGATGACGTCCGGGTCCACGCCCAGGCCTTCGGCTGGCAATCGGTCCCGCTGGCTTCGATGCTCTCGACCCGCCTCGGGGTACAGGTCCGGATCGACAACGGCGCCAAGACGCTCGGGCAGGCCGAGATGTGGTTCGGCGCCGGCCGCGGCGCACGCCACGCGGCCGTCGTCCTGCTCGGCACCGGCATCGGTGCCGCGATCTTCGCCGACGGCGTGCTGTACCGGGGCGCTGCATCGAGCGCCGGCGAGTGGGGGCACACCAACCTGGTCGTCGACGGCCGCCGTTGCCGCTGTGGCGCGGCGGGCTGCCTGGAGGCCTACGTCGGCGCGTGGGCGATCGTCGAGCGGTGGCAGAAGCTGAGCAGGGGCGCGGCCAGGACGCCCCTCGACGAGGAGTCGGCCCTCGAGCAGATGCTCGCAGCCCAGGGCCGAAGCAAGACTGCGCGCCGGGTCGTCGATGAGACCGTGCACTATCTGGGTGTCGCGATCGCCAGCCTGGTCAACCTGCTGAACCCGGAACGAATCGTGATCGGCGGATGGGCGGCCTTGCTGCTCGGCGAGCAGATGCTCGCCCGCGTCCGCGAGGTCGTGGCCGGGCAGGCACTGACGTACACGGCCGGCAACGTCGAGATCAAGCTTGCCCAGCTCGGCGCCGATGCCACAGCGCTCGGCGCGGCAACGCTCGTGGTGGAGGAACTGCTCGCACGCGGCGGCCAGCGGGCCGTCATCAGCCAACCCGTATCTGGCTCGGGACGCGGCTAGCGCATCGCCATGCGCCGCCCAGCAGGCCAGGCTTTCGCATTAGAGAGGATGCCGTGATGGTCAACAAGATCCGGATGTGGACTGCGCTGGCAGGCGCGATGGTGATCATCGCAGCCAGTGCCTGCAGCAGCACTGCCAGTCCGTCCAAGACGGGTGCGGGCAGCACCGTAGCGGGCAAGATCGCTTTCCTGATGCCTTGCTCGACGTGCGCCGCGCGCTTCGAGACGCAGGACAAGCCGGACTTTATCAAGGCGGTCCACAAACTGGATCCGTCGATCCAGGTGATCGCGAACAACGCGCAGGGGTCGGACGCGACGCAGATCTCGCAAGCAGAGGATGCGATCACCAACGGCGCGAAGGTCATCGTCATCTCGCCGCTGGACGAGACGACCGGCAAGGCGATCGTCGCGAAGGCGGCAGCTGCCAAGATCCCGGTCATCGCCTACGACGGCCTGCTGACCGGGGCAAAGATCAACTTTTACGTGTCTTTTGATCCCACTCTGGTCGGCAAGATGCAGGGCCAGTTCATCAGCGCTCACGCGCCCAAGGGATCGAACATCGTCATGATCAACGGCGACCAGACCGCCGACACCGGCCGGCACTTCAAGCAGGGCGCTCTCGATGCCCTCAATCCCGCCTTCCATTCCGGGGCGCTTAAGCTTGCCTACACGGCCGACACCGCGCTGTTCGACCCGAGCAAAGCCCAGCAGGAGATGGAAGCGGCGCTGACGAAGCTTTCCGACAAGGTCGGCGGCGTGCTCGTGGCCAACGATGGCATGGCCGCCGGCGTCGTAGCCGCGCTGACGGCACAGCACCTGGCCGGGAAGGTCGTCGTCACCGGGCAGGACGCCACCGTCGCTGGGCTGCAGCGCATCCTCACCGGTACGCAGACGATGACGGTCTACAAGTCGATCCCGCAGGAGGCGCAGACCGCGGCCGAGGTGGCCGTGGGCCTGATTCAGGGCAAGGCCAACGCGGTGAGCAGCGTCGCGAAGACGACCGTCAACAATGGGGCCGGCAACGTGCCGTCCCTGCTGCTGCAGCCCCAGGTGATCACCAAGTCCAGCGTCAGCATCGTGGTGAAGGACGGAGGCGCGACCTGGAGCGCGGTGTGCGCGGGCATTCCCGCCGCTGACTGCCCGGGCTCATGACGGCGGTCACCGAGCCCGCCCGGACCCGAGCTCCGGTGCTGCAGGTGACGGGCGTGCGCAAGTCCTACGGGCCGGTCGAGGCGCTTCGCGGCGTGGACCTCGATGTCGCGCCCGGCGAAGTGGCCGCGCTCGTCGGTGACAACGGAGCCGGCAAGTCCACCCTGGTCAAGATCCTCGCCGGCAGCGTGCGCGCCGACGAGGGCCACTTCGAGTTCGACGGGCACCCGGTGCGGCTCGGCAACCCCAGCGCCTCGGCCGCGCTGGGCATCGCGACCGTGTACCAGGACCTCGGCCTGTGCGAGAACCTCGACGTCGTCGCCAACCTGTTCCTCGGCCGGGAGAACGCCGCAGGGCCGCTTCCCGGGCCGCTGCGCCGGCTGCGCGAGCCGCGGATGCAGCAGCTCGCGCAGCAGACCCTCGACGGGCTCTCGATCCGGATCCCGTCGCTGACCGCGCAGGTCGCGACGCTGTCCGGCGGTCAGCGCCAGGCCGTGGCCGTCGGCCGGGCGGTCCTGTGGGGGTCGCGGCTCGCGCTGCTGGACGAGCCGACCGCCGCCCTCGGTGTCGAGCAGACCGCGCAGGTGCTGCGCATGATCCGCGACCTCGCCGCGCGCGGGCTGTCCATCCTGGTCATCTCGCACAGCCTGCCGGACGTGTTTGCCGTGGCTGACCGGATCTGGGTGCTGCGCCTGGGAACCAACGCCGGGGTGTTCGACCGCCGCCGGACCACCCCGGAAGAGGTCGTCTCGGCGATCACCGGCGGCACGACCCTGCGAGGGGCGATGTGAGCGTCGGGCACGCACCCACCGACTCGCCGCCCGCCGCGGCGCAGGAACCTCAGCCGCACGCGGTCGGGAGCTGGCGCCGCATCACCCAGCGTGACCTCGGGCCGTTCGCGGTCATCGCGGGGATCGTGCTGATCTGGATCGTCTTCCAGTCCCAGAATGCCAACTACCTGTCGGCGCGGAACCTCTCGAACCTGACGCTGCAGATGGCGGCCACCGGCATCCTGGCGATCGGTGTCGTCATGGTCCTGATCGCAGGCGAGATCGACCTGTCCCTCGGCTCGGTGGCCGGGGCCGGGGCAGCGCTGCTGGGCGTGCTGCTGACCCAGCACGGCTGGCCGGCCTGGGCCGCGATCATCGTCACGCTCGGATTCGGGCTGTGCGCCGGGCTCCTGCAGGGCGTGGTCACGGTGCTCGTCGGCGTCCCGTCCTTCCTGGTCACCCTGGGCGGGTTCCTCGCCTTCTTCGGCCTGCAGCTCGCCCTGGTCGGCAGCGCCGGCCAGATACCCATCAACGATCCGAGCGTGCTGGCCATCGCGAACGACTACGTCGGCGCCGCGGTTTCCTGGACCGGCGTCGCGGTGATCGCAGCCATGCTGGCCGGCGTAGCGGTCGCGCGGCGGCGAGCCTGGATCGCCGCCGGGGTAAAGCCGCCCCCAGCGTGGCGCAGCGCCCTCGCCGTCGTCGCCCCGGTCGCGGCCCTGATCGCGCTGGTCGCTTACCTCAACCGCTACCTCGGCGCCTCCTACCTGCTGGTCATCCTGCTCGGGCTGATCA